>OJNU01001603.1_pt1 | contig 10814 bp, 7 predicted proteins | sample 1597941 | NCBI WGS metagenome assembly OJNU01 (sample SAMN01915228, study PRJEB22387) | human gut metagenome | isolation source: stool | host: Homo sapiens | place: USA | reverse complement strand
GCAGAGCCGTTATGCTCGTCTTTCCCTATAACAAGCTCATCTGCCCCTGCCACCTCATCTGTCTTTAGGCGGTTAAGAACATATTCATACTTAAAGCTGCCCATGCTGTCTGCGCCTTTGTCAATTACGTTGTTGATAGAGTCTATAAACATAAACGCTACCGTTATCATCAGTGCACCTAAAAATGCACCCAGGAACACAACAAAGCTTCTTCCTGGATTGGCAAGTATGCTTCTTAATGCGAACTTGTTTCTTACCTTACCCTTCTTACCGACTAATACATGTCTTGTTCTGCTGCCTCCGTCTGCATTGCCATTAAGCATTTCTACTGTATCCTTCTTCAACAGCTTAGATACTTTGTGGGCTGCCTCAAGCATATAGATAGCCGTAGGAGTTATTATTCCTATAACCGCTATCGGAATTGGAAGTGTGAAATGAACCGGCATTGGTTCATAATCTGCAAGGCTCATTTCGCCATATGGCTGCTGTATTATCTTGGTAACAATCGTAACAATAATTCCGCCGGCAAGTCCCGGAATCATGGCAAGCACGCTGTAATGCCACATAAGCTGTCTCTTTGTGTAGCCAAGTGCTGACAATATACCAATCATTTTCTGTTCCTGCTTTATCTTTCTGCCTATTATAATAGCTATAAGTGCAACTGTAATAAGCGGCAGTGTGAACAGAAATACAAATGCCATAATAAGAAACATCATTGCCTGATCATCAACCATTGTAATTCTCTGGTTATTGTCTTTAGCAAGATAGCTGTTTATCTTGTACTGCTCGTTCATGTCTTTTCTGAACTGTGTCACATCACTGTCGTCACTGTATACTACCTCGTACTGACATGAGTTTGCCTCAAGCGCGTCGTACGCACTATCTGTCATATATGCAAGGAAAAATGATGTGATATTCTTGTATGAATCATCAGCATTTTCAAGCATATACAGGTAATCAGGCCTTAAGAAATAACCTGTAACCTTGTATTCTTTCCCCTTAATTGTGAGCCTGTCGCCAATATTCACATGCTCACTTTCAGCATATCCCTTTGATATAACTATCTCATCATCGTTAGATATGTCATTTCCATCAATCACCTCATAAAGGTCGATTTTCTTATTGCGTTTGAAAACCCTTACTTTATATCCGTCCTCATTAATATTTACATAATGCTCTTTCTCAAATGTAACATTATATTTCTTCTCAATATTTGCAATTTCGTTATCAGGTATCTCCACATATGTTGTAAATGTGGCGTCTTCTAACTTATTATCTATAAAGAATTGATCTCCATATGATTTAATTCCTGTTCCTGCTATGTAAAAAAGATAGAACAGCAGCAGGGCAACTACGGTAAGAACTGCCGCAGCTATATAAAACGACAGATTCTCTTTAACATTTCTTAAATATCTCTTGTTAAGAGTCATAACCAGCCTCCTCATAATCACATTTTTTATAATTCAGATACTTGTTCTTTTACAATTCAAGTTCCTCTGCGCTGTGCTTACTGTTGTTATCTATGCAGGAAGCAACCTGACCATCTTTAATTCTTATGACCGTGTCAGCCATATCAGCTATCGCTTCATTATGTGTTATGATTATAATAGTAGTCTTAAACTGTTCATTGACTTTCTCTATGAATTTCAGGACATTTCTTGATGATTTGGAATCAAGCGCACCCGTAAGCTCATCGCACAGAAGAATCTTAGGATTCTTGATTAATGCTCTTGCTATCGCAACTCTCTGCTGCTGTCCACCTGAAAGCTCCTTAGGAAAACGATTCTTATATTTGTCAATATCAAGTGCTTTCATTACCTCTTCTATATCCATTGGCTGCTTTGCAATATCAGCGACAACCTGAATATTCTCCTGCACAGTAAGGTCTGGAATCAGATTGTAAAACTGGAATACAAATCCAACATCTTCCCTTCTGTAGTCTGTCATTTTCTTCTTGTCACTTCTGCTTATGTTCCTGCCTGAAATTGTAATTTCGCCTGAATCAAGTGAATCAAGACCTCCAATCATATTAAGAAGCGTACTCTTTCCTGAACCTGAAGGTCCGAGAATTACATATATCTTTCCTTCTCCCAAAGACAGGCTCACGCCGTCAAGTGCGTTGACAAGTGTTTCGCCATCACCATAATGTTTTCTTGCATTCTTAATATCTATAAACATATATTCCCTCCTATCATTTTTTCAACTTTAATCAGCTTTTGTTATAATAGCGGCCAGTCTTTGCTGTAGTCGCAGCTTGCTTTTGTTAGTTCTCACTAACTATACTATGATAATAACACTAGCAATCATAATTAACAAGGGAATTTAATAAAATACGGCGCGCCAGTTTTTCTGACACGCCGCATTTTTAAGTAATTCATATTATCACTTACCTTGATGTGAAAGTGGTTATCCTATCGATATTATAAAGAGGTATGTTAGTCATCCAGTCCTGCTCCCTGTAATCTGACATAGATGTCCTCACTGCATAATCAGGATTATATTTATCACAAAAAGCTCTTAAACTCTTGGCTCTTAGATTTTCCTCTGCCTTTACTTCAATTGGAATAACAGATGTTCTACCCTGCACAAGGAAATCAATTTCTCCTCTGGAATTCTGCGCAGAATAGTAATAAGGTACAATCCCTGCTTCACTGATAAGCTGCTGCAATACATACTGCTCCGTCAACGCTCCCTTAAATTCTGTAAAAATCCTGTTGCCATCAATAATAACTCTCGCATCTAAGTCCGTCATGGCAATAAGAAGCCCTATATCAAGCAAAAACATTTTAAATGAGTCTAAATCCATATATGCCTTCAATGGAAGTGCAGGCTTACTAACCCTTGCTACTTTATGAATAAGTCCGCAATCGAGCAGCCACTGTATTGCAAGTTCAAAATCTTTAGCTCTCGCGCCCTCTCTGACCTGTCCATAAATATATTTCTTATTCTCTTTCGCAAGCTGCATAGGAATTGAATCCCACACAAGATTGAGTCGTGGAACAAGACTAATCTCTGCATGTTTAGAAAAATCCTGCCTGTAATAATTGAGCAGATCCTTCTGTATCTCACGAACCCTGTTAAAATCCTTATTCTCTACATATGATGCCACAACTTCTGGCATTCCTCCAACATAATAATACTCCCTAAGTCTGTCTATATATTTAAAGCCAAATGTACTTACCATTGATGTATCTTCACCCTTAAGTACATCTACATATCGCTCTTCCCCTAATGCACATAAGAATTCCTGATAGCTTAAGGGAAACAGGTCCATAAAATCAACCTTGCCAACTGGAAATGAAGTACCTGTGTGAAGTGCAACTCCTAACAGAGAACCTGCTGCTACAACCGCATACTCCGGTGCATTTTCACAGAAATATTTCAGTGACGAAAGTGCTTTAGGCACTTCCTGTATCTCGTCAAATATAATAAGTGTATTATGACTGTCAATTGTCATTCCTGTCTCTATACTTATTGCCATAATAATCCTTGAAATGTCAATTTCACCATCAAAAACATACTTCATTCTTGCATTACTATCAAAGTTAACATATGCAACATTGTCAAAACATGTTCTTCCAAACTCCTTCATAAGCCATGTTTTTCCAACCTGTCTTGCCCCTCTGATAATAAGAGGCTTTCTGTCTTTTTTATCTTTCCATTGCTTTAACTGTTCAATTGCAAAACGCTTCATCAGACACCTCCTCAAAAATACTATATCCTGTGTATAATATTTTATTCCTTTAAGAGGATATGGTCAACATTTTTATGGACGTAAAAATGTGTTTTACTACACTTTTATGTACGAATTTTTGTGTTGCATTACATTTTTCCGCACGAACTTTTATATTATATCACATTTTTCTGCACGAACTTTTCTCAATCCACTCATCTGGCATCTCAAAATGCTGGTAATCTTTTGCATGTTCCCAGTCGCCGCCCCACTCAAATCCATGTTCTGCAAACACCTTATAGCACAAATCGTCATGGTCGATTTTGTGTGGAAATTCAATGCTTCTGTCTGTATACTTTTCAGCATTGGCAGGCTCTACATTTCTTCTGCCATCAACATATTTCACATAAGGATTATAAAGCGTGTTGATGTCAACCGCCAGCCCTAACGCATGCTTTGACAGCTTCGTTGAATAGGAAATGTATCTAAAATTAAACGCTGAAGAATTATTATCCCTCATCGACTTCTCGTCATCAGCATCATATTCATCAATAAGTCTGATTTTTTCAATCTCATAGCCAGCCTCGTAAAGCTGCTTAAATATATCAAGCACATCATCAGCAATCAGCCTGTTCACAACCAGCTCACCTATGTGCGTTTTCCCATCAAATCCGACATGCAAAACTTTAAGATACCGCAAATCTTCTCTTGGCACAGTGCAGTTGTCCTTAAATGATTTTCCCTGCATCTTTGCAAATATGTCGTCTGGAATTGGTGATATGGTAAATGGTTGGGTGTTCATTTTCTTGCTCCTTTATTTATCTAATATTCAAATTCTACTATCCTGCAATTCTCACATATGCATGCTTCCACTTTCGTTCTGTGGCTCGCCTTAAGCGGTGTGATTTCAACAAATCCTTTGGCTGTTTTCGCATTTGTGAATACTCCAGGCACTTCATCGGCAAAGCTGAATGCGCCGTCTTTACTGCTGAAAAGGTATCCTTTTCGCATTTCCTTATTACATCTTGGACAAATCATACATAACACCTCATTCCTTAATATCTTTACTAAGAACCGACATTGCCATGCTAAGTTTCTCTTCAAACTGCTCCGCTTTAACAAGCGCTATGCCCTCATTGTCATCGCCAAGCACAACCATCCTGCTGCCATTCACCAGTCCAAAAGTCTCTCTAGCCTCTTTAGGAATAACTATCTGACCGCGGTCATTCACTGTGACAACGCCCCACATGTGTTTGCCTTTCGGTGCTGGTGCCATCTTCTGCCCTTCAAGCTGCACATCGTCCTTTATTAAGGAATCCATCGTCACGCCATAAAATTCTGCAAGTCTGCCGCATTTTTCAATATCAGGAATTGTTTCACCACGCTCCCATTTGGCATACGCCTGCCTCGATATTCCAATAACCTCTGCGATATCCTCCTGAGTCTTCCCAGCAAGCGACCTCAGCATAATAAGATTCTCCTGTAGCATAATGTCAGTCCTTTCTGTTGTTATGTATGTATTATAATCCTTGTAAAATGCGGATTCCACCAATTATAGTTGTCAGAAAAGTGGGAATTGTGTTGTGGTTGGTTGCATAAATGTTTTAAAAAATCATCTCAAAATTAAAAAGAGGGACAGATTCCTCTGCCCCTCTCAAGTATGCATCCGCAAATGCATACCCCAATTAGTATCTATAATATACAATATCAACCTTAAAAAGGCAAGGATACTATTTATATTTAACTCACGGTTAATATGTTATTGTATTAGTATCAACAAATACAGATACTTGGGAACAGCGTAAGTTGGGAGAAGTGTTCCAAGAATACTCGGAAAAGAACCATCCAGAGTTACCTGCATTAACTATTATTCAAGGTGGCGGAACAGTTCTCAGAGAAGAATCTGAGCGTAAATTACAGTATGATAAATCGAGTTTAGCAGGGTACAAAATGGTTCGAGAAGATGACTTTATTGTGCACCTTAGATCCTTTGAAGGTGGACTTGAAAAATCCAACCATAATGGCTTGATAAGCCCAGCATATCATACATTTCACGGTGATGAGGTGGATTCAAGATTCTATTATCCATACTTCCGTTCGTATGAATTTATCAAGCATAAATTAGTGCCTCATGTATACGGAATCAGAGATGGAAGAAGTATTGATATTGATGGTATGAAAACCATTGAAATTCCTTGGACTTTATATGAGGAGCAGAAAAAAATTGGGGACTATATTGAGTCACTGGATACTCTCATCACTCTTCATCAGCGTAAGTGTGATGAAACAAAAAAGTTAAAAAAATTTATGCTTCAAAAAATGTTTCCGAAAAAAGATGCAAAAAAACCAGAAATCAGATTTGCTGGATTTACTAACGATTGGGAACAGCGTAAGTTGAATGAAGTTGCAGAGTTTAATCCAAAATCAGAACTTCCTGATGAATTTGAATATGTTGATTTAGAATCTGTCGTGGGAACTGAAATGATATCGCATAGAACTGAAACTAAAGATTCAGCTCCATCTAGAGCTCAAAGATTAGCACAGCCAGGGGATGTGTTTTTTCAAACTGTAAGACCTTATCAAAAAAATAATTATCTCTTTTCAAAGCTTGATAATAACTATGTTTTCTCTACTGGTTATGCCCAGATGAGACCAAATATTGATACTGCTTTTCTTATGAGTTTTTTGCAGACTGATAGTTTTGTTAAGATAGTTTTGGATAATTGTACAGGTACAAGCTACCCAGCAATAAACTCCAGTGATTTATCAAATTTAGAAATATCATTGCCCAAATCATTTGAAGAACAGAAGAAAGTTGGAAAGACAATTATAAGCATTGATAACCTCATCACTCTTCATCGGCGTGCGTATTACAATAAAAAAGGAGGACTTACAAATGTACACAACGACAACCAACAACACTATGCTATTCTGTGATTACTACAAACAATGGATTACAGTCTATAAGGAGGGAGCTATTCGACCTGTTACAATGAGTAAATATAATATGGCTCATCAATGGCTTGAGAAGCTTATTCCTAACCTAACTATTGGTGAACTTGATCGTTTTTCTTACCAGAAGCTTCTTAATGATTATGCAATATCCCACGAACGGCAAACTACAATGGATTTTCATCATCACCTCAAATGTGCAATCCTTGATGCCGTTGATGAAGGGCTTATTCTAAGAGATCCTACCAGAAAAGCAATTATTAAAGGAAAGACGCCTCGTAAGAAGAAACCTAAGTATCTTAATCAATATGAGCTTCATAAATTATTGGATAATCTCGATTTAAAATCAGAGGTTAATTTAGACTGGCTTATCCTATTAATTGCTAAAACAGGAATGCGTTTTTCTGAGGCGTTGGCACTTACACCTAAAGATTTTGACTTGTCTCGTCAGATGCTTTCAGTTTCTAAAACATGGGACTATAAAAACCATACTGGTTTTCTTCCTACCAAAAATAAATCTTCTATCAGAAAGATACCGTTAGACTGGCAAACCGTTATGCAATTTGCTGAACTTGTAAAAAAATTACCTGAAGATGAGCCTATTTTTGTAAATGGAAGAATTTATAATTCTACCATCAACAGTGTTCTAGCAAGACATTGTAAGGAAGTTGACATACCTATAATTTCAATCCATGGATTGAGACACACTCATGCATCGCTGTTGTTATTTGCTGGGGTATCAATAGCAAGCGTTGCCCGTAGATTAGGACACTCAAACATAACAACAACACAAAAAACATACTTACATATCATTCAAGAATTAGAAAGTAAAGACATAGATTTAATTATGAGATCACTATCTAATTTAAATTAATAATAGCAATACGCACGCTAATTTATAGATAAATGAAGAAAGCTTGTAGCAAAAACTACAAGCTTTCTTCACTTTTATTCAATTAGTGAACCAATTTCTGGCATAAGTATTTCTTTAAATTCTCTAATAAGAGTTCCATTAAATTTGAATTTAGGTAGTGCTTCAGATGTTTCCACTTTATATGTCGCATAATCAGCAAGTTCCTTCAATTTATTTTCATTTGCCAGCTCTCCGTCTTTATAATTATAAGCCTCATATTTAACAGCCTCAAACGGAACATACCACTTTTTCGAGAATTTTTCTATTTCCTTATCTATGGCAGAATAACGCATCTGATTAATAATAACAGACATATCTTGTCCCATAAACTTGGCTTTATCCTGTTCAATTTCATCTAGTACCTGTAATAATAAGTCACTTAGTTTAGGATTATCCTCTGCGAAATCTTTTACAATCTCTTTTAATTCCAGTAATTTATGTTCAAATTCTGCCTCATTAAATTCTATGTCTTTTTGATCCAAGAAATCTACAAAACCTTGTAACAATTCTACAATGTACTCAAAATCAATTTTAAATTTACTATATGCCACTAAATCATAATCATCTCTAATTGGTTCATCTCCTGTATCATCTGGTGGATCCTTTTTTAATTCTTCAATAACATTATTATAAACTGCAGCATAATCTTCATATATCTGCTGGCTAAATCCATATTCATCCAAATTTTCAGGTTCAAAAGTTGAAAATGATTTTAAGTGTGCATAATCATGATCTAAGTCTCTAAACAATTTAATAAATGTTTTCTTTTGTTTCTTAGATAATCCATTTACATCTGCTGGTGTAGGAGCAAATGTTCTTATTGTCTTTAATGATAAAACAAAATTATTAAGTACAGTCTCCCAATCTTCAGCAATTGCTTGTCCTATACCACCCTTAGAATATAACACCAGTGCATCATTTATTTTTTTCTTATATTCTTTAGGACTTCTAAATGTAACAATCTGACCATATTCCTTGTTTTGATCATATAGACGGTTTGTTCTTGAAAATGCCTGTATCAATCCCTGCGGACTCATTGGAGGCCTGTCAATAAATAATGTTGATAAACATGGAGCATCAAAACCTGTAAGCAACCTATCTACCACTATTACAATATCAACCTGCTGTTCCCTATCTGCATATCTTTTTTCTTTTCTTGCCAGTCTATCATTTAAATTGCCATTATATGCTCCAAGCCCTTCAATAGCATATTTTGTGCCAAAAAATTTATTGTAATATTTTAAATATCTCTTCATGGAATCCTGATTAACTTGTGATTGTTCTTCATTTTCTGATACAGAAAATGTAATAGCAACTTTAGGAAAATCTGGTAAGATTCTTTTTACATCATCACTTATTTTAAGTTCATCTTCCCCTGCTTTAATTTTCAAAATCATATCATAATATTTTTGAGCAATAGCTATAGATTCAACTGTAAGCATAGCTTCATAGGTCTTTCCCCTTCCATTCTGCATTCCAAATTTAGCTAATGATTGATTAATAATTATGTTCAAAACATTTCTCATGTGATTTACACTGTGATAATATTTATCTTCATCATCCTTTGGAATATCTCTAGGTCCAAGATTTTCAACATTAAACCCTAGTACCGCTCCATCATGAATGGCTTCTTTTATCGTATAACTATGAAGGCATGGTCCATATAACTCTTCTGTTGTCTGCGGTAAGTCACCTTTTTGTTCGTATTTATTCTCCTCAAATATAGGTGTTCCAGTAAACCCAAACCAGATTGAATTATTGAAGAATTTTTCTATATCTCTTTTAGTTTGCGGGGTTACTGCTCTGTGACATTCATCTACTACAAACGCGACCTTAAGAGCCTTTATTTTATTATATTCTTTTGTTCCTTCTTTAAGTCGTCTATTAATCATAACCTGCATCTTCTGACGTGTGGTTACAATCATCTGCCTGTTATCATCTGCTAATTTTTTTATCAAGCTCCCCACATGTTCAGTATCATCTACATCAATTGTATCGTTATCTGCATATGACTGAAAAGCGCCTTTTGTCTGTAAATCCAAATCTTTTCTATCAATTAAAAAAACAGTTTTTTGAATTGATGGTATATCCATCAAAAGATTTCTTGTAGCCTTATATGATGTCATTGTTTTTCCAGAACCAGTTGTATGCCAGATATATCCTGATTTACCAGCTTTAGATGCTTCTCTCATTGCTTCAATAGCATGTATCTGGTAAGGTCTTAAAATAAGCAATTTTTTCTTGTCATTATCTAAAACTGTATATTTTGTTACCATCTCATGAGCCTGTGGTATTCTGAGTACAACTTCAGCAAAATCAATATAATCACATACTGGCATATTTTCTCTATCTATCCAGCCTGTTAAAAACTTTTTGTTTAATTCAGTATCTCTTGCTGCTGAAAAATACTTTGTATCAACAGCATTACTAACCACAAACATCTGTACATTTGAAAAAATGCCATGAAATTTCCCTTCAGCTATGTATTTCTTTATCTGACGGTATCCGTCCATATAAGAATGTTCTTTGTTCTTTAATTCAATGTGAATTAATGGGATTCCGTTAATTAAAAGTGTAACATCAAACCGCCTGTCTCTTGCATTAACATCATTGTCATCTTTAAATGCCTGATACTGATTAATTACTTCATAAACGCTTGAACCACCTGCCACATGTTCATTATTCATAACAACTAAATGAAGCGTCTCATTTCCTCTTTGAACATGAACATAAACTTTACCATTTTCTCCAACAAGCCACTTTCCTGCATCGTAAAATGATGCATGTGACAAATCATTTTTAACTTTTGCAAACTCAGATTCACTAAGTGGAATATCGTCTAATTTAGCTTTGTTATTCTGTTCCAAAATATATTTAAAATTATTCCACAAATCTTCTTCTGTCCTAATGTCTGGTCTATATGTCCATTGAGATTCACCACTACAAAGCTGATGTATAAGCCTATTTTCAATTACTGATTCTAATTCTGCCATAATCATTTATCCTTTCTGTGGAAACATATTTTGTAACATATATTTTTTAAATTCCTTTAGTTCATCACACTTACGTTGATGAAGAGTGATGAGGTGGTCGAGAGAATTAAAATACTCTCCAACTTTTGTTTGTTCCTCAATGCTCGGAACTGGTAATTCCTGTTTATATAATTCTTCCCAAACAATATTTTTTCTACAAACGCTGGCTCCTTCTGTAGATGCTTTTAAAAAGAAATCCTTAGAACTGTCTTTTTTTACCAATGCTTGCATAAATAACGGATTG
>OJNU01001597.1_pt1 | contig 10862 bp, 10 predicted proteins | sample 1597941 | NCBI WGS metagenome assembly OJNU01 (sample SAMN01915228, study PRJEB22387) | human gut metagenome | isolation source: stool | host: Homo sapiens | place: USA | reverse complement strand
TTCATTCGTATCTATGCTTTTTGTTACCCATCAACAATTGAAAAGCAGGAGACGAACGAATTTAGAGATAGTATCTGTTACTCTCCTGTTAGGACAGTGTTTATTATGAACTGTCCCACCAAAATCAGGAGGAAACGATTTATGGCAAAATGCAAAAGAAACCGGAACAGGACAAAAAGGAGTTTTACAGTCAAAGAACCAAAGGCAAACCGAAATTATAAAGACACTGTCTTTCGGATGCTGTTTTCTGACAGGAAAAATCTGTTATCGCTTTATAACGCAGTGAATCAGACGGATTATAGAAATCCGGAAGAGTTGGAAATTGTTACATTAGAGAATGCCATATATATGGGTATGAAAAATGATCTGGCATTTATCATGGATACCAATTTATATCTTTATGAGCATCAGTCAACTTATAATCCTAATATGCCACTTCGAGATTTGTTTTATATTTGCAGTGAATATCAGAAACTCGTGGATAAGAAATCACTGTTCTCTTCCACCTTACAGAAAATTCCTGCCCCCAATTTTATTGAATTTTATAATGGTTCGATGGGAATTGCTGATTGCACAGAACTTCGGCTTTCCTCGGCATTTGAGCATTTGTCAGGCGAGCCAAAACTTGAATTGGTTGTTACGGTTTTCAATGTCAATGAAGGACACAATGCAGAGTTGATGCAGCATTGCAGTATGTTAAAAGAATATGCACAGTATGTTGCCAAAGTACGTCACTATGCGGCATACATGCAATTGAACCAGGCAGTGGAACGTGCTGTAAACGAATGTATCCGGGAAGGAATCCTGACAGAATTCCTTATCCGAAACCGGAGTGAGGTTATTAATATGAGCATTTTTGAGTATGATAAAGAATTGGAAGAGAAGAAGTTGAGAAAGGCAGAGTTTGAGGCTGGTCGTGAGATTGGACATGAAGCTGGACTGGCAGAAGGCAAAAATCAGGCAGCTTTTGAAACAGCAAAGCGTATGCTTGCTTTAAAGGAATTCACATCTGAAAAGATTGCAGCTATTTCAGGACTTTCGTTAGATGAAGTGAAAAAGCTGCAGGAGTAGACGGTCAGAAAAAGTAAAGTAGATGAATGAATTTACAGATATGATATCAATGACAGGAGAAAACAAATGAAATACTATACTGAAAATGAATTACAAAACTTCAGATTTGAGGGCGCATACATTGCAGAAACCTGCGCAGTCAATGGGATCTTTGAAATGATATTGGACAATGTGACGATTTTACCACAAAATTCGTGCAATCGTGATATCCGCGAAATGCGTGCAAATGAACTGAAACTGAAAATCCGTGAGCCGGAGATTACGGCATTTGTCGAGGAAGGCTATAAAGTTTATGACGCAGACGGTAATCTGAAAGAAAAGAAAGAGGATATACTGATTGCGGCAGAAGATCAGGCAGCAAAATTAAAGGAACTGGAAGGATGTGAAATCTATTCCATTGAGCAGGAGAAAGGTGTCTATACGGTATCCATTGATACGGAAGACCATACTTTCATGATTAAAGTAAGCGGAAGCGCAGATGCCGAAGAGTGGGACCGGTTTCTGAGTAAAGATTAAAGGAGCGGGGATTACGATGGAAACAAATGAAAAAAGCCGTGTGCTGGATATGACAAGGGGAAATCCGTTCCGGCTTGTATTAAAATTTGCGCTGCCACTGTTTTTTGGAAATCTGCTACAGCAGTTTTATAATCTGGCGGATACTGCAATTGCCGGACATGTTCTGGGAGATCACGCACTCGCACAGATTGGAGCAGTTTCGGCGCTATATGGACTTATCACGAATTTTGCATTTGGAATGAACAATGGACTGGCGTTGTCTTTAAGCCGCAGCTTTGGAGCAGGGGATGAGCAAAAAATGAAGCATGTCTCCTGCTGGATGGTAACAATTTCCATGTCGGTATCCATTGTATTAATGTCCATTTTTCTGTTGTGTAAAGAACCGCTGCTGATCCTTTTGCAGGTTCCGGAAGAGACGATGGCAGGTGCGATGGAATATCTTACGATCATACTGATCGGAATACCATTTACGATGGCGTATAATATGGAAGCAGCTATGCTTCAGGCGGTTGGAAACAGTATGACACCCCTTTTGTTTTTGCTGTTCAGCAGCGTTTTGAATATTTCATTGGATTATGCGTTTATGGCACCACTGGCGATGGGAATCGGAGGTGCAGCGTTTGCAACGGTTTTATCACAGGGGGTAAGTGCATTTCTTGCATTCATACTTATCTGGCGCAATTATCCACTGCTTCATTTTAAAGGAAAAGATTATCAGGTGGAGAAAAAATTTGTGCTTGAAATGGTTGTCGCGGGGTTTAGCATGGCTTTGATGAGTGCAATTTATAATATTGGAAGTGTTATTTTACAGGGTAGTATTAACGCACTCGGAAACCTGTATATTACGGCGCAGGTAGGCGCAAGAAGGCTGGCGGAACTTTTCCATACGCCGGGACTTGCGCTTGGAACGAGTGTTGCAACTTATACAAGCCAGAACATGGGTGGCGGAAATCGAAACAGAATCAAAAAAGGAGTATGGTCAGCATTCTTTCTTTTTGCGGTCTGGTGGATTTTTTCCATGGTTTTTGTGACTTTCTTCGTGGAAGATGCCGTCAGACTGGTAACAGGAAGCAGTAATGCGGATGTTATTTATAATACTGCATTATATCTCAGGATCAGTTTCCCGTTGATTCCTACGATGGCAGTGATTATTATTTTGAGAAATATGCTGCAGGGAATGAATCATTTGATGATGCCGCTTGTGTGCAGCAGTCTGGAATTGATAGGAAAGGTGATTTTTGCTATCTGGGTCGTGCCGGCATATGGGTATTTTGCAGTGTGCCTTTGCGAACCGGTCACATGGGTGGTCTGCTGTATTTTTGTTATGATCTGCGCATTTTTGTGCAGGAAGGAATTGAGATAGAAGCTTAACGAGAAAACGTTTCAATAACAGTGTTGACACGTTTTCTTTTTTTGTGTAATATATGCCTATAAGTTAGATATGACTAACCATAAAAAGCAAAGGAGAGCAAAGTGAGTCAGGAAGTATATGAGATGATCACAAGATTAGACAGAGAAAGAATTGAGACACATCTGGTCGTACAGTGTGCACCGATGATCTCCGGCATGAAGGTTTCTAATTTACTGAATGTGGAGAAAAAACTTGCACCACAGATGAAACAGGTGTTGGAACGTTCCGGTATTTCCTATTATCTGCTGTTGGAAAGCGAAGATAAAGCAACCTTTTTAGTGTACCGCGAGGATGGGTTGAAAGCGTACCTGATGCAGGATAGAGTCTGTCAGTCGATGAAGAGTTTTGGATACGAAAGCCTGGATTTAAGCGATGTTTTAAGCCGTTTTCAGAAACGCTATGCAGACTGTATGGAGCAGATTGCAGAATTTCCACATGAGATGGGATTATTGCTCGGTTATCCTGTGGAAGATGTGGAGGGATTCATTGAGAACAAAGGTCACAATTATCTGTATGCCGGTTACTGGAAAGTGTACGGACATGTAGAGGAGAAGAAGGCTTTGTTTAACAGATATGAAGAGGCAAGAAAAGTTTTGATACAACTGCTTGCAAGTGGACGCAGTGTGAGCGAGATGGCTTCCTGTTATGCTTAATTTTTATTTATAGGTTAGCGTATACTAACTTCATAAACTGATAAAGAATAGAAAATGCAGGAATGTGAAAAAATAAAAACATAAAACTGCAGGTAGTATGGAGGAAAGAATCATGGATAAAGTAACAATCGTATTCTGGTCACAGTCAGGAAACACAGAGAGTATGGCAAATGCAGTTGCAGAGGGTGTAACGGCAGCAGGAAAAGAAGCAGTGGTGGTTGATGTCGCAAGTGCATCTTTAGATGATTTAAAAGCTGCAAAAGGTTTCGCAATGGGCTGTCCTGCAATGGGAGCAGAAGTACTCGAAGAAGGCGAGATGGAGCCATTTGTATGTGATGTGGAAGGATTTGCCGCAGGTAAGACAATCGCTTTGTTTGGCTCTTATGGATGGGGCGACGGACAGTGGATGCGCGACTGGGCAGACCGCATGACAGCAGCCGGAGCAACCGTTATGAACGGAGAGGGCGTGATCTGCCAGGAAGCACCGGACGATGCAGCCTTAGATGCATGCAAAGACCTCGGAAAACAGCTCGCAGCATTATAATAAGGTAAGCGTTATAACGAAAGGATAATTTATGAGCGTAGTCATTATTGGAGGACATGACCGTATGGTGTGTCAGTATAAAAAGATTTGTAAGGAGCATAAATGTAAGGCAAAAGTATTTACCCAGATGCCGGCAAAGTTAAGCAGCCAGATTGGGTCACCGGATCTGATTATCCTGTTTACCAATACAGTTTCCCACAAGATGGTAAAATGTGCGGTAGCGGAGGCGGAGCGCAGCAAAGCCGAAGTGGTAAGAAGTCATTCCAGCAGTGGCAATGCCTTAAATGAAATCTTAGAAAAAGTTTGTTAATGGAAAGAAAAAATTTACATCAGGTGCAATAGCGGAACGTGCGGTCTGTCAGGATTCTTGCAAAAATCAGACCAAGCGGAAGCGCAATGATGATCATGATCGCAGCAGCAAACCAGGAGACAGCTTCTGTCAGTGACATGATCCCGAAATTATAAATTGCACGATAAAGGTAAAGTCCTGGAACCATAATAACAATGGATGGAACGGTTAGTGAAATACGTGGATAACCGTTCCATTTTTTTATGATGGAAGCCAGAAGTCCGGCGGTTAATGCGCCTATAAAAGCGGCGACAGCGGCAGGTGTAGCCGTAAAGTTGACCAGTTCCAGACGCAATGTATTTGCGATGGCACCGATAAAGGCAGCCGTGGCTGCCATCGGGATCGAACTGTTGAACATAATAGAGAATCCGAATACACCGCAAAAACTTGTGATCAACCGCAGTAACAGATGAAGGACAGGATCGATGGATAATGAGGAAAAATCCTGTGGCTGCAATTTTAAGAGCAATGCCATGATCCATGCAAACATGGTAGCGACCAGCACGATGATCACGGAATAAGTGAGGCGTTCCAGTCCGGATCTCAAATCAAGCTTGGCAAGGTCGATTCCACTTGTGATGAATGGAAATCCTGGTATGATAAACAGCATGGAACAGATATATCCTGCCTCGTGGAAGGACGGAATATGGAATAACATTTCTGCCAGATGCAGACATACGGTATAAGTCAGACAGGCGGCAGAGATTGATACTGCAATATTTAAAAATAACGTATAATGGTGTTTGATCAGTTTGGTGCGGATCACATTTCCAATACCGGCTGCGATAAAGGCGAGAACCATTTCAATCGGACCACCACCCAGCAGGAACGTGAAAGCACAACATGCGAGTGCAGCGGCGAGACCAAGTTTGGCAGGGGAGTAGAGTGTGTGAATAGACTCGATTTCATCCAGACGTCTGTGAATCTCTTCACCTGTCAGATGGGCTTCCTGTTTTGGGAAATTGTCAACAAACTGTTCCATACGGTAAAGCTTTGAGGTATTGACACCTGTATTGGCAATGCTTAAGGATTGTGAGACACATTCTTTTCCGTCAAAACAGTTAAATTCGATGGACATAAGTCCGACATCCACGGTGCAGGTGACACCAAGTTCCTTTGCAAGACGGTTCATGGAAGTGCGGACACGCCATGCTCCGGTTCCACAGGAGAGCATGATCAATCCGACTCTTCCGATAACAGAAGCCTTCTCAATCAGCCCTGCTTTATTGATCAGAACATTGCTGTCGTTTTCCGTGTAATCGTGCCAGGGGATTTCCATATGATTTTTTTCCATGATATCCATATAATTATTCTTCTGCATAAATGATCGCCTCTGCTTTTTTTACATGTCGTTCCAGATTCTTCAAAAACAGCGAATCCGGTAGAAAAATACCAATCTCATCATAGCGGGTGTTTTCCTCTACCAGAGAATCCTGCCCATAGAAAATGTACGCCATAGGAAGACTTTTCTCCAGTTTGATCATAAGATCCCAGACAGCAGAATAAGCTTCTGCCTCTGTCTCTTTCAGCTTGACAGTGTCGGGCAGCTCGCGGATGATCAGTACACCGGTATTTTTTTCCAGAATCTGCTGTTCCATATCCATTTTTTCAGAAGCATAGGCATGGCGGTAACGGTAGGCCTGTGCAAAATAAATATTTTTCTTATTGTCAAGATCACAGTAGACATCATAAAAATGCTGGTAATCTTTTTCACGTACGGTTGTTTTATATCCGGGCAGTAAATTGCCCGATTCGTCAGTCATGATAATCGGATTCGTTCTGCCGTCTGCGTTAAAACGGTACGGAATCAGAAACGAATTCCGGAGCAGATCGAATAATGTATTTTGACAGATTGCCATAAGAAAAGCTGACAGATCTCTGTTGTGATAAGCATTAAAAAGTGCCTGGGAAAATTCAGCGGGAGATAATGGAAAATTGTTATCCTCGTTGCAAAACAGGGAATTGCAGAAAGTCCCCTGGAGTTTTTCACATGCCCATGGATCATTTAATATTTTGTTGAATAAAACATCTGCTTTTTCTTCGCGTGGAAAAATGGTTTTTTCTGCCATAAATGAATCGCTTCCTTTTCTTTTTTTCGCTAAAATTATACTATTGAAATAGAAATATGTGAAAGCTATAATTGATATAGCAGAAATAATAATTTGATATGATTGAGGGCGAGCTATGGATGTGAATTTTGAGTATTATAAAATTTTTTATTACGTTGCGAAATACAATAATTTTACGAGGGCTGCAAGGGTGTTGGGAAACAGCCAGCCGAATGTGACAAGGGCAATGAACTGTCTGGAACAGCAGCTTCATTGTACGCTTCTAGTGCGGACGAACCGTGGAGTTTTTCTGACTACGGAAGGGGAAAAGCTGTATACACATGTAGCAGCGGCCATGGAACAGCTTTTTACGGCAGAGGAGGAACTGGCAGAATGTGTGGGACTGTCCCATGGGAGTATTGCAATCGGAGCCAGTGAGACCGCGTTAAATTTGTTCCTTCTGGATAAGTTAAAAGAGTTTCACAATACATACCCGGGAATCCGGCTGAAGATCTACAATCATTCCACACCGCAGGCGGTGGAAGCGGTGAGAAGGGGAACGGTTGATTTTGCAGTCGTTTCCACACCTGTAAAAGCGGATGCACCGCTCCACATGACAATGCTTCATCCATATCAGGAAATACTGATCGGTGGAACAGAGTTCGGGCATCTGGCAGGAAGGCAAACAACATTTGAGGAGATTATGCAATATCCGCTCATCTGTCTTGGAAAGGAGACGGTGACCTTTCAGTTTTACAGGCAGTTATTTGCTTCTTATGGTCTGGACTTTGAGCCGGATACAGAGACTGCAACGGCGGATCAGATCCTTCCACTGGTAAGAAGCGGACTGGGGCTGGCTTTTATACCAAAACCGATGGCAAAGGATGCGATTGACAGGGGAGAGGTGTCAGAGATACCCCTGTGTGAGAAGATACCGTCCCGGAATATCTGTCTGATCTATGACAGCAAGCACCCTTTTAAGGAGGCTGCCACACAATTGAAAAAGATGATCGCTGCGAATAGTTTTGCCAGTGTTGAATAGGTTTTTGGAAAACGATTGATATTTTTAAAAGCATATGTTATAGTTCAAACGAACTTGATAATGAAACAAACAGGTGTCAGATAGGCAGGGTGACCTCACTCTGCCGGATCTGGTGAAAAGGGAAACAGGTGCGAATCCTGTACGAACTCGTCACCGTATTTCGTGAGCAACAGCCGTAAGACCACTGGGAGACCGGGAAGGTGAGCTGGATGCGTCTGAACGATCAGCCGGGAGACCTGCCTTTCGCAGTACAGGAACGAAGAGTTCAGGTCACGAGGAACTGGCGGTACGAAAGAATAGGACAGACTGTTTTTTATAAAAAAGACAGTTTATTCGTGTAAAGAAGATATTATGTGAACCCTCGTTTTTAACGGGGGTTTTATTTACTTATTTATGCAGACAAAAGCCAGAGTCGGTGTGTATATCTGTATATCTGAACCGTTCTGTTCCAAAAAGCATTGATCAAAGATCAGGGAGGAAAAGATGAAGAAAAAATTATTGACAGCATTTCTGGTAACTGCACTTGGAATATCCATGTTAAGTGGATGTGGTGGAAAGAACAGTGACGACAATTCAACCAAATCTGAACAGTCAACAAAAGAGACAGATCAGGAGGCGGCAGACAAAGTGGCAAAGCTGATTGACGATATTTATGTGCAGGAGCGGACAGACAAGACGGATGAGCAGTGCGAAGCTGCAAAAAAGGCATGGGATGCATTGACAGATGCACAGAAAGAATTAGTAGAAGGTGAAAATGCAGACCCGGATTATTTCGGAAGAGATACGGGAGACGCATCAAAAGATGATCCACTGAATGAGGATGAGATTGGGGAAAATGAACTTTTAGTTGTAAGTTTCGGAACTTCCTTTAATAACAGCCGTGCAGAGGATATTGGTGGAATTGAAAAGGCACTTCAGGCAGCTTATCCTGAGTGGTCTGTAAGAAGAGCATTTACGGCTCAGATCATCATCAACCATGTTCAGGCACGTGACGGAGAAAAGATTGATAATATGGATCAGGCTTTAGAAAGAGCTGTAAAGAACGGTGTCAAGAATCTGATCGTGCAGCCGACGCATCTGATGCATGGTGCAGAATATGATGAAATGACAGAGGCAATTGATGGATACAAAGACAAATTTGAATCTGTTGCAATTGCAGAGCCAATGCTCGGTGAAGTTGGTGATGACGCTACAGTGATCAATGATGACAAGAAAGCAGTTGCTCAGGCGATCACAGATGAAGCTTGCAAGGAAGCTGGATTTGATGATATGAAAGCAGCAGCAGATGCAGGCACAGCATTTGTATTCATGGGACATGGTACATCCCATACAGCTAACGTAACCTATGACCAGATGCAGACACAGATGGATGATCTTGGATTCACAAACGCTTTCATCGGAACTGTAGAGGGAGAACCGGAAGACACAGTATGTGACAAGGTTATCGAGAAAGTAAAAGAAGCAGGATTCAAGAATGTGATCCTTCGTCCTCTGATGGTTGTTGCCGGAGACCACGCTAACAATGATATGGCTGGTGATGATGCAGATTCCTGGAAATCTCAGTTTGAGGCATCCGGTGATTTCGACAGTGTTGACTGTCAGATCGCAGGTCTTGGAAGAATCGCAGCAGTAGAAGATCTGTATGTGGCTCATACAAAAGCAGCAATTGATTCTCTTGGAGCATCTGACGATGCAGCAGCAGAAGATACTGATGCCAAAGCAACAGATGACAGTGCAGACGATGCACAGGCAGATGACGCAGCTGAGACAACAGCTGATACTGCAGAGGCTGACGCTGAATAAAAAATATTGTTCAAACAAGATAAACTGCCCGGAGAACTTGCAAAAGTTTCCGGGCAGATATATTATATGATAAGAAAAAAAGAAGTCATAGCAATTCCATAAAATACTGCAAACAGTTCGCACGTTTCTGTTCATTCCGTTCACAGTAACGTGCGCACATCTGAGAAAGATCCAGAGGAACTGTCTTAATTGCATTATTTTCTGGAATTACTATAATATATTTGCCATCACCTGTTCAAAAGCCTGTTGCTCTGCAGCAGATGGGTTGAACAGCACGATAGAAAAAACTATAAAAAATATGAAGATAAGGGAGAAGAAATAATCATGAAGAAACGTTCATTTACATTATTAATGTCAGCACTTACTATTTCAGCTACTCTGATCGGTACAAGCCCGGTTGCTGCAAAGACAGATACTGATACGGCAACAGAAGAAACCACTGATAAAGAAGAAACAACTGCAAAAGATGCTGATTCAGAAAACACAGATAATAAAGAAACAGATGCATCCAAGAGTGATACATTAGAGGATGGCACCTACACAGCAGAATTTGATACAGACAGCGGAATGTTCCATGTAAATGAAGCAAACGATGGAAAAGGAACCCTTACAGTAAAGGATGGCAAGATGACTATCCATGTAAGCCTTGCTTCTAAGAAACTTGTAAACCTTTTCGTCGGAAAGGCAGAAGATGCACAGAAAGACGGGGCAGAGGTTCTTGAGCCAACCACAGATACTGTTACATACAGCGATGGAATGAGTGAGGAAGTATATGGATTTGATATCCCGGTACCCGCAATTGATGAAGAATTCGATGTAGCTTTGATCGGAACAAAAGGAAAATGGTATGACCATAAGGTAAGTGTCAAAAATCCTGTAAAATCTGATGATACAGATGCAAAAAAAGATGATAAAGAAAATAAAGATGCAGATTCCAAAGCAGATGACACAGACAAAGATGCGAAAGACAGTAAGACAAGTGAAGGTAAGACTCTGGCAGATCTGAATCTTGAAGACGGCGATTATACCATGGATGTAACTCTCACAGGCGGTTCAGGAAGAGCAACCATTGATTCTCCTGCAGCCATTAATGTAGAAGGCGATAAAGCTACAGCAACTATCGTATGGAGCAGTCCGAACTATGATTATATGATCGTAGACGGAACAAAGTATCTGCCAAGTAGTACCGAAGGAGGTTCTGTCTTTGAAATCCCTGTTTCGGCATTTGATGAGCCGGTAAGCGTTATCGGTGATACGGTAGCGATGAGCAAACCGCATGAGATCGAGTATACCCTGACATTCCGCTCGGATACGTTACAGTCCGTGGAATAAGAGGATGAGAATATGAAAGGAAGAAAAAAAGTAATTGCAATATGCTGTTTATTTTTAGCAGGACTGTTAGGGCTGTGCGGCTGTAGCAGTCCT
>OJNU01001590.1_pt1 | contig 10913 bp, 9 predicted proteins | sample 1597941 | NCBI WGS metagenome assembly OJNU01 (sample SAMN01915228, study PRJEB22387) | human gut metagenome | isolation source: stool | host: Homo sapiens | place: USA | reverse complement strand
GCTTATCCACAGATACAGTTGGGTTTTCTCACGAACACAACTGTGTTTTTACGTTCTCTAAGGATAGCTTAAAGTCACGGATCAATTCTTTCATCACCTCTTCCACGGATAATTCCTCCCAGAATAAAGACGCTACCTGTCCGATCTCTAACTCGCCTTCCTTTAGGTCGCCCTCAAAGATTCCTTTCTTGGCACGTCCTTTGCCCAATAACTCACGTAATTCTTCCACGGACGCTCCCCGGGCTTCCGCTTCTTCCACTGCCGTAGCGAAATCTCCTTTTACCAGACGGGTAGGAGACAGTTTCTTTAATAATAACTTCGTATCGCCTTCCTTAAGATTCAAGCATAGTTTCTTGAAATTCTCGTGTGCCGAGCTTTCTTTGGTCAAGGCGAAACGAGTGCCTATCTGTACGCCGTCGGCCCCTAGTGCGAGTGCCGCTAGCATCGCTTGACCGTTTCCTATACCTCCTGCCGCCAAAAGGGGGAGAGAGGTCGCTTTCCGGACAGCGGGGATCAGGCACATCGTAGTTGTTTCCTCCCGTCCGTTGTGCCCGCCGGCCTCGAAGCCTTCGGCAACGATGGCATCCACTCCGGCCTCCTCGCATTTCGTGGCGAATTTAGAGCTGCTTACCACGTGAACGACCGTCATGTCATGATCCTTCAAATACTTTGTCCATGTTTTCGGGTTACCGGCGGAGGTAAATACGATCTTCACTTTTTCCTCCACCAATATCCGCATCAAGGTATCGATTTCCGGGTACATCAGCGGGACATTCACGCCAAAAGGCTTGTCGGTCGCCGCCTCGCATTTACGGATATGTTCCCGGAGCACTTCCGGGTGCATGGAGCCTGCCCCGATCAATCCTAATCCACCGGCGTTACTAACCGCTGAAGCTAGCCGCCAACCACTACACCAAACCATTCCCGCCTGTATGATGGGATACTGAATACCAAAAAGACTACAAATTCGATTCATATTATTTCTTGCGTTAATCTCGCTAAAATTAGTGAACTATTTTTATTGGAACAACAATTTCTTTGTCGAGGTTGTTGAATAGGCATATAACTTTAAAATATAAGAGATATGCCAGAGAATATAATGAAAACGTTATGGGATGAGAGCGATGATCTTCACGATGAGACCATGTCTACCAATTCGGTATTGTCGGATGATTACACGTCTAATGACATTCAAGATTTACAAGAAACGATCGAAAATGAAAATATCGAGGACGGTATAGAGAGCGATTCGATTGAACATTGAATGAAAGCATATTGGGTCCCCGAAGGGAAGATCTCCCTTTGGGGATCTTTTTTGTGTGAATTGTGAAAATCTTTTTCCGGATTCTAAATAATAACAATTTGAAATAGAATTGTAACGCAAAACTTCGTTATCTTTGTCCATTGTAATTCTAATATAACAATGGCATGAATAAAACGCTTATGGCCGCAGGTTTAGCGGTTATTTTGGGAGCTTGTTCCTCCTCAAAGAAAAGCGATGTAGCGGAAGGCGCTACACCCAATCCGTTTTTTGCGGAGTATACGACACCGTTCGGGGTGCCTCCGTTTGACCAAATAGAGGTGGCTCATTACAAGCCGGCTCTTTTGAAAGGCATGGAAGAGCAGTCGAAGGAGATCGAGGCGATCGTGGCAAATCCGGATGCGCCGACATTCGAGAATACGATCGTGGCCTTAGACCAAAGTGGCGAGTTGCTTACTAAAGTAATGTATGCTTTCGGTGGCCAATCCAGTGTGAATACCACGGACGAGATCCAAGAGCTCGAACGTGAGCTTTATCCCCTTTTATCCAAACATTCGGATGATATCAGCCTAAATCCCCAGCTTTTCGCCCGGGTGAAATCCGTATATGAGAATCAGGCGAGCTTCCATCTGGATAAGGAACAGAAGAAGCTGTTGGAGGAAACCTATAAAAGCTTTGTCCGGGGAGGAGCCAATCTGCCGGAGGATAAGCAGGCGAAGTTGCGTGAGCTGAACGAGAAGATATCCATGCTCCAACTTACTTTCGGACAGAATACCCTGAAAGAGACCAACGATTTCCAATTAGTGATCGATAATAAAGAGGACTTATCCGGTCTGCCGGAAGACGTGATCGTCAAGGCGGCGCAAACGGCCCAAGAGAATGGTCTGGATGGTAAGTGGGTGTTTACCCTCCATAATCCGAGCGTGATGCCTTTCCTTCAATACGCCGATAAGCGTGATTTGCGTGAGAAGATCTTCAAGGCGTATACGAATCGTGGCAACAATAATAATGAGAATGATAATAAGGAGGTCGTTAAGCAGTTGGTTGCCGCTCGTCTGGAGAAAGCCCGATTGATGGGATATGAGGATTATGCCGCTTTCGTATTGGAAGAGAATATGGCGAAGAACGAGAAGAACGTGTACGACTTGCTTGATAAAATCTGGCCATCTGCCTTGGCGAAAGCGAAAGAGGAATTGGCCGATATCAACGCCGAGATCAAGAAGGAAGGCGGTAATTACGAGGCCGAGGGCTGGGACTGGCGTTATTATTTCGAGAAAGCCAAGAAAGCGAAATATAACTTGGACGAGAACGAGATGCGTCCTTATTTTGAGTTGGGACATGTACGTGAGGGCATCTTCTATGTAGCCAATAAATTATACGGTATCACGTTTACCGAGATCAAGGACATCCCGAAACCGGACCCCGACGCTCTCGCTTTCGAGTGCAAGGATAAAGATGGTACGCATCTGGGCGTGCTGTATATGGATTTCTTTACCCGCCCGGGCAAAGGAGGTGGCGCATGGTGCGGCGGTTACCGCTCACAAACGTATAAAGATGGGAAACGGGTAGCCCCGGTGGTTACTACCGTGTTTAATTTCAGTAAACCGGCGGAGGGACAACCGGCGCTTTTGACGGCCGACGAGACCGAGACCGTATTCCATGAGTTCGGTCATGCCCTACATAGTTTATTCTGCGACGTTCATTATTATGGCGTGTCCGATGTGCCTCGTGACTTTGTGGAGCTACCTTCGCAAGTCGATGAGCATTGGGCCGTTGAGCCGGAGGTATTGAAAGTGTACGCTAAACATTACCAGACCGGCGAGGTAATACCGCAAGCCCTTGTAGACAAGATGATCAAGAGTGGCAAGTATGGACAAGGCTTCGCTACGACGGAGTATCTGGCCGCCTCTTATCTGGATATGGATTATCATGTATTGAAAGAGATCCCTGCCGATTTGGATATTGAGAAATTTGAGGCGAAGGTCTTGGGCGATCGTGGTCTGATCCGTCAGATTCCGTCTCGCTATCGCTCCACTTATTTCGGACATACGATGGAAGGTGGATATACAGCCGGTTATTATAGTTATATCTGGGCGGAAGTGTTGGATTGCGACGCTTTCCAAGCTTATAAGGAGACGGGTAATATCTTCAACCCGGAGGTTGCCTCTAAATTCCGTAAATACGTACTGACCCCGGGCGGCATCGACGACGCTATGGACATGTACGTGAATTTCCGTGGCAAACAACCTAGCATCGATCCGCTGTTGGAGAACAGAGGGCTAAAATGAGCAGAACAATTTATAACTCATAAATCAAAAAATCAGTAAAGATGAAACAATTAATTATGGCAGCAGGATTAGCCGTTATGCTTACTGCCTGCGGTACTTCCGAAAAGAAGACCGTGGAGGGTGAGAACCCGTTCTTTGCGGAATATACCACCCCGTTTGGAGTTCCACCTTTTGATCAAATCAAGTTCGAGCACTACAAACCGGCCCTATTGCAAGGCATGGAAGAGGGACGTAAGGAGATCGAGGCGATCGTGAATAACCCGGAGGAGCCTACGTTCGAGAATACGATTGTCGCTTTGGATGAGCAGGGTGCGTTGCTTAGGAAGGTCCAGATCGTTTTTGGTGGACAGAATAGCGTGAATACGAATGATGAGGTGCAGGCGTTAAGCCGTGAGATGTCGCCGCTATTGTCAAAATATAGTGATGATATCAACTTGAATCCGAAATTATTCGCTCGTGTGAAGGCGGTATACGATAAGAAGGATGAGTTGGGCCTCGATAAAGAGCAAATGAAGTTGTTGGAGGAGACTTATAAGGACTTCGTTCGGGGTGGCGCTAATCTTTCCGCTGAGGATCAGGCTAAATTGCGTGAGTTGAATAGCAAGATCTCCATGCTACAGCTTACTTTCGGACAGAATATGCTGAAAGAGACGAATGCTTTTAAATTGGTGATCGACAAGCAGGAGGATCTTTCCGGTCTGCCCGAGACCTTGATCGCTAACGCCGCTCAAGCGGCCAAGGATGCCGGGATGGAAGGCAAATGGGTATTTACCTTGCAGAACCCGAGCGTGATGCCGTTCTTGCAATATTCCGATAAACGTGAGTTGCGTGAGAAGATGTTCAACGCTTATATCAACCGTGGTAATAATAATAATGAGAACGATAACAAGGAAGTGGTTCGTGATTTGGTTGCCGCTCGTTTGGCGAAAGCGAAGTTGATGGGCTATGATGATTACGCTTCTTTCGTGTTGGAGGATCGTATGGCGAAAAGCTCGGATAAGGTCTATCAATTGCTAGACGAGGTTTGGAAGCCTGCTTTGGCGAAAGCGAAAGAGGAATTGGCCGATATCAACGCCGAGATCAAGAAAGAAGGCGGCAATTTCGAGGCCGAGGGCTGGGATTGGCGTTATTATTTCGAGAAGGCCAAGAAAGCTAAATTCAATTTGGATGAGAATGAGGTTCGTCCTTACTTGAAGTTGGATAATGTTCGTGAGGGTGCTTTCTATGTAGCTAATAAGTTATATGGTATCACGTTCACCCCGATCCGTAATATTCCGTTGCCTTATCCGGAAGCGCAGGCTTTTGAGTGCAAAGATAAGGATGGCTCTCATTTGGGCGTTATTTATTTCGATTTCTTCCCTCGTGCCAGCAAGCGTGGTGGTGCGTGGTGTGGTTCTTATCGTCCGCAGGCTTATAAGGATGGCAAGCGTGTGGCTCCGGTCGTAACGATCGTTTGTAACTTTAGCCAGCCCGCTCCGGGACAACCTGCGTTGTTGAGCGCTGATGAGGCGAATACATTGTTCCATGAGTTCGGTCATGGTTTGCACGGCTTGTTCCGTGACGTGCATTACTCCGGTGTTTCCGGTGTTCCTCGTGATTTCGTGGAGTTGCCTTCACAGGTTATGGAGCATTGGGTATTCGAGCCGGAAGTATTGAAGGTGTACGCTAAGCATTATCAGACCGGCGAGGTGATCCCGGCCGAGTTGATCGAGAAGTTGGATAAGAGCGGTAAGTACGGACAAGGTTTCGCTACGACGGAGTATCTGGCGGCTTCTTATCTGGATATGGATTTCCATGCGGTCAGTGGTGATGCGGCGGATAAGAAAGTGATAAAGTTCGTTGACCAGACGAATAATGTTCCGGCCAACTTGAACGTGATGGATTTCGAGCAACAGACGTTAGGCCGTCGTGGTTTGCTGAAACAAATCCCTTCCCGTTACCGTACGACTTACTTCAACCATACGATGGGTGGCGGCTACACCGCCGGCTATTATAGCTACATCTGGGCTGAGGTATTGGATTGCGACGCTTTCGAGGCATTCAAGGAAACCGGCGACATCTTTAATCAAGAATGTGCCGATAAATTCCGTAAATATGTCTTGACCCCGGGCGGTATCGACGACGCTATGGATATGTACAAGAATTTCCGTGGCAAGGAACCGGGTACGGATCCGTTGCTGAAGAATAGAGGACTGAAATAATCTAGAAATGGAGATTTTATAAAGGCGGACCGGTTGGTTCGCCTTTTTTTGTATATGCTCAACCTCCCGGATCTGTATTACATTTGCTAAGTTTTATCACGAAAAAATAGCGATAGTATGGAGAAAAAGGATTTAGTAGAAGGGATGAGGTTGTATATCTATAAATTGCGTGTGGATGGGCGTTATTCCACGGCGAAGAGCTATCAGGATGCATTGAACTCATTCATGCGGTTTTGTGGGTTGGAGGTAATTCCCTATATCTATGTCAATAAGGAGAACCTTCGGCGTTATCAGGCCTTTTTGTTGAATAAAGGATGTACATGGAACACGGTGTCGACCTATATGCGTCGGATCCGTTGTGTGTACAACATGGCGGTGGAGGAAGGGTTGGCCCCCTATATCCCTTATTTATTTAAGGGAGTTTTCACGGGTATAGAGAGCAAACGCAAAAAGGCGTTACCACAGGATTTATTACGTTCTCTGATGACGGCCTCATTAGATGATCCGGAACTGAGAAAAACACGGCAGGCATTGTGCCTGATGTTCCAGTTTTGCGGTATGGCATTCGTGGATTTCGCTCATCTGAAAAAGGAGAATGTCCGGGGTGGGGTTTTGGAATATAAACGCCAGAAAACGGGTACTCCGATGCTTATAGAGGTACAATCTACCGCATGGGAGTCGCTGAGGGAACTGTCAAGTGATGTAGGTAAGGACTCACCCTATTTGTTTCCTTTCTTGAAAGGGATAAAAGTGGGAAAAGAAGCCTACAAGGAGTACACTTCCGCTTTGGCCCATTTTAACCGGAATTTGAAGAGGTTGGCGAGAGCCTGCGGTGTGTCTATCCCGATCACCTCATATTCGATCCGTCATTCTTTTGCGATGATTTTGAAGGAACAGGATGTCCCGATTGAGATGATCAGCGAACTATTGGGCCATAAATCGATCAAGACTACGCAAATCTATTTGAAAAGTTTCTCGTTGGAAAAGATGTCTGCGGTGAATAAAATTTGTTTTGAGAGTGTGTACAATCATGTACCGAAAGTAGGGTAAAGGGAGTAGGCTACTTGGGGAGTAGCGTATTCTTTCACGGCGCAAATGTAGTAAAAAATAACTAAAAACAAGCAAACAAATGCGCTTGTTTACTCATTGTAGGCGTTTGATCCTCTCTATTTTTTGATTTTCCTGTTTTATCCTAGACGTATAGACATGGTGATGCGGGTGAAATGACCTCTTGTTCCCGGTATCATTCCACCATGCCTTATAACCTGTGTGTATTCCTGTAGAGACGGGGCACGCCCCATCTCATCCCCTCCAAATGGTAACTTAAAGCTACTATCAGACAGTGGGAGACGGGGCGTGCCCCGTCTCTACAACCGGGTGATAACCGTTCTCGCACCTTTTAGGCTACTCCCCAAGTAGCCTAAGATTTCGAGAGATGGTAATTTTCAGTAATGCCATATTTGAAAATATAAAACGCTGTTTATCAAGATTATATAAAAGAATCTTGGTAGGGCTCTGAATTGCCGTGGGGTCTGTTTTCGGGCCACGGGATAACCACTGGAAAAGATAATCATAGAGATGGATATATTGACAGGCAAGTGCTCGGATAGGTTCATGGCGCATGTTCTGAAGCGACGTGACCAGGAGGCCGTCCGCTGGTACGTGCTCACGCTCCCTACCGCCGGTGGCGGGCGTGACAGGATCAGCCCCTCGAAGGGGCTGGACGCTGAGCTTTCCCGCCGTGAGCGTCGTGGGGAGGCCTTGTTCGAGTATTTCTCCCCCTCGTATGTCGAGGCGAGGAAGGTGGGCGGCAAGATGGTCAACACGAAACGGCCCCTGCTGTACAACTACGTGTTCGTCCACGCCTCGGAGGACGAGATCTTCCGCCTGAAGCGTACGCTTCCCCTGTATAATTTCCTCCCCCGGGTTTCCTCCGGCGGGCGGTCTTATTTCCCGTACCTCTCGGATCGTGAGATGGATACCTTGCGTTGGGTCGCGGCTTCTTACTCCAACGAGCTTCCGGTGTACGTGCCAGATAGCGGTCGCTTGTTGAAAGGCGACCGTGTGCGTATCACCTCCGGCCCTTTTACCGACATGGAGGCCGAGGTGGTGGTACAGCCGGGCGGTGGCCATAAGGACGTGATGGTGCGTATCCTCGATTGCATGTGGGTTCCCTTGTTCGAGGTGAGGCGAGGCGAGTATGAGTTGATCGAGCTGAACACGGGGGGCAAGCACGTGTATACCCATTTGGACAACGACCGTCTGTCGGAGGGCTTGCACGATGCCTTGGGGCGTTACCATGCCTCCGGCGTGGTAGTGGATGAGGATGCCCGTCTGGCCCGTGAGGTCCTGCGTGGCTACGCCTCTCTCCGTGGTGAGACCGACGTGATCCGTTGCAAGCTTTACTCGTTGCTCCTTCCTGCCTATCTGCTTTTGGGCGAGTCGGATGAGTTCGATCGTTTGCACGCCACGATGCGCAGCATGCTCCCGGTGATAAAAGCGGGGCAATCCCGTGCCTTGTTGCTGGTCACGCTGTACGGCTGTACGGACAGCAGCCTCTACCAGCGCATGGCGCACGAGCTGGTTGACCCTTGGATGGAGGAGGCCTCGCCCAAGAGGAGCAAGACCGTGTTGATACGTCGTTTACGTGATTACGACCGTTGGTTCGGGCACGGGAACGGCGATAAGTAAAAGATATGAGAGAAAAGAGAGACATATGCGGCGTTCCTTCGGGCATCCGGCTGATGAACCTGTTGCGTGAGCGTTTGACAGAGATCATGGATCGTGAGCGTGCGAACCGAAACTCAATACACCTGTATTGCACGGGTCTCTACTGGGTAGCGTTCGAGCGTTCGGCCTACCAACTGCATCGTGCGTTCCCGGATAGCGAGACCACGCCGTTGCGCCTGTTCGCCTACCCGTTCCCGATCGTGATGGTGTCCGTTACGGATCGCTCGCTCCGCTCATATACTCGCAAGCATATCTTGAGAAGAGACGGGTCGGATTACAAGCTATTGACCGTCCCCGGGTTTCCCTTGGCGGACTACCGTGAATGGCACGCCGGCGAGGTGGAGGGATTGCCCCGGTTAAGCGAGAATTAGATAAGGGCAGAAAAGAAACGGTCGGATCCCCCGGATGGCAATGGCCGTCTCTAGCGGCTAGGAGACCCCTTGGCTTTGGCCGATAGGCTGACCCCGCTTTAACATATACCACTCCGGCCGTCCGGTGGTCCGGCCCTTTTATAATTGAGAATTGAAAATTGAGAATTAAAGAGATGATAATAGCGGTAGATTTCGACGGTACGATCGTCGAGCACAAGTATCCGGCGATCGGTCGTGAGCTTCCTTTCGCCATCGAGACGTTGAGGAAATTGCAATCGGATCGGCATAAGCTGATCCTTTGGACGGTCCGTGAGGGCGGGCTCTTGGAGGAGGCGTTGTCCTTCTGCCGTGAGCGTGGCTTGGAGTTCTACGCGGTGAACCGTGACTACCCGGAGGAGGAGAGAGACCGGAACAACCACTTCTCCCGCAAGCTGAAGGCGGACGTTTTCATCGACGACCGCAACCTCGGCGGCCTCCCGGACTGGGGCACGATCTACGAGATGGTGACCAAGGGACTGAGCTATGAGGACTTGACGCGTAAATACGAGTCGGAATACGAGCCGGAGAAACCCAAAGGTTTCCTGTCCCGCCTTTTCCGTTAAGTCCGTGTCATCCGTGTTTAAAGAAATAAAAACGATAACAAAATAATATGAAGATCAAAAGACTACTGTTCCTATTCTCGCTGCCCCTTTTGCTGGCGGCGTGCACGTCCTACAAGAACGTGCCCTACCTCCAGAACCCGGAGGCGGTGAACGATTTCGGGGAGATTCTCCCGTTGTACGATGCCAAGATCATGCCGAAGGACCTGTTGAGCATCACGGTCAACACGACGGACCCTCAGGCGGCGGCCCCGTTCAACCTGACGGTGCAGACCCCGTTGAACGCGGCCCTGACGAACATCAACACGACGACGCAACCCACGTTGCAGCAATACCTCGTGAACAACTCCGGCGAGATCGACTTCCCTGTGATCGGTACGCTGAGGGTCGGCGGCTTGACGAAGAACGAGGCGGAGAGCCTGATCCGTGAGAGATTGAGGCCTTACTTGAAGGAGGCGCCCATCGTGACGGTGCGCATGGCGAACTACAAGATCTCGGTCTTGGGCGAGGTGGCCCGTCCGGGCAGCTTCACGATCGGGAACGAGAAGGTGAACGTTCTGGAGGCTTTGGCCATGGCCGGCCACATGACGATCTACGGCGTACGTGACAACGTGAAGCTGATCCGCGAGGACGAGAGCGGGAAGCGCAAGATCATCAACCTTGACCTGAACAACGCCGGAATCGTGACCTCCCCGTATTATTATTTGAAACAGAACGACATCCTTTATGTCACGCCGAACGAGACGAAGGCGAAGAACTCCGATATCGGTAACAGCACGACGTTGTGGGTGAGCTCGATCTCGATCTTGGTCTCGATCGCCGGCCTGTTGGTGAACATACTTAAATAATTGAAAATAGAGAATTGAGAATTGAAAATTTAGAGAGATGGTGGACGATGGTATAAATACAAGCAATAATAATAATAACAATAACAATCCGGAGGGGGAGGATCGTGAGATCAATCTTTACGCCGTGTTTTTCAAGTATATGGTTTATTGGCCTTGGTTCGTGGCGAGCGTACTGGCCTGCTGCATCGGGATGTACGTCTTCCTGCGTTACCAGACGCCGGTGTATAACGTCACGTCGTCGGTGCTGATCAAGGAGGACGATAAGAAGGGGGCAAACGCCGCCAGCGGCTTGGCTGCGATACAGGACCTTGGCATGCTCTCGATGACGAGCAACTTCGACAACGAGGTCGAGATCCTGAGGTCCCGCACGTTGATCAAGAAGGTGGTGAACGACATGGGCCTGTATATCGACATGGAGGAGTCGAACGCCTTGGGCTTCAACCCCCCGTTATACAAGAACTCCCCCGTTAACGTGTTCATCACCCCCGAGGAGGCGGACCGTCTGGTGGCCCCCGTCGAGCTGCGCATGCGCTACACGAAGGAGGGTCAGCTAACGGTGAGAGCGGAGTACAAGATCGACAAGGAGGGTGACGAGGAGACGATGGAGCAGGGCTT
>OJNU01001589.1_pt1 | contig 10920 bp, 10 predicted proteins | sample 1597941 | NCBI WGS metagenome assembly OJNU01 (sample SAMN01915228, study PRJEB22387) | human gut metagenome | isolation source: stool | host: Homo sapiens | place: USA | reverse complement strand
AAGCAGTATCTGGTGCGTCCTGACCCACAGGCCATCTGGGAAACGCCCCGGCGTCTGCCGGAGTGGAAACGGGCCAACGCCCGGTATCTCCGCAGTCAGACCGGCGGCGGACACTGGGAGAAAAAGGCGCTGCCGGAAAGCTGGCAGGTGCATTATAAGGATCTGACCTTCCAGGTCAAGCCCATGAACTTCAAGCATACGGGCCTGTTCCCGGAGCAGGCGGTGAACTGGGATTTTGTCATGGACAAGATCCGCAAGGCTGACCGTCCCATTCGGGTGCTGAACCTGTTCGCCTATACCGGCGGCGCTACGGTGGCCTGTGCCAAGGCCGGCGCTGCCGTCTGCCATGTGGATGCGGCCAAGGGCATGGTGGCCTGGGCCAAGGACAACGCCCGGCTCTCCGGTCTCTCCGACGCGCCCATCCGTTGGATCGTGGATGACTGCGCCAAGTTCGTGGAGCGGGAGATCCGCCGGGGCAAGACCTATGACGCGATCATCATGGACCCGCCCAGCTACGGCCGGGGTCCCGGCGGTGAGGTCTGGAAGCTGGAGGAGAGCCTGTACCCCTTTGTGAAGCTCTGCGCCGGGGTTCTGTCGGACAAGCCGTTGTTCGTGCTCATCAACTCCTACACCACAGGTCTGGCCCCCAGTGTGCTGGGGTATCTGCTGCACCTGCTGGTGGCGGAGAAGTACGGCGGCACCGTCAGCTGGGACGAGCTGGGCCTGCCGGTAACGGCTACCGGCATGGCGCTGCCCTGCGGCGCGACGGGCCGCTGGTTCTCGGAATAAAGGAATCCGCCGCTTTGCGGCGATGAATCCCCGAAGGCTCTTTCGGGATAACGATTAAGGAACGCAACTTTTATGGAAATGATCAAGACCCAAGACCTGGCCTTCACCTATCCGGGCACGGAAGACCAGGTGAACACCCGCGCGCTGCGCGGGGTGGATGTGACCATCGAGCGCGGCAGCTTTGTCGTGATCCTCGGCCACAACGGCAGCGGAAAATCGACGCTTGCCAAGACCTTCAACGCAGTCCTGCTGCCAAGCGGCGGCAAGGTCTATGTCGAGGGCATGGACACGATGGACGAATCGCTCCTGCTCGAAATTCGCAGGCGCGTGGGCATGGTGTTCCAGAATCCGGACAACCAGATCGTGGCGAATGTCGTCGAAGAGGATGTCGCGTTCGCTCCCGAGAATTTGGGCGTGCCGAGCGCCGAGATCAGAAAGCGCGTGGACGACGCGCTCGAGGCCGTCGGCATGACGCAGTTTGTCAAGCACGCGCCGCATCTGCTCTCCGGCGGACAGAAGCAGCGCATCGCCATCGCGGGTGTGCTGGCGATGAAACCCGAGTGCATCGTGCTCGACGAGGCGACCGCCATGCTCGACCCCATCGGCCGGCGCGAGGTGCTCGCAGCCGTCGAAAAGCTCAACCGCGAGCAGGGCATCACGGTCGTCCTCATCACCCACCACATGAACGAAGCCGAGCACGCCGACCGCGTGATCGTGATGAACGACGGCCTTGTCGTCATGGACGGAAAGCCGCGCGAGGTTTTCACCCGCAAAAAGGAGCTGGAGGACATCGGCCTTGCCGTGCCGGACACGGTCTCGCTGCTCTTTTCCCTGCGCGAGGCGGGCATGGACGTCCCCGTGGACGCCATCACCGTAGAGGAATGCGCAGACGCCATTGCGAAAAATTTTACCTAAGAGGACTGTAACCTTGGAAGAGATCATTCGTGTAGAAAACCTGACGCACACCTACGGCGAGGGCACGCCGTTCTGCCGCAGTGCGGTGCAGGATATGTCGCTCGCGATCTATCGCGGCGAATTTTTGGGCATCATCGGCCACACGGGCAGCGGCAAATCGACGCTGATCCAGCACTTGAACGGCCTGCTCAAGCCGACCTCCGGCCGGATACTTCTCGGTGGAGAGGACATCTGGTCGGACCCGAAGAAAATTCGGAACGTAAGATTCCGCGTGGGCCTCGTGTTCCAGTATCCGGAATACCAGCTTTTTGAAGAGACTGTTTACCGCGATATCGCGTTTGGCCCGACGAACATGGGCTTATCCAAAGACGAGATCGACCGCCGCGTGCGTGAATCCGCGCACTTTGCGGGGCTTACCGACGATCTGCTGGAAAAATCGCCGTTCGCCCTCTCCGGCGGACAGAAGCGCCGCGTGGCCATCGCGGGCGTTATTGCGATGGAGCCCGAGGTGCTCGTGCTCGACGAGCCGAGCGCGGGCCTTGACCCGCAGGGCAGGGAAGAGCTGCTTTCAAACATCCGCGAATTCCACCGCGCGCGCGGCACGACCGTCGTGCTCGTGAGCCACAGCATGGAGGAGATCGCGAAAAACGTCGACCGCATCGTTGTCCTGTCGGACAGCCACGTGCTGATGAGCGGCACGCCGCGCGAGGTCTTCGCCCGCGGCGACGAGCTGATGACCGCGGGCCTCGACGTGCCGCAGGTCACGCGCGTCGCGATGGCGCTGCGCGATAAAGGCATTGCCATCAACCCCGCTGTTTACACCGTCGATGAGCTCAGCAAAGAGCTTGTCGCGCTCAAGAGAGGGGGCGGCAAAAAATGCTGAAGGATATCACGCTCGGCCAGTTTTTCCCGGGCGACACGCTCGCCCATAAGCTCGACCCGCGCACAAAGCTCCTCGTCACGGTGTTTTACGTCGTGGCGCTCTTTACGGCGAAGAGCTACATTGCCTACGGCGTTCTCATTCTGACGCTGATCGTCGCCGTGCGCATCTCGCGCGTGGGCGCGAAGGCGCTTTTCAAGGGATTAAAGCCGGTGCTGTTCATTATCGCGTTCACGGCGCTTTTGAACCTCTTTTGCACCCCCGGCACGGAGCTGTGCCATTTTTGGATCTTCCGCATTACGATCGAGGGCGTGCGCGCTGCCATCACGATGATGCTGCGCATCACGCTTTTGATCATGGGAACGTTCCTGCTCACGTATACGACCTCTCCCATCCGCCTGACGGACGGTCTGGAGAGCCTGCTGGGCCCGCTCAAGAAGATCAAGGTCCCTGTGCATGAGCTCGCGATGATGATGTCGATCGCGCTTCGCTTCATCCCGACGCTCATCGAAGAGACGGATAAGATCATGTCCGCGCAGAAGGCGCGCGGCGCCGACTTTGAGACCGGAAGCCTTATGCAGCGCGCCAAGGCGCTCGTGCCGCTGCTTGTGCCGCTGTTTGTCAGCGCGTTCCGGCGCGCCGACGAGCTGGCGACGGCTATGGAATGCCGCTGCTACCACGGCGACGAAGGCCGCACGAAGCTCAATGTGCTGCACTACCAGACGCGCGACTATCTGGTGCTCGGCTATTATGCCGTGCTCGTGGCCGCGGTCATCGCGCTGCGATAAGAAGAAAGGACGCTTTTATGCGAAACATCGCCCTCAAGCTCATGTATAACGGCACGGCCTATCACGGCTGGCAGGTGCAGAAGACGGTCTCAAGCGTCTGCGAGACGATGGAAAAGGGCCTCTCGAAGGTCTGCGGCGGGAACGTCAAGCTCGTCGGCTGCGGCCGCACGGACGCGGGCGTGCACGCCGAGCGCTACATCGCCAATTTCCACACAGAGTCGCGCATTCCAGTCGAGCGCCTGCCGTTTGCCATCAACACACACACGCCGGAGGATATCGTCGTGCGCGAGGCGCTTGAGGTGGCGGATGATTTCAACGCGATCCTCTCGTGTCAAAAAAAGGAATACACCTACCGTATTTATAATTCCCGCATCAAAAACCCGTTCTATGTCAACAGGGCTTACTTTTACCCCAAGCACCTCGACGAAGAGGTGATGGACCGCGCGGCGCGCGCCTTTGAGGGCACGCACGATTTCCGCGCCGTCCGCTCTGTCGGCACGGAGACGAAGACCACCGTGCGCACCGTGCACTACTGCCGCGTGTCGCGCTCGGGTGATCTTTTGGAACTCAAGGTCTGCGCGGACGGGTTCCTGTATAACATGGTACGGGCGATCACCGGCACGGTGCTCTACGCCGCCGAGGGGAAGCTCACGCCAGAGGACATCCCCGAGATCCTGGCCTCCGGCGACCGCTCGCTCGCCGGCCCCACGGTGCCGCCGGGCGGACTGTACATGACGAGACTTTGGTATGAGGATGAACGGCTCAATGAATGATCTCAAAGAGGAAAAGGGAACACGCGAGGAGCTGAGGCGCTCGCAGGCGGCCCCGCGCCGCTCCGGCGGCGGGCTCAAGCGGGCGCTGATGGTGATTCTGGCGCTTGTGGTCGTGCTGGCCGTGGTCGTCGCCGCGGCGTGGAAGGACCTGAGCAGCCTTGACGGTGTGCGCCGCCTTTTCTCCTACAATAAGGTCACGCAGGATGAGCAGGGCAAGGTGGAGATGTACTCATTCAGCAACGACCGCAGCAACACCTTTGCGCTGCTCGGCGACCATCTGATCGTCGCTTCGACGACGGGCGTATCGATCTACAGCAGCAGCGGCAGCGTGGTGGACAGCATGAGTGTGAAGCTCACGAATCCCGCCATCGCTGTCGGCGGCCAGACCGCCGCGGTCTATGATATCGGCGGGCAGACGCTTCTTATTTACTCTGCAAGCGGCCTTGTGCGCGATATGAGCGGCGAGTGCAGCGGCAATATTTTGTCGGTCAGCGTCAATTCCTCGGACTATCTGGCGCTCAACGCTGAAAAGAGCGGCTACAAGTCCGCTGTTACGGTGTACGACGCTTCGGGCGAGAAGACGTTTGCCTTCAACTCCTCGGAGCACTATGTCATCGACGCGGTCGTCATGCGCGACTGCAAGCGCATGGCGGCGGTGACGCTCGGCGAGTCGGACGGCACATTCGCCGACACGGTGAGCATCTATTCCCTCGGCAGCGATAAGGCGGACTCGGTCAACACACTCACGGGCTCGCTCCTGCTATCGCTCGACAGCGTGGCCGGTACGCTCTCGTGCCTGACGGACGAGAGCTTGACGCTCTTTTCATCGGACGGTACGCTTTCCGGCAGCTATCGCTACGAATACCCGTATCTGCGCGGTTCGAGCATGGGCGGCGACAACTACGCGGCGCTGCTGCTGAGCCGCTACCGCTCGGGCAGCACCATGAAGCTCGTGACTGTCTCGTCCGACGGTACAGAGATGGCAAGTCTCGACAGCAGTCAGGAGGTTCTGTCCATGTCCGCGGCGGGGAAGTATATCGCCGTGCTGTACAGCGACAGTCTGGTGCTCTACACGCCGCAGCTGCAGGAATACGCGCGGCTGGACGCCACGGAGTACGCGCGCTCTGTCATCATGCGCGAGGATGGTACGGCGGTGCTGATCGGCTCGTCGTCCGCCTGGCTTTATATTCCGTAATTTCTGTAAAACGCTAAAAATGTTACAATTTATGACTTGAAAGGAGCGCGGGAAACGTGAATAATGGTCTTATGATCGATGCTGTCTTCGCGCTCGTGCTCATTTTAAGCGTCGTGTTCGGCGCCAAGCGGGGGCTGTTCCGCAGCTTTATGGCGCTGGCGGCGATCGTGCTCGCGCTGATCGGCGCGTCGCTCCTGACCGACGCTTTGACCGAGCCCGTGACCGACATGCTGATGCCGCGCCTTGAAAAGAGCGTGGAGGAGTGGTTTGATACCGAATCGCAGACACCGCAGGGGGATGTCCCGCAGATCGAGGGGGAGGCCCCGGCGGAGAGCAACGCCTCGGGTGAAACGCCAAACGGCGACGCCGCGCAGGACGCGGAAAACGTTTGGCAGGACGATTCGCCGCTCGCGGTGACAGGGCTTCTCAAAAAGCTGCTGCGCTTCGATTTCGACGGCGCGGTGCGTCAGTCGCTTCGAAATGCCGCGCGCGACGCAGCGCTTGCCGCCGTAAGGACGCTGCTCGGCAGCGTGGTGAGGACACTCGTGTTCGTGCTGTGTTTTTTGGTGCTCACGCTGCTGCTCCGCTTAGTGACGGGAGGCATTGACAAGGTGTTAGACTTGCCAGTGCTGAACGCGCTCAACACCATCGGAGGCGGCGCGCTGGGCCTGATCGAGGGCGCACTTTTGCTGTTTCTCGTCTGCGATGTCGCACCGAAGCTCGGCGTCAAGGCCTTTGCCGACTACGAGGGCACGTATCTGTTATCGTTTTTTATGAGTCATACTCCGCGCGGGCTTGTCGCCGCGCTGTTACCCTGATCTTTACCCCAAGGAGGAAATACTATGCAGCCGCAACTTTGTTCCAGATGTAAAAAGAATATCGCCGTTGTGTTCATCACCCGTCAGGAAAACGGGCAGAACGTCAACGAAGGACTTTGCCTCAAGTGCGCGAAAAATCTCGGACTGCCGCAGGTGGACGAGATGATGCGCCGCATGGGCATCACGGATGAGGACCTTGACAATATCTCCAATGAAATGATGGGCGCTTTCGGCGGCGCGGAAAACCTCGAAGGTCTGACCGATGCCGACGATCCGGACGCCGATAACGAGGACGAGGACGGCAAGACCGCCACGTTCCCGTTCCTGAGCCGCTTTTTCGGCGGAAATCCCGCTGCGAACGACGCACAAAATGGCAACGAGGCCGAGCAGACGCAGAGCCCGCGCAGCAACAAGAAGGTCGAAAAGGGGAGCAAGCACAAATTCCTCGACTCCTACTGCATCAATCTCTCCCAGCGCGCACGCGACGGCAAGCTCGACGCGGTCATCGGCCGCGAGGAGGAGATCGAACGCGTCATCCAGATTTTGAACCGCCGCCAGAAGAACAACCCCTGCCTGATCGGTGAGCCGGGCGTCGGCAAGACGGCCATTGCCGAGGGCCTCGCCCAGCGCATCGTCGCGGGTGACGTGCCCTTCAAGCTCAGAAGCAAGGAGGTCTATCTTCTTGATCTGACCGCGCTCGTCGCGGGCACGCAGTTCCGCGGCCAGTTCGAGAGCCGCATGAAGGGCCTCATCGAGGAGATCCGCAAGATGGGCAACGTCATCCTTGTCATCGACGAGGTGCACAACATCGTCGGCGCGGGCGACGCCGAGGGCAGCATGAACGCCGCCAACATCTTGAAGCCTGCGCTCTCCCGAGGCGAAATTCAGGTCATCGGCGCGACGACGTTCACCGAGTATCGCAAGCACATTGAAAAGGACACCGCGCTTGAGCGCCGCTTCCAGCCGGTCACGGTCAACGAGCCGAACATGGAGGACACGCTCAAAATTTTGAAGGGCATCGCCCACTACTACGAGCAGTTCCACGGCGTCAAAATTCCCGAGGGCATTCTGCGTCAGGCGGTGCTGCTGTCCGAGCGCTACATTACCGACCGTTTCCTGCCCGACAAGGCCATCGACCTCATCGACGAGGCATGCTCGGATCTGAACCTGCACGACAAGAACATCAACCGCCGCATGGAGCTGCGCCGCGAGATCGAGGATTACGACAAGGAGCGCGAGCTTTTGCAGGGCGCAGAAGAACCCGACTTTGAGCGTCTGGCCGAGCTCAAGAGCCTTACCATCAAGGCGCAGACCGAGCTCGACGAGCTCTGCGCGCAGGGTGACCCGCAGCTCACGATGGACAACCTCGCCCGCGTGATCGAGCTCTGGACGAAGATCCCCGCCTCGCGTATCCGTGAAGACGAGTTCCGCCGTCTGAGCGAGCTTGACAAGCGCTTAAAAGAGCACATTGTCGGTCAGGACGAGGCTGTCGAGGCTGTCGCCGCGGCGATACGCCGCAACCGCGTGGGCATCTCGCCCAAGCATAAGCCGGTGAGCTTCATCTTTGTCGGCCCCACGGGCGTCGGCAAGACCGAGCTTGTCAAGCAGCTGGCGCAGGACCTCTTCAACTCGCCCGATGCGCTGATCCGTTTCGACATGTCCGAGTTTATGGAAAAGCACTCGGTCTCCCGCATCGTCGGCTCGCCCCCGGGCTATGTCGGCTATGATGAAGCCGGCCAGCTGACCGAAAAGATTCGCCGCAAGCCCTACGCCGTCATCCTTTTCGACGAGATCGAAAAGGCGCATCCCGACGTGATGAACGTCCTGCTGCAAATTCTCGACGACGGCGAGATCACCGACTCCCACGGCCGCAAGGTCAACTTTGAAAACACCGTCATTGTGATGACGTCCAACGCGGGCAGCGAACGCAAGGAGGGCACTGTCGGCTTCGGCCACACGGTGAACGAGCAGAACCGCGACCGCGCTATGAAGGCGCTCGGCGAGTTCCTGCGCCCCGAATTCCTGAACCGTGTGGACGAGGTCATCTGCTTCAACCGCCTTGACGAGAAGAACTTCGCCGGCATCGCCCGCATCATGCTCGATGAGCTGCAAAAGAGCCCTGAGGACAAGGGCCTGCACTTTACGTGGGACGAGGATGTTGAGGACTACCTCGTCAAGAAGTCCTACTCCGCGACCTACGGCGCGCGCAATCTGCGCCGCATCATTCAGAAAGAGCTCGAAGACGTCATGGCCGCGCAGATCATCGACTCCTACGAGCACCCCGTCACGCAGATCCATGCGTCGATGGAGGACGGCAAGCTCGTCGTCCGCAGCCTGTAAAAGAAAGGGGAGGGAGACCATGTTCCATCTGTTCCGCAAAGACATTGAAAAGCACTGCGCCTACTGCAAGAGCGGATCTGTCATCAACGAAGGGCAGGTCATCTGCTCCCGCCGCGGCGTGGTCGACTCTGCCGACCACTGCCGCCATTTCTGCTACGATCCGCTCAAGCGTGTGCCGCCCCGTCCCGCCACGCTGAACGACAAGTACACGTCCGAGGATTTTTCCCTGTAAGGCCGGGCAGCGCCCCGAACAATAAAGAAAGAAGGCCGATTCCCATGAACGTTTCTCAGGTTTACGCAGTCTATTTCAGCGCCACCGGCAACACCAGAAAGGTGACCACCACGCTTGCAAATGCCCTTGCCGTCAGCTTCGACGTGCCGCTCGAGGTGCGCGATTTCACGCTGCCCGCCGCGCGCGAGGAAGCGTATGAGTTTGCCGCGGGCGACCTTGTCGTATTCGGTATGCCGACCTATGCGGGAAAGCTTCCAAATAAGCTGCTCGACTTTGTGAAGTCCGGCTTCCGCGGAAACGGCGCGCTCGCCGTGCCGGTCGTGACGTTCGGCAACCGCAGCTTCGACAATTCGCTTGCCGAGCTCTGCGCCTGCCTCGAAGGGGACGGCTTCCACACCATCGGCGCGGGCGCCTTTGCCTGCCGCCACGCCTTTACCGACGCGCTTGCCGATGGCAGACCCGACTCCGACGATATGGCGGAGCTTGCAAAGCTCGGCTCCGCGGTCGTGGGCCGCATCGTGCGGATGACCGAGTATCCCGCGCCCGTCACGGTCGACGGTGACGCCGACGCGCCGTATTACCGCCCGCTGGGCCTCGATGGCGAACCGAAGGTGTTTCTGAAAGCGAAGCCCAAGACCGACCTCGACAAGTGTATCCACTGCGGTGTGTGCGCCTCACTCTGCCCGATGGGCTCGATCAATCCCGATGATGTCACCGAGGTCGTGGGCGTGTGCATCAAATGCCACTCCTGCGTGCGCAACTGCCCGATGGGTGCGAAGTACTTCGACGATCCCGCGTTCCTCTCACACCGCGCGATGCTCGAACGCGACTACACGCGCAGAGCGGAGGACAAGATCTTCACGGCGTAAGAAAGTACATAAAAAGGCTCTGTTTGGGAATCCCAAACGGAGCTTTTTTCATTCCTGAATGACGGAACGTTGCTGCCTTACAAACAAAATTTGGGAAGGGCGGGAAGCGGGGACAGCCACGCACGCATACGCTATGGAGAAAGCACCAATTTTGGGAGGGATCTTATGAAACCGGTGTACTTTTTCCTCGGCGCAAACAGCGAAGAGGGCTTTTTCTCGCTCTATGACCAGCTTTTGGGCGGTCGGCTCGACGATCTGATGATTCTGAAAGGCGGCCCGGGCTGCGGCAAGTCGACCTTCATGCGCCGCGTGGGCGCGGCGATGGAGCGCGCGGGCGAGCGCATCGTGTACATCAACTGCTCGGGTGACCCCGATTCGCTCGACGGCGCGATCTTTCTGGACCGAAACGCTGCTATCGTGGACGGTACCAGCCCGCATGTGCTCGAGCCGACCTATGCGGTCGCGAGCGAACGCTATGTCGACCTGACACGCTTCTACGATGTGGACGCGGCTAAGGCACGCCGCGCGGAGATCGTCGCGCTGAGCGACGAATATCGCGCACACTACCGCAGCGCCTATCGCATCCTGCGCGCGATGGGCGAGGTGGAGAGCGAGCGCCGCGTGGCAATGCACGCGCAGATGGATTTTTCGAAGCTCCGCCGCCGCACCGACGGCATCCTCGCACGCGAGCTGCGCGGTGAGGGAGGCGGCAGCGGGCGCGTCGACCGCGCGTTTTTGGGCGGTGTGACGCATCGGGGCGAGATTTGCCGGTTCGACACCGTCGAAGCCCTCTGCCCGCGCATCTATGCCATCATCGACAGTGCGGGGCTGGGAAACGAAATGCTTGAGACCGTCGTGCAGGCGGCACAGGCGAAGCATTTCGACATCATCGCCTGCCCGAATCCAGACCGGCCGCGGGAGCTCCATCACGTATTGATCCCGGAAAAAGGGCTGGCGTTTATCACAACGAACGCGCGCAACCCGTACGACGGGAAGCCCTACCGCCGCCTGCGTCTCGACGCGATGGCGGAGGAGAAGCTCACGCGCGCGCAGAAGGCGAAGCTGCGCTTTACCCGCCGCGTGGAGGCGTCGCTCTTAGATGAGGCTGTGGGCGCGCTGTCGAATGCCAAGAAGGCGCACGACGCGCTGGAATCCGCATATCATCCCTGCGTGGATTTCGAGGGGGCCACTGCGCTCGCAGAGAAAGAAATTAAAAGACTATTAAAGCAATAGCGCTTTACAGATTCTTGCTGCCTGAAGGCAGCAATGGGATTCCCTGCGCGGCGCAGGGAATGCGGGAAAGGGGGCCATTCTCTCACGT
>OJNU01001579.1_pt1 | contig 10975 bp, 8 predicted proteins | sample 1597941 | NCBI WGS metagenome assembly OJNU01 (sample SAMN01915228, study PRJEB22387) | human gut metagenome | isolation source: stool | host: Homo sapiens | place: USA | reverse complement strand
TTCTCTGCAAAGTAAACCATCGTGAATTGATTAAAATATATCAGTAAACTAAAATCGATATAAAAGTTTTTTGCCTACTTTTTTTCAAATTTTTATCTTCAATTCTCTGCAAAGTAAACCATCGTGAATTGATTAAAATATATCAGTAAACTAAAATTGACATAAAAGTTTTTGCCCAGCTTTTTTCAAAAAGCTGGAAGGAGGAATAAAAATGATTAGAGAAGATTTAAGAAATATTGCCATTATCGCCCACGTTGACCACGGTAAAACAACATTGGTTGACGAAATGTTGAAACAAGGCGGAGCGTTCAGAGAAAATCAGGTCGTTGCAGAGAGAGTTATGGACAACAACGACATTGAGCGTGAAAGAGGTATTACAATTCTCGCTAAAAATACGTCCGTATGCTATAACGGTACAAAAATAAATATTATCGACACTCCCGGACACGCTGATTTCGGCGGAGAAGTTGAGCGAGTTTTAAGCATGGTCGACGGCGTACTTCTGCTTGTTGACGCTGCCGAGGGCGCTATGCCTCAGACAAGATTTGTATTGTCAAAGGCTTTGGAAATGAATCATAAGATAATCATAGTTGTAAATAAAATCGACCGTCCTGACGCTCGTCTTGACGAGATAGGTGACGAAGTTCTGGAACTCCTTCTGGACCTTGACGCTAATGACGATCAGCTGGAAAGTCCTATACTTTTCTGTTCGGGCAGGGCAGGTACAGCGTCTCTCAGCCAGTATGAGGAAGGTACCGACCTTATTCCGCTTTTCGATACTATTATAAATTATATCGACCCTCCAAAGGTTGAAGAGGACGGTCCGTTCCAGATGCTTGTTTCCTCCATCGACTATAACGAATACGTAGGCAGGATAGGTATCGGACGTATTGCAAGAGGTAAAGCTCGAGTAAATCAGAATGTTGTTGTGTGCAACCATCAGAATCCGGACAAGAAAATTACAAACGCAAAGCTTGTTTCACTTCTCCAGATAGAGGGACTCCAAAGAGTTCCCGCACAAGAAGCTGAAGCCGGAGATATCGTATGGATAAGCGGTATTGAGGGCATTACTATAGGCGACACTATTTGCGATCCCGAGGCGGTTGAGGCTCTGCCGTTTACAAAAATCAGTGAGCCGACTGTTGAAATGACATTTGCAGTAAACGATTCACCGTTTGCGGGAAAAGAGGGTAAATTCGTAACTTCACGTCAGCTGAGGGAAAGACTTTTCAAGGAAACCTTAAAGGACGTTTCACTGCGTGTTGAAGAAACCGAAAATACCGACGCTTTCAGAGTTGCCGGACGTGGTGAAATGCATCTTTCAATACTGATTGAAAATATGAGACGTGAAGGCTATGAGCTTTCGGTTTCCACTCCTAGAGTACTTTTCAAAGAGGACGAAAACGGTCAGAAGCTTGAACCTGTTGAAAGACTTGTTATCGACGTACCGGAAGAATGCGTAGGTTCAGTCATGGAAAAAATGGGTACAAGAAAGGCTGAAATGCTGGAAATGCACCCACAGGGTTCAAGAATGAAACTGGAATTTTTAATACCGTCCAGAGGACTTTTCGGCTACAAGAGCGAATTTTTGACCGACACTAAAGGCGAAGGTATTATGTCCAGCGTGTTTGACAGCTATCAGCCGTACAAGGGAGAGATCCCAAGAAGAAATACAGGTTCTCTTGTTTCGTTTGAAACAGGCGAAGCGGTAACCTACGGTCTTTACAACGCACAGGAAAGAGGTCAGCTGTTTATTCCTGCGGGTACTCCTGTATACGAGGGCATGATCGTCGGAGCGTCTCCAAAGGCTGAGGACTTAGTAGTTAATGTGTGCAAGAAAAAGCATCTTACAAATACTCGTGCAAGTGGTTCCGACGATGCTTTAAGACTTGTTCCCCCAAGACGTCTAAGCCTGGAGGACAGTCTCGAATTCCTCGCAGATGACGAGCTTCTTGAAGTTACTCCTGAAAATATACGTATCAGAAAGAGAATCTTAAGCAATACTTTAAGAGCGAAAACCCGTGCAAAACAATAACCTACTTTTTTTGAAAAAAAGTAGGCAAAAAAACTTTTATGTTGAGCAAAAGCAACTTGGAACAGTTTTTAAATACTCGCAAAGTTAATTTTATTGAGTTAGATGCTATAATTTAAATGAGGCTCGGCAGGTAAGCAAACATCTATTTTTTATAAATCCATTTTATTACTTCAAGAATAGTTTTTGTTTGTTTATAATCAAGTTTCTTAAATTCTTCCAAAATTCTTTTATTTTCTGTTGGACAATCGGTATCGAAATCAAAAAATTCCATGGGAGTAATGTCGAAGTATTCGCATATACAAAAAAATGATTTCATTGTTGGATAACCATCACTGTTTTCTAATTTGCTAATATAACCTTCGTTCAGACCTAATAATAAACTCATATTTTTTGCGGAAACGTTCTTTTGCAGTCTTAATTTAGAAATACGGAGAGCAATTTTATCTATTGTCATCATTAAAAAAACTCCAATCTAAATAAATTCAGCCATTGACAAATTAACCCAAATAATGATATACTACAATTAAATGTCGATTAAAGTAAACATTATTTAGGCTATTTTTAATAGCTTAATTATATTATAGCGCACTCACGCGCATTTGTTAATGAATTTTTGCTTACTATGGTGCATTTTTGTAAATCTTGAACATTTACGGAGGATTTTATTTTATGTTTTATGACAGATTTATCAAATTATGTGAAGATTCTAACATAAAGCCAACCCCATTATTACGTAAATTAGGACTAAGTTCAGGAAATTTACAAAAATGGCAAAACGGAGCTACTGTAAATTCGGCAGTTCTTATAAAAATTGCTGATTATTTTAATGTATCCGTTGATTATCTGCTAGGCAGAACAGATGATCCAGATATACGTAAAAAATAAACTAAAATAAATCTTTTTCTGACTTTCTTTGCTTGTGCAAAGAAAGTAACAAAGAAACACACTTCTTTTTTGTTCACACGAAAAAAGAAGCAAAAAATGTAACGACTGCATAATTGATAGTGAAAAATCACACAAGGTACTCTCCCAAAACTGTACTGAGACGTTTTTGCCACTTGCGTTCTCCGCTTAACTGCACTCATCTAACATGGGCGTGAATTTTTTATTTTACGTTTTGCCTTTTATGGGGAGACCTATTAGTTCAGAAACTGTATGACGGATAAAATTCGGCACTTTACGTGCCGCAAGCCGCCCACGGCGTTTGAGTGGGCGCATTTCTTTGTTACTTTCTTGTTGCGAAACAAGAAAGTTAATAAAAGAAGTTTTAAAGAAACTTGTTTCTTTGCTTCTTTCTTTTGTGTAAGCAAAGAAAGAAGTGCATTTCTTTTTGTTATTTTCTTTGGGCAAATAAAGAAAATGACAAAAGTTTTTTCGCTTTTTTCAAAAACCGAAAAGTTTAAAAATAATTTTGCATACTTTTTTAAAAAGTATTGAAATAAATGATATAAAATGGTATCATAATAACAGTTGTGTTTAAAGAAAAATATATTTTTTAAAGGAGAATATAAGAATGAAATACGGTTATTTTGACCTTGAAAATAAGGAGTATGTAATAACTAAGCCCGATACTCCTGCATCGTGGGTAAATTATCTGGGATCGCCTGAATACGGCGCTATCATTTCAAATAATGCCGCAGGATACAGCTTTGTTAAGTCAGGTGCAAACGGAAGGATAACACGTTTCCGTTTCAATTCTATGATGGCTCTTCCGGGACGCTATATATACATCAGAGATAATGAAACGTGTGATTACTGGTCTGCTTCATGGCAGCCTGTAGGAAAGCCGCTGGATAAGTATAAAAGCGAATGCAGACACGCTACTGCTTATACGGTAATAAGCTCTGAGTACGAAAAAATAGCGGCTGAGACAACTTATTATGTTCCACAGGGAAAAACCTACGAAGTATGGCGTACAAAGATAACAAATAATGATACAAAGGCGAGAAAGCTTTCGGTTTTCGGATTTACTGAATTTACAAATGAAGATAATTATGAACAGGATCAGGTAAATTTGCAGTACTCGCTGTTTATTTCTCAGACTAAATTTGAAGAAAACAGAATTATTCAGACTATAAGTGAAAACAGTAAAAAAGACCGTACTGACAGATTTTTCGGTATGGTAGGAGCTGAAGTTACTGCCGCATGCGGTAATTTTGATAATTTCATAGGTTCATACAGAACCTACTCAAATCCCGTAGCTGTTGAAAACGGCAGACTAGATAACTCCATGAATTATAATTCAAATTCATGCGGCGCATTGCAGTCGGATATTACCCTTGAAGCCGGACAGACTACAGAACTTATTTATATTCTTGGAAGAAGAAAAAGTGAGGAAGCTGCTGTTATTCTGAATGAATACAAGGAACAGGGAAAAGTTGACAGGGAAGTAGAAGAGCTTAAAAATTACTGGCACTCCACTCTCGATCGTTTTCAGGTCAATACTCCAAGCGAGGAATTTAATAACATGATAAACGTGTGGAATGCATTCCAGTGCTTTATTACGTTTATATGGTCAAGAGCGGCTTCGTTTGTTTACTGCGGACTGAGAAACGGTTACGGTTATCGAGATACAGTACAGGATATACAGGGTATAATACATCTTGATCCTGAAATGGCAGCGGAAAAGATAAGATTTATGCTGTCGGCACAGGTCGATAACGGGGGAGGACTTCCACTGGTTAAATTTACACACAATGCGGGTCATGAAAATACTCCTGACGATCCGGAATATGTTAAGGAAACAGGACACCCTTCATACCGTGCAGACGACGCTCTGTGGCTGTTCCCGACTATTGTAAAATATCTGGGTGAAAGCGGAAACAAGGCGTTTTTAGACGAGGTCATCGTTTATGCAAACGGCGGCGAAGCTACTGTTTATGAGCACTTGAAAAATGCCATAAGATTTTCTATGGAAAGACTTGGCGCACATTCTATGCCGGCAGGTCTCCACGCTGATTGGAACGACTGCTTAAGACTCGGTGCAAAGGGTGAGTCTACATTTGTTGCATTCCAGCTTTACTACGCAATGAGCGTTATTAAAGAAATGGCTGTATTAAAGGGTGACGGCGATTATATCAGCTATATTGATAAGGTACAGGGGGAACTGTCCGCCGCTCTGGATAAGTGCTGGGACGAGGATAGATTTATAAGAGGTATCCGCGAGGACGGCGTTATAGTTGGTGCTAAGAAAGATCCTGAAGCTAATATGTGGCTGAATCCGCAAAGCTGGAGCGTTATTTCACGTTTTGCGTCTGATGAACAGGCTGAAAAATCCCTTGACAGCGTTCATGAAATTCTCAATACGCCATACGGTGCAAAACTGCTTGATCCTCCTTATAAAAAGCATTATTTTGACGGTGCGCTTATGCATATTTTCAATGACGATACCAAAGAAAACGGCGGTATTTTCTCACAGTCGCAGGGTTGGATTATACTTGCCGAAGCTCTTGCAGGACATGGTAACAGAGCCTTTGAGTACTTTATGGAAAGCTCTCCTGCTGCAATGAATGACAAGGCTGAGATAAGAGTTATTGAGCCGTATGCTCACGGACAGTTTACAGAGAGTAAGGCATCTCCTTTTGAGGGACGTTCTCATGTACATTGGCTGACCGGTACTGCGTCTACGGTTATGGTAGGCTGTGTTGAGGGTATATGCGGTATGAGACCTGATTTGGAAGGACTGGTAATTGCTCCGTCTATTCCGTCAGAGTGGGACGGTTTTACAATTGAAAAAACTTTCAGAGGCAAACAGCTTTCGATTGATATTCAGAATCCGAATCATGTACAGAGCGGAGTCAGTGAAATTACTCTTAACGGAGAAAAGCTTGAAGATAATTATGTTCCAGCTGAAAAGCTTGCAGATGTAAATAAAATTACTGTTATTATGGGATAACAAAAAAGGACGGTTTTGAACCGTCCTTTTTTAATTTTTATTATGGAAAACTTTTAAATCACTTCAAACAAGCTTCCTGTCAGAGGAGTTACAGTTAAAGTAAAAATATCTTTTTTTGGTGCTACAGCTTTTGTTCCCCGTGGAACATCTCCGCCGTATTCTTCCCAGCGGCTGTTTAAAATTTCCTTTAACTTTGCGGTTTTTCCCAGAGTAAACGATACTTCCTGTTTCATGCCGGAAAAATTAAATACGCATAAAACAGTACTTCCGCCGCAGGATCTTTCAAAAATATAAACACACTGTTCACAGTTGTCAGACATGATCCATCTGAAATTATCCATATTGTATTCGCCGCTGTGTAGCGCAGGATTTTTTAAATATATTTCATTTAACTTGGTTATATACTTTTGAAAAGCGTCATGAAGAGGATATTGAAGTATTTGCCAATCTTGTTCACGTTCCTCTGACCATTCTCTGAATTGTCCGAATTCATTTCCCATAAAGTTCAGTTTCTTGCCGGGGTGAGCGTACATATACATGTAAAGCGCCCGGCACTGTAGAAATTTATCTTGATAATCTCCGTACATTTTCTGAATTATGGTTGCTTTTCCGTGTACTGTTTCATCATGAGAGAATGGGAGAATAAAAAGCTCGTTGTAAAAGTATGCCATAGAGAAAGTCAGCTTGTGATAATGATTGTGACGTTCCCACGGGGCAATACGAAAATAGTCCAGGGTATCGTTCATCCAGCCAAGATCCCATTTGTAATCAAATCCCAGACCGTCATATTCAACAGGAGCGGTAATTTTCGGGAATGCTGTTGAATCCTCGGCTATCAGCATAGCTGTAGGGTGAAGCTTTTGAAGTCCCAGATTCATATTTTTAAGGAAACTTACAGTGTTTTCGTTGACGCCTCTTGCCGGATCTCCTCCCCAATAAATTGCACGGCTGATAGCGTCCATTCTAAGACCGTCAAAATGAAATTTTTCCAGCCAGAAATTAGCTGCGGACTGTACCAGACAGCGGGTTTCATTCCTTGAATGATTGAAGTTGCATGTTCCCCATTCGCTTATACCCACGTCTGACGGCGGATATTCATAGAGGTAAGAGCCGTCATATTGTGCAAGTCCGTAGCCGTCTACAGCAAAGTGAACGGGAACAAAATCCATAATTACTCCGATATTGTTTTTGTGGCATTTATCAACAAGCTCCATAAGCTGTGCAGCAGTGCCGTAACGTGAAGTAGGACTGAAAAATCCAGTGTTCTGATAACCCCAGGAGCAGTCCGCCGGATGCTCGGAAAGGGGAAGAAATTCAAGATGAGTATATTTATGTTTTTTTGCATATTCAATAAGCTTGTCTGCAATTTCACTGTAATTATACCAGCCGTTTTCATTCTGAGGATTATTCAACCATGAACCCAGATGTACCTCATAGATATTCATAGGAGAATTGTAATTTTTATTTCTGCATTCCAACCACTTGTCATCAGTAAATTTATATTCAGACAAATCGACTATATAAGACGCCCACTGAGGACGCAGTTCCATTCCGAAGCCGTAAGGATCGCAGTGTTCAAAACGTTCGCCTGATTTTGTATAGATTACATATTTATACATATCGCCGAAATCTGCACTGTCTGAAACAAAGCTGTATACTCCATAAGATTCCTGAGTCATAGGTTCTTCCGACCAGTTATTGAAGCTTCCGAATATACATACGTTTGCGGCATTGGGAGCAAATGTTCTGAAAACAATACGTCCTGATTCTTTATGTGATCCAAAATATTCGTAGGCGTTAAAAACCTGTCCGGCAAAAAAATCATTCATGTTCATTTTTATCGATCAGCTCGCTTTCTGATTTATTAATAATTTCTGCTGCTCTTTTGATAAGGCTGACAAATTCATCAGCGTCCTCACCCATATTCATAAGCGCTGTTTTCATTTCATTGAAAACACTTTTTCTTACATTTTCAATATATTCTTTTCCGTTATCTGTAAGGAATACCATAACGTTTCTTTTATCTTTTTGAGAGGCTCTTCGTTTAATATAACCCTTTTTTTCAAGAATTTTCAGTGCGGCTGATACTCTTGCGCTGGTCATATAAAGTTCTCTGCAAAGCTCGGCAGGTTTTTTATAAACCTCGCCGCATATATAAAGATGATTAAGAAGCTTATGTTCACCTTGTAAAAAGAATGCGTAGTTGGTGATAGGGGATTTGTAATATGTGTCTTTAAGGGACTCCATTAAAATTTCAGTAAGCTTTTCATATTTCATAGTAAATTTTCCTTTTATAATTTACCTAACACTATTAGATAAAATTATTTTAGCATATACTTATGATTTTGTCAATAAAAATGTAAAAGGGACGTTTTAACGTCCCTTTCTTTATTTTCCGGTTTTTTGTAATATCAGTCCGGCTGCTGAAAATACCGCAAATGCTCCGATATCCACAGCTACTATAGTCGAACCCACAGGGGTTGCGTACAAAATTGAGATAAGAATACCAAGCAGTGCGCAGAAAACTGACAATACCGCCGAACATATCGTAACGGATCTAAAGCTTTTAAATATCCGCATTGCCGAAAGCGCAGGAAAAATAATCAGCGCAGATATCAGAAGAGAACCTACAAGATTCATTGCAAGTACTATTATAACCGCAATAATTACCGCTATAAGAAGATTGTAAATTCCGGCTTTAATTCCCGTTGCTTTTGCGAAATTTTCATCAAATGTAACTGCAAATATTTTATTGTAAAAAAACAGAAATGCCAAAACCACAACGATTGATAAAATTATACATAACCATACTTCAGCCTTTGTCAGCGTAAGTATGGAAGCCGAACCGAACAGCGTACTGCAAACGTCTCCCGAAAGATTTGAAGAAGTGGAAAACAAATTCATCAGCAGATATCCGATTGCCAGCGAGCCTACTGAGATCATAGCGATTGCAGCGTCGCCCTTTATTTTAGTACTGTTCCCCGTTCTCAGCAGCAGTACGGCGCAAATGACTGTTGCAGGAAGAACAAAAAGCATATCGTTGGTCAGATTCAGTACGGCGGCTACCGCCATTGCTCCGAACGCCGTATGAGAAAGTCCGTCGCCTATAAATGAAAAGCGTTTCAAAACAAGCGTAACTCCCAGAAGAGAAGAACAAAGAGCGATCAGTACGCCTACAATCAAAGCATAGCGTACAAAGGAATGCTCCATATAAAAGCTGAATTTTTCTACTATGTCATTCAATTTTCATTACTCCTTTCATTGCCGGTAAACTGACCTCCTGCATTGCTTTTAAGATATTCTTCTTTTGTACCGAAAAAAATTTCATCTCCGATATGCAGTATGTGGCTTGCATATTTAACAGCCGCGCTTATATCATGGGAAATCATAATTATTGTGATTTTATCCCGACGGTTCAGCTCTTCAATGATATCGTACATTTCCGCTGTAGCTTTAGGATCGAGTCCGGAAACAGGCTCGTCCAGCAAAAGCAGTTTTCTTGTAGCGCACAATGCTCTTGCAAGAAGTACTCTCTGCTGCTGACCGCCGGAAAGTTCCCTGTAACAGCGTGAGGAAAGATTGCTTATTCCCATTCGCTCCATATTTTGAAGGGCTGTATTTTTTTCTTCTTTTTTGTAAAAAGGTCTGATTCCGCAGTGTCCCTGACAGCCGGACAGTACAATTTCCTTAACAGACGCAGGAAAGTCTCTTTGAACTACCGTCTGCTGAGGAAGATATCCTATTTCATTTGTTTTAAGTCCGTCTCCTGTTATAATACTTCCGCTGAGAGGAGAATGAAGATTCAAAAGAGTTTTCATAAGCGTTGTTTTTCCCGAACCGTTTTCACCTACAATACACAGATAATCACCCTTGTTTATTGAAAAGTTAAGATCGCTTACTATTGCTTTTGAATCATAACCCAATGACAGATTACGGCATTCTAACTGCGGCATTATAATTCCCCCTTAATTTAGAGCAGTCTTTATATTTTCAAGATTGTTTTCCATTACCGATAAATAAGTAAAGCCGTTTTCTATATCCTTAGAAGTGATCGACTGCATGGAATCCAGCGTTAAAATATTCAGATGTTTTGGTTGTGTTTCATTAATAACAGTGTTGGCAATTTTACTGTCCGAACCGTCGATTGTAATTACGCTTGTCAGTCCGAGTTCGTTGATTTTTCCGGCAAGAAATGTAATGGTTTCAAAGCTTGCCTGTGTTTCCGCAGAGCAGCCCGGAAAAGCTGCGTAACATGTAAGACTGTAATCGTCAGTCATATATCTGAAAGGAAAACGGTCGGCAAATAATAAAACATCTCTTTTTGACGAGCTTATTTCCCTTTGATACTTTTCATCAAGTGAGGAAAGCTTTTCAACATAAGAATTATTATTCTGTTTATAAATCTCTGCGTTTTCTGCGTCGATTTCGCTTAACTTGTCCGTAATGTAATTACAGAATGTCTCTGCATTTTTTAATGAAAGCCATACATGTTCGTCCGGTTCCGATTCCTCTTCGTCCTCATGCTCCATGCCTTCCAATATTTCTTCTTCCTTGACTGAATCTCCCAACACCTCAAGCAGATTTACAGCAACAATATCCTTGTTTGAGGCTTCTTTGAGAGCGTCCTGAGCCCACTGGTCTGATTCTCCGCCAACATACACAAACATATCGCATTCTGAAATTTTAAGAATATCCTCTACAGACGGCTGAAAGCTATGCATATCCACTCCGCTTTCAAGAAGAAATGTTACTTCTTCTCTGTTTTGTCCTCGTCCTGTCAGTCTAAGACGAATAATGCCAAGTTTGGGTAGATATGCCAATTTAATGCATTCCGGTAAAGCGTTCTCCCACGATTCTAACTTTTCGGCTAATACAGATTCCGGATAGTGCTGTACGAGAAATGTTTGATGCATAATAACATCCGTTTGAAACCTATCGTGCAGCTTAGGTAACACGCTTTCTGTCATCACAGCAATCATCTCTTGTGGAACGCCCGGCATGGAAACAAGTACCTTGCCATCCCTCTCGAACCAACTGACAGAAGC
>OJNU01001578.1_pt1 | contig 10984 bp, 10 predicted proteins | sample 1597941 | NCBI WGS metagenome assembly OJNU01 (sample SAMN01915228, study PRJEB22387) | human gut metagenome | isolation source: stool | host: Homo sapiens | place: USA | reverse complement strand
TTAACTTGTTATTTCTCAATATTCTATTCTAAATTTCTAAAAGGCTTGTATTCCTTGCCGCCTCCTTCATAACCGGAGTTCTTGAAGAACTCCACGAATGTCAGACGCATCGGGTGAACCATTGCACCGAGCACATTCATGAAGATATTGATGGCATGACCGATCACAAAGATCAGCACCATTACAATAGGACCTGCTATCACGTTATCCGGACTCATACCTACTGCCAGGCTGTTGAATACTCCCGCCAGAATGCCTCCGGAAAGTCCGAGGGCAAATAGACGAACGTAGGACAAGACATCCCCCAGCAGACCGGTAGCCATGTTATATGAATCCCATAACCCAAGTCCGATATTCATAAAGATGTTCTTTCCCGGACTATTATAGAGGAATATCATCGCACCGGAGATACCCAGAATAAGCAGATGCACTGTACCTCCCATCGGCAGCACGTTCGGCAACAAAGCCGAAACAGCCATTGAAACCAACAGGATAATCCATCCGATTGTCGCTACTGCATACTTGAAACCAAACTGAATTGTCTGATTCACCGCTTTGAGTACCATACCGAACAGAATCTGAATAGCACCCAAAATCAGTGACAACTGGAACATATCGTTGTTGTCCATCAGAACCGCATGTTTCAGACGTTGCACGATAGGCCAGTCCAGATCATAAATGTTCGCTCCGAAGAATGTACCTGTCAGCAAACCGCAGAAGAAGGTTGAAACAGCCAGCACCTGTATCAGTGACAGGATGGACTTCATGGATGGAGTCACTTTCTTTGCCATCAACCGGTATGCCGTAGCTCCGAGGAACAGGAAAAGTCCATATCCGGAATCTCCCAGACAGAGCCCGAAGAAAACCATAAAGAACGGGGCAAAGAACGGTGTCAAGTCCAGTTCGTTATACTTCGGAAGCATATACAGTTTACAGATCGGTTCAAACCAGGCAAAGAATCCCTTGTTATTCAGCCGAATAGGAACATTATCACCCGGCATCGGATCGGTAATCTCATAATATACATGTGCATCGTTCAGATAAGCCTCTATCTCTACTTTACTGTAGGCAGGAGCCCATCCTTCAACCAGCATCAGTTTATCACCGGCTGCCTGTTCTGAACTCAATACTACTTTAGAGAATTCAATCTGCCCCTGCAATTCCTTCAGAGCTGCCTTCAGGGAAGGTACATCTGTTTCAGAAAGTGCAACCAGTTTCTTTTCGTTCTCTTCAATAGCTTGTTCCGTTGTATCATACAACGTTTCAAGATGTGCCAGCGAATAAGCGGGAAGTTTGGCCTGTTCTACATCCAGATCTACTTCCTGACCGGCTTTGGTGACGGTCACAAAGAACACTTTGGAAGAAATACGGTTAATGATCATCGCATTGTATTCCGTCTCCCATTCTTCTTTATAGTTTCCTTCCGAACAGCTATAGAAACCGATCACATAACCGGCATCTTTCAACTTCCGGACACCTGCCGGATCAAAGTTGCCCCATGCCTGCAATGCCTCCTTTTCCTTGGCATAACCTTGCAGTTGCTGAGACAATTTGCCATGCTCTGTCTGCAAAGCATCCACTTCGTCCAATACCTGCAAACCACGAGCGGCAGTTCCTCCTTCCGCTGCAATTACAGCATCCTTCTCATGCTTCTGATTCTGAAGCAGTTTCAGAGTAGCTGTCAGACGGTTGGAAAGACGGATATTCTCTTGCAGTTCCGTATTGTCGGCAGCACCTTGCTGTTTCTCCACGATGTGAACCACGCCAAGTTCGCGCAGGCTGTTCAGGAATTCTTCGTATTCCTTATGATAAACCAGGAATGTAAGTTTCTTCATTTTTGTAATCATGCCTCTACCTCCTTCCTTTTTTCCTGATGGGACTTCATGATCTTTTGCGATGATTTCGACAGGTTCTCTTCATCTTCCATAAACCGCTTGATCTTTCGCAATGCATCCTGATAGCCCGGTATCTGTACCTTCTCAAAAAGATTCACCTTCTGAGTGGTCTTTTTCCTCGCATGTTCTAGCAGGTTCAGCTTGGCGAGCATAAACTCACGTTCAATTGCCGTATGAGCAAGTTCCTCCAGCAAATGGATACCGTCGGCATACCATTTGGGAGCATTAAACATACTGTACGGACGTATCTCGAAATCGATATTTTCGAGTAGCGGTACACGTACACCCGCAATCTTTTTCACGCCAAGATGAACATCATTCACCTTTATCAATGAAGCGTCAAACTCATTCCAAAGGGCGAACATGGCTTCATAGGCTTGAATTTGTTGTTCGAGCCTATCCTCCAGATCGGCAGCTTCCGTTTTACAGCGTTTCACTTCCATGCGGAGGGCGCTTTCCTTATTCTTAATGATAGGAAGCGTACGCACCCGCACTTTCAGTTGCTTTTCGAGCTGCTGAAGAGAGGTCTTGTTATATTGAAACTTTATAGCCACGTTGTTTTTGCTAATTATTAGTTATAAATTACTAGTTGCTAATTATTCACCTTTCGGCCAGTATTGGTCAACAAGTTCCTTCTTGATATTCACTTCTTCCGGACGGAAATATTCACCGAACAAGCCCCAAGCCACATCCAGCATTTCAGTAGTATCAAGGTTGACATCAATGGCCAGCAACTGGTTAGAATAGTCCTTCGCAAAAGCCAACGTACGCTCGTCGTAATTGGTCAGGTCAAAACCGTTTTCCATCTTAGTCTTTGCATTTGCAGCATCGGCATACAGACGTACAGCGGCATTCATCACCTGCGGATGGTCTTTACGTGTCTTTTTACCGGTTACCAGCTGTTTCAGACGAGACAATGAACGGAACGGGTCAACAATGACCTTACCGATATCACTGTCACGACGCAAGAACAACTGTCCTTCCGTAATATAACCCGTATTATCAGGCACAGCGTGCGTGATATCGCCACCGGACAATGTCGTCACTGCAATAATCGTAATAGAACCACCGGAAGGGAACTGTACCGCCTTTTCGTAAATCTTCGCCAAGTCCGAATAGAGCGAACCCGGCATAGAGTCTTTAGACGGAATCTGGTCCATACGGTTAGATACGATTGCCAACGCATCGGCGTAGCTGGTCATATCAGTTAGCAGTACCAGTACTTTCTCATTATTGTTTACAGCGAAATATTCAGCAGCGGTCAATGCCATATCCGGAATCAACAAACGTTCTACCGGAGGATTTTCCGTTGTATTCATGAAACTCACAATACGGTCGAGAGCACCGGCATTAGAGAATACGTTCTTAAAGTACAGGTAGTCATCGTTGGTCATACCCATACCGCCCAGAATAATCTTATCTGTTTCAGCACGCAATGCCACGTTTGCCATCACCTGATTAAAAGGCTGGTCAGGGTCGGCAAAGAACGGAATCTTCTGGCCGGATACCAGTGTATTATTCAAGTCGATGCCGGCAATACCCGTTGCAATCAACTCCGACGGTTGTTTACGACGCACCGGATTCACTGACGGACCACCGATTTCCACTTCCTGTCCTTCAATTTCCGGACCTCCGTCAATCGGATCACCGAAAGCATTGAAGAAACGTCCTGCCAACTGCTCACTCACCTTCAACGTAGGCGATTTGCCGAGGAACACTACTTCAGCGTTGGTAGGAATACCTTCCGTACCTTCAAATACCTGCAGAGTGACATCGTCACCGGCAATCTTAACCACCTGTGCCAGTTTACCGTTCACAGTGGCAAGCTCGTCATACCCTACTCCTGTCGCTTTCAGCGAACAAGTAGCCTTGGTAATCTGAGTAATCTTGGTATATATCTTTTGAAAAGCTTTTGTTGCCATCTATATATTTACAATTTAGCTATTTACAATTTACTATTTAACGCTTCTTTCGGCAATCAGTTCTTTTAATTGCTGCTGGAACCCTTCGTACTGCTCTGATTTGAACTTCGAGTAGTTCATCTGCTTACAGACATTGATCATTTTCTTGAAGTAATCCATTACCTCATTGAAGTTTTCAAATTCAAATTCTGTATGACAGATATCTATGATCATATTCAGAATAGCTTCCTGACGTTCCATCGGAGTTACCGAGTCCACCTCATCAAAGGCATCCTGCTGCAGGATTACGAAGTCGATCAGTTCAGATTTCCAGAAGATAACATGGTATTCTACAGGTACACCGTCATCACCCAGAATGTTGATTTGTTCGGCAATTTCTTTACCACGCTGCAAACGGGTTTTAAGCTCATTCACTTTACCGATCCATTCATCATTGATATGATCTTTGATATATTCTTCAAATTCCGGATATTCGATATATTTGGAATATGAGTCAATCGGATTCACAGCCGGATAACGTTTCTTGTCGGCACGGTCCTGTTCCAGTGCGTAGAAACAACGGGCTACCTTCTTTGTGTTTTCTGTTACAGGCTCCTTCAAGTTACCTCCGGCAGGTGACACCGTACCGATAAAAGTAATTGAGCCGGTCTCGTCGTTATTCAGTTTTACATAACCTGCACGGCCATAGAAGTTAGAAATAATAGCAGAAATATCCATTGGGAACGCATCCGGTCCGGGCAATTCTTCCATACGGTTGGACATTTCACGCAATGCCTGTGCCCAACGGGAAGTAGAGTCAGCCATCAGCAATACTTTCAATCCCATCGAACGATAATATTCAGCCAATGACATAGCTGTATATACAGACGCTTCACGGGCTGCTACCGGCATGTTAGAAGTATTCGCGATAATGATTGTACGTTCCATCAGCTTACGCCCCGTATGCGGGTCAACCAGTTCCGGAAATTCCGTAAAGATTTCCACAACCTCGTTTGCACGTTCACCACAAGCCGCGATAATTACGATATCCGCTTCTGCCTGTTTGGAAATAGCATGCTGAAGCACTGTCTTGCCTGTACCGAACGGACCGGGGATAAATCCCGTACCACCTTCTACAATCGGGTTCAGCGTATCAATAACACGTACACCGGTCTCCAGCAATTTGAAAGGACGCGGTTTTTCTTTATAATTCGTCATAGCCCGTTTCACCGGCCATTTCTGAATCATAGTCACCGGAATGTCATTTCCTTCCTCGTCTGTCAGAATAGCAATTGTATCTTCTATTTTATAATCCCCTTCGGGCATAATCGTTTTGACGGTAGCCGTTCCATTCATAGTAAACGGAGCCATAATTTTCAGCGGCTGGAAGTTTTCATCCACTTGTCCCAGCCATGCGGAAGCCACCACTTTATCACCGGCGCTCACCATCGGAACAAAATGCCATATACGTTCTTTATCCAACGGATATGTATATTGTCCTCTTTTCAGGAAAACACCGTCCATCTTGTCAAGGTCGTTTTGCAGACCGTCATAGTTTTTCGATAACATACCCGGACCCAAGGTCACTTCAAGCATGTGTCCTGTAAATTCGGCTTCGGCGCCCACCTTCAGTCCACGTGTGCTTTCGAACACCTGAACATACACATGCGAACCTACAACCTTAATCACCTCCGCCATCAATCTATCGCCACCGGTAGAGATATAACAAATCTCATTCTGAGCTACCGGGCCGTCAACGACGAGGGTCACCATGTTGGCAATAACGCCACTAACAGTTCCTTTTGTTGCCATATATTTTTTTTAATTTATTATCTGAATTCTGCGGGAATCTGTACCTCATTCTTCAGCGATTCAATAATGCTTCGGAACAATTGATTTCCTCTTTCCTTATCCAATGAAATCCAACGCTCAATCATTTCCAGCTTCAGTAAGAAAGCGAAAATACGTTCTACAGTGAAATAATCGAAGAAGATAGCATCTTCCATCCAGTTCCACCGCAGAGCATCCAATTTCTTTTCACGTTCCACCAGTTCCGTAATCTCACTGATCTTCACCAGCGATTCAAAAACATCCACTTCACCGGACAAACCAAAATCGCGGGCACTGGATGTACGCAAAGCTTCGCACACTTCCGTATTTCCTACAATATAGGAAACAATATCCCATTTGAATTTACGGGCTGTAAATGCAACAAGAATATTATTAATGTTCAGATTGAATTCAAACCAGGAAGAGACGAACTTATTTCCGCATTTCATAGCATGTTCATAATACAGAGCAGCCAGATGGTCTTCCTGCAACACCATGCTTTCAGCCGGAGTATTCAGATAGTCGGAAATAAAAGTAGATAAATAGGAAGGGAATTCTTTAGGACTGATCTCACCGCCTTCTTTCAGAATAGAAATATACTCGGTGAGTTCCGCAGCAGAATAGTTTCCCCGTTTGTCTATTTCCGCCTCTTTGTCTTTGAGGAGTTTCAACACGTTGGCATTATCAAACTTCAGATAGAACAGGTCAATCAACTTCTGGTCTGAAGCAGACAATCCACTGTAGATTTCGGTTTTAAAATCGGCTACTGTATAGCTCAGTTTACTGTCCTCCAGAGTGAGCTCCGGCAAACCGGCTACCAAGTAATAGTATTTACTACTCATAGTCGCTTCTTTTAAAATAGCATTTCTACCAATTGAGGACGCAAGAACGCTTTGAAGTAATTCATGAATTCTTCTTCTCCGAAGTTCACCTTATATGAACCGTCCGCCGGAGAAACCGTGAATAAAGTTTTGATACCGTTCACTTGTTCGATAGTCACACCTTTATCCAGCAGAGCTTTTGCATGAGCTGCGAAATACTTTTTCAGTGATTCAGCGTCAGCCGTTGAGATGACAATAGGTTCATCTACACTCCATTTGGATGCCAGCGCAACGATAAACGCATTCAGATAATCCTTATCCTGAGCGAAATCCTTCACAGAAGCGGTTATCAACTTGTCAGTGACCATCGTTGCAATCTCGGATTTGAGTGCATTGACAGCCTGACCGGAAAATAGTTTTAACTCTGATTTTGTATTATCTGCCAGTTCATCAGCAGATTTACGAGAGGCAGCAACAATTGAGTCAGCTTCTTTACGAGCATCTTCAATAATCTTCTTTGCTTCTTCCTGAGCATTCGCGATAAGTCTCTGCGCTTCCTCGTTTCCCTTTTCAACGCCTTCACGATAAATCTTATCGGTCAACTCTTGAATTTTGTTTTCCATATTAACAGGAGTATTTAGTATTATTACTATATTAACTGTGTGTCTCTGTAAGATTCTCGCCAAATTTACAAAAATCAATTTGATAAAAAAGAGAAAGACGCAAAGAAAACGCCTCTCTTCTTATAAAATCACACTTTTACACCAATTTTATTCCGGTTATATCCTAGTAATATTACTAAATGACACCTGCTTTAAAATATTATAATGAATAAAATACTCAAAAACTACTTTTGTCTCGATTTGATATATTTTTCTTCTTCTCCTGTTATCATATCAAGCCCGATACCTTTAATTACTGTTTTTCTTCGTTGATAAATACCCAAATACTTAGATTCAACTTCATAAGTAATCTGGGGATAAAAAACAAAGTCCCACAGTCTCTCCCTATATATCGGCTTTATCGTATCGGGCATACTCAGAGCCTCCTTCCATTCTTTCAACTGAGCCGGAGAGCTTTCTGACGAACTACCCGCTGTACTCAATACCAGACACCCCAATAAATAAGTTTTCTCTATCGTTTCTTTATAATTACTCAATCTGCCTTCCGGCATCGTATCCAGCATATTATTACTAATATCTACCTTCCGAAATCCGTCTAAATCAGGTTTGGAAGTACAAGCAAACAAACAAGCTGACAGACTTAAAACTGCAATAGACTTTATGACTTTCATTTCCTTTTCATTTATGTTCAACGATTCAATATGATCTCACTCTTCTGATTCAAGGTCAGCTCAAGTTCTGCATCTCTGACCTGAGGACTCCAGAAGATACGATTACAATTTATACCTGGCCGATACTTATGCGAATCTTTTCCTGATAAATACAGATTCTCAACCATAAACTGAGTAGTCTCACGACTTCTAAAAGTCCCTAACTCTTCATAATAGTTTGTTGCCTCTACCCGCTCAGCTTTCAATTGCAACTTCTCTCCTTTTATATCCAACGAACGAAAGCGACAAGAAGTCAATGAGATATTCTGCCATTCGTCATTAAAGAGATATAAAGAGTCCAAACACAATTTCCTTACATTAAGATCCAGCCTAGCCGCACGATTCTCAATAGATAACAATGTTGAATCCGTTTTCAATTCCAGATTCAAACCATCTAAAACCAATCTGCATCCATTTTCTAGCTGTCTAATTACCTGATAGATATCTTCATTATCCAGATTAATTTCAATCAATAAGCAATCCCCTTCTTGTGTCACATGCAAATATTGACTTTTCGGATACACAAATATACTCTTACCTGAAGAGTGAGAGGCTTCCACATCCAACTTACCTAATACGCCTATATGATCTTTATCTATCTTCCCTAACTTTTCAACAACCTTCACATGACGGATTCCCGTCATTTCTATTTCAGTCCGCTCACCTTCCATTGATAAACGATTATCGGTTTTCTCACCGCCAGGTGTCTGCAGAAGGATAGGTATAAAGAATAAGCCCAATACAAAAAGTCCTATTATTATATATGTTGTGCGTTTCATATCTTATCTGTTTATTATTGATTTTGTCTTTGTATAAACTCATAATACATCTTCTCTATTTCTTTGATAGAAATACCAAGTGTATAAAGTTGCCTGAAAAAGCTGCCGACTTCTTCTTTTAAGAATTGCTCTTTTCGCAATGAATGAATCAGCATCTTTGCCCCGGACGCTACAAAAAAGCCAATCCCTCTTTTATTGTAAATCACCTCCTGAGACTGAAGATACTCATACGAGAACGCATTACTGTATTTGCATTCACTTCTACAATAGACGCATATTCCCTGACAGAAGGGATACGTCCTTCTTCCTCGTATTGTCCCAACAAGATATCATCACAAATACGGTCGGCTATCTGTAAATATATTGCTCTGCTTTCTTTAAAATTCATACATACCCTCCTTTTCTATATTCGATGGATTACTTCCGACTCTTTCAAGCGGAAATAAGTCAATGTCCAATTTATAATAGTCAATATTGGGAATAAAATATATCCCCACTTAAAGAAAAACAAAATCAAGGTTGAAAGAGTACTATTCTCTGAAAAACGAGTGAAAGCTACTACTCCCCAATTATAAAGAAAGGCAACAAGCACAATACTAATAAGTGTTTTTATAAAAGAGTTCTTAGGCCAAACAATACTCCCCAGTAAAAACAATGATTGAATATATACATTAAGTAATATTAGCAAAGAACCATCTTTCCAACTATGGCATAGTGAATACCCTCCATCTCCCTGACCAACAAAGTGTTTGAAGTCAGTAACTTCAATAAAAGGTATTTCTGAATATATTGCAGAATAAAAAAGTACACGTGTATAATCCGCCAGCCAAATAGATAGAAAAATAAGTAAAGGAAGAATAAGCACATATACCAGCCATCGAAAGAAAAACTTCTCAAAGACAGTAGCAGGAATCATCAACATTGTAATACGACCTGTTTTACATTTCATGGTTTTAAATGCAAAAGAAGTTCCCAAGCACATAAATGCCCACCAAGACCACATCCAAAAGACCAACGTAAATATATGAACATTTAAATCATTTGTTTTAGTAAGTATATTAAAACTACTATAATCAGTATAGCTATACCAAATCAATATAATTGCCATTATTAAATACATTACCAACAACTGAAGCACATACAACTTCCAATTCTCTAAAATCTCTTTACGGCATAATTTTCCAAAGCGAGAAAAACTAAAAAATGTATCCTTTATCATAATCTATTCTTCTTGAGCGTGAAACAAATTAGCAATCTTTTGTGGTTGTGCCAGTATTGCATTAAATAGCAGTTCTATGTTGATATCTGAATCTTCGTTGTGTTCATTCAGTAAAAGCAAACTATTCCCATGCAAAGAAGGAACGGCAAAAAGCGCTTTATCAATCAGACTACGGTCATCACTTTCCTTAAAGCACAATTTCTCGCATATATGCACTGTCGATTCATTCAATAATACCCGGCTTTCATCCATGATCATAACAGAATCCAGCATTTTGTCTATATCACGTATCTGATGAGTTGAAATCACAATTGTTTTATTATCTGTCATCCCCGATGCCATAAATTTGCGGAACTGGCTCTTTCCCGGAATATCCAATCCATTTGTCGGTTCATCCATCAATAAAAGAGAAGTATTGGTAGCTAAAGCAAAACTCATAAATACTTTCTTTTTTTGCCCCATAGAAAGTGCCCCTAAATTCACATCCATATCCATTTCAAAACAATGAAGATACTTATACATATCCTCTTTGCTAAAGTTTGGATAAAAAGGAGCATTCAAGTCAATATACTTTTTCAACGATATAGAAGGTAATTCAAATTCTTCCGGAACCAAGAACATATCCTGCAATGTCATTGGCAGACGAGAACGGACATTTATATCATGGTACATTATTTTCCCTTTTTTCGGAGTCAATAATCCAGTTATCAAATAAAGGAGGGTTGATTTCCCTGCCCCATTACGTCCCAACAGTCCATAAACCCGACCTGCCTCTAAAGAAAAAGAAAAGTCGTGTAATACCATGTGCTTTGATTTGGGATAAGTAAAAGATAAATTCTCAACTTTAATCATAATATTATTTTTTAGCTGTTAGAGCTAATATATGGCTCTAAGAGTATTAGTTCAATAGTACACTACAAAAGTGTGCATTTGTTCTGAGAAAACAAAAGAAAAGGAAAATAAATTAGATCAAACTACAGAAAATCAACAGGAGAGAATATGATTTCGATAGAATAAGACGTTTTAAAAGCAGGAATCATTCGAATCCGATTGAACTAAAATGAAGCTAATATATGGCTTTATAAAGATAAAAGATAGAATATAGCAAAGATGATGGATGGGTATAAATACAGAAATCCCCGCCAGTCAATAAAGACCGGCGGGGCTTCTTTAAAAACGGCGGCTACCTACTCTCCCACTGTTACG
>OJNU01001572.1_pt1 | contig 11002 bp, 10 predicted proteins | sample 1597941 | NCBI WGS metagenome assembly OJNU01 (sample SAMN01915228, study PRJEB22387) | human gut metagenome | isolation source: stool | host: Homo sapiens | place: USA | reverse complement strand
GAAGTTGTTCAGGAAATCTGTACCCATGTGGCAATCATTGATGCAGGAGAGCTGGCAGAAAATGGTACAGTGGCAGATGTTTTTGCAAGCCCCAAGTCCAGAGCTGCAAAGAAGCTGGTATTTCAAGGGGATCAGAAGGTGGCGATTATGAAGAGCCGCCGCTGCATCCGCATCGTATTTACGAAGAACTCTTCTTTCGAACCTGTGATTGCGAACATGGTTCTGGAATGCAGGGCGAGCGTCAATATTCTGATGGCGGATACCCAAGATATCGGCGGAATTGCAACCGGTCAGATGATTCTGCAGCTTCCGGAGGAAAATCAGACTGCAGACAAGATGATTGCTTATCTGAGAGAAAAAAATCTTACAGTAGAGGAGTTGAAGGATTATGTTGAGTAGCAAGGAAATTAGCATGCTGATCGAGGCTACCGGCACATCCGTCTATATGACGCTGGCCTCTACCCTGATGGCATATGTGATCGGTCTTCCGATCGGAATTTTACTGGTTGTATGCGCACCGGGCGGCTTGAAGCCAAAGGCTGTGCTGTATAAGATCCTGGATTTTATCGTAAATATTACGAGATCCATTCCGTTCCTGATTCTGATGCTGCTTGCAACGCCGCTGGCACGTCTGGTGACAGGCAAATCCTATGGCGCAAATGCGACAATCATTTCCCTGACACTGGCAGCAGCACCGTTTATTGCCCGTCTGGTGGAGTCTTCTCTTCTTGAGGTGGACAAGGGTGTGATTGAGGCGGCTCAGAGTATGGGTGCGAGCATCTGGCAGATTGTTTTTAAAGTGCTGATCGGAGAGGCGAGAGTTTCTCTGATCGTCGGTTCCACGATTGCACTGGGGACTGTGCTTGGCTATACTGCAATGTCCGGTGCCATCGGCGGCGGCGGTTTAGGAGATGTGGCGATCCGTTACGGCTATTCCAGATGGGATACCAAAATCCTTCTGGCGACGGTTGTACTGCTTGTTATTCTGATGCAGATCATTCAGATTGTCGGCAGCCGTTTATCCAAGAAACTGGACAGAAGACTGACCCATTGAGGGGCAGGATATTCTGTTTAGTCATAGAGTGGTTCCGGATACCAGAAAATCCGGCCGAGAGAGGAGAATATTATGAAAAGAAAAGTACTGGCACTGGCATGCACACTGGCACTGAGCGCAGGTCTGCTGGCAGGCTGCGGCAGCAGCACAGATACTGCTGCAGAAGCAGAGAGCACTGTAGCAGCTGTTGAAAGCACCGAAGCTGCAGAAGCAGGCTTCGTGAACCTGAAGGGCCACCGCCTGGTGGGCGGCATGCGCGCTTCCATCTACAACGCCATGCCAGCCGAGGGTGTGGACAAGCTGGTGGACTTCATGGAGAAGTTCCGCAAGGAGAACGCATAACAGAGGGGATTCAAGATATGTATACCATCAAGACTTTGAACGCCATCAGCCCGGTGGGCCTGGCTAAGCTGAACAAGAACCTGTTTGACGTGGCGGTGGACGCCGATGCCCCGGACGGCATTCTGGTGCGCAGCGCCGACCTGCTGAACACCACCTTCCACGACAATCTGCTGGCCATCGCCCGCGCCGGTGCCGGGGTCAACAACATCCCCCTGGACCGCTGCAGTGAGCAGGGCATCGTGGTGTTCAACACCCCCGGTGCCAACGCCAACGCCGTGGCTGAGCTGGTCATTGGGATGCTGATCGCAGGCAGCCGCAATGTGGCCACCGCCGCCCAGTGGTGCCAGGGCCTGACCGGCGACCCCGCCATGGCCAAGACCGTGGAAAAGGGCAAGAAAAAGTTTGTGGGCAACGAGATCAAGGGCAAGACGCTGGGTGTCATCGGTCTGGGTGCCATCGGTTCCCGGGTGGCCAACTGCGCCATTGAGCTGGGCATGGAGGTCTACGGCTACGACCCCTACATCTCCATTGATGCCGCCTGGAACCTTTCCAGCCAGGTACACCACTGCGTAAACCTGAACGACATGCTCCCTCTGTGCGACTACATCACCATCCATGTTCCCTACCTGCCCACCACCAAGGATACCATCAACACCCAGACCCTGGCCCTGTGCAAGGACGGCGTGAAGATCCTGAACTACGCCCGCGGTGAGCTGGTGAACACCGCAGCCCTGCTGGAGGCCATGGAGACGGGCAAGGTCTCCGGCTACATGACCGATTTCCCCACTGAGGCCATTCTGGGCAAGCCCGGCATCGTCTGCACCCCGCATCTGGGTGCTTCTACGCCGGAAGCCGAGGACAACTGTGCCGCAATGGCCGCGCAGGAGATCAGCGATTACCTCAAGAACGGCAACATCACCCACTCAGTGAACATGCCCGAGGTGCATCAGCCCCGTGCAGGCGGCAAGCGCATCTGCATCATCCACAAGAACGAGCCCGGCATGATCAGCCAGATCACCGCCCTGACCACCGAAGCGGGCCTGAACATTGAAAACATGGTGAACAAGAGCAAAAAGGACATGGCTTACACCATGCTGGACGCGACCGGTGCCGTGGACGGCAGGCTGGCTGAGAAGCTGGCCGCTATCCCTGCTGTTATCCGGGTACGCATCCTGTAACACTGCCAACCCTTAGCTTTCCCCTCGCCCCATCTGTTCATGGGCGGGGGGATTTTTTTGGTACAGCGTACTGTCGGGCCAGCGGGGTATTCCCCCGCAAGTGATACGGGGCATTCCATCCCCCGCCCAACTGCCTGCGGCAGTCGGGTCCCACCCTCCGGACACTTGCTTGGGGAGCACCCCGCCGTCCCTCCGGGGGAAACTGCTGCTGACACAAAAAATCCCCCCTGCCGTTATACAGCAGAGGGGAGAAAGAAGATCAGAGTGTTTACAGCTTCTTGCCAGTCAGGAGCTCATAAGCTTCCTCGTACTTGGCAATGGTCTTGTCGATGACATCCTGAGGCAGATCGTAGTTGCTGTCGGGATTGGCCTTGAGCCAGTTGCGGACGAACTGCTTATCGAAAGAGGGCTGACCGTGGCCGGCCTCATAACCCTCCAGCGGCCAGAAGCGGCTGGAATCGGGGGTGAGCATCTCATCGCCCAGCACCACGTTGCCGTTCTCATCCAGACCAAACTCGAACTTGGTATCGGCAATGATAATGCCGCGGCTCAGGGCATACGCGGCGCACTTCTTGTACAGGGCAATGGTGTAGTCCCGCAGCTTGGTAGCGTAGTCCTTGCCGTGGCCGGGGAACTGCTTTTCCAGCACCTCGATGCTCTTTTCGTAGCTGATGTTCTCATCGTGGTCGCCGATCTCAGCCTTGGTGGAAGGAGTGTAGATGGGCTCGGGCAGCTGCTGGGATTCCTGCAGGCCCTCGGGCAGGCGGATGCCGCAGACGGTGCCGTTCTGCTGGTAGCTGGCCCAGCCGCTGCCGGTGATGTAGCCGCGCACGATGCACTCGATGGGCAGCATGGTCAGCTTGCGGCACTTCATGCTCCGGCCCTCAAAGGCAGGCGTGCGGAAGAACTCGGGCATATCGGCGGTATCCACGCTCAGCATGTGGTTGGGCAGAACATCCTTGGTGTAGTCGAACCAGAATCTGCTCATCTGGGTCAGCACCTTGCCCTTGTTGGTCACTTTATTTTTCAGGATCACATCAAATGCAGAGATACGATCGGTGGCAACCATAATGAGGCTGTCGCCATTGTCATAGATCTCGCGGACTTTGCCTTCCTTGATGGGCTTGAATTCAGTCATAGCAAACACTCCATTTTTCCTGATAGCTCTTTCATCAACGTCCTCGCCCGCTCCGGCATTGCAAAGCAATGAAGGACAGGGTGAGCCGTTTTCCGTTTACCTATTCAGTCTATCACACTTACTGTCCGTTTGGAAGAAACAGATTCCAAGGAAAATCGCTCGCAATTTTCGATTTCTTCGTGAAAAGTGTCAAAAATCAGCAACATTTTTCGTCGAATTGACGGCTAAAGTCGTACTTTCCCGGTTGACAGCGGCTCAGAACATGGTATCATTGAAGTATCAGAATTCAACTGCATCAGGAGGTAAGACCTATGGGTAAATTCCCGAAAGACTTTTTGTGGGGCGGTGCCACTGCCGCCAACCAGTGCGAGGGCGCTTACAACGAGGGCGGGCGCGGCCTGTCCAGTGTGGACGTGGTACCCTTTGGCCCCGACCGCTTCCCCGTGGCGCTGGGCCAGCTGAAGATGCTGGACTGCGATGCCGAGCACTTCTACCCCTCCCACGAAGCCATTGACATGTACCACCACTTCAAGGAGGACATCAAGCTCTTTGCCGAGATGGGCTTCCGCTGCTACCGCCTGTCCATTGCCTGGACCCGCATCCTGCCCAACGGCGATGACGCGCAGCCCAACGAAGAGGGCCTGCGCTTCTATGAGGAACTCTTTGATGAGTGCCACAAGTACGGCATTGAGCCGCTGGTGACCCTGTGCCACTTTGATACCCCCATTGCCCTGATCAAAAAGTACGGCGGCTGGAAAGACCGCCGGATGGTGGATGCCTACGCCCACTACTGTGAGGTGCTGTTCCAGCGCTTCCGGGGCAAGGTCAAGTACTGGCTGACCTTCAACGAGATCAACATGCTGCTCCACATGCCCTTTATGGGAGCCGGTCTGCTCTTTGCGCCCGGCGAGAATGTGCAGCAGGTCAAATATCAGGCCGCTCACCACGAGCTGGTGGCCAGCGCAAAGGCCGTCAAGCTGGCCCATGCCATCATGCCCGACGCCATGGTGGGCTGTATGCTGGCCGCCGGTCAGTTCTACCCTCGCACCTGCGCCCCTGCCGATGTGCAGGCCGCTGCCGAGGCTGACCGCGACAACTACTTCTTCATTGATGTCCAGTCCCGCGGCGAATACCCTGTCTGGGCCAAAAAACGGATGGAGCGTGCAGGCATTGCCCTGCAGGTGGAGCCGGGCGACGAGCAGCTGCTGAAAGAGGGCACTGTGGACTTCATCTCCTTCAGCTACTATTCCAGCCGCTGCGCCACTGTGGACCCCGAACTGATGAACAAGGCCAGTGGCAATGCCATCATGGATGCCGTCAAGAACCCCTACCTCAAGGCCAGCGATTGGGGCTGGGCCATCGACCCGGTGGGTCTGCGCATCACCATGAACAGCCTGTATGACCGCTACCAGAAACCGCTCTTCATCGTGGAGAACGGTCTGGGTGCGGTGGACAAGGTGGAAGCAGATGGTTCCATCCACGACACCTACCGCATCGACTACCTGCGGGCCCACATTGAGCAGATGGAAAAGGCCATCAACGAGGATGGCCTGCCCCTGCTGGGCTACACCACCTGGGGCCCCATCGACCTGGTCAGTGCTTCCACCGGCGAGATGAAGAAGCGGTACGGCTTCATCTATGTGGACAAGGACAACGAGGGCAAGGGCACGCTGGCCCGCAGCCGGAAGGACAGCTTCTACTGGTATAAAAAGGTCATCGCCTCCGACGGCGAAGATCTGGCCTGAGCCAACTGTGAGGAAAGGAATCATAGCACAAGATGACGACACCCCAAATCATTGCGCACCGCGGTGCATCCTATCTGGCCCCTGAGAACACGCTGGTCGCCTTCCGCAAGGCGATGGAGATTGGCGCGGACGGCGTGGAAATGGATGTACAGAAGACCTACGACAACGAGCTGGTCATCCACCACGACTATATGGTGGACATGCACACCGACATCTCCGGCCAGATCTACGACCTGACCATGGGCGAGCTGAAGGCTCTGGATTTCGGCAGCTGGAAAGATGCCATCTACGCCAACGAGAGGATCGCCACGCTGCAGGAAGCGCTGGAGCTCTGCGCTGGCATGGAGGGCACCCAGGTACAGCTGGAACTGAAAAGCCCACTGGAGGACGACCCCGACTTTGTGCCCCGGGTGCTGGATGCAGTCCGCGCCGCCGGGCTCACCGATCGGCTCACCCTCATCTCCTTCCACCACTCTCAGCTGCGGCAGGCAAAGCAGCTGATGCCCGAGCTGAAGGTAGGCGCGCTGACCTACGGCGCCTTCCTCAGCATGGTGCTGCCTCCGCCGGTGGTGTGGAAGGATCTGGGTCTTGTGAACAGCATGGACGAGCCCTTCAGCGAGGAAAACTGCATCGACCTGCGGAACAATCTCATCTACCGCACGGTGGCCGACAAGGTCGATATGCTCCGCGCCAACTTCCCCGGCGAGACCGTGGAGCAGGTCATCGGCCATCTGGAGGAGCAGGCGGATGTGGCTGCCTACATCAAAACGCTGGATTTCCCTGTGGACATCGTCAGCTGCGAGTACCACACCGCCTATTCCAACCCCGAGCTTGTGAACCAGCTCCACGCCATGGGCATCCAGGCCGCGTTCTGGACCGTGGACACCCAGGACGCTGTCCGTTCCCTGCTGCCCCTTGGCCCTGACTGCATCGTCACCAACCGGCCTGACCGCGTGCGGGAATGGGTGAATGAGGAAATAAAAAAATAAGAAAATAACAAAACGTTCCTGTGCAGGATATCAAAACTGCACGGGAACGTTTTGTTATGTCAGAATGCAAAAATCATTATGAAAACATACCGGCCGTTTCTGCTTCTGCCGGTCTTACTGTCGGTATCTGGAATATAATGATCCCATAGGTCATTTCATCGATCTGTACGCTCGCAAATCCGACCTGAACTTTTGCACTTTCAAACTCACGCTCAAGCGGTTCTATCTGAACCACATGATCGTTAATTTCTTCCAGAATCAACCGTCTTTTTATCGATTCATAATACTCACTTTCATACGCAACGTTTTTGAAATATGAAACTTAATAGGCATTCGTATCGCCGTTTTTCACCAGTTCTTGGCTCAACTCGTTTGACACGGTATCCAAATGCGCACCGTCTCAACTTCCCGAACCACTTCCACAACCTTTTCAGGCGTACAACTCGTCAGACAAAGCGCAACCAGGATGCTGGCAAAAATCGTTGCCGTACATTTCAGCATCTGTTTCATGATAGTCTTCTCCTGTCACCGGCATTTTCAATCTAACGAAACGACTTCTCCAAGGGGATGCTATATGCTCATAATACCGGTTATTTTGTCGATTTGTCAACAACCAGATCATTTCAGACATCATTTTCTCTTTTTCGACAGGAAAAAGCTCACGATAATATCGTGATTGCACAAAAAAGTGCCTCAAAAAATTTTAACAAGATGCTTCTCTGCAATCCGTTCTGAACCGCCTAATGAAACCATGTCTTTCCCCGCTCTCTCCAAAGTGAGAAAATAGTACCATAAAAAATGTATTTTTGAAGCAGTCTGAAAAATGCAGAGACACAGCAAGGAGGACTCCATGGAGAAGCAGCCCTCCAATCGTGCAGAAAACCAGATACGTCCCTTTACTGTCGGCAGAAAGAACTGGCTGTTCAGCGACACGCCTGCCGGTGCAAAGGCCAGCGCGGTGATCTACAGCATTGTGGAAACTGCAAAGGCAAACAGCCTTGTGCCCAGAGATTATATCCAGCTTTCCGCATTCTGCCATAACAAAGCTCCCCCGTGCAGCTTTGTTATGGTCTTTTAACGGTTAATTACAAATTTTCTTTGGTGCGCTCGAGGGAACTCGATTCCCTGGCCCTCTGATTAAAAGAGCCCACCGGGCAGAACACTCTGATTTTGAAACTTTCGAGCTTTCGTTATTTTTGTGCAAAGCATCGTGATTTTTCACTATGTAATTTCTGCATCCTTTGTCGTATTTTGCAAGTCAGAGTGCCCCTTGCATCCCTTGAAACAGTGCAAAAACAGTGCAGAAACCATGCACTTACTCTGGGACAAATGAAAAATAATGATTTTTGATCCATGACTTGATGGCGGTTTGAGTGACCGCAAAGTCAAATTTGATACACGGGAAGAAAAATGCCCACTCGTCTGAGAAGTTCTCAGGGGAGTGGGCATTTCTGTATAATGGCATTTTGTATATGTCACTTGCCACTTTTAGCATGGAGGTTGCCATTTGAGGAAAGAAGTTTCTGCTTTTTTATATGGCAAGTTTCCGCACTTCCCGCATTACTTTCCGCACTTCCCGCATTACTTTCCGCACTTCCCGCATTACTTTCCGCACTTTCCCTACAACTCCGTGGTGCTGTCTGCGGTCTCTGGCGGCTGCTTTTCTCCACAAAGCATGACCTTGGCAGAGAAAACGCCATTCTGATGGGTAAATGTGCTTGCACCGCCGGTCTTTTCTGCAATATGCTGGACAGACTGGATGCCGATCCCGTTTTCCCTTCGCTTGGAAGAGCGGAACACCCCGCTTTTTTCGTGAACTGCGCCGTCAAATGCGTTTTCCACTTCGACCAGAAGAAGCCGCTCGGCATGGACATACGCGGTGATCGCGATCTTGCGCCGGGCGGGTGCGGTGCGCAGGCTGGCTTCAAATGCATTTTCCAGAAGATTAGACAGCACCAGACACAGATCCATCTCGTCCACAGGAAGCACCTGTGGTAAGTCGAGTTTGGCACAAAAGGGAACACCCTCACGCTTTGCAAGGGCGCAATAATGGCCGACGACACTGTCCGCTGCACGGTTTTCGCAGAAATTCATATCCAGATCCGGAATCCGGGAGACCGTTTTTGCAAGGTAAGCCTTCAGGTTATCCAGATCTCCTGCCTCGGCCAGTGCGGAGATCTGATTCAGCTGGTGGCGCATATCGTGCCGCGCCTGCCGGGCTTCTTCAATGGCGGCTTTCAGGCTTTCATAGCGCTGCTGCTGCATGGAAAGAAACTGATTTTCCTGCTGCAACCTCGCATTCCGGTTAAGGCTGTTTGCCATCAGCAGAAAGATCGCATTGAACATGAACATCAGAAACAAAAGCGCGATGCTCATAACGATGTAGACCTGCAAGACCCGCCCTGTCCGGAGCGTTATCTGGTAGCGCGGGGTTATAAAAAGGTTCAGCAGGATGAACACCAGCGGCAGTACCCAGAACACATACCACGTCTGCGCAAAATTGTCATCCTCCACCATTGCGCGTACTGCGTGGGTGGCGGGATAATAGGCTGCGGCAGTGATCAGCCAGCAGACCGCATTATAAAAAATGCAGGCAGCAAAACAGAACCACGGCTTATCCGGCGGCAGCTGCTGCCGCAGTGTGATCGCCGTGCCGATGGCGCGGGATAAGCTGTTCAGGCAGGCGAACACCGCGCAGACCGCCAGCGCAATCGTTCCGGACTTCCAGAGAGAGGTCTGCAATGTTTTGACATACAGAAGGCTCGCCGCAAGTGTGATAACCAGCAGGGGGAGCGCAGTCGGGCTGTTGAAACAATAGCAAAGCAGTCCGCCGCCAAGGCAAAGCCCGAGCAGCAGCGGCACTGCCCCTGCTGCAAGCTTTGCGGGCGACAGCTTCAGATAGGAACCTACCGGAAAATACGCGAGCAGCAGGCCGGGAAACACAACGGTAAACTCCAGGATCGGGCGCAGAACATCCTTCAACCCACACGCCCCCTTTGCAGCAGAAATTCCATAAACGCCTGTCGGGCGGCTTTCAAAAGCTCCTGACTGACATAGACCTGGCTGCCGTCCGTCATACAGAAGGCGGCATCCTGAAAATCGGCAGCATTCTCCATATTGATGATCGTACCGCGGCCACAAACAAAAAAGCGCGGGTCCTTTTTGAGCGGCTCTGTGAACGCCTTGAAACTCTGGCGCATGGCAAGCGTTTTGCCGGCAGTGGTGCGGATATTGATGATGTGGGCGAAATGCTCGGCGGATATGATATCACGATAGCGCAAATGGATGTCGCTGCCATCCACCTTCACCGTCAAAACCGGCTCCGGGCGGGGGAGTTTTGCGAGCATTTCATCCAACAGACCGGACAACTCGGCCTCTGAAAAGGGCTTGACCAAATAATGAAATGCCCGTACCTGAAACCCCTCGAGTGCATGGTCTGTCGAGGTGGTGGTAAAAACCAGAAGACAGTCTGCGTCTGTTTTCCGAAGTTCCTTTGCCGCGTCCATGCCGCTTAAACCATCCATGTAAATATCCAAAAATGCGGCGGTAAAGCGCTGCGCTTCTTCTGCCGCCAGAAAAGCTTCTCCGCTGTCAAATTCTAAAAGCTCTACTTCTGTACCGCGCTGGCGCAGCTGCCGTGCCAAGCGCTCCTTCAGCAGCGTGCGCTCCGTACCAAGGTCATCGACGATCGCAAATCTCATGCTGTACCAAGAAGCTATTGTTATAGCTTCCAACCTCCTTTATAAACTCTTTCATCCTGATTATAGCACAGTTGCCTGGTTCTGTCGCAGCAGAAAACGGGATTTCGTGACGGAAACCGGGCTTTCGTGCCAAATGCCTTGAAAAGGCTGCGCCTGCCCGTATACTGAAGGCAGAAAAACCCCCAACGACGGCAGAAGGAAAGGAGGGGTGTTGTGCATCGAATCGCCGTGCTGACAAACAGCAGGGCGCAGGAAGCTTTTCTGACAGAGCAGATCTTGCAGTTCTGCGCCGAGCATTGTTTGTTTCCCCAAATGGACTGTTACCACGATCAGGAAAGCTTTTTTGAAGCCGCGCGCTGCGAGCCGCTGACAAATGCCGTGATCGCCCTGCCGGGGGTGGATGGATTGAATGCAGTAGAGCATCTGCGCGCGCTTTGTCCACAGACACGCATTATCTGGTGCAGCGATCTGGATTTTTCGCTCCATGCCTTCCGGCTGCGCGCAGACTACTTTCTGCTCGAGCCGGTGACCGAAGACGCTTTACGGCAGGGCTTTTGCAGCTGGCTGGACAAGAAAGCGCCGCTCCGGTCTGACCGCAACGAACACAACAAGGAGAACGGTTTATGAAAAAGAGAAATATCATCCATTCTGCGTTAAGCCTGTCCCTGACAGCTGCCCTGTGCCTTTCCATGGCTGCCTGCGGCGGAACGCAGCCCCCTGCGGACAGCAGCGCCGCTTCGGCAGCTCCCGCACAGCCTGCTGCGGTACAGCCCGCGGCGGAGGAACCCACCTCTACGGCACTGCCCGTGAAAGCCCTGCACCCCAAGCAGGTAGATGAGAACCCCTACATGGCAA
>OJNU01001558.1_pt1 | contig 11096 bp, 9 predicted proteins | sample 1597941 | NCBI WGS metagenome assembly OJNU01 (sample SAMN01915228, study PRJEB22387) | human gut metagenome | isolation source: stool | host: Homo sapiens | place: USA | reverse complement strand
GGCTCTTGCCGGCAGCGTCGAGCAGATACCACTTGCGCTCGACTTCAGCGGGCTTGACGAGAGTAGTGCTCATATCTATTTCCTCCTGATAAGTGTTTCAACGGTTCAATGCACCTTTTGGGGCGCGAGTGTCAGTATACATCACAAGAACGTCCCTGTCAACATCATTTTTCGATTTTTTCGGCTCAGTTTTTTGAACCTCTCGTTTTCTCTTGTTTTCTCTTGAAATCTCGTATTTTCTCAAATCGCATTTTCGTTTCTGTTTTTGCGGCAGAGCGCTACAATTTCAGTCCCGAGTATGTTATACTAATAAAGATGCAGCCCCACCCCCGGGGCTGAGCCTTACATTTATAAGGAGGACATTCCTTCATGCCGAAAGACATCCACCAGCGCGACACCGCGCAGCAGCGCTCTTCCCGCCTGCTGCTGGCCATGGGCATCATCGTCCTGCTGGGCGCACTGGCCTATTTTGTACTGACCCTCGTGGTCAACCGCCGCACCCCCGCTTCGCCTGACACTCGCTACACCGCCGAGAACGGCATCTCCGTCTACTACGAGTCCGCCGTCTGGCCGGTGTGCGAGATGACCGAGGACGCCACCCTTGGCCGTGCGCTGGAACTGGCCTCTGCCCAGAGCAGCGACGACGCCAACTATCAGGTCGTGCTCTTCCAGAAAGGCACGAAAGACACCTATGATGACTTCATCGGCCAGTCGGAAAAAGAGCTCAAGCAGGCTTACGGCGTCATCAGCCCCCGAAAAGTCAATCTGAGCATCGACGGTGCCGCCGTCACTGCCGTGCGCTGTGATATTCAGGCTTACTACGCCGTGCTGGCCACCATCGAGTACGACAGCGGCGACGTCATCTATGTCTCCGGCCTGACCAAGCTGGCCTCCATCAGCGACATTGTCAACCTCGTGGAGAGCGTGAGCCTGTCATGAGCGACACGAAAGCGATGCAGCGGCTCTGCGGCCTGATGCGCAAAGCCGTCCAGCAGTACGAGATGCTGGCCCCCGGCGACCGCGTTCTGGTGGGCGTTTCGGGCGGCAAGGACAGCGTAGCTTTGACCATCGGTCTCGCGCGGCTGCGGCAGTACCTCGGCTTTCCGTTCGAAGTCGTAGCCGTCACCCTCGACCCCCAGTTTGGCGGCAAGCCGGTGGATTACTCCGCGCTGGAAGCGCTGTTCCGGCAGTATGATGTTTCCTATGAGGTGCGCCGCACCCTCATCGGTCCCATCGTCTTCGACTACCGGAACGAGAAGAATCCCTGCTCCCTCTGCGCCAAGATGCGCCGGGGTGCGCTCCACGCCGCTGCCGAAGAGCTGGACTGCAACAAGGTGGCGCTGGGGCATCATCTGGACGACGCCATCGAGACGTTTTACATGAACCTCTGGCGGGAGGGCCGCATCGGCTGCTTCTCGCCGGTGACAGAGCTGTCTGACCGGGGGCTGACCCTCATCCGGCCTCTGCTGCTCGCCACAGAGCAGGAGGTGCGCTGTGCAGTGAAGGAAGAAGGCTTTCCCATCGTCAAGAGCCGCTGCCCCGCCGACGGCGTGACCACCCGGGAGGACACAAAAAACTTTGTCCGGGAGCGGTGCCGCACCGACCGTGCTTTCCGGCAGAAGACCCTTCACGCTCTGCAGGAGAGCGGCATCGACGGCTGGCGTCCTTTGCACCCGGCCCGTACATCAAAAAAGGAGGACACAGCCCATGCAGATGCCCGCATTTGAAAAACACGTCTGGGCCGAGATAGACCTTGACGCCCTGCGCCACAATTTCCGCGCCGTGAAGGCCCGGGCCGGGGAGATGCCTCTGTGCGCTGTCGTCAAAGCCGACAGCTACGGCCACGGTGCCGTAGAGTGCGCCAAGGTCTTTGCCGAAGAGGGGGCCGCGTGGCTGGCTGTGAGCTGTCTGGCGGAAGCCCGTCAGCTGCGCAAAGCCGGGCTGACGCTGCCCATCCTCATTCTGGGCCATGTGGAGCCGGGCTGCACGCCCGTCCTCATCCAGAAGGACATCACCGCAGCCTGTTACTCCCTGCCTCAGGCCAAGGCCCTCAGCGAGGCCGCCTGTGCCGTCGGCGGGAAGGTCAAAGTCCACCTCAAGGCCGACACCGGCATGGGCCGCATCGGTTTTGCGCTCCGCACCGACTTTGACGCGGCGCTGGCCGGGATGCTGGATGCCTGCCGCCTGCCGGGTCTGGACGTGACCGGCCTGTTCCAGCACTTCGCTGTGGCCGACGACGACAGCGCCGACAGCGTGGCTTATACCAGCCAGCAGCACGAGCTCTTCGTCCGGGCCTGTCAGGGCCTTGCCGAGGCCGGTTTTGAGCCTGCCGTCGTCCACTGCGACAACTCCGCCGGGGTGATGCTCCACCCCGACTGGCCCGCCGGACTGCCCCGCACCCACTGCATGGCACGCCCCGGCATCATCCTCTACGGCTTCGACCCCAGCGACGAGGTGCGTTTTGGCATCTTCCGCCCAGTGATGAAGCTCAAGACTATCGTCAGCATGGTCAAGGAGATGCAGCCCGGTCAGTCGGCCAGTTACGGACGCCGCTTCACCGCGGAAAAGCCCACCAAGGTCGCCACCCTCTGTGCCGGTTACGCCGACGGCTACCCCCGCCTTCTGAGCTGCGGCAAGGGCATCGTGGAGATAAAGGGTATGCCCTGCCCGGTTCTGGGCCGGGTCTGCATGGACCAGATCATGGTGGATGTCTCCGCCCTGCCCGACGTGCAGGAAGGGGACGAAGCCATCCTGTGGGGCGGCGAAGTGAGCGACAGCGCCGAGACCATCGCCCACAAGACCGATACCATTTCTTACGAGGTGCTCTGCGGCGTTTCCCGCCGGGTACCCCGCGTTTACCTGGAAAACGGCGGCATCAAAGCTGTCGAGGACTGGATCCTATAAATTTCGGAGGAACTACATGGCAAGAGACAACATCCGCAACTTCTGCATCATCGCGCACATTGACCACGGCAAATCCACCCTCTCCGACCGCATCCTCGAACTGACCAAGAGCGTGGACGAGCGGACGATGGAGGACCAGATCCTCGACAACATGGACATCGAGCGGGAACGCGGCATCACCATCAAGGCCCGCGCCGTCACCATGAACTACACCGCCAAAGACGGCAAGGTGTACGAGTTCAACCTCATCGACACCCCGGGCCACGTGGACTTCGCTTACGAAGTCAGCCGCAGCCTCGCCGCCTGCGAGGGCGCTATCCTCGTGGTGGACGCCACTCAGGGCGTGGAGGCCCAGACCCTCGCCAATACCTATATGGCGCTGGAACACGACCTCGAGCTGGTGCCTATCCTGAACAAGATCGACCTGCCCTCTGCCCACCCGGACGAAGTAGCACAGGAAGTGGAGGACGTCATCGGCCTGCCCTGCCTCGACGCGCCCCGCGTCTCGGCCAAGACCGGCCTGAACATCGATCAGGTGCTGGAGCGTGTAGTCAGCGACATCCCCGCCCCCACCGGCGACCCGGACGCTCCCCTCAAGGCCCTCATCTTCGACAGCATCTACGACAGCTACAAGGGCGTCATCGTCTATATCCGCGTCTTTGAAGGTACGGTCAAGCCCGGCGACACCATCCGCCTGATGGCCACCGGCGCACAGTTCACGCTGGTGGAAGTGGGCCACATGGGCGCTACCAGCCTGACCCCCTGCGACCAGCTGCAGGCTGGTGAGGTCGGCTATCTGACCGCCAGCATCAAGACCGTGCAGGACACCCGCGTCGGCGACACCGTCACCCTGGCCAACAATCCCACCCCCGAGGCTCTGCCCGGCTACCGTCAGGTCAAGCCCATGGTCTTCTGTGGCATCTACCCCGCCGACGGCGCAAAGTACCCCGATTTGAAGGACGCGCTGGAAAAGCTGCAGCTCAACGACGCCTCCCTGACCTTTGAGCTGGAAACCAGTGCTGCACTGGGCTTCGGCTTCCGCTGCGGCTTCCTTGGCCTGCTCCACATGGAGATCATCACCGAGCGTCTGGAACGCGAGTTCGACCTCGACCTCATCACCACCACACCCAGCGTCCGCTATCGTCTGACCCTGACCGACGGCACCGTGGAGATGATAGACAACCCGTCCAGCTACCCCGACCCCTCCAACATCGTCAAGCAGGAGGAGCCCTTCGTGGACGTCCACCTCTACACCCCCAACGAATACGTCGGCAGCCTGATGGACCTGTGCCAGAACAAGCGCGGCGTCCTCATCGACATGAAGTATATGGATGATGTGCGTGTGGACCTGCACTACGCCCTGCCGCTGGGTGAGATCGTCTACGACTTCTTCGACGCCATCAAGAGCCGGAGCCGCGGCTACGCCAGCTACGACTACGAGTTCAAGGAGTACCGCAAGAGCGACCTCGTCAAGCTGGACTTCCTGCTCAACGGTGACCCCGTGGATGCTCTGTCCATGATCGTCTTCCGCGACAACGCCTACGCCAAGGGCCGCCGCATCTGCGAGAAGCTGCGGGACAACATCCCGCGCAACCTCTTCGAGATCCCCGTTCAGGCGGCCATCGGCGGCAAGATCATCGCCCGCGAGACGGTCAAGGCCATGCGCAAGGATGTGCTGGCCAAGTGCTACGGCGGCGACATCTCCCGCAAGAAAAAACTGCTGGAAAAGCAGAAAGAGGGCAAAAAGAAGATGCGCCAGCTCGGCAGCGTCTCCCTGCCCAGCGAGGCGTTCACCGCCGTGCTCAAGCTCGACAGCGACGACGATTGATATTGATTTTTCCGCTCCCCTCCCGCCCAGAGGGGAGTTTTTTTCATGTCTGGCGCAAGTCAAGAAAATAACGCAATAGGATAACAGCATATTTGCGATATGCAATTCAACGCTGTTGCTGTTGCATTAAAAAGTTGAATTGCTATGTCTGGCGGCTAAGAATCTTAGCTCAAATCGTCCCCAAACACAACTGTTCCGTCATCTTTCACATCCGAACTGCCCGTTTTTCTTTTCTTCCCGCCCCAAAAAGGACAAACAAGAAACCCCCGCCTCCGGGAGTGCCGGAGGCGGGGGTTTCGCCGAACTGTGGCTTATGAAGAAGGTTTTCGGAAGGACCGCTTATCAGGCAGGCTGTGCCTTGTTGGCGTTCTTCTTGCCCGTCATGAAGCAGTAAGCCATGATGAGTGCGCATCCAGCAATGCCGATAATATCAGACATGGAGCTGGGCAGGATGAAGATGAAGGCCACGACATAGCAGGCGATGCGCTCCCACATCTTCAGGGGACGGAACAGGTAGCCAGCGATGCCGCAGGCCAGCAGATAGGTGGCTGCAATGACGATGCAGTATGCAATGATGATCTCCACCATCGTGCCTTCCAGCAGGATAGCGGGACGATACACGAATGCAAAGGGGACGATGAAAGCGGTGATGGCGAAGGAGAATGCCTTCCAGCCGGTCTTCCATGCGCTTGCACCCGCGATGCCTGCCGCAGTAAAGGATGCCAGACAGACGGGAGGAGTGATCTGAGCCACGACACCGAAGTAGAAGATGAACATATTGGTGACCAGAGCGGAGATGCCCAGACCCTGGATAGCCGATGCGAACAGAGTGACAGCGATCAGGTAAGCGGCCACGGTAGGCAGTGCCATGCCCAGCAGCAGGCAGCCCAGAGCGGCGATGAGCAGTGCGATGAACAGGCTGCCCTCACCAGAGGTACCGATGAGCTTTGCGATCTTGACGGCAACGCCGGAGTTGACCACGATGCCGATCATGATGCCGCAGGCAGCGGTGGGGATCGCAATGTTTGCGGCCTGACGGACGCCGTCCATCAGAGTCTGGAGCAGCTTGCGGGGACCCATGCGGGTCTCAGGAGAGATCGCTGCGATGATGATGGAGAAGATGGTGCAGTAGATCGCGGAACGGGGCAGAGAGTAGCCCATGATGATCATGATGACCAGAACGATGATGGGCAGCAGACGGTACACGCGGGGCAGGATGGGCTTGCCTTCGTAATGTACGCCGGAGTCTTTGCCCAGACCCTTCTTCTTTGCGATCATGTGGACAAGGATGAACACGGCGAGGAAGTAGGCCACAGCGGGCAGGACGGCTGCTGCTGCGATCTGCGCATACTGCACACCGATGATCTCGGCCATGATGAATGCGCCAGCGCCCATGATGGGGGCATGATCTGGCCGCCGGTGGAAGCAACAGACTCGACTGCTGCCGCCTCTTCGGGGTCATAACCGGTCTTTTTCATCAAGGGGATGGTCAGAACGCCGGTGGTGGAAACATTTGCGATTGCAGAACCAGAAACCATGCCCAGCAGGCCGGAAGAGATGACAGCTGCCTTTGCGGGGCCGCCGACCGTCTTATCGCTGAGCTTCATGCCGCCGTCGATCAGGACACCGCCGCCGCCGCAGTTGGAGAAGAAGGTGCCGAAAACGAGGAAGTAGAACAGGGTGCCCAGAGAAGTGACCAGCGGAGAGCCGAAGATGCCATTCTCGCCGTACATCAGGACTTCCATCAGTTTGGGGAAGCTGATGCCGGAGAAGCGGAACAGGCCGGGGATATACTGGCCGAACCATGCATAAGCAAGGAAGAAGCAGATGACCCAGAACAGGGACATACTGACCACGCGGCGGACGGCCTCCATGACATTGATGACCAGAAGCACCGCCACGATGACCTCGGTGGTGGTCATAACGTCAACATTGAAGATGCGGTAGTTGAGCTGTTCTGCGTGGCTCAGGAAGAACCAGCAGATAAAGCAGCTGGACGCGATGAGGAAGATGTCGTAGATCCACCACAGCTTATTGTGGCTCTTGGATTTCTCGACCATCGGATTGTACAGCCACACCACGACCAGTGCAAGGCACATATGGAGCGGCAGCTGGAACCACGGGTCAAGGGGCTTGACCAGCTTGATGTAGAGCTGGAACACCGTCCAGATAACGGTAAGAACTGCCAGCGAATAGAAACGCCATTTCGGCATATTCTTCAGCAGCTTGGCGATTTTGGTATCTTCGTCCTCTTCGTTTGCCAGAGCCTTGGCCTTGGCGTCGAGAGCCGATACCTTGGTTTCTTTTTCGTTGCTCATATTTCCCTCCATATTATCCCTTGTGAAAGCAGAGGCCGGACACCGCAAAGCGTCCGGCCTCTGCCTACGGTCAAAGGATAGATCTGATGTCGTGCGGAGCGCCTCCGCCGAAAGCTTTCAAAGCCGGAACTTACTTCATGTAGCCTGCTTCCTTGTAGTACTTCTCAGCACCGGGATGCAGCGGGCAGCCGCCGCGCTTCATCTCTTCCCAAGCGGTCTCAGGCTCCCACGGAGACAGGGAATTGTACTCGGCCACCAGAGCGTCGCGGTTCTCGCTCAGGCTCTTGGTGATGGCGTAGACGACATCCTCGCTCAGGCTCTCTTTGCAGAAGACGCAGTCGGGAGTGCCGGGCAGCGTCAGCTCCTTATCCTGACCCTTGAAGGAGTTGGCCGGGATGGTGATGAGGTCGAAGCCCTTTTCGCTGACGAACCAGCTGCACAGGTCATCGCCCCACTGCAGGAAGGTGACATCCACGCTGGTAGCGATCTGAGCCATGGTGGAAGAAGCAGAAGAGGTGTGGTCGATGTAGAAGTCGATCTGGCCGTCCGCGATAGCGTCTGCGTTGGCATCGCCGCCCTGGTTGGTGATGGAGCCGCCCCAGCTCTTCAGGTCGTCCTCGGTCACGCCGAAGTACTCGAGCAGCAGGTAAGCGCCCTCAGCATCCATGGAGCCCTTTGCGGAGCAGCCGATGCGCAGGGGCAGCTTCTGCTCGAAGATCTCCTCGATGGTGGAGACATTGTACTTCTGCAGGAATGCGTTGGACACGCAGTTGATGTAGCAGACAGCAGTCAGGCCGCCGATGACCGCTGCATAGCCGCTGGTAGCAGGCTTGCCCAGAGTGCCTTCCTCCATTGCCCACTTTGCAGGAGCACCGTTGATGAAGGCCAGATCGGTGTTGCCGGAAGCAAACAGATAAGGAGCGCCCATACCGCCCGGAGAGTCAGGGTTGACGTTGACAGTCTGGAAACCGCCAGCCTTCTCCAGCACCTTGGACATTGCAACGATCATATTGTAAGAGCCAGAACCGACCTTATCGGAGCTGAAGTTCAGAGTCTCTTTGCTCATATCGGGCAGACCGTCCACAGCCTTTGCCTCAACGGAAGGAGCTGCCTCACTGGAAGCTGCGGTGCTGGTGGAGGAAGAGCCGCCGCAGGCTGCCAGAGCACCAGCCGCTGCCATAGTACCAGAAACCTTCAGAAAGCTGCGACGAGAAATCTTTTTCATAATCTTGTTCTCCTTTTCTCTTGGGGTTCTCGTGTAGCGAACCGGACTGTGTACTTCATGCCTTCTTCTGCGGCGTCGCCGCTTTTCACAGTCTTTGTTCGTTTTTGTTGTCTAAATTATATTCAAAATAGCAGGCCCTTACAACGGCTAAATCGCCTTGTTTCCGTTTCATTCTGAAACATTTCCAGGATATTTCATGAATGTTCTATTAAAAGCGTAACATTTTAGAACATTTCAGCAGCCTTTCCCGGATTTATCCGTTTCAGGATAGAACTTTTCTTTCAGCCTGTTAAGCAAAAAAACACCCGCCTCGCAGCAAAGCTGCAAAAGCGGGTGTGCAGGGAGCTATTGGAAAATTTACGCCTCGCGGCCGGTCATCTTGACGGCATACTTGATGGCGTTGACAAGGCTCAGCTCATTGCCGTTGCCCTTGCCTGCATGGTAGAAGTCGGTGCCGTGGTCCACGCTGGCGCGGATGATGGGCAGGCCCAGCGTGACATTGACGCCCTCCACAGCCTTCCACTCCTGCTTCTCACGGTCATAGACGAAGCCCACGGTCTTGAGGGGGATATGGCCCTGATCGTGGTACATGCAGACCACGATGTCGTACCAGCCGCCGATGGCCTGCGAGAAAACGCTGTCCGGCGGGCAGGGGCCCACAACGCCAGTGATGCCCTCGGCCTTAGCAGCCTCGATGGCCGGGGTGATCTCCTCGATCTCCTCACGGCCGAACAGGCCGTTCTCGCCGCAGTGGGGATTCAGGCCGGCCACCGCGATGCGGGGGGTCTCGATGCCCATATCCTTGCAGGCTTTATTGGCGATCTCGATGACTTCCAGCACACGCTCTTTCTTGACCCGGTCGCAGGCTTCGCGCAGGGAGACGTGGGTGGAGACGTGGACCACGCGCAGGTCGTGGTGGGCCAGCATCATGGTGTACTTCTTGGTGTGGGTGTAGGTGGCGTAAATCTCGGTGTGGCCGTCGAAATGGGTGTAGCCGTCCGACTTCTCGCCGTGATAGTATTCCAGAGCCTTGTTCATGGCTTCCTTGTTCAGGGCGTTGGTGCAGGTAGCATCCACCTCACCGGCCATGGCCAGCTCGATGACCTTCTTGACGCACTGGAAGGCTGCGTTGCCGCCCTCCACGCTCACCTTTGCCATCTCGAACTTGTTGATGTCCTCGATGAGGTCGAGGTGCAGCACGTCGATGGTTCCGGGGGTGAACAGAGCATCCGACACCTTGTCGCAGCGGTGGATGACGATGTCCTCACGGCCAACGAACTTCCTGGCCTGCTCGAACACCTTCACGTCGCCCACAACGATGGGGCGGCAGTAGGTATACTGCTCCGGATCTGCCAGAGCCTTGATGGTGATCTCCGGGCCGGAGCCGGCGGGATCGCCCATCGTAATGCCAACGATAGGTTTATTCATAACAGTGCTCTCCTTGCTCTTCTCAGTTCAGGCCCTTGGCAGCGTTCTCGGCCAGGACCTTCTTGATGGCTTCCAGACCCTCTTCGGGGACGTAGTTGAAGGGGGCGCGGCACTTGCCGACGTTGTGGCCCTGCAGGGCGACAGCAGTCTTGATGATGGTGTTGGGGTTGCCGTACTTGAAGGTCTGCTGCAGGATGGCGATAGCGTCCTGAGCGGCCTGTGCGCCCTCGAGGTCGCCAGCCTTGAAGCAGTCGTAAATCTTTGCAACAGTGGCAGGCCAGATGTTGGCGCGGCCTGCAATGCCGCCTGCGCCGCCCTCTTTCAGGCAGGTCAGGATAGCGCCGTCGTTGCCGGCGAGGATGGCCACATCCTTGTCCAGCTCACGGGTCAGGCGGATGTAAGCTTTCAGGTTCTCGATGTCGCCGCTGGAATCCTTTGCGCCGACGATGACGTCCACGTCACGGCAGAGGGCCTGCACGGTCTCGGGCAGGAGCTTGTTGCCGGTGCGGGGCGGGATGTTGTAGAGGATGATGGGGATGTTGACCTGCTTTGCCACGGCCACATAGTGGTCGTACAGCTCTTTCTGGGAAGCCAGTGCGAAGCTGGGGGTGATGATGGACAGTGCATCTGCGCCCATCTCCTCGGCGCGCTTGCTCATGCGGATGGTCTCGGCGGTGGTGATGCAGCCGGTGCCTGCGTAAACGGGGACGCGGCCCTTGACCTGGTCGATGACGGTAGCCAGGATCTCTTCCTTCTCCTTAAAAGAGAGGGCGTAAGCCTCGCCGTTGGTGCCCAGAGGGAACATGCCGTGGACGCCGCCTGCCAGCAGACGCTCGACCTGCTGACGCAGAGCCTCGTGGTTGACGGTCTGCTCGTCATCGTTGTTCATCGGGGTAATTACCGGAGGGATAATGCCTTTGATGTCGCTGGTCTTCATAACGTGTTCTCCTTTTCTATTACATGATCTCCTGATACAGTTTGCGGGCGTCGTCAGCGGTGACGGGGCGCATATTGTTCACCAGCAGACGCTGCACCTGCATACCGGACTCGACCAGACCCTCGAGGTCCTCAGCGGGGACGCCGAACTCCTTCAGGCTGGTAGGGATGTCCAGATGCTTGACGATCGCTTCGAGGCGGGCGATCATCCATGCAGTCTTCTCGTCCACGGTGGTGCAGGTCTTGTTCTCGTGGCAGCAGCGGTCATAAGCCACAGCCAGACGCTCTTTGACAGCCGGATGCTCGCTGTTGAAACGCATGACAGGAGCCAGCAGGATGGCGTTGGAGACACCGTGTGCGATGTGGTACTTGCCGCCCAGAGGATAGCTCAGAGCGTGGACTGCGGTGGTGCCGGAAGCGGTGATGGCCAGACCGCCGTAGTAAGCTGCGATCTGCA
>OJNU01001549.1_pt1 | contig 11143 bp, 8 predicted proteins | sample 1597941 | NCBI WGS metagenome assembly OJNU01 (sample SAMN01915228, study PRJEB22387) | human gut metagenome | isolation source: stool | host: Homo sapiens | place: USA | reverse complement strand
CGGCCGATCCGGTCGCTGAGCAGGGGCATCAGCAAGCGGCCCGCCGCGCTGCCCACGCTGCCCAGCACCACACTCCACAGGGCAGCGCCCTCGTCCAGGCCCCGCTCCATGCCCAGCTTTAAGATGATGGGGCTGAACAACAGCACCGCCGGGGTGGAACAGCAGACCGCTCCGGCGCAGAGCCAGTATTGCTTTGTTCTGAGCATCTGCAGCGGGGCAAGGTCGAGGGCCGGGGTGCCTTTTCCCCTGCCCTGCTCCTCGGGCTTCTGCTTTGCCGGGGGCGGGTCGGTGAGCAGGGCACTGCCCATAAGGCAGACCGGCAGCGTGAGTGCCCCCAGCGCCCAGAACGCCCCCCGGATCCCCTGCACCGGGCCAAAGCCCTTCAGCGCCGTGCGGACAAATCCGGTCAGGAACGCACCGCTCAGGCCCACCGCGCCGCCAATGACCCCCGTGGCAAGGCCCTTGCGCCCGGCGTACCATTTCTGGGCGCAGGACTGGATGGACGGGTAGAGAAACGCCGTGCCCAGCCCCGCCGGAATGCTGAACACTGCCCAGAACCATGCGCCCTTTTCCCCGGGCAGAAGGGCCGCCGCAAAGAACCCGCCGCAGAGCAGGCCGGTGCCCCACAGCGCCGCGCAGCGCGGGCCTTTTTTATCCTGCAAAAAACCGCCGATGACACATCCCACCCCGAACGCTGCGATCAGGATGCCGAACGCATAGCCCGCGCCGTCCTCGGTCAGGCTGAACTCGTCCATCACCGGCTGCTGAAACACGCCCCACGCCGCAGGCAGGCCCGTCAGGATCTGAATGGCCGCCCCCGCCGCCAGGATCGCCCAGGGGTGGCGCGCTGTAAACTGCTTCATCTGTTTTATCACCTCGTTCTGTCAGTGTGCCCTTTTTCATTGACAAAACGGCATGATTCTTTATAATTAAAGATGTTCAAATTAAAATAACTTCACCCTCTCCGTCAGTGCTGACGCACTGCCACCTCCCCCAAAGGGGGAGGCTCTGGCGGTTCTTTGAAAGGCCTCATCTGGGATTGCCCTTGGCTCTCCCTTTGGGAGAGCTGTCGAGCGAATGCGAGACTGAGAGGGTGAGGATGCTGAGAAAGAGGAACCAACTATGAAATCACAGGCATTGAAGGGTATGCGCGACCTGCTGCCCGCTGAGCAGACCCTGCGCGACTACATCCAGGGCAAGATCCTGGAGACCTACCGTGCTTCCGGCTTTGAGCGCATCTCCACCCCTATGCTGGAGGATATGGAGAACCTGGACAAATCCGACGGCGGCGACAACCTGAACCTCATCTTCAAGGTGATGAAGCGCGGTGACAAGCTGACCAGCGCCCTGGGATCTGGCGACCCCAAGCAGCTCTCCGACATGGGCCTGCGCTATGATCTGACCCTGCCCCTGAGCCGTTTCTACGCTGCCAACAAGGACAAGCTCCCCCACCCCTTCAAGGTCATCCAGACCGACCGCGTGTTCCGCGCCGAGCGCCCCCAGAAGGGCCGCCTGCGCGAGTTTGTCCAGTGCGACATCGACATTCTGGGCGACGAGAGCCCCAACGCAGAGGTGGAGCTGATCGATGTGACCGCCCGTGCCCTGCTGGGCATCGGCTTTACCGGCTTCACCGTGAACATCAATGACCGCCGCATCCTGCGCGGAATGCTGGAGAGCATGGGCTTTGCCGCCGACACACTGGACTCTGTCTGCATCACCTTCGACAAGATGGATAAGATCGGTGCCGAGGGCGTGAAGGCCGAGCTGACCGAGAAGCAGCTGCCCGAAACTGCCATCAACGCGCTGGCCGATTTCATTGCCGCCGGTGATGTGACACTGGAGTCCGTAGCTTCCCGCTGTGCCGACCCCGCCATTGCCGATGACCTGAAGTACGTGCTGACCACCGCAAAGGCCATGGCCAACGGCCGCTTCGATGTGGCCTACTGCCCCAGCCTGGTGCGCGGCCAGGGCTACTACACCGGCATGGTGTTTGAGATCACCTGCCCGCAGTTCAGCGGTGCCGTGGCCGGCGGCGGCCGCTACGACAACATGGTGGGCAAGTTCCTGGGCACCCAGGTGCCTGCCGTGGGCTTCTCCATCGGTTTCGAGCGCGTGTGCGGCATCCTGCTGGAGCAGGGGTATCAGATCCCCGGTGCCAAGCAGAAGATCGCCCTGCTCTACAACAGCGATGTGGACTTCCCCGCCGTGCTGGCCAAAGCCGCACAGCTGCGCGATACCTATAACGTCACCGTTCTGCCTCAGGCCAAGAAGCTGGGCAAGCAGCTGGGCCAGCTGGAGGCCGCCGGGTTTGCCGGTGCCGCCTTCATGGACAAGGACGAAGTCAAAATTTTTGCACAGCAGTAATCACAAAACGCAGACAGGCCCCCGCACAAAACCGTGCGGGGGCCTGTTTTTTACTTCGTCATCAAATGGTGAACTGCACCACGCAGAAAGCAGCGTAGATGCACAGCAGCGCAATGCCCTGCGGGCGGCTGAGCTTGCCCTTGAGCAGGGCGGGCACCGTCAGCAGCAGCATGACCGCAAACATCACCGGAATATCCATCACCAGCGAGGCGTTCATGCCAGCAATGGTGGAGTTCTGCGGGATGGTAAAGGGGGCCAGCGTCACGCTGACGCCGCTCACCAGCACCAGATTGAACACGTTGGCACCGATGACGTTGCCCAGCGACAGCGCCCCGTGGCCCTTGGCCAGCGAGGTGATGGCCGTGACCAGCTCCGGCAGCGAGGTGCCCAGTGCCACAAAGGTCAGCGCAATGACCGACTCCGGCACGCCCAGTGCCTGTGCGATGAGGGTGCCGTTGTCCACCAGCAGGTCAGCGCCCACCGCGATGAGCACCGCGCCCACCGCCAGCAGGCCCAGTTCCTTGGCAAAGGAAGCGTTTTCTTCCGGCTCTTCCTCTTCTTCCGGGGCGGTGGCATTCTTCATGGCCATCACGTTGCAGACGATGTAGGCCACGAACATGGCCAGCAGGATGATGCCCACCAGCCGGGTGAAGGAGCCGGTGGTGTAGGCTACACCGGCGTAGAAGGCTGCCGCCACAAAGAAGAACAGCACCGGCACCCGCAGGCTCTTGGGGTCCACCTTGCCCGGGCGGACCGCAATGGTGATGGCCGCGATCAGGGCCGCGTTGCAGATGACCGAGCCAATGGCGTTGCCATAGGCGATCTCGCCGTGGCCGGTCATGGCCGAGGTGGTGGAGACCATGACCTCAGGCAGGGTGGTGCCGATGGACACCACCGTGGCACCGATGAGCAGCTCCGGCACCTTGAAGCGGCGGGCGATGCCGGTTGCACCGTCCACGAACCAGTCGCCGCCCTTGATGAGGCAGAGCAGGCCCACGATAAACAACAATACAGGGATCAGCATATAAAATCTCTCCTTTTTAATCCAAAAAGTATTATACCTGTTTCCCCTGCAAAACGCAAGCAAAATCGTGCATTTTCACCCAGCCTTCTCCACCTTTTTGGCGTTGGGGTAGATGCGCTCCATCCGGGCATTGTCAAAATGCTCATCCAGCAGCACATCCACCGCATTGGCCGGAGCCGCGCCGCTGGTGCGGGCATCGTAGCGGGCCAGCGCCAACGCACTGGTCACAAGGTTCACGGCCATGAACACGGCCAGCAGAGCGGTCATCCAGGGGCGGATCCTGCGCTTGACCGCCTTCATCCCCTTTGCCACCAGTGGGTAGCCATAGCGGATCCAGGTCACGGCCGCAATGCCCCAGAAGAAACAGTACAGCAGGTTGATGCGCCCACCCAGATTGAACTTGAAGCCGCTGTAATCCCAGAACACGGTGCCAAACAGCAGCTCTGTCACGGCGCTGCACACATACTCATACGCGCCGCCCAGGATCACACCGAACCAGAAGATGCGGCTCTCGCTCTTCTGTTCGCCGCCCCGCAGCAGGATGGCGGCCAGCACAAGCGCCAGCCCCCACACCACGCTGAACGGGCCCCAGACCAGGCTGGAACGGCTCATCCAGACCCCGGCGGTGATGCGGCAGAAGATGGTCTCCACCACATCTCCGAGGAAAGCCCCGATGACAAAGAGCCAGAGCAGGTCGGCAAGGGAGAGCTGCTTTTCGGCACTGGTGGTGGGCTCCGGACGAGCCGCAGCAGGGTACGCCCGCTGGATCCGCTTTTCCACGCTGGCGGTAATTTTCTGCCGCAGCCTCTCCGAACCCCTGCCCAGCTCCCGATTCAGCTGCTCAAGTCTTGGGTGGCGGTTCGCATACCGACTGACCACCACCATGGCAGAGATCTGGTCAAGGACGGCCAGCGCCATGCCGACCCATACCACAGCGTGGAACAGCAGCGGCGGCAGGTGGGCGCAGAGCCGGAACAGCAGGTCGTTGCCCCAGCGGACTGCCGCCATGCCCAGCAGACCCCACAGCAGGGAGTATTGCAGGCAGACATAGCCGTCCAGATTGAACTTTTTATCGGAGTAGTCCCACCAGCGGCGGTGGTGGATCCGTTCCAGCAGCTTGGCGGTCAGCCACTCCACCACCGTGGCATAGATCATGCTGCCGAAGAACAGTGCCGCCAGGCTGGCGCGCTGGTCATTCAGGCCGATGGTGATGAGCACCCCTGCCGTGCCGTACACAAAGCAGAAGGGGCCGGAGGCCACGCCGCGGTTGGTGAACCGGCGGCCCTTTGCGGTTGCAACAACGGTCTCGCCTACCCAGCCTAAAAAGGAATATACCAGATAAATTACACAAAGAGTATAGAAATTCAGGTTCATAGCGCTCCTTTCCCGGAACAAAAAGGGGCCGGGAAGCGGCATTCCCGACCCTCTTTGTTCAGTTTACGAATTACAGCTGGCTCTTATACAGTGCCTCGATCTCCTCCACGCTGGTATCGCGGGGGTTGCCGGGGCGGCAGGCATCTGCAAAAGCAGACTCGGCCAGGAAGTGGATGTCCTCTTCCTTCAGGATGCCCTGCAGGTTTGCGGGGATGCCCACATCCGCGCTCAGCTGCTTGACAGCGGCGATGGTGGCATCGGCGGCCTCGGCATCGTTCATCTCGTCGATGCCCTTCACGCCCATAGCCTTGCCGACCGCGCGGTAGCGCTCGCCGGCAACGGTCTTGTTGTACTCCAGACCCACCGGCAGCAGGATGGCGCAGGCCACGCCATGGGGGGTATCATACAGAGCGGACAGGCCGTGTGCCATGGAGTGGACGATGCCCAGACCCACATTGGAGAAGCCCATACCGGCAATGTACTGGCCCAGAGCCATGCCCTCGCGGCCCTCCGGGGTGTTCTGCACGGCACCGCGCAGGTTCTCGCTGATGAGCTTGATGGCCTCCAGATGGAACATATCGGAGATGGTGCAGTGGCCCTTGGTGATATAGCCCTCAATGGCGTGGGTCAGAGCGTCCATACCGGTAGCGGCGGTCAGACCCTTGGGCATGGAGGACATCATATCGGGATCGACCACAGCGATTTCGGGGATATCGTTGGTGTCCACGCAGACGAACTTGCGCTTCTTCTCCACATCGGTGATGACGTAGTTGATGGTGACCTCAGCCGCAGTACCGGCGGTGGTGGGCACGGCAATGGTGAACACAGCGTGCTTCTTGGTGGGAGCCACGCCTTCCAGAGAGCGCACATCCGCGAACTCGGGGTTGTTGATGATGATGCCGATGGCCTTTGCGGTATCCATGGAGGAGCCGCCGCCGATGGTCACAATGCAGTCTGCCTCAGCAGCCTTGAAGGCTGCCACGCCGTCCTGCACGTTGGCGATGGTGGGGTTGGGCTTGATCTCGCTGTAAACAGCGTAGGCGAAGTTTGCAGCATCCAGCAGGTCGGTGACTTTCCTGGTCACGCCGAACTTGATCAGGTCGGGGTCAGAGCAGACAAAAGCCTTTTTGTAGCCGCGGGCGGTCAGCTCGGGAACGATGTTCTCAATGGCACCGTGGCCATGGTAGGAAATGGTGTTCAGGACAATGCGATCAGCCATAATTATTTTCCTCCAAAATCATTCTGCCCGCCTGCCAGCGGGCTCTCTCTGTTGTTAAGGATACCACATTGTTAAACAATATTCAATGTACTTTTCTTTTGATTTCTATGAACTTTTTACACTTTCCAGCAAAAGAAAACGCTGTACCACTCCCTCAGTCTCGCATTCGCTCGACAGCTCCCTCCAGGAGGGAGCCTTAACGCGGCGGCCAACGCAAAAGCCTCCCTCTGAGAGGGAGGTGGCATCGCATCAGCGATGCCGGAAGGAGTGATACAGCGTTTTTATCGTTTCATTTACCACAGACGGATGACCTTAATGACTCCCTCGGCCTTATCGCGGGCCAGCTCAAGGTGATGCTGCAGCGCATCGGCGGCGGTGTTCCAGTTGTCGCTCAGGGCGGCATTCAGAATTTCCAGATGCTCCTCACAGGTCTGATCCTGATTGATCATGCTCACCTTGCCGGTCATAATGCGGAAACGGGTGTTCAGGCCGGTGATGCGGTCATAGCCAGAGCGCAGATATTTATTGGGCAGGCTGCTCATCAGCAGCTCATGGAAATCATCGTCGGATTTGCAGAAGTCGTCGATCCGCTCGGGGTGGTGCATCAGCTCAGTGTAGGCCTCCAGCTGCTCCCGGGGGATCAGGTTGCCGTAGGTGCGCAGGGCGTAAGGCTCCACCAGCAGGCGCATCTCGAACATGCTGTGCACGTCCTCTTCGGTAATGCCGGAGACCATCAGCCCCTTTTTGGGCAGGATGGTGATCAGCCCCTCCTGCTCCAGGCGGCCCAGCGCGTCACGCATGGGGGTGCGGCTGATGTTGCCCATCTCGGCGCAGAGCTTCTGCTCGTTCAGAAATTCGTTGGGGCGGTACTCACAGTTCAGAATCTTCGTTTTCAGGTACTGGTAAGCCTGCAGCTTCAGGCTGAGCTTTGACTGGGAATCCATCTCTTTCATTGTTCTATCTCCTAGTTCGCAAGCAGGACCATTCAGGCAGCAATCAGTCGCCCGCCGGATAGCTTGTATCCCTTAAATAATCCAAGTAATCATTAATATTATTATCACATATCTGGACAATGTTTACAAGACTTTTTTGAAAACTTTGGGAGCTTTTCCGTTTTGAACAGATATCATGCATTATTTTGCTATAAATTGAACAGTTTTTTTGTGCTTGTCGCCAGTGTTTCGTTCTTGTTTTGCATCAAAGGATAAATTGTGGTACACTTGACCCAGAAAGGAAGGCTGATACCATGGCAGGTCGCGGGGGGTACAACACCAAAACCCGGCAATTGATCCTGGATTATCTCATCAACAACCGCCAGCACGCGGTCAGTGCATCCAACATTCTGGAACATCTGGAGGCAGAGGGGGCCAGCCCCAATCCCACCACGGTGTACCGGTATCTGGACAAGCTGGCAGGCGAGCAGCGCATTATGAAATATGTGGCCGATAAGGGCGAAAAGGCCGTGTTCCAGTATGTGGACGAAGGCCGCCACTGCCGCGAGCACCTGCACCTGAAGTGCGTGCAGTGCGGGCGCATTTATCACCTGGACTGCCACTTTATGGATGAGGTGCGTGCCCATCTGATGGCGGAGCACGGCTTCACCCTGCAGTGCGAGGGCAGCGTTTTGTACGGATTGTGCCGCAGCTGCGCACAATCCGTACAAAAATGCGAACACTGTGTTGACACGGACAAAGAGCCGTGATACAATGCAGGCAGGAAAAGCGTTGATCGGGAAAAGTAAGTGCTCAAGGTTCTTTTGCAGCGAGTGCGGGCTGATGGAAGCCGCACAGAGAATGAGCCCCGAACGAACCCCCGTGAGCTTCCCCCTGAACCTGCTTCGGGCAGTTAGTAGGGGCCGACGGCAGCCGCTCGTTATCGCGGCAGTGCTTTCAACGGGGAGAGTACACAAAAGTGACTGGTGTGTTCGCGCACCGGTAATTTAGGTGGCACCACGGATACGGCAGCATTCGTCCTAGCAATGGGAGGAAGGCTGCCGTATTTTTTTATTTGCAAAAACCTCTCAGTCACCGGGAAACTTGCCTCTCCTATCAGGAGAGGTGGCAATGTGAAGCATTGACGGAGAGGTTTAGAGAGAGGGGTAAGAAATATGTGTTGTGTTATGGGTTACACGGGGCACGACCTGAGTGCCGCCAAATTCAAGGAGTATCTGCTGCGCACCGTGATGCGTGGGCCGGACGACCAGCGTGTGGTGGAAGGGCCTTTTGGTCTGATGGGCTTTGGCCGCCTTGCCATCATGGGCCTGACCCCGGAGGGGATGCAGCCCTTCTACCGCGGTGCCGACTGCGTGGTCTGCAACGGTGAGCTCTACGGCTTCCGCTTTGAGAAGGAGATCCTGAAGCGCCGGGGCTACAAGTTTGCCTCCGACTGCGACTGCGAGATCCTGCTGCCGCTGTATTACGAGTACGGTCTGGATATGTTCCGCCACATGGACTCCGAGTTCGCGCTTATTCTGTATGATTCCCGCAAGGACCGGCTGATTGCAGCCCGCGACCCCATCGGCATCCGTCCGCTGTTCTACGGCTATTCCAAGTCCAGCCACCAGATCGCCTTTGCCTCCGAGATGCAGAACCTGATCGGCTGGTGCGACGACATCCGCCCCTTCCCCATCGGCAGCTACTACTGCGATGGCCGCTTTGTCCGCTATGAGGACATTGCCGACGTGCCCGCCCCCATGGAGGATGACATGGAGACCACCCTGCGGAACATCCGCGAAAAGCTGATCGCAGGCGTGGAAAAGCGTCTGGATGCCGATGCCCCTGTGGGCTTCCTGCTCTCGGGCGGTCTGGATTCTTCGCTGGTCTGCTCCATTGCAGCCAAGAAGCTGGGCAAGCCCATCCGCACCTTTGCCATCGGCATGGACACCGATGCCATCGACCTGAAATATGCCCGCCAGACCGCCGATTATCTGGGCAGCGAACACCATGAGATCATCATCAACCGGGACATGGTCATCCAGAGCCTGGAGGAGGTCATCCGACTGCTGGGCACCTGGGATATCACCACCATCCGCGCCAGCATGGGCATGTACCTGCTCTGCAAGGCCATCCACGAGCAGACCGATGTGCGCGTGCTGCTGACCGGCGAGATCTCCGATGAGCTGTTCGGCTACAAGTACACCGACTACGCCCCCACCGCCGATGCCTTCCAGCAGGAGAGCCAGAAGCGCATCCGGGAGCTGTACATGTACGATGTCCTCCGGGCCGACCGCTGCATCTCCGCCAACAGCATCGAGGCCCGCGTGCCCTTTGGCGATCTGGATTTTGTGCGCTACGTCATGGCCATTGACCCCGAAAAGAAGCTGAACAGCTACGGCAAGGGCAAGTACCTGCTGCGCAAGGCCTTTGAGGGCGACTGGCTGCCCCCGGAGATCCTCTGGCGCGAAAAAGCCGCCTTCTCCGATGCCGTGGGCCACAGCATGGTGGACGACATCAAGGAGTACGCCGAGAGCCTGTACACCGATGAGGAGTTCCAGCTCCGCCGGGCAAACTACTCGGCCCACTGTATGCCCTTCACCAAGGAGAGCCTGTTCTACCGCGAGATCTTCGAGAAATACTACCACGACCAGAGCCGCACCATCGTCGGCTTCTGGATGCCGAACAAGGCATGGCCCGGCTGCAACGTCAACGATCCTTCTGCCCGTGTGCTGGCAAACTACGGCGCTTCCGGCGTATGATCCTTTTTTTCAGACAGCAAAAGACGGTGTGTCCGCTCCGGGCACACCGCCTTTTTGTTTACTCCAGATTCAGTTTATTTTTCATCAGCCACCGGGTCAGGAAGAAGTATGCCGCCGCAATGGCTGCAGTCACGGCAAAGCAGAACAGATAGCCAACGTCTGTTCCAAGTGCCGCCGTCAGCCAGCGCATCGGGGTCACTCCATAGCTCACACCGGTCACGTTCACACCCACGACCCGGTACGTGACATCCACGATCATACTCACATCATTCGTGCCCAGCAGCTTATCGAGCTGGGTCTCCACGATGTTCAGGCCGATAAACGCGAGGATCCCGGCCACCATCACATGCTTGGGGAATTGATGGGCGATCATACAGGCAGCGTAAACGCAGAGGATGAGGCTTGCCAGCCGGGCCAGATTGATGAGGATGGTCCATGCCATTGCCACCCAGAACTCCGGGCCTATCTCCTCGTACAGCATCTGCCACAGCTGCTTCCAGCTGTTCCAGTCCACCATGCCGAAGGTCTCCGAGTCAATCACACCGATGCTGACCATCACCGTGATGCAGACGATGCCCACAAGGCCGCTGCACAGCACCCAGACCATGCTGGTGAGGAGCTTGGAGAGGATGAGCTGGTTCTCATTGACCGGCAGCGTGTGCATCAGGTAGCCTTCCCGGCCCAGCAGGTTCTGATAAAAGCGCTGGATGGTGTTCACGAAGCAGAGCACCGCGATGGCAAGGATGACCGAGACATACACGATCATCAGAATCACTTCGAGATTCTGGAAGCTTGTGCTGTGAGCCAGCGCGTGTTCCTGCCGGAAGGTCACGCCCAGCACCACGCTCAACAGCGCCAGCGCCAGATACAGCCCGAAATACAGGCGTTTCGTGGCCTTGAACTCATATTTCAGCAATTGCTTCAGCATTTGAATACCTCCCGGAAATACGCATCGACACTCTTGCCCTCGGTCTCGCGGATATCATCCACAGCGCGGTGAGCAAAGATTCGGCCGTCCTTCAGGAACACGGCCTCGTCCAGCACCGGCTCAATGTCCTCGATGAGGTGGGTAGAAATGACAACGGTCGCGTCCTTGCTGTAGTTGGAAATGATGGTGTTCAGGATGTAGTCCCGGGCCGCAGGGTCCACGCCGCCGATGGGCTCATCCAGCAGGTAGAGACGGGCGTGGCGGCTCATGGCCAGCACCAGCTGAACCTTCTCCTTGTTGCCCTTGGAAAGGGTCTTGAGCCGGGCATTGGGGGCGATGTTCAGCCGGGCCAGCATCTCATTGGCCTTGTCGGCGTCAAAGCCGATGTAAGCCTTGGCCTGACTGGGCGTGCCGTAAAAATCCCGGAACATCTCCACCAGCTGCTCCACCCGCATCCAGTCGGGCAGCCAGTCGGCGTCCGGCAGGTAGGAGACCAGCTCCTTGGTCTCCGGGCCGGGGGCCATGCCCGCGATCCGGATG
>OJNU01001546.1_pt1 | contig 11165 bp, 9 predicted proteins | sample 1597941 | NCBI WGS metagenome assembly OJNU01 (sample SAMN01915228, study PRJEB22387) | human gut metagenome | isolation source: stool | host: Homo sapiens | place: USA | reverse complement strand
CCGAAGTCGTTGTCGGTCGGCGCGCGCCAGAAGTTGGGGCGCAGCGTGGAACCGTCGGCCAGGAAGTCGAGCCCGCGGACTTCGTAACGGGTGATGAAGCCCGTGCGGCGGCTGAAGTCGAGCCGCAGGCCGTTGCCCGCGACGATCAGGAAGTCTTTGTGGTTGTCCGCAACGAAGAGCGATTCACCTTCGGCTGCGGATTTCGCCGCGGGAGCCGTGAAGACGTATTCGCGGATCGGCAGTTGGGCGCGCGCCGCGGTGTGGCCCGCGGGCAGGATGCCTTCGGCCGTCTTGAGTTTGTAGGCCACGTCGAGCAGCAGTTCGCCCGCCGCGGGCAGCGTGGCCGGATCGTAGGGGAGCGCGATGCGCACGCGCTGCTGCGGTGCGGCTTTCAGTCCGTCGACAACGCCCCGGCGGAGGGGCGTCCCGTCGCAGAGCACCTCCCAATGGAGGTCGTAGTTTTCGAGGCCGCGGAAGAAATTTTCGTTGAGGACCTCCACCGTATTCCCCGCATCGCCGGGCCACGAGGTCCAGAGCGACTGGTAGTAGTAGCGCACCTCCTCCATGTGGGGGTTCGGAATGCGGTCGGGACCGATCAGGCCGTTGTCGCAGAAGTTCTGGTCCGAGGGGTCGTAGGGATTCCAGTCGCCTCCGTAGCCGTAGACCGTCACGCCGTTGTGCCCCTTTTTGTGCAGCGACTGGTCCACGAAATCCCAGATGAATCCGCCCTGATATTTCGGTTCGCGGCGGATCATGTCCCAGTACTCCTTGAATCCGCCCATCGAGTTGCCCATGGCGTGGGCGTATTCGCACTGGATCAGCGGTTTCTGGGGATTCTCGGCGAGGTATTTCTCACACTGCCCGTAGCTCCAGTACATCGGGCAGACGATGTCGGTGTTGTAGTCTCCGTGGTAGGAGGCCTGCTCGTACTGCACGGGGCGCGACGGATCGAAGGCTTTGATCCAGTCGTAGCAGCGTTCGAAATTGGGGCCGTTTCCGGCCTCGTTTCCCGTGCTCCAGACGATGATCGAGGGGTGGTTGTAGTCGCGCAGCACCATGCGGCGGTTGCGGTCGAGGTGCGCGGCGGCGAAGGCGGGGTTGCCGGCGAGGTTCTTCGACTTGTCGCGGTAGTGGTAGCCGTGCGATTCGACGTTGGCTTCGTCCACGACGTAGAGACCGTATTCGTCGCAGAGGTCGTACCACAGCGGCGTGTCGGGGTAGTGGCACGTGCGCACGGCATTTATGTTGAGCCGCTTCATCTCGCGGATGTCGCGCACCATCTCCCCGCGTGTGACATAATAACCCGTGTTGGGCTCCATTTCGTGCCGGTTGACGCCTTTGATGAGGATCGGTTTGCCGTTGACCAGCAGCTGTCCGCCGCGGATCTCGACCTTGCGGAATCCCACGCGGAACGCCGCGGCTTCGGTCACCGAACCGTCGGCGGCGAGGGCCTCGGCCGTGAGCGTGTAGAGGTTCGGGGCTTCGGCGCTCCACTGCTTCGGGGCGGCGACTTCGAACGTCGTTTCGGCTGCGTTGCGGCGGGGGCGGAGCGTGCGTGCGTCGAGCGTGCGGCCCGCCGCGTCGCGGAGCGTCAGCCGTACGCTGCCGATGCCCGGCGTCGTAGCGATTTCGGCGCGGAGCGTGCCGTTGCGGTAATCGTCGACCAGATCGGGCGTCAGCCGTACGTCGGCCAGCCGGCGTTTGTCACGGGCATAGAGGTAGCAGTCGCGGCCGATGCCCGAAAGCCGCCAGAAGTCCTGGTCTTCGAGGTAGGTGCCGTCCGACCAGCGGAACATCTGCAGGGCAATGAGGTTTTCGCCCGGCTTCACGAACTTCGTGATGTCGAACTGCGCGGCCAGCTTGCTGTCCTCGCTGTAACCGACGAAACGTCCGTTGACCCAGACATAGACGTTCGACGTGGCGGAACCGATCGAAAGGAAGATGTCCTTGCCGCCCCACGATGCCGGGATGTCGAACGTGCGCCGGTAGGAACCCACATGGTTCTCGGCATCGGGCACATAGGGCGGATCGTTCCTGAAATTACCGCGCCAGGCATAGCCGATATTCACATAGACGGGGTCGCCGTAACCGTTCAGCTCCCACATCCCCGGCACGGGCATGCTGCCCCACGCCGCATCGTCGTAGTCGACGGCCCCGATGCCGGACGGACGCTCCGAAGCGTTGCGTACCCAGTGGAATTTCCATACGCCGTCGAGCGACAGGCGCTCGCCCGCGGCGAACGACGAGCGCATCGGCAGGCGGTTGATTTCATTGACGGCAGGATCCTGCCATTCACGCCCGGTCTGGGCGCCGGCAGCCAACACGCCCGAAAGCGCTGCCGCAAGGATCAAAAGAGTTTTTTTCATCATGGAGTTATCGTTTAGGTTTCATAATTTCGTCTTGGTACAGTCCACCAGGCTCATCTCGCACCGGTCGCAGTCGAACTCCAGCCGATAGCGCGAACCGCCGCGTTCGAGCCACAGTTCGCCCCGCAGGCGGGGATGCTCCTTCAGGCACTCGCCGATCTCGCGGCGGATGCAGTAGGCCGAACGCATCACGCGGCGCCCCGCCGTCGAAGCCGCGAGATCCAGCCCCCGTTCGATCCGCCCGACCCCGTGGTCGCGGTAAAACGCCTCAGCGAGGCGGTTGGTGACATTTTCCTCCGCCGAAAGGCATTCCGCTGGATATTCCGCCCTGCCTTCGGGCAATATCCGGTGTCCGATGCCGCGCTCCGACCGGGCCTTCGACAATGCATCGAGCCCCTCGCGGCGCAACTCCGCGGCCAGCGACGCCGGGACGAACCAGTCGCCGCCCCGCACTTCGGCCCCGCGCACGGCAAAAACCGTATCGCCGCCCTTCACCGCCTGCGTCCGCAATGCCGCGGTATTGGCCGCGGCATTTTTAGCCCTTTCCAGGGCGACGCTGCGTGCGGCCGAAGCCGTCACACCCTCACAGTCGGTATAGCTGAATCTAACACCCCCTGCCGTCGCTTCGACCAGCACCGAGGCGGGGATCACGCGGCGCGTACGGCTGCGGGCGAGGAGCTGGTTGAAACGGTGGTCGTAATTGCGGTAGACCTCCGTCCCGGGCACAATACCTTCCATGCGGTTGGGCGTCACACATTCGCCGTCGGCGGCGTTGACATTGGTGCCTGCGAACCCCCGGTCGGTGAGGAAACAGATGCCGTCGCCCGCGGCGAGCAAACCGCCCCGATCGAGACGGAACCTGTTCTTTTCGACCCGCACCACACGGCCCACATACTCGCCCACCGCCTTCGGCGTATCGAACGACGCCACGCCCGGCCGCTTGCCCGCGAAGAAATATTCCGACTCCCCGCGCGTGAAGCTCTTGGCCGTATCGGGCGTGAAATCCGGGATGCTCTCCCCGGCTGAAGCCCGCCGCAGATGCGGCCTTACGGCCAGCGCCGCGTCGACCTCGCGACGGTAGTAGGCCACAATGTTCTTTATATAACCGACATCCTTGAGCCGCCCTTCGATTTTGAACGAAGTGACGCCCGCGTCGAGCAACTCGCCGATATGCGCCGAAAGGTTCAGGTCGCGCACCGACAACAGGTGTTTCCCGGCAATATAGGTACGTCCCCGGCCGTCGGTCAGGTCGTAAGTCAGGCGGCACGGCTGGCTGCACGCCCCGCGGTTGCCGCTGCGGTCGGACACCGACCGCGAGAGGAAACAGCGGCCGCTGTAACCAACACAGATCGCCCCGTGGACGAAACATTCCACCTCGGCCGCGGTCGCAGCGCAGATGTCCCGTATTTCGCCGAGCGAAAGCGCCCGTTCGAGGATCACCCGGGCGAACCCACACTCGCCCAGGAAACGCGCCTGGGCAGGTGTCATATTGCACATCTGCGTCGAAGCATGCAACTCGACCGGCAGGTTCATGCGCCGCAGCGCCATGTCCTGCACGATCAGCGCATCGACCCCGGCCGCGATCAGTTCGCGGGCCTGCCGCCCGGCGGCCTCCAGCTCGTCGTCGTAGATCAGCGTGTTGAGCGTGGCATGCACCCGCACTCCGTAGCGATGGGCATATTCCACCACACGGGCGATCTCGCCGGCGCTATTGCCTGCCGCATAACGGGCTCCGAACTTCGCCCCGCCGATATACACGGCATCGGCACCGTAGTCCACGGCGGCGACGGCCGACTGAAAATCTTTGGCGGGAGCGAGTAGTTCGACGGATTTCAACGCATTATTTTTTGCAAAATTAACAAAATCCGCGACAAATGCGGACTTGTGACCCCGGAAAAATGTCATCCGGGCTCCCGCACGCGGTGAAACTCCGTTTTTTTATGAAACAGGCAAAAAACGGAGCGACAGGAGTGCAAGTTGGCGTGTTTTTTATAATTTTGCAATTTGTAAACACGAATACACACAAAAACACAGGATACCATGCTTACGATAAAGCAAATCCGCGATGACAAGCAGGCCGCGATCCGCAAGCTCGCCAAGAAGGGAGTGGACGCCGCACCGGTCATCGCCAGGATCGAAACGCTGGACGACCGCCGCAAGGCCATCCAGACCGAACTGGACAATACGCTGGCAGCGCAGAACAAAGCCGCCAAGGAGATCGGGGCGCTGATGGGACAGGGCCGCCGCGACGAAGCCGAGGAGCGCAAGCGCTTCGTCGCCGACCTCAAGGAAAAATCCAACCGCCTGCAGGCCGAATCGCACGACGTGCAGGAGGAGTTGCAGGCAGCGATCGTCTCGCTGCCCAATTTCCCGGCCGACATCGTGCCCGAAGGCAAGACCGCCGAGGACAACCTCGTCGTGAAGCTGGTCGAAAGCTATACCCAGCTGCCCGAAAACCCGCTGCCCCATTGGGAACTGGCACGCAAATACGACATCATCGACTTCGACCTGGGCGTGAAACTCACGGGCGCCGGATTCCCCGTCTACAAAGGCAAGGGAGCCCGTCTGCAGCGTGCGCTGATCAACTATTTCCTCGACTGCAACACCCGGGCCGGCTACCTCGAAGTGGAACCGCCGATCATGGTTAACGAAGCCTCGGGCTTCGGCACGGGCCAGCTGCCCGACAAGGAAGGGCAGATGTACCACGCCACGGCCGACAATTTCTACATGATCCCGACGGCCGAAGTGCCCGTGACGAACATCTACCGCGACGTGATCCTAGACGAAAAGGACTTCCCGGTGAAGATGACCGCCTACACCCCCTGCTTCCGCCGCGAAGCCGGTTCGTACGGCAAGGACGTGCGCGGACTGAACCGCCTGCACCAGTTCGACAAGGTCGAGATCGTGCAGCTGAGCCTGCCCGAAGCGTCGTACGAAGCGCTCGACGGCATGGTGGCGCACGTGGAGTCTATCGTCAGGTCGCTGGGGCTGCCCTACCGCATTCTGCGCCTGTGCGGCGGCGACATGTCGTTCACCTCGGCGCTGACCTACGATTTCGAAGTCTACTCCGAGGCCCAGAAACGCTGGCTCGAAGTGTCGTCGGTATCGAATTTCGAGTCGTTCCAGGCCAACCGCCTCAAACTCCGCTACCGCGACGAGGAGAAGAAAATCCAGCTGGCGCACACCCTCAACGGCTCGTCGCTGGCCCTGCCGCGCATCGTGGCCGCGCTGCTGGAGAACTATCAGACCCCCGAAGGCATCCGCATCCCCGAGGCGCTGATTCCCTACACGGGTTTTGATATTATCAAATAAGTTTTTATATTTGCACACACACATTTAACAATAAACACTCAACACAATGGCTTACAAAATTACCGACTCGTGCGTTGCATGCGGCAGCTGCATCGGCGAGTGCCCCGTAGAGGCTATTTCGGCCGGCGACATCTATGTGATCGACGCCGACAAATGTATCGACTGCGGCACCTGCGCAGGCGTATGCCCGAGCGAGGCGATCGTTTCGGAGTAACACGGAATATCCGAAAGAGAAGCACACCTCGGCAACGGGGTGTGCTTTTTGCGGTTTGAAAAGCCGCTTCCCCCACCCAACAACCAACGAATCATGGGCGATCTCGAAAAAATGAAAGCCGGGCTTTGGCTCCACGCCATCTGTCCTGAAATCGGCGGCGCGCTGCTGCGGACCGAGGAGCTGGTGTTCCGGCTCAACCAGCTGCCCCCGAGCCGCCGGGAGGAGCGGGAGGCGATCATCCGGCAGCTGTTCGGACACGTCGGCAAGTCGGTCTGCATCCACAGCCCGTTCCACTGCGATTTCGGAGCGCAGATTTCGGTCGGCGACCATTTCGTCGGCAATTTCAACCTGACGATCCTCGACGAAGCGCCCGTCACCATCGGCGACCACGTCTTCATCGGGCCGAACGTCGGCATCTACACCGTCAACCACGCCCTGCTGCCCGACCAGCGCAACGCGGGCATCATGCGTTCGCTGCCCATTGCCATCGGCAACAACGTCTGGATCGGAGGCCACACGGTCGTGATGCAGGGCGTGACGATCGGCGACAACACGGTGATCGGGGCCGGGAGCGTCGTCACGCGCGACATTCCGGCGGGAGTCGTGGCCGTCGGCTCGCCCTGCCGCGTCCTGCGGAAGATCACCGAGGCGGATCGGGTAACGCCCGTATGAAAAAGAAAAAGCGCTCCGATCCGGGGCGCTTTTACGTCATTGCGAGGAGCGCAGCGACGCGGCAATCCGATTGCTGCGCTGTGGCATTACGGCCCAGATCAAGAATCAGACGAACCCGTCCGATAAGTCCTTCCACAATGAATTTTGAGAGTCTATTAACCCGATTTTCCGTTTCCGGCTCCAACTCTTGATTTGTTTCTCCCGGGCGATTGCATCCCGAACGTTCCGATACTCCTCGACGTAAATCAACTTATGGACGTTATGGACGTTATAGCGGCGCGTAAATGCAGACTGACCGGCGGCATGTTCTTTCATACGCCGGGATAACGAGGTCGTAACGCCGACATACAGCACCGTATGCAGTTTATTGGTCAATATATATACATAGCTGCTCTCCATGGCCGACTCTGCGTTTTTTTCGGATTGCCACGTCGCCTGCAGCTCCTCGCAATGACGTAAAACCCCATCATTCTATTCGTAAAGCAAGTACTGCACCCGCTTTTCGCGGTAGCGTTCCACATCGGGAACCCAGCGGGCGCGGATCGCCTCCTCCGAAGCCCCGGCCACGATCATCCCGCGCACCCATCCCGCACCGACCAGCTTTTCGAACATCGGGGTGAAGAACCTGTCCCCCAGCCCCAGATCGCGGTAGGCGTCGATCACGTAGCGCAGCGAGAATCCCCCTTCGCGGGCCTCGGAGAGCGGCATGCCGCGCAGGTCGACGCCGTGGCACAGCCGGCCTTCGAGCGGCGGATGTTTGGCCCCGGCCGTGGGGCGCGGCGTAAAGGAAAAGGCGCGTCCGGTCATATCGGGATGTCCGTAGATTTCGAACGGGCAGTCCGTTCCGCGTCCGAGGCTCACGACCGTGCCCTCGAAGGGGCATAGCGCGGCATAGAGATAGACGGCCCGCTGTGTCGGCAGGTTGGGCGACGGAGCGACGGGCAAGAGGTATTCGGTGGCATGGGTGTAGTTGCGGCACTTCACGACCGTCAGGTCGCACGGCTTCGCCCACCCTTCGCCGACGGCCATGCGGGCGATTTCGCCCATCGTCAGTCCGTGGAGCACGGGGACCGGAATCGCCCCGACGCCCGATTTGTACTTCATGTCGAGAACGGGTCCGTCGACAAGATGCCCGTTGGGATTGGGGCGGTCGAGCACCACGACCAGGCGGCCGAAATCGGCGCAGGCGTCCATCATCCGCAGCATCGAGATATAATAGGTATAGAAGCGCAGACCCACGTCCTGCATGTCGACGACCAGCACGTCGAACGAGCGCATCGCCTCGTCCGAAGGCCGTTTCGCGTTGCCGTCGTAGAGCGAGCGGATGGGAATGCCCGTCCGGGCGTCGACCGAACTTGCGACCCGCTCCCCGGCATCGGCCGTGCCGCGGAATCCGTGCTCGGGCGAGAAGATCGCCGCGACGGCAAACCCTTCGCCGTGGAGCAGGTCGACCAGATGCACCCGCCCGGAGGCATCGGCTCCCGGCGCGCCGGGCAGCTCCGCCACGGAGGTCTGGTTGGCCAGCACGGCCACGCGCCGCCCCCGCAGCAGCGGGTAATAGGACGCCGTGTCGGTCATGCCGACGTTCACCTGCGCCGGAGCGGCGAAGGCTGCAAAAATGGTGAATACAAGGATAAAAACAGATCGCTTCATAGAGCAAAGATAATATTTTGCACCGAAAAATGCTATCTTTGCGGAAAAGCGCCTCTGCCATGAACCTTCGTAAAACGGATCGCTCCGAGCTGAACCTTTTCCCGGCCCTGTCTTTTCTGGTTGTCTGTTTCATCGGAGGCTATTTCCTTTGGGCAACGAAAGATGCGCTGCCCTCGGAGGCGGACAATACGGATTTTCGCTACGCTCCATCCCGGGCAAAAGAGTTAGCCCAGGAACTCGACTCAATCTATTCCTGCAAATCGGGACCGGGGATGGAGGAGTTTCTGGAGACATGGCATCGGAAATATACGTCCAACGCATCGGCTCCGGGCAACCAGAACGACACGCTGCGGAACGTTTACAATCTCTTTACCACCCTCTTCAATCCCGACCCGACGCTTCGCCCGAGGGGTTTCCGGAGCGATTCGGCCTACCGCTACGTCGTTATCCAATCGCAATTGACGTTCTGTGTCGCAGAGGACGGCATGTTCGATTATTATTACGAAAGCTCCCCTCCTCCCACATTTCCGACCGACGGATTTTACCTTCTCCGCAAAGCGGGAGCCTATTACAGGGTTTTGGACGATTTCCGACCGCAAATCCGGCAAGCGGGGTTAAAACAGCTCTATCTCACCGATGAATACAAGGATGCTCTCGAACTGTTTCTGGAGAAAAACGGATACTGGCCCGACGAAGAGCGGACATCCGCAGAATCGGGCCGGAAGCGGATGCGTTTCCTGCAAAACTACTGGTACGTCATCAACGGGCATTGGGAAGGATGGCATCTCGGAATCCCCGCAATCGGATACATCGTCCTGAACAAATCACTCGACAAGGCCGTTGCCGAGGTAGTGGAAGAGTACAACGGCAGCGGCGTCCTTCTACATAAGACGCATTCGGGCTGGAAAGAAGTGGGCGGACTTTATCATTGGGAGGAATAATCCCTACGCCTGCGCGCCGTATTCCATCAGATAGGCCTTGATGAAGGCGTCCAGGTCGCCGTCCATCACCGACTCCACGGCCGAAGTCTGCACGCCCGTGCGGTGATCCTTCACGCGGCGGTCGTCAAAGACGTACGAGCGGATCTGCGAACCCCACTCGATCTTCTTCTTCGAAGCCTCCAGCGCCTGCTGCGTCGCCATACGCTTGTCCAGCTCGCGCTGGTAGAGTTTCGAGCGGAGGATGCGCATGGCGTTCTCGCGGTTCATCAGCTGCGAGCGCGTCTCCATGTTCTCGATCAGGTACTCGATCGCCTCGCCCGTGTCGGGGTCTTTCGCGTGGTAGCGCAGGCGCACGGCCGTCTCCACCTTGTTGACGTTCTGCCCTCCGGCGCCCGACGAACGGAACGTGTCCCACTCGATGTCGGCGGCATTGACCGTGATCTCGATCGTGTCGTCGACGGCCGGCGATACGAACACCGACGCAAACGTGGTCTGACGCTTGTTGTTGGCGTTGAACGGCGACAGGCGCACCATGCGGTGCACGCCGTTCTCGCTCTTGAGGTAGCCGTAGGCGTATTCCCCCTCGAACTCCAGCGTGCAGGATTTCACCCCGACTTCGTCGCCGGCCTGGAAGTCCAGCACCTTGACCTTATAGCCGTGGGCCTCGCCCCAGCGGGTGTACATGCGCATGAGCATCGACGCCCAGTCGAGCGCCTCCGTGCCGCCCGCCCCGGCGTTGATGTCGAGAATGGCCCCGAGTTTGTCCTCGTCGCGGCGCAGCATGTTGCGCATTTCGAGTTTTTCGATCTTTTCGAGCGTCGCGGCGTAGTGGGCGTCCATCTCCTCCTCGCTGACCACGCCCTCCTTCACGAAATCGGGCATCAGCTGAAGGTCCTCGGCATCCTTGCGAATGGCGTCGTAATCCTCGACCCATGCCTTGATCCCCGCCACCTTGCGCAGCTGCTCGCGCGCCTTGTCGGGGTTGTCCCAGAAGTTCGGCTCCTGGGTTTTCTCCTCTTCGTTGCGCAGGTCGATGCGCTTCTGGTCGATGTCCAAACAGCGTTCCAGCGCTTCCCGGCGCTGTTCGATCTCCTTGATCTGTTCCGCAAGTACCATAATATGCTCAAAATTTCATGTTCAGTTTCCGTGCGGCGAACTCCAGGATGAAATCCGCCGTGCCCTCGTCGCCCAGCGGCGAGGTGCTGACGCAGAGGTGGTAGGTCGCCGCCTCGCCCCACGTCCGCGAGCTGTAATAGTTGTAATACGAGGCGCGCCGGGCATCGACGCGCTCCATCATCGCGCGGGCCTCCTCCGCGGCGCATCCCTGCCGGCGGCGGATGCGGCCGATGCGGTCGGCATCGTCGGCCGTGAGGAAGACATTGACGCAGCGCGGATTCTCGCGCAGAATGTAATCGGCGCAGCGGCCCACGAAGACCGCCGATTCACGCGCCGCGACGGCGCGGATCACGTCGCTCTGAATCTTGAACAGCGCGTCGTTCGACAGCACGTTCGTCACGCCCCCGTCGTCGCCCACGAACGGCGCCCGCAGGTAGCCGACCACGGTCGAAATCACGCCGCGCGACTCCTTCTCGTCGGCCTTCTCGAAAAACTCGGAGCAGATGCCGCTCTCGCGCGCCGCCAGGTTGATCAGCTCCTTGTCGTAGAGCTTCACGCCCAGCCTGCGGGCGATGATCTCCCCGACGGTCCTGCCGCCGCTGCCCAGCTGGCGGCCGATGTTGATGACGAATTGTTCCATAGTCCTATCCCTCTTTGGCGGCGTTTTCCGCACCGATGGCCCGGAATTTCCGCAGTTGGTAAGTCAGCATGAAGAAAGCCACCAGCGAAGCCAGGAAATCCGACAGCGGCATCGAGCACCACACGCCCCAGCTGCCGTTCCACTCGGTGCAGACGTCGAAAATGTGCGGCAGGAAGATCAGTCCGGGCATCAGAAACAGCAGCTGGCGCGACAGCGACAGGAAGATCGCCTTGCCGGCCATGCCGATGCTC
>OJNU01001538.1_pt1 | contig 11228 bp, 8 predicted proteins | sample 1597941 | NCBI WGS metagenome assembly OJNU01 (sample SAMN01915228, study PRJEB22387) | human gut metagenome | isolation source: stool | host: Homo sapiens | place: USA | reverse complement strand
CTATCTCTCTTTTCTTTTTTCTTAATTTTGTCCAATATCTATTGTAGCACTACAAGGCGTAACCTGTGAATGATACTTTTTTCTTGACAAATCGGCAAAAATGTGCTATAATTCTCAATTAGGAAAGTTACCTTGCGGAAAATTTCGCAAGGTGCTTTTGTGTTTTATAGGCTTTTTGTGAAAAATTACGATTTTCTTTCCTTTGATGGGAGAAAATATATTTATAATTTTTATTGTTTATAATTTTTGCGAAATATATTAAGCAAATCGTTACAGAAAGCATTCGCTTTGCTGTGTCTTGATAAATCGGAGGAGTATGTATGATTAGAGAAGATTTAAGAAATGTTGCTATTATTGCCCACGTTGACCACGGTAAGACTACCCTTGTAGACCAGATGCTCAAGCAGAGCGGTACTTTCAGAGAAAATCAGGCTGTAGAAGAAAGAGTCATGGATTCAAACGATATCGAGCGTGAGAGAGGAATCACTATCCTTGCAAAGAATACTTCTATCAAGTATAAGGACGTTAAGATAAACGTTATCGACACCCCAGGCCATGCTGATTTCGGTGGTGAGGTAGAGCGTGTTCTTAAAATGGTAAACGGTGTTATACTGCTTGTGGACGCAGCCGAGGGTCCAATGCCACAGACAAGATTTGTGCTTCAGAAAGCACTTGAGCTTGGTCATAAAATAATCATCGTTATCAACAAGATAGACAGACCTGACGCTCGTCTTAACGAGGTAGGCGACGAAGTTCTCGAGCTTCTCATGGATCTTGACGCTACTGACGAGCAGCTTGACAGCCCTATCCTTTATTGCTCAGGCAGAGCAGGTACAGCTACTCACTCACCTGATGAAGAGGGCAAGGATATGATACCTCTCTTTGACGAGATACTCAGCTATATCCCTGCACCTGAGGTAGATACTGAGGGCCCAATGCAGTATCTTGTTTCCGCTATCGACTACAACGAGTATGTAGGAAGAATAGCTATCGGCCGTATAGAGCGTGGCGAAATGAAAGTTAATCAGGACGTTACGATCGGCGACTATCATCAGACTAAGAAGGAATATCGTGGCAAGATAGTTACAATGTATCAGATAGAGGGACTTAACAGAGTTCCATGCCAGAGTGCAAAGGCTGGCGATATCGTTTGTATAAGCGGTATCGAGAACATCACTATCGGTGACACTATCTGCGACTTCGGCAACTTTGAGGCTGTTCCTTTTGTAAAGATATCTGAGCCTACAGTTGAAATGACATTCTCTGTAAATAATTCGCCATTCGCAGGCAGAGAGGGCAAGTTCGTAACGAGCCGTCACCTGAGAGACAGACTTTTCAAGGAGCTTCTTAAGGACGTTTCACTGAGAGTTTCTGAAACAGACAGCACAGACGCATTCAAGGTCGCAGGACGTGGCGAAATGCACCTTTCTATCCTTATCGAGAATATGCGTCGTGAGGGCTATGAGCTTAGCGTTTCAACACCGCACGTTCTGTTTAAGGAGATAGAGGGCAAGCTTTGCGAACCTATCGAAAGACTTGTTATTGACGTTCCTGAGAACTGCGTAGGTTCTGTTATGGAGAAGATAGGTGCAAGAAAGGGCGAGCTTCAGGAAATGGCACCTGTTGGAAGCAGAATGAGACTTGAATTTCTTATCCCTGCAAGAGGACTTTTCGGATACAAGAGCGAGTTCCTTACAGACACAAAGGGTGAGGGTATCATGAGCTCTGTATTCCATGATTACGAGCCATACAAGGGCGAGATACCAAAGAGAGCAACAGGCTCACTTGTTGCGTTTGAAACAGGCGAGGCTGTAACATACGGTCTTTACAACGCACAGGAGAGAGGCGAGCTGTTCATCACAGCAGGCACACCTGTATATGAGGGAATGATAGTTGGCGCTTCACCAAAGCAGGAAGACCTTGTTGTAAATGTCTGCAAGAAGAAGCACCTTACAAATACTCGTGCAAGCGGTTCTGATGACGCACTCAGACTTGTTCCGCCAAGAAATCTCAGCCTTGAGGATTCACTTGAGTTTCTCGCTGATGATGAGCTTCTTGAAGTAACACCAAAGAGCATAAGAATAAGAAAGCGTATTCTGAGCAACTCACAGAGAGCTAAGGAAAGAGCTAAAATGTAATAATAACAAAAAGAGGAGCGGTCATGCCGTCTCCTCTTTACTTTTTATGAAATTGTAGTGCTATTGTATGTTGGTGTAGTAGAAAATAGCAAGCTGTGTGCGGTCACGGAGGGAGAGCTTTTCCAGGATAGTGCTGATGTAATTTCGCACTGTGCCCTCACTGAGATAAAGCAGTGAGGCTATTTCCTTGTTGCTAAGTCCTTTTGCCACCTGTTCGATTATCTCCTGCTCTTTTTCGACTATGCCGTAGTGGTCAAAATCAAAACTGCTGTGATTGGTAAGAAGCTCAGGAAGCTTGCTTGCAACATCTGAGCCGAAAACTGTCTGCCCATTCATGACGGTTTCAAGGGCAGGGCATATGCTTTCAAAATCCTGCTTTAAAATATATCCCTTTGCTCCCATAAGCACAGCCTTTATAATGTATTCATCATCAGAAAATGTGGTAAGATAAAGTATCCTTGCGTCAGGGTACCCAGCAAGGATCTTTTCGCCGGCTTCAATGCCGCTCATACCGTTCATGCGGATATCCATAAGCAGAACATCAGGCTTGAGAAGAGAATAAAGCTCTATGGCTTCCTCACCGCAGCTTCCCATGGCAAGAACTTTCACACTGCCTGTGCTTTCCAAAATGGTTTTCAGCGACACCGCCACAAGCTTGTCATCATCTATTATAACAATGTTCATGTCAAGACCTCCGTTTAGTCAGGTTTTGTTTCGGCACAGACAGAAAAATGCGGAATCCCTTGCTGCCCGATGTGATGTTTATGTTTCCATTTAAAGAAGCCGCACGCTCACGCATATTGGCAAGCCCCATTCCGCTTTCGTCTATCTTTTCGGGACAGCTTCCGTTGTCTGCGATACTAAGCTGATAAAGAGCAGGGTGTTCACGAATGATTATTTTTATGCTGTCACCGTTGCTGTGCTTTGCAGTATTGGAAAGCGCTTCTTTTATAACGCCAATAAAGCAAAGCTTCACATCTCGTGACATTCTTTCGGAAAAGTCATAATCACAGCTTACTGCAAATCTGTCTTTCAGAGGTCTTATGCAGTCTTCAACAGCAGGCTTTAGTGCGATAGAATCGTCATGAAGATCATGAACGCTGCTTCGTATGCTCGTCATGGCGGTGTTCAGCGTGCCGCTCAGGTCGTTGATGGCTTCACCGACAGTTTCATCTTTGTTTATGACCGAAAGCGCACCAAGCTGTAAAATAGACCTTGTGAGCATATGTCCCACGTTATCGTGTATCTCCCTTGCAATGCGGTTACGCTCTTTCAGCGTGGCAAGATATATCTCGTAGTCTTGATTTCTCTGCATGGCTTTGTTTTTTTCTACAAGCTGGGTGGTAAGTTCTTTTGAATTGTCACGAGTATTTATGAGCATCTTTGTCAGCTTTTCGTTCAGAACGCTGCGGCTTGAAATTGTGAAGCTTACCAAAAAAAGAGCGACAAGCGGGAAGATGTCTTTTCCCAGAGTGAATATATTTGCAAGTACGCCTATGAATGTTAAGACCATAGCAGGGTAAAATTTTGTACAGAAAGCATCATAAAGTACCAAAGGGGCGAGTATCAAAGCTTCTTTACTGAAAATGCAAAGCGAGCTGTACGCAATAACTGAAAGGTATGCAACGGCAGAGCTTGGTTTTATTTGAAAGATAGCGGAGCATATGACAGCCAATAGCAATGTGGTGATGTTTGACGGATCTGTTCCCTCTGCAAGCATGAATGCACAGCAGCTAAGGCCTAAAAGAAACTTATCCCACAGCTTGTTCATATGGCGTTCCCCCTTTGATGTGATATCTCAATTTTAACACATTAGTGGTCGATTGTCTAGTATCGTTCTAAAATAGTTTTGCTATACTGTAAAAATCATTGACTTATACCTATAAAAAATGGTATAATGATAACAATGATAATTTCTTGTAAGGAGCTTATTTTTATGAAAGACGGTTTTATAAAGGTCGCCGCCTGCACCCCTGAGATACAGGTGGCAGACGTTGACTTCAATGTGGATAAAATAATCAGTCAACTTGAAAAGTGCAGGGAAGAGGGCGTAAAGGTCGCTGTGTTCCCTGAGCTTTGCATAACAGGTTATACCTGTCAGGACTTGTTCTTTCAGAACGCTTTGCTTGATAGGGCGATGTACGGTGCTGTGAAAATAGCGAAGAAAACTGTCAACAGCGATATGCTTGTGGCTGTTGGTATGCCTGTGAGGGCAAAGGGCAAGCTTTATAACTGTGCGGCAGTTATACAAAACGGTGAGATACTGAAATTTATACCGAAAACGCATTTACCGAATTATAACGAGTTTTATGAGGCAAGGCATTTTGCACCATATATGGGCGGCAATATCCAGCTTGAGCTTACACAGTATTTTGCCGATGACGATATGCATTCTGCACAAATGGGACAGTATGTCTTTGAGCTTGACAACTGGGAAAACAACGGCGAGCAGCCAAGCGACTGCGTGAAGATAGGCTTTGAGCTTTGCGAGGATCTGTGGGTGGCTGACCCTGTTTCAAATTATCTTGCTAAATCGGGTGCAACGCTTATTTGCAATCTGTCCGCAAGCGATGAGGTCATCGGCAAGGATTCTTACCGCAGACAGCTTGTGTCAAATCAGTCTGCAAGACTGGTGGCAGGATATATCTACTGCTCCGCCGGTGACGGTGAGTCAACGCAGGATATGGTCTTTTCGGGTCACAATATCATTGCGGAAAACGGCTCTATACTTGCAGAGAGCAGACTTTTTGAAAACGGCATAACTATATCTGAGATAGACTTCAAAAAGCTTGCGTTCGAGAGAAGAAAGATCTCCACCTATCCTGAGAGCAATTCGGTTTGGGATCAGCTAAATGAAATTTATAAGCCGTATTTTCTTGACGTTCTGCCTGTAGATTATATCACCTTTGATATGTGTGATACCAAGCTTACAAGGAAATTTTCTAAAACGCCTTTTATCCCTGCAAATCAGGCGGAGAGAAATGAGCGTTGTCACCTTATTTTGCAAATGCAATCCCATGGACTTATGAAGCGTATCGCACACACACATTCCAAAACTGTGGTCATTGGCATTTCAGGGGGACTTGATTCTACGCTTGCACTGCTTGTATGTGTAATGGCAATGGACTTGCTGAAACGTCCTCATACTGATATCGTTGCGGTGACGATGCCATGCTTTGGCACAACAAAGCGCACACGCTCCAATGCGGAGATACTTTGCGACGCTTTGGGGGTAACGTTCAGAGAGGTGGATATCTCAAATGCAGTTTTACAGCATTTTGAAGATATCGGTCACGATTATAACGATCACAGCGTTGTGTTCGAGAATGGTCAAGCGAGAGAGCGCACAAAGGTGCTTATGAATATCGCAAATCAGGTGAGCGGAATGGTGGTCGGCACAGGCGACCTGAGCGAGCTTGCTCTCGGCTGGGCGACCTACAACGGCGACCATATGTCCATGTACGGTGTGAACGCTTCTATCCCTAAGACCTTGGTAAGGCATATCGTTCAGTATTACGGCGACACCTGCACATCTGATACTCTTAGAGATGTACTGTACGATATTTTGGACACTCCTGTTTCTCCTGAGCTTCTTCCTACCGACGAGAGTGGCACTGAGATGACACAGAAAACAGAAGACCTTGTCGGTCCATATGAGCTTCATGACTTCTTCCTTTACTATGGCATACGCTGGGGCTTTGAGCCGTCAAAGGTGAAAAGGCTTGCGAAATATGCCTTTGAGGGGGATTATCCTGACGAGGTCATAGACAAGTGGCTCAAAACATTCTATCGCAGATTTTTCTCACAGCAGTTCAAGCGCTCCTGCCTGCCTGACGGTGCAAAGATCGGTTCTGTTACCCTGTCACCGAGAGGCGATTGGAGAATGCCGTCTGACGCTGTGGCTAAGCTTTGGCTGGATGATATCGACAAATAATGCAAGGTAAAAATAAAGTAACAAAATCTTTATAACTGCTCGGTTTTACAGAATTGGCTGTTCAGATATAATTATAAGTAAGGAATGGAAAACTTTTCTGAACAGTATCATTACGGAGGATTTATTATGAAATACACAGAGAAAGAGGTTTTGCAGTTCGTTGAAGAAAACGACGTAAAGTTCGTAAAGCTCATGTTCTGCGATATATTCGGTTCGCTAAAGACTATCTCTGTTATAGCAGGCGAGCTGCCGAAAATATTCAGAGAGGGACTTATCTTTGACGCTTCAAAGCTCGGTGGCTTTTTGAATGTGACTGCTTCAGACCTTAGACTTTTCCCTGACCCTGATACGCTGGCGCTTCTTCCATGGCGACCGCAGCACGGCAGGGTAGTAAGATTTTTCTGCCACCTGAAATATCCTGACGGAACGGCTTTCGAGGGCGACGGCAGGTTTTTCCTCAAAACTGCTATCGCATATGCGAAGGGCAAGGGATATAACTTCCAGATAGGTACTTCATGCGAGTTTTACTGCTTTGAAAAGGACGATACTGATATGCCTACAAAGCGTCCTCACGATTATGCAGGCTATTGTGACGCTGCGCCTGTTGACAGGGGAGAAAACCTCAGACGTGATATCTGCCTGACGCTTGAGCAAATGGATATTTTCCCAGAAAGCTCAAGACATGAAACCGGTCCGGGTCAGAACGAGATAGATTTTCAGTATTCAAACGCACTGAAAGCTGCCGATAATCTTGTGACGTTCAAGAACGTTGTAAAATCTGTGGCTGACAGAAATGGGCTTTACGCAACGTTCATGCCAAAGCCTATCGTTGACAACTGCGGATCTGGTCTGCATATAATGCTCATGTGCATGAAAGGCACGGAAAATGTTTTCAGACCTCAGCTTGGCGGACTTTCCAAAGAGGCTGAGCGCATGATAGCAGGAATACTGAAAAACGTTGGCGATATGACGCTGTTTCTAAACACCACTACAAATTCATACAAACGTTTTGGCAGTCTGCTTGCACCTAAGTACATTTCATGGTCACATGAAAATTACGCACAGCTTCTTCGTGCACCGCTTGCTGATACAGATGAGAATGGTATAATACTCCGTTCAGCAGACAACACCTGTAATCCTTACTTTGCTATGGGTCTGCTTATTTATGCCTGCATAGACGGTGTTATAAATAAGGAAGAACTTCCAAAACCTTTTAATTTCAATATAGGCTCGGCAGATGAAAGCGAGCTTGCAAAGCTTGAAACACTTCCGCAGTCTTTGAAAGAAGCTGTTGAACGTGCTGAAAAGAGCGAGTTTCTTGCGGATAGGCTTCCTGAGCATATGTTGGAGCGTTTTATCGCAATAGAAAAGGAGCTTATCATAGAATATGAGAGAGCTGCCGATAAGGAGCAGTTTGAAACAGCCAGATATTTTTATCATCTGTAATGTCAGAGAAAGCTAAAAAAAGGAGGTGGGGAAATGGACAGGATACTTGTGGCTTCAAGCAATGACAAGGCAACAGCTATGCTTGTGAGTCTGTTAAAAGAAACCTTTCCCACCTGCAAGACTTCTATAGCCGCAACGGGTCTTGAAACAAGGCGTGCGGTAGGGTCAGGCAGTTATGACTGTGTCGTGATAAACTGTCCATTGTCAGACGAATATGGCAACGAGCTTGCGGAGATAGTCTGCACCTCAACTGACGCAAGCTGTGTGGCTATCGCAAAGTCGGAAAATGCGGATATCCTTGCTGATAAACTGGAAGATTTCGGCGTAATGGTGATACCAAAGCCACTAGGCAGACAGTATTTTTACCGTTCAATGAAATTTGTCAGTGCCGCAAGAAAAAGAATGCTGGGCATAAGGTCTGAAAACCTGAAACTGCACAAAAAGCTTGAAGAAATAAGAACTGTGAACAGAGCAAAGTGCTCACTTATGCAGTATCTTGGCTTTACAGAACAGCAGGCTCATAAATATCTTGAAAAGCAGGCTATGGATAAGAGATGCACAAAGATCGAGGTGGCTCAGAAGGTCATCGAGATGTACGAGGTTTAAATGTTACATAATTGTTAAATTAATGTCACGCTATTGCAATTGTCGGAGTAATGTTGTATAATAATAAAGGAAAATTTAAAATAACGGAGGTCGTTAAAAAATGTTAGTTTCAGCTAAGGAAATGATGACAAAGGCACTTGCAGGCAAGTATGCTGTAGGTCAGTTCAATATTAACAACCTTGAGTGGACAAAGGCTATCCTTCTCACTGCTCAGGAACTGCAGTCACCTGTAATTCTTGGTGTGTCTGAGGGCGCAGGCAAGTACATGACAGGCTTTAAGACAGTTGCTGCTATGGTAAAGGCAATGGTCGAAGAGCTCGGTATTACAGTACCAGTAGCACTTCACCTTGACCACGGAACATATGAGGGCTGCTACAAGTGCGTAAAGGCTGGTTTCTCATCTATCATGTTCGACGGTTCACACTATCCATTTGAGGAGAACCTTGCTAAGTCAACTGAACTTGTTCACGTTGCAGATCAGCTTGGTCTTTCTATCGAGTGCGAAGTTGGTTCTATCGGCGGTGAAGAGGACGGCGTTATAGGTATGGGCGAGTGCGCAGATCCAAACGAGTGCAAGACAATCGCTGATCTCGGCGTTACAATGCTTGCAGCTGGTATCGGTAACATTCATGGTAAGTATCCAGCAAACTGGCCAGGTCTTTCATTCGAGACACTTGCTGCTATCAAGGAAAAGGTTGGCGATATGCCACTGGTACTTCACGGCGGTACAGGTATTCCTGATGACATGATCAAGAAGGCAATCTCACTTGGCGTTGCAAAGATCAACGTAAACACAGAGTGCCAGCTTTCATTCCAGGAAGCTACAAGAAAGTACATTGAAGAGGGCAAGGATCTTCAGGGCAAGGGCTTTGACCCAAGAAAGCTTCTCAATCCTGGCTTCGAGGCTATCAAGGCTAAGGTCAAGGAGAAGATGGAACTCTTCGGTTCTGTTGGCAAGGCTTAATCAATAGCTAAATTAACGTAAATAAACGGGCTGTCGTTTCGGCGGCAGCCTTTTTATGTTATTTTATTTTCCAATTAAATAGAGTGTAACCTAGATCAACCACTCACAAATAAAAACAAGGAGATTTTTTTATGGAAATTTTCAGTGCACGTCGTTTAACAAACATGGGACTTATTGCAGCGATATACGTTGTGGCTACGATGCTTTGCAGCTCGCTTGCATACGGACAGGTACAGTTCCGCATATCTGAGGTTTTGATGCTACTTTGTTATTTCAACAAGGATTACATCATTTCGCTTTCTATAGGTTGTTTGATAGTCAATCTATTCAGTACGCTCGGAATGGTGGACGTAGTATTTGGAACGCTTGCTACAGTTGTGGCAGCGGTTCTTATCTATCTGCTGAGAAACAAGGTAAATCTTGTAGTTGCGTCGCTTTTCCCGGTGATATCAAATGCGGTGATAGTTGGCTTTGAACTGACGTATGTCTTCAAGACGCCGCTTCTTGTGAACATGGGCTGGGTAGCCTTAGGCGAATTTGTATGCGTAACGATAGTTGGTGTAATACTTATCAAGGCGCTTATGAAGAACAAGTATTTCAGCAAGCTTGTGACTTTCGGCATGAGTGATCAGGCTCTAAGTGAGCAGTTTAAAAACGGGTGATGATTCCGATATAAAAATCAGCCTGACTTTTTAGTCAGGCTTTATTTTTTTGCGTTTTTATCGAAAAAACTGCGAAAAAGTATTGACAAAGTACGTGTAATATGATATAATAAGTACGTTGCATTGAGCAACGTTAAATATGCGGATGTGGCGGAATTGGCAGACGCGCTAGCTTCAGGTGCTAGTCCTCGCAAGGGGGTGCAGGTTCAACTCCTGTTATCCGCACCATATAGTACTGACAAAATAGATGACAGTGCCGTAAAGCCCGTAGGTACGGGCTTTTTTCGTGTTTTGAGGGCGAAAAAAAGAGTTAAAAAACCATAGATGCTTTTGGACGATTTTAGGCAACTTGAGGGATTCGAACCGACACAAAAGAAAATAAAAAGAAAATGGAAGCAGATTTGAGAAAGAAAAATTCAAGTCTGCTTTTTTGTATATGTAGAAAAAATAAAGCCGTTTTTGTTGCTTATCCACAAAAGGAAAAGCAAAATCAAGAACGGCTTTTTTTATTGTCTGAAAGGAGGGATGCAGAATGTGGAAGTAAGAAATAATAAAAAAAAGAAATTTGGAGGGAAAATAATTTGGTATACAATGAAAAAAAGTCGTATAATGTCGAAAAAATAACATTGTTTAACATCTTAGTGCATGATATAATTAAATAAAATCATGTTACTGATTTCTAATTTTATTAATGAGGAGTGTTATAATGAAGTCGATAAAAAAGAAAGTTTTATCAATTTTTTCAATCGTATTCTGCTTATCATTTTTGTTTGCAGAAAACAGTGTTTTAACTAATTCAATGTTAGAAGTTACTGCTGCAAACCTAACATTCAGTTATAACGGTGTAAATTATGAGGTAGTAAGCAGTACAAACGCAGAGGTATGTGTTACAGGAGGTACTAAAGCAAGTCTAAAAATACCTAAAACAATATCTTACGGAGGTACAGCATATAAGGTTATTTCAATTAAATCCAGAGCATTTAAACTTAATTCGGTAACAAAAACTATCGATATGACACAGGCAACCGAATTAAAAGAAATTCAGAATTATGCTTTTCAGAACTGTGATATGCTGTCTAGTATAGAATTACCGAAAAATCTGAAATACATAGGTGATTTGGCATTTTATTATAATACGCATTTATATAATATAAGCATACCGGACAGTGTTGAGTATATAGGCAGAATGGCTTTTTATAACTGTACAAGCCTTGAAAGTATTGAAATGACGCCAAATTCAAGAACTATAGTCAGCGACACATTTTATGGAACTCCGTATTACAGATATAATTACTTTGCAAGTGAAAGCTTTCCAAGACAGCTTTACGGATCGGCTAAATCATGTGTTGGCAGGCAGGTTGTTGTGAATATATTTGTTGACAGCTGTTCCGGAACAGCCAAAACAAAAACTGTCAACGGAAAAACATATTATTATGACCAAAACGATAATCTTTTTCGTGCTGAAGGTACAATGGAAA
>OJNU01001534.1_pt1 | contig 11264 bp, 6 predicted proteins | sample 1597941 | NCBI WGS metagenome assembly OJNU01 (sample SAMN01915228, study PRJEB22387) | human gut metagenome | isolation source: stool | host: Homo sapiens | place: USA | reverse complement strand
CGCCGGTCTCCTTGGTGTACTCAGCGGCCAGATCCTGCCAATCCTGATCCTGCTCGGGCTTGAAGTTCAGGTAGTAGACCTTGCCGGCAGCTGCGGGAGCGGCAGAAGCTGCGGTAGAACTGGCGGTGGAAGCAGCGGTGCTGCTGGAGGAACCACCGCAGGCAGCCAGACCGAGGGCGGCAGCAGAAGCGCCAGCGACTTTCAGGAAATTACGACGAGAGATCATTTTTTTCATAATTGTTCTCCTTCTTCATCATGTGATATACACATTCCGCCTGGCAGCGGAAATGAGACGAAATAAATCAGACAGCCCTTACGCTCTCACCGACCTGCAGCTCAGGCTGGAGGGTGATCTTCTGGGCCGGGGCGCCATGCTCGATCTGCCGCACCAGCAGCTCGATGCTCTGGAGCGCGATCTGCTCGCCGGGCTGAACGATGGTGGTCATCACCGGCACGCAGTAGCGGGACATCGAGATGCCGTCGAAGCCGATGACCGATACATCCTCCGGCACCCGGAACCCGGCGCTCACCAGCGCCCGGATGGCACCGAAAGCGATGACATCGCTCATGGCGAACAGAGCGGTGAACTCGGCCCGGCGGGCCAGCAGGCTGTTCATGGCGTGGTAGGCAGACTCGAAATCGTAGTTGGACAGGCCGTAGAGCCGGTCGTCAAAGGTGAGCCCGGCATCCTCCATGGCATCCTGTGCGCCGAGGCGGCGCATCCGACTGGGGTAGCTGGTGGTCGGACCGCCGAGAACTGCTATCTTCCGGTGGCCCTGCGCGATGAGGTGGGAGACGGCGGTGCGGGCCGCAGCCCGGTCATCCACGCCCACCATCGAGAGGTTCGGGAAATCCAGCTCGTCGGAGACCAGCGTCGTCAGCACCGAGGGGACGGTGATGTTCGCAAAGCCCTGCTGGAAGTTCGCCACGCTGCCGCCGAGGAATATCATGCCTTTGGGCTTTATCTCCCGCAGGATCTTTTGGGCGGCGTCTATCTCGTTGGCATTCTCGTCCAGGTAGGAGACGATGCCGCTGTACCCGTAGAGGGTCGCAGCCCGCTGCAGCTGAACGAGGAAGTCCGAGAAGAAGAGGTTCCGGGTACCCTTGACCACAAAGACGAGGCTGCGGGACTGCTGGATCTTCAGCTGCCGGGCGTTGGTGTTCGGCACGAAGCCTGACTCCCGCATCATCTGAAGCACCTTTTCTTTCGTTTCGGGACGCACATCCGGCCGGTCATTGATGACGCGGGAGATGGTGCTGACGGAACAGCCGCTCAGACGGGCAATATCTTTGATGGTCATGTTCGGCATTCCGGGAAGCACCTCTCTTTCGGTCGAAGTTCTGGTTTTTACTGAAATCGCTCGGGAACGATGTCGGGAACGGTTTCAGTGACTATAGTATGGCATAATTTGTGGAATAAATCAATAACCCTGAAACACTTTTGGTAGAATTGCATAACAAATCGATCCTCCTTTGTGCAGGTTGATTTGCCCGCAGAGCGAAAAGCAAATTGATTTCCGGTAATTACCGGTACGCGTCAAAATCTCCCGGGACGACCGTACTCTTTTGTAACTTTTAGAGCAAAAAAGGGCGTTCTCATGCAGGATGGATACAAGCTGAACCGACGGGCCGGAGCAAAAATAAGCCGAAAAAATCCCGGTATCCCTGCCGCCGGAGCGGAAAGGATACCGGGAATGAGATTTTTGGGGTTTACTCGGCGCGCAGGGCTTTGACGGGGTTGCACTTGGCTGCGCCGCGGGCCGGGATGATGCCGGCCAGAATGGTGAGCAGGGTAGCCAGTGCCACGAGGAAGAGGGCTGCGTCTACGGGCAGGGAAGCAACGAGGGTCGAAGTGCCGGAGACTTTCTGGATGATGATGTTTCCGGGGATGAGCAGTATCTCGCTGAGGACGATGCCCATGACGCCCGAGCAGAGACCGATGATGAAGGTCTCTGCGTTGAACACCTCGGAGACGTTCCGCTTGGAAGCGCCGATGGCGCGCAGGATGCCGATCTCCTTCCGGCGCTCGAGGACGCTGATATAGGTGATGACGCCGATCATGATGGAGGAGACTGCCAGCGAGATGGAGACGAAGGCCACCATCATGCTGCTTATCATGTTCACGATCTCGGTCACGCTGGTCATCAGGGTACCCACGAGGTCGGTGTACTGCACCATTTTTTCGTCTTCACCCTTTGCAGACATCCCGGCGTTGTAGGCATCCAGCTTTTCCAGAATGGTGGCCTTGCTGGCGAAGTCCTTCGGATAGATCTTGATCTGGCTGGGGGCGGCCTCGTCCGCGTAGCCGAAGGCCGTCAGGTTGGCCTCATAGGTGGCGGAAGAGGAGCGGAGGGTGGAGCGCATCAGCTCGGTCAGCTCGGAGGCGGTCATGTTGAGCTGGATGGCCTTCTGGAAAGCCGACGCGTCGATCTTGATGGCGCTCTCCATCTGGCTGCTCAGCTTGCCGATGTTCTGCTGGATGGCCGTCTTGAGCTGGGACTGTATCTGGTCCTGGAAGGTGACGATGCCCTTCTGGATGGCAGCGTCCAGCTGACTTTTCAGCACTTCTGTGATTTGGTCGGAGTAGGTCTCCATCACGGTCTGGATGGTGGTCTGCAGAGCGCTCGAGAGCTGCCCCTGCAGCTTGTCCGGGTCAACGAGGTCTTTCATGGACTCGGCCATCAGCTTCTGGAACTGCTCTGACTTGAGGTAGGCAGAAAAGCTCCACTTCTTGAAGTTGAGGATGCCGTTGCCGATGATATATTTCTTATAGTCCTTGAACACCTTCTGCACGAGGTTCTGCAGGGCCTCCGGCGAGACGGAGAGGTCCAGCTCTGCAAAGGCATCGCTGAGGTCGATGTCGGGCAGCTCGTCGATGTCGAGGGTGAGATCCGAGAAGTCGATGAGGGTGCTCAAATCGAAACTGCCGCCGCTGAGGTCGAAGGCACCGTTCAAATCGAAGTCAAGGGCGTTGGCATCAAAAGAAAAGGCATTCTTGAGGGCGTCGGTGTCGATAGAGAAGAGGCTGGTCAAATCGAAGTTGCGGAGGCTCTCAGCCTTGCCGAAGCTCTCGCCGGTGAGGACGTTGGTGGCGGGGTCGGCCATCTGCTGCTTCACGATGTCGCTGTCGGCAGCGTCCTTCATGACCTTCTCGGTCAGGGAGGCGGGGTAGGCGATGCCGGAGGTGAGCATGGAAGCGGAGGCGGTGTAGTCCGGCTGGACGATGCCCACGATGGTGATGTCCTCGCCGTTCTCCACCAGCTGCTGCATATAGTCCTTGTCGTCGGCCTTGCTCTTCCAGATGCCGTAGGTGTCGTCGTAGACATAGGTGTCGGCGCTGTTCACCAGCTTGAACTTCAGGCCCATCAGCTCGTCGTAGCTGTAGGTGCGGAAATCGCTGGGGACATCGACGTTCTGGTTCTGGGCGAACTGCTGTATCATCTTGTCCAGCTCGGCGGAGTCCCGCAGACCCATGGAGTAGAGGGCGTAGTCGGTCACAGTGCCGTATTTGCTCAGCACGGCGACACATTCGGTGGGCTTTTCGGGCCAGCGGCCAGCCTTGACTTCGTACTGGGACTTATAAAGGTCGCTGTTGGCGGGCAGCTGATAGAAAACGCTGGTGTTGCTGCCCATGCTGTTCATCAGGCTGCTGGTGACGGAGGTGGAGCCGGAACCCGAGCTTCCCAGACCCAGCATCGAGAGGGTGGAGTCCGGGTTGACCTGATGCACACTGCCGTCGGCGTCCTGCCGGTAGATCTGGGGCGAGACGCTGTAGGAATACTCGATGGAGGTGGCGTCATCCGCAATGGTGAACTCGTCGCTGTCGAGATATTTCTTTAAGGAAGTGAGGTCGTTGGACGTCAGGCCCGACACCATCTTGGTGATGAGCTGGCGGACCGAGACCATTCCCTCCACGCCGCCGGAGGTGTCCTTTTTGCCGTCCTCGTCGGTGGGCAGGCCGGTGGCTGTGGTGCCGTCGCTGCTGCCCGAGGACAGAAAGCTCGTGATGTCCACGCCGCTGCTCAGGATCTGCAGCGGGTATTCGCTCAGGGTGGAGCGCTCCATGTCGGCGATGTAGGCGTTGACGCCGGTGGACAGCGAGATGATGAGGGCGATGCCAATGATGCCGATGCTGCCCGCGAAGGCCGTGAGCAGGGTGCGGGCCTTTTTGGTGCGCAGGTTGTTGAAGCTCAGGGCCAGCGAGGTGAGCCACGACATGGACGAACGGCCCATGTTCTTATGAATGGGAGGGGCAAGCTTTGTGTCGTCCGGCTCGAAGGGGCGGGTATCGTCGGTGATGGCGCCGTCCCGCAGGCGGACGATGCGGTTGGCATACTGCTCCGCCAGTTCGGGGTTGTGAGTGACCATGACCACGAGGCGGTCTTTTGCCACATCCTTCAGCAGCTCCATGACCTGGATGCTCGTCTCGCTGTCCAGTGCGCCGGTGGGCTCGTCGGCCAGCAGGATGTCGGGGTTGTTGACGAGGGCGCGGGCGATGGCCACGCGCTGCATCTGGCCGCCCGACATCTCGGTGGGGCGCTTGTGGAGCTGGTCCCCGAGGCCCACCTGCCGCAGCGCCTCGGCGGCACGGCGGCGGCGCTCAGCGCCCGACACGCCCGAGATGGTCAGGGCCAGTTCGACGTTGGCGAGGACGGTCTGGTGGGGGATGAGGTTATAGCTCTGGAACACGAAGCCGACGGTGTGGTTGCGGTAGGAGTCCCAGTCCCGGTCGGTGTAGCGGCGGGTGGAGATGCCGTTGATGATGAGCTCGCCGTTGTCGTAGCGGTCGAGGCCGCCGATGATGTTGAGCAGCGTGGTCTTGCCCGAGCCGCTGGGGCCGAGGACGGCGACGAATTCGCTGTCGCGCAGGTTGAGGCTGACCCCGTTGAGCGCTGCCTGTGTCAGATCGCCGGTGGTGTATTTCTTTTCGATATTGATAAGCTGAAGCATTGGCCTGCCTTTCCGGCAGCAGAACGGGGGAGTGTCTGCTGGCCTGTTCCGCCCGACATTTGTGGACGGAGAGGGAAACATAGTATCTGTTTGATTTTATCAGAAGAATATGAACAATTTATGTCGTAACGGGTGCCAAGTTCTGTGTTTTCTGCCGAAGGATGGAAAAGCGTTGCATCCTGCGCGGAAAAGCGTCCCAAACCAGGAGGATGCGGCAGATGTGTCTTGATTTTTGGGGCGGTTGATGGTATTCTTGAGACAATATCCATGTTAATATTTTCAGTGTTCCAAAATTCGACGAAAACTGACGCAAATTTGTCGTTGCAACTCCTTTCGACGCTCCATACAATTTTATACAGTATAGTATGAAGTAGTTTGTCCGGCATAAGTGGAAGGGCCGGGCAGATGGGGTGAGGAGGATGCAGAATGAAACAGAATGTTCCATTGGTGAGGAGTTTTTCGGCGCTGGAACCGTATCAGGAGGCGTATACCCTTGCCTGTTCTCTGGAGACGGAGGGACAGGGCTGCTGGCTGACCGTGAGCCGGACAAAAGCTCCGGACGACCCAGCAGACACGGCCCGTACATGGGTCCCGGCCCCGGAAGAGGAATGCGGACGGCTGCTGCAGTTTTTGTATGAGAACTCGGTCCAGCCGGAGCTGTGGCAGGATGCTATTTCCTGCTGGTATCCGCAGGCGGAGCAGGCAGAAAACCTGCGGGAAGGGGGCGCGTCGTGTGAGTTATGAGGAACAGGACGTCATATGGCGCGTAGCTCTGGCCAGCTATGACCCCAGAGAGATGCGGGTATGGACACGCTATCTTGAGGAGCGCAACCCGGCCATCCGCTGTACGGGCTACCGCAACAGCCGGACGCTGCTGGAACGGCTCGAGCAGGGCGATGTGGACGTTCTGGTGCTGGGCGGCAGACTGGAGGACATGGACAGCATCCAGTTCCTGCCCAAGATACGCGGCCTTGCCCGCAAGCCTCTGGTGCTTCTGCGGGACGACGGACGCAATGAGAAATCGGCTGTGGAGAGCCTGAGTCAGGAGGACGCATGCTACCTCATCCGTCAGGCCACACTGGAAGATATGCTGCAGGAGCTGCGCGTTCCGGCCCACCGCCCGGCGGAGAGTCTGGAAAAGCGCTGCGAGCGCATCTATCGCAGCTGGGGTCTGAGCACCTGCGATGCCAACAAGCGCTACCTGACCGGTGCGCTTCGGATGATGATGGGCTCTGACCACCGTCTGGCCATCCGCAAGGAGATATTAGGGCCGGTGGCGGAGGAATACAATCTCACCGTGGCGGCTGTGGACAGCGCCCTCCGGCGGCTGCTGGAGACGCTGGACGAGACCGGTACCCAGACATGGCGAGATTTTCGAAAAGAGTATGGCTTAGAGCGCAGGAAGGTGACCATCGGCCGCCTGCTTTATGCGCTGGAAAGTAAACTGAGTCAGCAGTGAGGTGCTGACCACACGACGCGGAGGTAGAGCAGAATGCACAGGCGAAACGATGGGGCAGGAGGCTTCCTTCGGGAGGAGTTTGGGGATGTGTGCTTCCATGCCCTTGGCATCATCGACCAGAACCGGGAATATCTGCAGATGCATCTGCTGGCGTCGGCCGACCTGCCCACCCGGCAGGCACTTTCGGACATCCAGATAGAGTCTGCCCGGCTGGACCGCACGGTACGCAATGCCATAACGCTTTATCAGCTGGAAAATGAAGAGCTGAGCGAGCTGCAGCCTCTGGACCTGTGCAGTCTGCTGGAAAAAGCGGGCCGTCTGGCCCCGGACATCCAGCGGTCACTGGAAATAGCGCTCACGACGGAGAGCGGGGGCATCGAGCACTGCACCGTCATGGGCGTCCCCGATGAGGCCGAACAGCTGCTGCTCCACCTCATCTCCAACGCGCTGCGGGCCTGCGATGCAGGCGGCGGGGTGTGGGTGAGCCTGAAACAGAAAAAGACCGGCGTCGTGCTCCGGGTGGAAGACAACGGCTGCGGCCTGATGGAGGAAGACCCCATCGAGAACAACCGCCGCTTCCTCAGCGGCGCAAAGCTGGGTCTCCGCATCTGTAAGCTCATCTGCCGCCGTGCAGGCTGGAAGCTGACGCTGACGGCCCGGCCGGGCGGCGGCACCCGGGCGCAGGTGGTGTTCCCGCTGGCCTCCTGCGAGGACATCCCGCCGGAAATGGAACTCCACTCCAGCGAGGAAAACGACATCCGCGCAGCGCGGTTCGCAAGCCGGGCGGCACAGGAAATCCTTCTGCTGAGGAGATATTGAACAAGACAAAAAGGCATCTGCAATGCGGCCCGGGACGGCGCAGCGCAGATGCCTTTGATTTTTGTGCGGGACAGGGAAGAGAGCAGAAAAATTGACAGGCGGTAAAGAATCTTAGTAGAAACAGCCCGAAATCCACAGAAAAGTTTGCGAAATTAACAAAATGTTTAACTTTGCAAGATGATTTTACTGTTTTTAAGGTGTAAAATAATCCCGAATGATTGATTGTCAGCCGGATTTGGTTTATAATACCCGTGTATGCGAGTCTGAAATTTGATTCGTTAGCAAACAACTTCTGCCCGGGCCGGAGAGTCCTGTGTGCAGAGGGAGAGTGCATTGTCCTTCAGGAGGAAAAACAACTGTGAGAGTAGGTCTTGACATCGGCAGCACTACTATCAAATGCGTGGTGCTGGATGAAAACGATACCCTTTTATATTCGACGTATGAGCGCCACTACAGCCACATTCTGGAAAAGGCGCAGGAGCTGCTGCGCCGCATCGACGCAGAGCAGCTGCATGGCCGGAAAGCGCTGCTCAGCATCTCCGGCTCCGCCGGCATGGGCCTGGCCGACAGCTGCGGCGTGCCTTTCGTGCAGGAGGTGTTCTCCACCCGCGTGGCGGTCAAAAAGTTCGTCCCTGCAACGGACTGCGTCATCGAGCTGGGCGGTGAGGATGCAAAGATCCTGTTCCTGACCAACGGCACCGAAGTCCGCATGAACGGCAGCTGCGCCGGCGGCACGGGCGCTTTCATCGACCAGATGGCGACGCTGCTCAAGATGAGTGCCGATGAGATGAACAAGGCGGCCGAACAGGCCACCCGTACATACACCATTGCATCCCGCTGCGGCGTTTTCGCCAAGAGCGACGTGCAGCCCCTCATCAATCAGGGCGCAAAGACCGAGGACATCGCGGCCAGCATCTACAAGGCCGTGGTCAACCAGACCATCGCCGGTCTGGCACAGGGACGCCCCATTCAGGGCAATATCCTCTATCTGGGTGGTCCGCTGACCTTCAGCACTGTGCTGCGCAAGAGCTTCGACGAGGCACTGGGCGTCACCGGTACCTGCCCCGAGAACAGCCTGCTCTACGTCGCGCTGGGCGCTGCCCTCTACGCCGACAAGGAGTTCGTCCTCTCGGACGTGGCCACTGCGCTGGATGAGTACGCCGCCACGGCGACCTACGCCAGCGAGCCGCCCCTCTTCGCCAGTAAGGAAGAGTACGAGGCATTCCATGCCCGCCATATGTCCCACAGCGTGCCGCGGGTGGCGTTCGGCGCCCAGTGCGGCCCGGTGCATATCGGCATCGACTCCGGCTCCACCACCGTCAAGCTGGTGGTCGTGGACGAGCAGAGCCAGATCCTCTACACCAACTATCAGCCGAACCTCGGCAACCCGCTGCCCCTTATCCGGCAGCAGCTGCTGAAAATCTATAAAGAGCACCCCGGCCTCAAGGTGGCCAGCGTGACCACCACCGGCTACGGCGAAGAACTGGTCAAGAACGCCTTCCGCTGCGACTTCGGGCTCGTGGAGACCGTGGCCCACTTCACGGCAGCAAAATACTTCATGCCGGACGTGGACTTCATCATCGACATCGGCGGTCAGGATATGAAGTGCTTCAAGATCGAAGATGGTGCCATCAGCAACATCTTCCTGAACGAAGCCTGCTCTTCCGGCTGCGGCAGCTTTTTGCAGACCTTCGCGCAGGCACTGGGCTACGACGTCAAGGAGTTCGCGGCCCTCGGCCTCTTCGCCGACCGCCCCGTGGATCTGGGCAGCCGCTGCACCGTCTTTATGAACAGCTCGGTCAAGCAGGCCCAGAAGGACGGCGCGTCCATCGAGAATATCTCGGCGGGCCTGTCCATCAGCGTCGTCAAGAACGCACTGTACAAGGTCATCCGTGCGTCCAGCCCCGAAGAGCTGGGCCGGAAGATCGTTGTGCAGGGCGGTACGTTCTACAATGAGGCCGTCCTCCGCGCCTTCGAGAAGGAGATGGGCGTCGAGGTCATCCGTCCCGACATCGCCGGTCTGATGGGCGCTTACGGTGCGGCCCTCTTCGGTCTGCGCCAGTGCCGCAAGAACGGCCAGACCACCTCCGCCATGATGAGCGAGGAAGAGCTGGAGAACTTCGACCAGAAAGTCGTCAGCGTCAAGTGCGGCGGCTGCGGCAACCACTGCCAGCTCACCGTCAACACCTTCGCCGATGGCCGCAAGTTCATTTCCGGAAACCGCTGCGACAAGCCCGTCACCGGCAAGAGCGAGGACAACAGCCTCAACCTCTACGCTTACAAGCAGCAGCTTCTGGCCAGCTATAAGCCCGTGGCCGGAAAGCGCGGCTCCATCGGCATCCCACTCTGCCTGAATATGTACGAGCTGCTGCCGTTCTGGCATGCATTCTGGACAAAGCTCGGCTTTGCCGTCCACACCAGCCCGGTGTCCAGCCGCGGCCTCTATCTGGCTGGTCAGGCTACCATCCCCAGCGACACCGCCTGCTTCCCGGCCAAGCTCAGCCATGGCCACATCAAGGCCCTGACCCAGATGCATCTGGACGCCATCTTCTACCCCTGCCTGACCTACAACATCGACGAGGGTCTGGGCGACAACCACTACAACTGCCCCGTCGTGGCCTACTATCCCGAAGTCCTCGCCGGCAACTGCCCCGAGCTGGAAGGCCAGAAGTTCATCTACGACTACGTCGGCATCCACCGTCCGAAGGATTTCGTCCACAAGATGGCGAAGGACGTGCTGCCCAAGTATTTCGGCGGCATCTCCGAGAAGGAAGTGCAGGAGGCTGCCAACGCTGCCTACGCTGAGTATGAAGCCCACATGGCACAGATCCGGGTCAAGGGCAGCGAGATCATTGATGAGGCCCGCCGTCAGGGCAGGCGCATCATCGTGCTGGCCGGACGCCCCTACCATGTGGACCCGGAGATCAACCACGGCATCGACCACCTCATCACCCGCCACGGCGCGGCGGTGGTCACCGAGGACAGCATCTCCAACCGCGTGGAAAAGTTCCCCACCAGCGTGCTGAACCAGTGGACTTACCACAGCCGCCTGTATGCCGCCGCCAAGTACTGCACCACCCAGAACGATATGGACCTGGTGCAGCTGGTGTCCTTCGGCTGCGGCGTGGATGCCATCACCACCGATGAGACCCGCGAGATCCTGCAGGAGGGCGGCAAGCTCTACACCCAGCTGAAAATTGACGAAATTACAAACCTGGGTGCTGTCAATATCCGCCTGCGCAGCCTGTTCGCCGCACTGGATGAGCGAGACGAAGATAAGAAGTAACATAGGAGGAACCTATGGAATACAATTACCCCAAATTCACCCCGGAGATGAAGAAAACTCACACCATCCTCATCCCCAACATGGCCATCACCCAGTTCCGCCTGCTGGAATACGCCCTGCGCTACGACGGCTATAAGTGCGAGATCCTTGGCAACTGCGGCAGCGCTGTGGCGCAGCTGGGCCTGAAATATGTCCACAACGACACCTGCTATCCAGCACTGCTGGTCATTGGCCAGTTCCTCGACGCGCTGAACAGCGGAAAGTACGACCTCGAGCACACGGCCCTGCTCATCACCCAGACGGGCGGCGGCTGCCGTGCCTCCAATTACATCCATCTGCTCCGCAAGGCGCTGGTCAAGGCAGGCTATCCGAACATCCCGGTGGCCAGCCTGAACTTCTCGGGCCTCGAGAAGGACAGCGGTTTCCAGATGACTCTGCCTCTGGCCCGCCGGGCCATCGCCAGCGTGTTCTACGGCGATATGCTCTGCGCCCTGCGCAATCAGGTCGCTCCGTATGAGAACGAGAAGGGCGCTGCCGATAAGATGGTAGACCTCTGGGTCGAGCGTCTGGGCCGTGTACTGCTGGCGGGCAAGGGTTTCACCTCCCGTGAGATGAAGCACACCTTCCCCCTCATCGCAAAGGACTTTAAGTCCATTCCCGTCACCCGTGTGCCGAAGGTCAAAGTCGGCGTCGTGGGTGAGATCTACGTCAAGTACAGCCCGCTGGGCAACAACGACCTGCAGAAGTTCC
>OJNU01001529.1_pt1 | contig 11294 bp, 9 predicted proteins | sample 1597941 | NCBI WGS metagenome assembly OJNU01 (sample SAMN01915228, study PRJEB22387) | human gut metagenome | isolation source: stool | host: Homo sapiens | place: USA | reverse complement strand
CCGGGAGGCGTGGCCACGTAGACGATGTCCACCTCCGGGTCGGCGATCAGCGCCGCGGCGTCGGTGTAGCTTTTCGGCACGTTGTGGCGCCGTGCGAAGTCGGCCGCCTTCTCCGCGTCGCGGCGCATGACGGCCGCGAGGGCCGAGTGTGGGGTCTTGTACATCGCCGGGCCGCTCTTGCGCTCGCAGACGTTGCCGCAGCCTACGATTCCCCAGTTGACGGTTTTCATGGGCTATCGTTCGGTTGAATGGAGGTAAGCCGCGAGTTTGCGCACGGCGCGGGCGCGGTGCGAAACGGCGTTTTTCTCTTCGGTCGTCATCTCGGCGAAGGTCTTCGTGTAGCCGTCGGGAACGAACAGCGGGTCGTAGCCGAAGCCCTCGTGCCCGGCCTCACGGTCGATGATGCGCCCTTCGACGATGCCTTCGAACAGGTGCTCCTCGCCGCCCAGAAGCAGCGAAATGACCGTCCGGAACCGTGCGCGGCGGTTTTCGGCTCCTTCGAGGTTTTTCAGCAGCAGGCGGTTGTTGGCCGCGAAGTCATGGCCGTCGGTGGCGTAACGGGCCGAATGTACGCCCGGGGCGCCGCCGAGCGCCTCGACTTCGAGTCCCGTGTCGTCGGCGAAGCAGTCGAGTCCCGTGCGGCGGTACAGGTAGCGGGCCTTTTGCGAAGCGTTGCCTTCGAGCGTTTCCTGATCTTCGGGGATTTCCTCCGTGACGCCGCAGTCGCGGGGCGTCACGAGCGTATAGGCGTCGCCCAGCACGGCCTGTACTTCCGTGAGTTTGTGGGCGTTGTTGGTGGCGAAAACGATTTTCATGGGTTGCGGTTTTGGACAAAAATACTATTTTTTCGGGAATCCCGCCGCGGAACCCGCTTCGCGGATTGCCCGTTGGAATTCGTAATGTTCGTAACGTCCCTGGACCTGCCCGCCGCCGAGCACGTAGAGATCGTCGCAGATGCCGTCGAGCAGGGCGAGTGAATCGGCTGCGACGAGCAGGGTCCGCCCCTCGCAGCCGAGTTGCAGGATCAGTTGCTGCACGACGAAAACGCTTTCGGCGTCGAGTCCGCAAAAAGGTTCGTCGAGCAGCAGGACCCGTTTGCGCTGCATCAGCAGCAGGATCAGCGCCAGCCGTTTCCGCTCGTTGGGCGGCATGGAGGCTGCTTCGGCGGCGGGCGGTACGGGCAGCCGCCGAAGCAACGGAGCCGGGTCCGATGCGGGATGGTAGCGGCGTACGAGGCCGAGGCAATCCCCCGCTGTCAGTCCCGGCCAGAAGCGCGGCTCCGCCTCCAGATAGGCCATGTCGCGCCGCCGCAGGGGGTGTCCGCCCGAGGTGACGCTTCCCGATTCGGGCACGGCGAGTCCGTATACGGCCCGGAGCAGGACGCTTCGGCCCTCGCCCGCGATGCCGTGGACGGCATTGGCCGTGAGGAGCATCGTCACGCCGTCGAGCGGCGTCCGCTCCCCGTCGCGGACCCGGAGTGCGTCAATCGTAATCATGGAGATAGCGGTTGAGATTGCGTTCGGCCCTCAAGGCGTAGCTCACCACAAGGCAGAGGCTCAGCGGCAGCAGCAGGGGGATGAGGAATCCCGCGGCGCCCAGTTTGGCGGCCAGCGGCCGGCGGGGCGTCCGGTCGGGCTGGTAGCGGGCGTATTTCGAGACTACGGCATAAAGCAGCGCCAGCGCCGCAAGCGAAGCCCACCCTGCGGCCATCCAGCATGTGTCGGGATGGCGCAGGACAATGACCGCGGCATAGGGAACTGCGAAGAGAAAGTAGTTGCGCCAGGCCGCGAGGACCTTTCGGGCGAGAAACTGCGCGGCGCCCTGTTCGGGCAGCAGCACGAGTTGCAGCGGCTCGCAACTCCGGTAGAAAACCCCGCATCCCACCGCTGCGGCCACGAGGGCCGGAAATCCGGCGTAGGGCACGCAGGCGCAGAGTGTGAGGGCCGAAACTGTCGCCACCACGCTCCCCGGGCGGAGCCGCATGCCGGCGATCCACTCGGGAGAGCCGCCCAACAGCCGGAACGGGAAATCCGGGAAACCTGCGTTCGATTGTTTGTGCGGCGACATGGCTATTTGACGGCCTCCAGTTTTTCGAGCCGGTCGTCGAGGTCGATCTTGTCGATGATGGTCCTGACGAGCACGTCCATTTCCGATCCCGGGGAGTAGTCGGCCGGGCAGACGTGGCTCACGCGGTTGTCGTGGATCAGCGAGGCCATCTCCCTGCGCGCGCCCTTCTGGTCGGGGTTGTAGACGGCGATCGAGTGTCCTCCGAAATTCTTCACCAGCCGCATGCAGGGGATGTCGGTGGTTCCGTCGCCGACGTAGATCATGTGTTTGAACGGCACGGGGCGCTCGTTCTCGGGAATGTAGCGGTTGACCATCTTCGAGTCGAAGACCGATTCCACGCCCTTGTTGATCTTGAACATGAACTGCGTCTTGTTGGTGTAGTTGACCGCCACGGCGGGCCAGTAGGCGATGCCGTCCACGTCGTAGAGGAACGAGCAGGCGTAGATCTTGCGGAACTCGTGGGCGATCTCCGTTCCCTCGATGATCTCCTTGAGACCCGACGAGTTGATGTAGTGGAGGATGCGGATGCCCCGCTCTTCGCCGTAGCGGTTGATTCGGGAAAACCACTCCCTGACGCCGTTGAAGAGCGTCACGCGGCGGCCCGACTCCTGGAACGCCTCGCGTTTGAGCGAGAGTCCCTTCGACTTGGCCTCCTGGATCATCCGCGCCATGTACGTAAGGACCATGTCGGCGTCCTGCTCCTCGGCGAGCGTGTTGGCCTCGGTCCAGAACTCCTTGTTGCTCTTGCCGACGGCCGGAATGAAGTCGTATTCCTGCATGTTGCCCGGAGCGAGCGTTCCGTCGAAGTCGTAGATCAGTGCTATGGTAAATCTGAATTCCATCGTTTTCAAAGTTTTGATTTTAAAGCTGCTAAAAATCAGATGGCTGCAAAACCGTATGGCATGCGGTTCGGTAAAACCTTCCGACAGATGAAGGGGCCGCAGCGACCCCGACACCAAAGATAGCTTTTTTTTCGTATTTTTGCAAAAACAGCGCAAACCGGCCCCGACGCCGGTCGCTTTCGTGCCGGTCCGGGGCGCAGTCTGTCTGGAACAGAGGCTCTTTTCCGGCAATAACGTACGTAAAAACAACAGATTATGGAGTTCAAGGAATTGATTGCGAAACGCCGTTCGGTCCGTAAATTCACCGACCGCGAAGTTCCCCGCGAGGTCGTGGACCGCATCCTCGCCGAAGCCCTTTCGGCCCCTTCGGCACGCAATACGCGCACGACGCGTTTTCTGGTGGTCGACGATCCCGCGCTGGTGGCCCGCATGGCCGAAATGCGCGATTACGGGTCGGCGTTTCTGAAGGGCGCGCCACTGGCGGTCCTGGTGCTGGGCGACACCTCGGCGAGCGATCTGTGGCGTGAGAACGCCGCGATTTCGGCCACGCTGCTGCAGCTCGCCTGCGTGGACGAGGGACTCGGCTCCTGCTGGGTGCATATCAACGGCCGGCCGCGCCGCAAGGATGAACCCGACGGGCAGAGCGCGGCCGATTACCTGCGCAGTTTCCTGCCCGTCCCGGCGGACTGCGAACCCCTCTGCGCCATCGCCCTGGGCTATTCTGACTTCTCCCCCGCCCCGCTGCCGCCTGCGGACGACGAGGCGCGGATTCTCCGGCTCGGATAACGTTAAAGGACGCCCTTCGAGGCGTCCTTTAACGTTTCATATCAGCGTGATGCGTTCCCGCAGGATGTCGAGAATCTGTTTTTTGAGCTGCGGGGCGTTGATCGGCTTGGGCATGTAGCCCGTGAATCCGTTCTGCATGATCTTCTGCTCGTCGGAGGCGTAGGCGTAGGCCGTGACGGCGACGATCGGGATTTCCGCCGCGAATTTGCGGATTTCCGCCGCGGCCTCGTAACCGTTCATCACGGGCATGTTGATGTCCATGAGAATCAGGTGCGGATGTTCCGTGCGGCACAGTTCCACGGCCTGCTCCCCGTCCCGGGCGCGTATCAGCCGGTAGTCGCGGCGCAGGATCGTTTCGAAAAGACGGTAGTTGCTGTCGTTGTCCTCGGCGATGAGGATCGTCAGTTTGTCCTTTTCGACCGAAACCGTCGGGATCTCCCCGCACGGGGTTTCGCAGGGCTTGCCGGTGACGTAGGGAAGCGTGAACCAGAAGGTCGTGCCGCGCCCTTCTTCCGACTTCACGCCGATCTCTCCGCCGAGATGTTCGACAATGCTTTTGCAGATCGGAAGCCCGAGTCCCGTGCCCTGTTTGAAGGAGTTGAGTTTGACGAACCGGTCGAAAATCCGCCGCTGCCCTTCGGGCGGAATGCCGCAGCCCGTGTCGGAGACGTAGAAACGGAGCCGGCTGCCCTCCGTCCGGTAGCCGAAGCGGATCGACCCTTTGGCGGTGAATTTCGCGGCGTTGGTCAGCAGGTTGATCAGCAGTTGCGAAAGCCGGTTGCGGTCGGAGTGGAACAGACATGCGTCAAGCCCCGGTTCGAAGATCAGTTCGACGCCTTCGGCTGTTTTCATGCGGATGATGTTCTCCTTTTCGTGCATCAGTTCGTTCAGCTCGAAGTCCGAGAAGTTGAATTCCAGAGTTCCGGCCTCGATCTTCGAGAGGTCGAGGATGTCGCCGATCAGTTGCAGGAGCAGGGCGTTGTTGTTCTCGATGATCGAAATGTATTCCCGCTTTTCCTGCTCCTCGTCGGTCTCGGCAAGGATGCTCGAGAACCCTACGATGGCGTTGAGCGGCGTGCGGATTTCGTGGCTCATGTTGGCCAGGAAGGCCGATTTGAGGCGGTTCGACTCCTCGGCGCGGTCGCGTGCCGAACGGAGGTCCTGCTCCAGCCGCTTGCGCGGCGTGATGACGAGCGACGATCCGATGAGGTTCAGCGGGCGCCCGTCGTCGTCGCGCTGGTCCACGGTGGCCTGTGCCTCCACCCAGTCCAGATGCCCGCGTCCTCCGGCGTCGGAGGCTACGCGGTACTCCTCGCGCACCTTGTCCTTCCGTCCGGCGATCAGGTCGTCGTAGGCGCGGCGCACCCGTTCGCGGTCTTCCTTGTGGATCTTGGCGAAATAGCTTTCCGAGGGGACTTCCAGCTGCTGGTCGGCGTTCGCCTCGGCGAGCATTTGGCCGTGCACCGATTTGTTCACGTCGCACAGGATCGACCCTTTGCGCAGGTCCCATTTCCAGGGCACGATGTCCGCCACGTCGAGCGCCATCGCCAGCTTGTGGTTGATCGAATCGAGTTTCTGCTGCGTTTTGTAGAGCGCCGTGCCGTCGAGGCAGAAGATGTCGATGTGTTCTTCGAGGTACGAGCGGCTGATCACCACTTCGTAGAAGATGTCGCGCGGTTCGTAATAATAGGGGTAGGTGATGGTCCGGTTCTCGGTCTGTGCGATTTTTATCAGCCGCATGAATTCGGTCATCGGGAAGGGGAACAGTTCGCTGACCCGTCGTCCGATCGCCTGCTCGCGGGGGATGAATATGCGTTCGTAACGGGAGTTCACGTCGCAGTAGAGGGCGTCTGCGGGGTTGCCGTTTTCGTCGTAAATCACCTTCATCTGGATGTAGACGATCGGCATGGCGTTGAACAGGTTCGAATATTTCGCCAGACTTTCCGATTCCCGCTGCCGGGCCGATTCCACGCGGTACATCATGCGAATGCGCCACTGTTGGATGCCGATGAAGGCCAGCAGCAGCACGATGCCTCCGATCGCCCATTTGTACTGTTCGAGCGTCGATACCGGTTTGTTGTAGAAGAGCGTGTTGGCCGGGCAGGTGTGCGGCGAGAGGTCCTTGCGTTCGAGGGCTGCGTAGTTGAAGACCGGGCGGGCGTCCTGCGGGGTGTAGAACGGAATGTCGCGTGGCTGGTGTCCGGCCAGAACGGCGTCGATGGTCGAAATGACGTGTGCGTTCACCTCGGCGTCGTCGTATACATAGCCTCCGACCAGTCCGCCGTCGCGGATGTCTGCGGGCATCAGCGCGAACATCGGGGCCTGCACGCTGGCGATGACGCGGTAGGAGTCGGTGACGGAGACGATGTTGTCGCCGATTTTTTTGGTGTAATGCCACGACGAGAAGAGTATGCCCGTGCGGTGGATGTCGATGCGGTTGAGCGAGTCCAGCAGCGCTTCGGTCGACATTTCGTGTGCCGAGTAGAACCGGTAGTCGATCTGCGGGAATTCGCGGTCCAGCAGCTCGCGCAGGTCGCTGTCGGCCTGCTGGTTGATATAGCGGCCGTCGCCGACGAAGATCAGCGAATCCATCCCCGGGATCATCCGGCGCATCAGCTCGACGTTCTCGCGCAGGTAGAGCGGCGTGCGGATGAGCGTGATGTTGTCGAACACGGCTTTGTCGCACAGCGGCAGCCGCTCCTCGGGGCGCAGCGGGCGGCGGTCGAGGTAGGCGTTTTCAGGACCTATGTAGTCCATTTCCGAGCAGAGGATCAACGGCACGCCGGGCCAGGTCTGTTTCACGAAGTCGCGCAGCACGGCGATCGGAGCGCCCAGCAGCACCAGCATCCGGGGCGGATTCTTGCCGTATTCCCGCAGCAGGTTGTTTTTGAAGGATTCGATCTCGCCGGTTTTGTGTTTTTTGGACGTCATCAACAGCGAGTTCATGTTTTCGGTGTAGACTTCGAAGTTGTCCACCTGGTCGATATGCGCGACGATGCTGTTGATAATGTGGCTGCTCCAGGGCGCCGATTCGGTGTAGGTGTTCAGCACCAGCATGTAGTCGCACTTGTCGCCCGGGGGGCTGCTCGCGGCTTCGGAGAAGGGATGTGCCAGCAGGCAGCTGAAAATCAGAACTCCCGCCAGGGCCTGGAGGGAAATGCTGAACGGTTTCTTCCGAAGATTCATTTGTTTGCAGTGAAGGAGCCGGATGACCGGCTGTGACGCTAAATGCAATGACGCATGTAAATTGAAAAAGAGAGGCCCGGAGTTGTGTTCCTGACCTCTCTTTCGAAGACGGAGACTACCTGTTCAGAACGGGTTTGATGTCCTTGATCCGGAGCTGGGTGGTCACAGTTCCCCGGTAGTGGTTTTCGACGATCTGGTAGCAGACGTCGATCGGGCGTCCCGAGCGCACCCATTCGTAATGCGTGGGCTGCTGGAAGGCGATGGCCTGGATCTTGGTGTTGGGCTTCTGCCGCTGCATCAGGTCCATGCGCAGGTGCTCGCACTCCATGCCGACGAGCTTGGCGTCGCCGTGGTTGCTCACGCCGCAGGTGGCGAAGACCGGCGCCGTGTTGCCCGGCCCGAAGGGCTGGAAGCGGTTGAGGTCCTTGCGGAAAGCCGGCGTGATGTCCGAGAAGAGCAGTTCGCTGTCGATGTCCACCTGCGGGACGAGCATCTGCGGGTCGATGTTCTCCTCCACGTATGCGTTGAACCGCCGCGTGAACTCGCCGACGTTTTCCGGACGCATCGTCAGCCCTGCGGCGTACATGTGTCCGCCGAAGTTCTCCAGCAGGTCCGAGCACGATTCGACGGCCTGATAGAGGTCGAAGCCCGGCACCGAACGGGCCGATCCGGTCACGAATCCGTTGCTCATCGTCAGCACCACCGTCGGGCGGTAGTAGGTCTCGATGAGACGCGACGCGACGATGCCCACGATGCCCTTCATCCAGCGGGGATTGTAGATCACGGTGCTCTTGAGGGCCTTCATTTCGGGATTGCCCTCGATATAGTCGTGCGCTTCCTGCGTGACGGAGCGGTCGATCGACTTGCGGTCCTGGTTGTAGGCGTCGATCACGCTGCCGAACTCCTCGGCGATCGACTCGTTGCCCTCGATCAGCAGCTCCACGGCGGCGTGCCCGCCCGAAGGCGAGGCGTTTTCGTCGTTCTCGTCCATTCGCATGCGGCCGGCGGCGTTGATGCGCGGCCCGATCTTGAAGACGATGTCGTCGATGGTGATATTGTGTTTGTCCAGCCCGCAGATCTTGATGATCGACAGCAGACCTTTCGACGGCTCGCGGTTGAGGTTCTTCAGGCCGAAATAGGCCAGAATCCGGTTCTCGCCGACCAGCGGCACGATGTCCGAGGCGATCGACACGACCAGCAGGTCCAGCAGGGGCAGGATCTGCTCGAAAGGCATGCGGTTTTTCTGCGCATAGGCCTGCACGAGTTTGAATCCCACGCCGCAGCCCGACAGTTCGTCGAACGGGTAGGAGCAGTCGACCCGCTTGGGGTCCAGAACGGCTACGGCCTTGGGAATCTCCTCGGCCGGGAGGTGGTGGTCGCAGATGATGAAATCCACGCCTTTCGTCTTCGCATAGACAACCTTTTCCGTGGCTTTGATGCCGCAGTCCAGGGCGATGATAAGCCCCACGCCCTTGCGGGCGGCGAGGTCGATACCTTTGATCGAAATACCGTATCCTTCGGTATAACGGTCGGGGATGTAGAACATCAGGTTTTTATGCCCGATCTGGCGCAGGAACTTGTACACCAGTGCAACGGCCGTACAGCCGTCCACGTCGTAGTCGCCGTAAACCATGATCTTCTCATTGTTACGAACGGCCTGCTCGACCCGCTCGACCGCCTTGTCCATGTCCTTCATCAGGAACGGGTCGTGGAGGTCGGCGAGACTGGGTTTAAAGAACTTGTCCGCCTTTTCTACGGTGTCTATGCCTCTCTGTACGAGCAGGTTCGCCAGCACGGGAGAAATCCTGAGCACGGCAGCGAGCTTCGCCACCGCCTCGGAATCGCCCTGCGGTTTCACTACCCATCGTTTTTCTATAGGCATACGATTTACTATTTATATATTCTAACATTTAATATCTCACTTAAAAATTTGACAACGAGCGACTTTACTTCGCCCATCGGGGCCTTGCGACCCGTTTCCCGTTCGATCGAGGTCACTCCCCGGTCGGTAAACCCGCAGGGGTTGATGCGCGTGAACCACCCGAGGTCGGTCGTGACGTTCAGCGCGAACCCGTGCATGGTGATATAACGTGACGACCGGACACCTATTGCGCAAATCTTGCGCGGCACCCTTGCGGATGCCCGGTTCCCGACGCCGATTTCGCTATCGCAGATTCTGCCGCTATCGCAGGTTCCTGCCTCGTTGCGGTTTTCGCCGCTGTCGCCGCTTTTGCCGCCGACGCTTTTGTTGCCGCAGTTACCGCCGATGTTGCAGTTGCCGCCGCCGTTATCTCCGCGGCAGGCGGTTGTCCGGCTCCCTGTTTCCCCGCCGATTCCGGGGCCGATCCAGACCCCCGAGGCGCCTGCCATGCGGCCGGCGGTGATGCCGTATACCGCCACGGTACGGATGACGGCCTCTTCCAGTGCCCCGATGTAGTCCCTCAGCCCGATGCCCAGACATTCGAGGTCGAGGATCGGATAGCAGACCAGCTGCCCCGGGCCGTGGAAGGTGATGTCGCCCCCTCTGTCGATGTGAAAGAACTGTGCGCCCATCGCTTCGAGCGCTTCGCGGCCTATCAGCAGGTTTTCGGCATGGCCGCTTTTGCCGAGTGTGTATACCGGCGGGTGTTCCACCAAAAGGATCGTGCCTGCGCTGGCGGAGCCTTCTCCGGTGGCGCCTGACGGTTCGACGCCCTCTGCTGCGGATACGCTGCCCGTTGGGGATTCCAACCCTTTGCCGGATTGCGTTCCCGCCTTGCTGGGCATTGCCTCTGCCGATCGCTGTGCCGGCTCCCGCGCGGATGCCTTACTTGCTTCCGCAGTGCCGGCGTTTGCCGCCAGGGGTGCCGCCACCTGTTTCGTTGCGCCCTTGCAGGCTGCCTTGCGGGCTACCAGGGCATCGAACAGTCCCTGCTGCAATTCCCAGCAGGTTTTGTAGTCCATCAGTCCGAGATCCCGGCAGGAAGCTTCCATCGCTACAAACTTTTGACGCTCTTCAGGGCCTCTTCCGCCATGTACGACGAGCGGACTAAGGGTGCGCTCGCGCAGTAGCTGAAGCCCATTTCCAGCGCTTTCAGTCTGTACCATTCGAATTTTTCAGGAGTGATATACGCCGCAACGGGGTAGTGCTCCAGAGTGGGACGAAGGTACTGACCGAGTGTTACGATCCCCACGCCTGCGTCGCGCAGGTCGTGCAGGGTTTGTAATACTTCATCATCGCTCTCGCCAAGTCCGACCATCAGTCCGCTTTTCGTTGCGACGCCCTGTGCACTGAGGTAGCGCAGGGTTTCCAGGCTCGTACGGTACTTTGCCTTGGAACGCACCACCGGGGTCAGCCGCTCGACGGTTTCGATGTTGTGCCCGATTATATCGGGCTTCGACGCGACGACCACGTCCAGCGGGGCGGGCTGTGCGTCGAGATCGGGAATAAGGAGCTCAATTACGGCGCCGGGATTCTGTGTGCGGATGGCGCGGACGGTTTGGGCCCAGTGTGCGGCACCGCCGTCAGGCAGGTCGTCACGCGTCACAGAAGTAACGACGACATACCTCAGTTTCATCAGTGCGACGCTTTCGGCGACCCGTCGGGGTTCCTCGGCGTCGGGGGCAAGGGGGTGTCCTGTTTTCGTTGCACAGAAGCGGCAGCCTCGGGTGCAGATGTCTCCCAGGATCATGAAGGTTGCGGTTCTGCGGCTCCAGCATTCGGCCTTGTTCGGACACATGCCGCTGCTGCAAATCGTATGCAACGCATGTTTGTCGACTATTTGCTGTACCTCGGCATATTCCGGGGTGCGGTGGAGCCGGATCTTCAACCATCCTGGTTTTTTCAGTACATCTACCTTGTCATAAAACTTCGGCATTTAAGTTCATTATTTTCCAATTGATGCAAAAATAAGAAAAAATAATTGAAAAACCCCGTGAAAAAGCCAATTATTGTTCCGATGCGGGGTCTGGGTGCACCGGAGGGGATGCGGATTTTTTTGGAGGAAGCCGAAATTTGCCTTATATTTGTCCCCGCAACGGTTATCTCCGGCATGACCCGGGCCGTTTGTCCGGAAATTATGTGATTCTTTTACCTGCATATCATTCGCACATTTGAAAATCGGCAGTCTGTCGAAGACCGCATCGACGGGGATATTACGCCCTGTTGCGTTCTTTGATTCGCTTCGGCAGGCTCCGGCGTTTGTCTAATTTCAAAATGTGCTTTTATGAAAACAATGCAAACCGGCAAGGCGAATTACCGCCTTGCAGCCCGCCTGCGCGGAAACGAACTGTTGTTGGATGCGGATCTTCGCAAAGCCGTGGAGGAGGAACACCTCCGGGCCGTCCGCAGGGCGGAGGGGCTGAAATGCTGCGCTGACCGGCGCGCCTTTGCCGAAAGCGTGGAGTGGGAGCGGCTCGGCGATTTCTTTCTCC
>OJNU01001522.1_pt1 | contig 11332 bp, 13 predicted proteins | sample 1597941 | NCBI WGS metagenome assembly OJNU01 (sample SAMN01915228, study PRJEB22387) | human gut metagenome | isolation source: stool | host: Homo sapiens | place: USA | reverse complement strand
CACTATGGATTTTTATTTTTTGATTAACTGTTCAAGTTCATTTTACAACTGACCTTTTAATCTTTAGGGGCAAAACAAAATTAAATATTGTAAGCAGTCATGCTGGTATTTGTTTGGTATCAGCATGGCTGCTTTTTTGTTGGAGAATGATAAAAATAATATGTTGTTATTTATTGTGTTGTTCTTCATACATTTTCTTCAAGCGTTTTTTCCATTTCCGATTAGCTTTTTCCGTAATATCATGAAGCAACGGAGGTTTATGTTCTCGAACATCTTTCCCTATGACCAAACAATGAATTGGGCGGGGATTATCGGAAAGTTCATATTGTGTTTCCTGTAATATTTCCGCAAAGACGTTCATAAGGCCCCGGGCACCAGTCCCACGATCCACACATATATGGGCAATCTCCCGCAAGGCAGACCGGCTGCAACGCAGAACATGGCCGTTCTGCTTGAAACGTTCCTGGTACTTCTTATAAGCGCTTGTCTTGCTGCGAATTAAAATATCCACCAGAGCGTCTTCGGCAAGAGGCAGATACACAGTACGTATCGTAATCCTTCCCACCAGCTCACGCATAAGCCCATATTTTATAATATCGTCTTGAGATGGAATAAGCTGTTCATATGTATATTCTTCCTGCTTGATTACAATATTTTTCCTTGTGGAAGTCATAAACCCAATGTGTGTGCCCTGATAGTCGATAGATGCGGAAGTTTTCTTTTTGGAGTTTTTTTCCTCTGATAAACGATATTTTGTAATATCACTGATACCTTGAAATGCACCTATAAAGATAAACATCATGTGTTTCGTATTCAGCTTCAAATTATCCAAATAAACAGTTTCTGTTTCTGTTTCCTCTGAACCGTTATCATTATGTTTCTGATATTTCCGCTTATAACCAATCGTATCATTTACGTAAGCGCAAAATAAAATACCGGATTTCATCATCGGCTGTACTATGCCATAATTAATGGTATAAAGTAGCCGATGTTTTTGTGTGGCACAAGATGTCGGCTCAACACAACTCGACAAATTAAACATGCGTAATTTGTCGTGTGGAGGTGAAACCGACTTGGATACTACAGAAGCTGCCGTGCAGTACCGCATCCGTAAATGGATGAACATTTTTGCCGACTGTAAACAGTCCGGCATGACCGTTCAGCAGTATTGCGACGCAAACCAACTTTCCAGAGACAGCTATTATTACTGGCTCAAAAAAGTCCGTGCCCTGACAATGGAACAGATGGCTCCGGCGATTGTCCCCATTGGCAGCACCATGCCGGATACCCCAGCGTCAAAATCGGATCCGGCTATGCCTGCAGTGTCGGGAAACTCTTTGCCCCCGGCAACCCTTACCTTGCAGGTTGGGGAGGTCTTCCTGAAAGTGAACGAAGCTACGCCGGACACGTTGCTCCGGCGGACCCTCCGTATCCTGCTGGAGGTAAAATAGATGCTGGCCCGTTTTCTGGAATCCCACACCGTCTACCTGGTCTGCGGTTATACCGACATGCGCAAGTCCATCGACGGCCTGACCTCCATTGTGCAGCAGCAGTTCCGGCTGAACCCCTTCGTCCGGGGTATCTTCCTGTTCTGCGGCCGCAGGCGTGACCGGCTGAAAGCCCTGTACTGGGAAGGCGATGGATTTGTCCTGGTGTATAAGCGTTTGGAAGACGGCCGTTTCCAGTGGCCCCGGAACGAAAACGAGGTCCGGAAACTGTCGTCCCAGCAAAAGCGCTGGCTGTTGGAAGGACTGGCCCTGGAACAACCGAAAGCCGTGAAAAAAGTATACGTGGATACATGCGTCTGAGCCCTTTGCTGCGCGGGTTTCGTGGTGTATAATAGAACCATCTTGTGAAACAGGAACGGTGCACGGATGACTACGAATGAACTGCTTCAGGCAAAGGACAAGATTATACAGGAACAGGCGGAAAAGCTGCAGCAGATGTCGGAACAGATCGACGAACTGAAAAAGTCCGTCGAGTTATACCGGCAGGCTGCGGCCATGGCCCGTGCCGCCCAGTTCGGCAGTCGGTCGGAAAAGACCGTGCCGGAAGGCTACGAGGAGCAGCCCCTGTTTAACGAAGCGGAACAGGAAGCATCCCCGAAAGCGAAGGAACCGAACCTGGATCCGGATGACACAGTTGAGGTAAAGAACCATAAGCGCAAGAAACGCGGTTCCCGGGACGAAATGCTGAAAGATATTCCCCATGAGGAAAAGATCTGCCAGCTCCCGGAAGACAAGATGAACTGCGATACCTGCGGAAGCAAGCTGGTTCCTGTGGGAAAGAAGCATGTCCGCACGGAAGTACAACGGATCCCCGCACAGCTTAAGATAATTGACTATTACCAGATGGTCTACAAATGCCCGGAATGCGAGAAGAAGGACACGCCTAAGATGGTAAGCGCGCCGGTTCCCCAACCGGTACTGCAGCATTCCATGGTATCTGCTTCCGCGGCAGCCCACTTGCTGCTGCAGAAATACCAGAACGCAATGCCGCTGTACCGACAGGAAGCCGAATGGGCGGAGCTGGGATTGAAACTGTCCCGCGCGACGATGGCCAACTGGGTGATCTGTTTGGCGAGGGACTACCTGATACCCTTGACCGAGCTGTTGCGAAAAGACCTGCTGGCCCAGCCTTCCATCCATGTGGATGAAACGCCGGTGCAGGTACTGAAGGAGCCGGGCCGCAAGGCGAAGACGAAGTCGTACATGTGGGTGTTCGCCAGCAGCAAGTATGCCACAGACGCACACCACATCCGGCTGTTCCGGTACAACGCCAGCCGGAAAGGAGCGGTAGCCAAAGAATTACTGAAAGATTACCACGGCTACCTGCATACGGACGGCTACAAGGGGTACAACCTGGTAAGCGGCGTAACCCACTGTTATTGCTGGGTACACCTGCGGCGGTTGTTCTACCAGGCTTCCAAGTCCACGGTAGAAAGCGAGGGCACGCTGGCAGCAGAAGCGCTGAAGATGATCCAGGAGCTTGCCAACAAAGAGAAAGCTTTTGCGGATATGAGCACCGAAGAACGCCAGACCGCCCGGGAAAAAGAAGAAACGCCAATACTGGCAAAATTCTGGCAGTGGATCGATGCCAACCAAGGGAGATGTCTGCCCAAATCCCTGTTGGGCAAAGCGTTTACCTATGCCCAAAACCAAAAAGACGGATTGATGAACTACCTGCAGTACGGTAACTGCGATATGACCAACAACATAGCGGAGAACAGTATCCGGCCTTTTGTGGTGGGCCGAAAGAATTGGGAATTCAGTGCCGCAGTGAAAGGAGCGGAAGCCAGCGCCGCCGCATACAGCATAATTGAAACGGCAAAGGCCAATGGGCTCGATTGCCGGAAATACCTGACATACCTGTTTGAGAAATTATCCCAGCTGGCTTTCCGCAGCAAACCGGATCTGTTTGAACGGTTCCTGCCATGGCAGCCAGAAATCCAGGAAAACTGCAAATAGAACTGACGAAACTTGCTACCGGACACAATGTCCGGTAGTTTTTTTTAATGCTTACTTTTACAGACGGGTGATTATTTTGCGCTTACCCAAAAAAACTGTAATATTTAGTTTTGATTTACCTGTTGAATTTCTGGTATTTTTAATAATGTTTAGTTTGGTTTTACCCATTAGAGCAAAAATAATTTATGAAAATGTAATAATATTTAGTTTATTTTTACCCAAAAAGAGCCTTAAAACTAGCAATTTGGCTTAGTTTTGTTTTGCCCCTATACAAAAAAAAGCCTTGCGGCGCTTTCATCGGGTGAATCGGCACCCCTTGAAATGGCCGCAAGGTTTTTCTGTCTTTGAAAAAAATTTTATTACAGTTCCGTCACCCACAGGCCATGGAGGTTGCAGTGGGCGAAGACGGCGACCGGCTTGTCGCCATCGGTCAGGGCAAACGCCGCTTCCGGCTTGTCGTCGATCGTCAGTGCCCGGCGCTGCCCGCCTTTCTGGGTCAGCAGGTAAATCCAGTCGATGTGGTGTGCCGCCGTCATGGGATGCTCTTCACTGCCCACTTTGACGGACACGATGGATTCCACGACATTGACGACGGGAACATGTTTTTCCTGCGATGCATCCATGCTGTTCGCACGCAGCGGTTCCATCGGATTGCCGCAGCAGGCCAGGTGTTCCGGCGAACCGGAAACAAGACCCACAATGGTGCCGCAGGTGCGGCAGAAGTAGAATTTGTTGTTCCTGTTTTCCATAATGTTTCCTCCTGTCTTGGGATCTTCAAAGGCGGACATACAGGTCTGCCGTAAATCACTCCTTGTGTCCATTCCATTTTAACCATGTTCCCCGTCCCCTGTCAATCAGGGATACCAGGGCAGCTGTTCCCGCAGGACTTCGCGCTGCTGCCGCAAGGCAGCCATGGCCGCCTCCACGTTGCCCGCCTCCGGACTCGTACGTTTGGAAGAACGGGTCAGGGCCAGCCAGCGGCCGGTCTGCACATCCTGCAGGCCCTGGTCCAGCGTCAGGAACCAGCCCTCGTCATAGCGGCTGGGTTCGCCGGCCAGGGAAACGGAGAGTACGTAAGCGGCACCGCTCTGGCGCACCCGCTCCCGGTCCGTATCGGGAAGGACCACATAATGCGGCAGGTCCGCCTTATAGGCATTCATCAGGAAGCGGCGCAGGTACGGCAGGAAAGCCAGGCTCCGTGCCTCCTTTCCGCCCTTTTCTTCAAAGCACAATGCCACCAGCGGGTACGATGGATCGTCCCGGCGGTCCGGCAGATTCCGGATGAGTCCTGCGCCGGCAGCCTGTCGGGCCGCATCGGCATAATGTTTCCAGGCCGCGTCGAGATAGAGGTTGATACCGTGCGTCATGTTGCTGACCTGCCGGGGAATCTGGAAGGTCAGGACGTCGCCGAACTGCCGGTAGCCCCCGAAGACGGCCTGCAGGCTGCCCGGAATGGGATCGGCCGTATTCACGACGCGCAGCAGGTTCAGGCCCGGTCCGTATGTTTCGGCAAAGGCATCGTTCCCGATGGCCGGTGCCCCGAAGGTGATGACACGGACCTGGTCCCGGGGCATCCATTCCGTCACAAGGCGCATGCCCAGCAGCGTCGCCGCCGCGCCGCCCAGGCTGTGCCCTGTCAGGAGCAGGCGGGAGCCGGGATCGGCGCGCAGGCTACGGAACAGGTCGGTTTTGGCGAGACCGGCCAGAGCCGCATCGGTATAGTCGTTGAAGCCTTTGTGGACCATGGGAACCACAGCCCCCGGCGTACCGGCGGCAGCCTTCCGTCCCGTTCCGGCTGCTGCTTCCCCGGCCTGCGCCCGGGCGAACGGCACGTGTTTCACCGTCAGGTCCTCTTTCCAGTCCTTTTTGTCGGCACTGCCGCGGAAAGCCACGACATACAGGGTATGCCCGTCGGGCAGCGCCGTGCGGGCCGTCATGTAGTTGGCGATATGCCGGTCCTGCTCCGCCTGCCGGGCCTCAATCGTCCAGCCATAGTGGCGCAGGTACTGCCAGGCCTCCGATGTTTTCGGCGCATAGGTACCGGCACAGGCCAGGACCGCCAGATTGGTATAATAGGCAAGGTTGTAGGCTTCCACCCCTTTTTCCGCCGCGCCGGACACAGCGGCCGGGGAAAGGGCACCCAGCGGCACCTGCACCGGTACCGCCGCAAAGGACACGGAACCTGCCGCCAGTTGGCAAGCCAGCACAGCGCCGGCCAGGATTGCCGCCACACCACGTCCCATGCCATCGCCCCCTTCCCTGTACTTTCAGCTACATTGTAACAGAAATCAATCTGTGTGTGCGTGAACATTCAGCAAACTGCTGTCTGAAGATTTACGGGTTCTGCCTTTAGCCATACGGAAGGAGGACGGCGCGGTCCCGCCATAAGGAACCGCACGGAAACACCATGAAGAAGACGCCGAACCTGGTCATTGTCGAAGTCAACGCACCTGAATGGAAACTCAGCCGGGGATTCACGGAGGCCCTCTGGATTCCCTACACGGAAATGCCAACGCACTATAACGAGATTCCCAAGGGTCGTCCGGTCCTGATCCACTGCGGCGGCGGCATCGTATCAAAAGATGCCTACAAAACGCTGCAGAGCAAGCGGCCGGATATTCCCGAAATGGGGCATATCGCCGGCGCACCGCTTGTACAGGAGTACAACGAAAAGAGGCTGCGCAAGGGGAAGTCGTGAAACTTCCGTTTGCCGCAGCCTCTTTTGGTTTAAGCGTGATTCGTAATATATTAATTAAAGCTGTAAAGCAAGTTAATTTCTATATTATTTGATCGGTTTAACGTTAGCAGCCTGTTCACCACGGTTGCCCTGCACAACGTCGAACTCCACTGCCTGGCCGTCTTCCAGGGTCTTGTAGCCGTCGACCTGGATTGCGGAGTAGTGCACGAAGACATCCCCACCATCTTCGCGTTCGATAAAACCATAACCTTTTTCAGCATTAAACCATTTTACTTTGCCTGTCATCTCACGGGCCTCCTAAAAATAAATACTTTGGCGTGCGGAACCACTTCCGTGCAATCGCCATTTCTCATTATATGCCATCGCCCGTATTTATGCAAGCAGATAACAAGGTCCGTCGTGAAAATGTCGGAAACAGCCAGACAAGACTCACTTTTCGCTGAGGATTTCGACTTTTTCCATGACGACGGGATCCAGCGGACGGTCACGGAAATCGGTCGGTACGGCACCGATTTCGTGGACGATGTCCATGCCTTCCACGATTTTGCCGAAAATGGCGTGATGCCCGTTCAGCCAGGGAGTCGGCGCCAGGGTGATGAAGAACTGGCTGCCGCCCGTGTCAGGACCGGCGTTGGCCATGGACAGGATGCCTTCCCCGTCGTGGGCCAGGCCCTTGCCAAACTCGTCCGGAATGCAGTATCCCGGACCGCCCATGCCGGTTCCCGTGGGATCGCCGCCCTGAATCATGAAGTCATCGATGACCCGATGAAAGATAAGGCCGTTGTAGAAGCCTTTTTCCGTCAATTCGAGAAAGTTGGCCGCCGTGTTCGGCACCTTGTCTTCAAAAATTTCCGCCACGAAAACACCTTTCGTGGTCGTAAACTTAACTTTTTTATTTGCCATAACCACAACATCCTTTCCGGAAGCAGCGTGAGGGGACACCGTCCGCCCCGCCGCCTTATTTTTTCACGGAGCCCGCGTCGGCGTCCTGCCCGGTCTTCTGTGTCTTTTGTTCCCGGAACCGCTCCACCTGCTTTTCAATCCGTTTCCGGCGGGCCAGGTCCCAGACCAGGTACAGGCCTGTGCCGATGGAGACGGTCAGGCAGGGCAGGAGCATCCGCGCCCCTTCGTTGCCGCTGAACCAGATCAAAAGGTCGCCGCCGAGGACGAGGAAAGCCTGCGCACTCTGGACGCGCACCTTGATCAGAGGTTCGTGATGCCGGTCATCGCGGCCGTTGCTGATGCCGGCCACCATGACTTCGGGAATGAACAGCACGAAGGCGGCGAACATGAGGATTGCAAAGCCCATGTCCAGGTTCACCGGGGCGAAATTGCGGCCTGTGAAGATGACCTCGCAGAACGCCAGGGCCCCGATGTAGAGGCTGCGGTAGTAGCCTTCCTTCAGCTGGCTCTCAATGATGTAGACGACGCCTGTCACGATGGGGAACAGCCAGAATCCCTGCATGCCCAGGTAGAAGGCGGCGCAGAGGATCAGCACGTTGTCGCCGATGTGGTGCCGCGAACCGGACGTCCGGTTGAACATGCGCATGACGAAGAGCACCCACAGGAGTGCCACGATGCCGTTCGGATCGACCCCCAGCCAGGCTTCGGCGAAAAGGGTCAGGAAGGCGGACAGGATGGCGCCCCAACGGCGGTCCGGATCAGGGTCGGCTTCCTCGGCGATGAGGTAGGCGAAGAAGAACCCGGCCGCGTAAGCCACGCCGTCGAGCAGGACGCTGCCGGTCCCCGAATGGGTCACCTGCCGGAAGGTCAGCAGGATGATGGTGGAAATGAGCGTCCCCATCATGGCGAGCCGGTTGAAGCGGTCGTCGAAATAGAATGGCCGCCCTAGTCCGAAGTTGCCTTCGCCCCCCCGGGCAGGATCGTTCTTCTTTTTGCGTACGAAAATGAACTTGTTTTCTCGCTTACTCATAACGGAACGGAGCTCTCCTTAGTCGAGGATCTTTTCCCCGTGGTATTCTTCGCCGCCGGCGTCCGGCAGGATGCCGTACCCTTCCGTCCAGAGGGTCTTGTACTTGATGGCCTGGTGATGGACGGTCTCCTTGTTCTTTTCCGGCAGTTTCTTGATGCATTTGGCAGGTACGCCGGCCATCAGGGAATAGGGCTCCACGATGGTGTTCTTCGTCACAACGGCACCGGCAGCCACGACACTGCCTTCGCCGATGACGGAGCCGTCCAGGATGACGGAACCCATGCCGATCAGGACATGGTCCTTGATGGTGCAGGCATGCAGGGTGGCGCAGTGGCCGACGGTCACATAGTCGCCGACGATGCAGGCATGCTGGTCTGCCACGTGCAGGCAGCTGTTATCCTGGATGTTGGAATATTTGCCGATCTCGATGCGGTTTACATCGCCGCGGACCGTGCAGTTAGGCCAGACACTGGAGTATTCCTTCATCGTGACCATGCCGATGACCTCGGCGCTTTCAAATACGTGTGCCTTTTTGTCGATTTCGGGGCTGATGCCCTTGAATTTCCTTAACATGTTACCAACCTCCTGTAAAACTTGAATATAAAGATCGCAGCAGCCCCTGTCCAGAGGCGCTGCGCGACTTTCAGACTTTGCGCAGGCGCGGTTTCATGTACCGCGTGAAGGCGGCCGTGCCCAGCAGGATGACACCGATGAGCAGCAGCACGAAGCGCGTGGGCAGGAAGCTGCCCAGGAAACTGCCGATCAGGGGGCCTGACACGCCGCCGAACTGTTGGGCCGACGTGATGAGGCCGAAAGCCTTGCCCCGCATTTCCGGCGGGGTCACTTCCGTAAGTACGGCCGTCACGTTCGGATAGGCGCCGGCCAGGAACAGGCCGCTGCAGAACTGGACGACGGCGAACTGCCACAGGGTCCGGACGGCCGGCTGGAACAGGTTGATGACGCCGGCGCAGGCCAGCACCAGGATCAGGGTGCGCAGGAAGCCGTGCCGCTGGCCCCTTTTTCCCCAGAGAGGGGCCGCGATGATACCCGCCAGACCTGCCAGGGAAAAGATCCAGCTGCTGAGTTTCAGCGTGATGCCTCCCGTGGAACCGGTGAATTCGGCCACGTACATGGTGATCAGGGGCTGGGCCAGCATGTTGCAGTTCTGGATCAGGAAGAACATGGCCATGACAAACAGCAGTCCCTTGTTGTGCATGGAATCCCGCAGGTCGCGCAGGACGTGGATCTGTTCCTGCTTATGTTGGCGGATGAAGGGGACTTCTTCCACCATGTTGACGACCATGACCGTCGCGATGAAGAGACTGACGGCGCCCAGGCAGAAGGACGCGCGCATACCGAACCAGGCGGACAGGTAGCCGCCGATAAGCGGGCCCAGGATGGTGCCGCTCGCAACGCCGGTCTGCATGATGCCCATACCCCAACCGATGCGCTGTTTGGGCAGGCACGACGAAACCAGGGACATGGAAGCCGGGACGAAGCCGCTGATGATGCCCGCCAGGGCCCGCACCAGGAACAGCTGGAAGGCCGTCTGGACGACGCCCAGCATACCGTACGTGATGGCCAGGCCGATGCCGGCGCGGATAGCCATTTTGCGCTGCCCCACCTTGTCCGCCCAGGCGCCCCAGTACGGCGCCATGACGGCTGCCCCAAGGAACGTGACGGCAAAAGTCACGCCGGTCCAGAAATGGATCGTGTCCTGACCGATGCCGAGCTCCTGGAGCAGATAAAGGGGCAGGAAGGGGATGCAGCTCGTATAGCTGGCACAGGCCAGGAACACGCCGATCCACAGGACGACCAGATTCTTCTTCCAGTTGACCTGCGTATCCGCACCGTCCGGAAATCCGTGTTCCTCCATGCTTGTCCGTACCATTTCCTACCACCACCATATACGTTGAAATTATAACATACTCAACAAAACTATGCCACTTTTCGAGATTCTTTGAGACTTTTCCAAAAAATCCGCTATAATGGGATTAAGGGCACGACGCATCGGCCCGTCCGGCAACAAAAGGATTCCCGTTATTCCGTAAGGAGACCCTCATGAAGAAACTACTGTTTTCCGCCGTCCTGCTGCTGATCCTGGCCGTCCAGACCCCCGGCAGCGCCAGGGCGCCCCGCCCGCGTGACACGGAGGTACCGCCCCTGACAGGAAAGATCAACCTGGTCTGGCAGCATGCCGACGAACCGTCTGTCGACCTGTCCCGCCTGGACAAAGTGCAGGGGCTCAACGTCGTGTCGCCCTGCTGGTACGTCATCGCCAATGAATACGGCCAGGTAGCCGACCGCTCCGTCGAAGGCTACGTGCAGCGGGCCCACGCGCGGGGCTACCGGGTCTGGCCCCTCGTCACGAACGGCTTCGACCCGGAACGGACGCGCCGCGTCCTGAACGACGTCAACGCGCAGCACCATGTCATCGACCAACTGCTGGAACAGGCGCAGAAACACCGTTTCGACGGCATAAACCTCGACTTTGAGAACATCTATGAAGCGGACCGGGACAAACTGACCGATTTCGTACGGCGTATCCGCCATAAGACGAACGAGGCCGGCCTGGCACTGTCCATGGACGTCACCGTTCCCGGCGGCAGCCCGAACTGGTCCTTATGCTACGACCGCAAGGCCCTGGCCCGCCATCTGGATTACGTGATGCTCATGGCCTACGACCAGTACCCGCGGGGCAGCCGCACACCGGGTCCCACGGCTTCGTATAACTGGGATGCGGACCGCCTGGCCGCCACCCTGGAAGAGGTCCCGGCCCGCAAACTCGTCCTGGGCATCCCCTTCTATATGCGTCTCTGGCAGTATGACGCCGCCACGGACCGGTGGCGCGCCGAAACGCTGACCATGCCGCAGGCGGAAAAGCGGCGGGCGGAAAAAGGCATCCTGCCGACCTGGCAGAGCGACTGGCTCCCGGATATGCAGATGTTCCGCTGCTCCTATGAGGAAAACGGGACGAAATACATGTTCTGGCTGGAAAATACGGCCAGCCTGTACCTCAAGATGCGCCTCGTCAACCAATACGACCTGGCCGGCTGTGCCGCCTGGCGCTTCGGCTTCGAGACGCCCGACGTGTGGCCTATGCTTCAGGACCGCCTGGAAAACGGCGGGAAAGGCTTCCGGACACAGGCTGCCCGTTGAAACCGCGTCCACCGGTGCCCCGGCAATCGAGTAGGAGGGGGCGGTTAGCCCCCGTCCTCTCACACCACCGTGCGT
>OJNU01001506.1_pt1 | contig 11447 bp, 10 predicted proteins | sample 1597941 | NCBI WGS metagenome assembly OJNU01 (sample SAMN01915228, study PRJEB22387) | human gut metagenome | isolation source: stool | host: Homo sapiens | place: USA | reverse complement strand
GCCAAACCCGCTATGAAGCAGGAAGCCCCTCATTTCAATGAGGGGAGAAGTCACGCCAAATGGCCTTGTTGTTAGGAACATTGGTTTCGATGGAAATGTGCGTCATGGGATGCTTGGCGCAGGCGCCGTGCCAGTGCTCGACGTCCGGAGCAATTTGAACGACGTCGCCTTTTTTGATGCGGCGCGCCGGCTTGCCGCGTTCCTGATAAAGGCCTTCGCCGGCGAGAACCAGAAGAATCTGACCGCCAGTGCGTTTGTGCCAGAAAGTGCGGCAGCCGGGCTCAAATGTCACGTTGCCGATCGGACAGTTGAATACCGGCTCGGTGTTGAGCATCGTGAGATAGGACGTGCCCGTGAAGAATTTGCCGTAAGGGTTAACCGGGCCCTGTGGAAAGACCGTATCGAAATCCTTGGGGATAGGAGCGGCGGAAATTGAACCGGCGGCGCCGCCGGCGAGAGCGGCAGCCGAAGCTAAGGCGAAATGTCTGCGAGTCATCATTTGTATTCTCTCGGAAAAGAATGTGGTTGTGTGAAACCCATCATCGGACGATCGGGCGAGTATCAGGAGGCAACTTCTCGATCTTGAGAAAAACAGACAGTGTTTTGCTATTTCTGCGAAAGCCGGACGTGATCACTTTTGTCTGTTCAGATAAGAGAGCTTGACTGAAAGAATTCGGTTTCGAAGAAAGTTTGCGGGTGCCGCCAAACATGCCGAGTGCTTTTTGCGGATCTGTCGTCGGCGCCGCGCGTGGGCTTGGTAGAATTGCGCCGCATCCAAAAAGGAAAGTAAAAACAAAGACGAAATGGCAAAAAATAAAAACAACGCAACGCCGCTCATTCGCAACAAACGCGCGACTTTCGACTACACCATCGAGGAGCGCTTTGAGGCCGGTCTGCAGTTGCGCGGCTGGGAAGTCAAAAGCGTCAGAGCCGGACGGGCCACGATCAATTTGTCGCATGTGTATGTGCGCGACGGGGAACTGTTTCTCTGCAACGCGAGCTTTACGCCCGCCGATCAAGTGTGCACACATGAAAAAACTGAAATCACCCGTACGCGCAAGCTTCTGATGCATCGCCGCGAGATTGATCGGCTGATCGGCAAGGTCGACCGCTCGGGCTATGCGCTGGTGCCGCTTGATCTGCATTTTGTCAAGGGGCGCGTCAAGCTGGCGCTGGCGCTCGGTCGCGGTAAGCGTGAGTTTGAAAAGCGCGATGACGAAAGCAAGCGCGAATGGAAGCGCGATCAGTCCAGACTGATGAAAAACGATATGCGCAGCGGTAAACCGCGGCAGAACTACAACGACTGAAGGGTCGAGCAATGACAAGGGAACTCGAAACGATTGATAAAAGTCTCGAAGAAACGGTTCTTTCCGAGCGGGAGGAATATTCGGGGAGACTTTTGCACGTCCTGCGTCGTGAAGTGAAATTGCCTGACGGCCGTATTTCCGCACGAGAAATGATTGCGCATCCCGGGGCGGCAGCCATGGTGGTACTCGATGACGAGAATTGCACCGTACTTGAACGGCAATGGCGCAGTCCTTTGGATCGGGCGTTTTGGGAAATTCCGGCCGGAAAGATCGACAAGGGTGAGGATCCTTTTGAAACCGCATGCCGGGAGCTCGAAGAAGAAACGGGACTTGCCGCTGACAAGTGGGTGGAGCTCGGTACGATTCACAATGCCATCGGCTACAGCAACGAACGCATCGTGATTTACCTTGCGCAGGGCGTTCATCCGGCTGAAAGCGGGCAAAAGCTTGATGCCGGTGAGTTCCTTACGTTGCATCGTTTGCCGTTTGAAGAGGCGCTCTCAATGACCCGCAACGGAGAAATCACGGACGTGAAGACCCTAGTGGGGCTCGCCTGGGCAAAGGACTATCTGCAGGGCAACTTGCCGCAGGCGAAACTCAAGCGGTAGGTAAGAAAACGCCCCGCGCAAGCGAGGCGTTGTTAGACAGTGTCCGCAAGCCTTACCAGAGGCTCGGCAGCCAGGAATCGTCCTCTTCTGCCTTAGGCTTGATCTTGTTGAGTTCGATGACGCGACGCGTATCTTTTTCAAGATCGTACATTCCAAGCTCGTGATAACAATCGGCAATCAACACCAATGCGTCATCGCGGGCGGCCGTTGTTTGGAAATCGGAAATGACGACCTTGGCGCGGTTAATGGCGGCTATGTAAGCCTTGCGGTCGTAGTAGAAGCGAGCCGTTGCGAGCTGGTGGTCAGCCTGAGCGTTGACGAGTTCGTGCATGCGGCGACGGGCTTCGGGCGCGTAGCGGGATTCAGGGAAGCGGGCAACGAGTTCCTTGAAGATGTCGAAGGCGTCGCGGGCGGCCTGGGCATCGCGGTCGGCCAAATCCTGCGTGGTGAGTTCGGCGAGCCATCCGTCGCGCTCATTGAGCGTGGCGAGCGCTTTCAAGTAAAGTGCGTAGTCGCTGTTGGGATGGTTCGGATAGGCGCGCAGGAAGCGATCAAGCTGCAAAATGGCGCCGGCCGCATCATCGTCCTTATAGTTGACGTACGCCAGATCAATTTGAGCCTGCTGGGCATAGGAACCGAAAGGATAGCGAGCTTCGAGCTTGGTATAGTAGTCGCGCGCCACTTCCCAGGTGCCTTCGCTGACGGCCGCGCGGGCTTCGGAGTAAAGCTGATTGGCGGTCCAATCGCGGGTAGGATCGATTTCAATGGACTGCAGCCATGAGCAGCCGCTCAAAGCGACAGCTGTGCAGAGCAGGGAAATTTTTGTAAGACGCACTAAGTTACTGGAATTCATGACCACGAAAAAGCAACCTGAAAATCAATTGGGCGATTATATCTGCGAAGAGCCCGTCCAAGCGCTTGAATCTGAAGATGATGTGGATAATACAGCAGAGCCCGATGTCTATGAAATTGAAGGTTTTCCTGTAGGGGAACGTCTTGACAAGGTTCTGTCTGTCTTGATTCCCTCGGTGAGCCGCGCCCGTCTTCAAAAATGGATCGAAGCCGGGGCGGTGCTCGTCAACGGCGAACCGGCCTCGGGTGTTCGCATAAAAGTGGCCGACGGCGACGAACTGATCGTCACTCCGCAGCCGGCGCCTGAAGACACGGCGTATGTGGCTGAAGACGGCATCGATTTTGATGTGCTTTATGAAGACGAAGACATTATCGTCGTCAATAAGCCTGCCGGATTGGTTGTGCATCCGGCCGCAGGCCACTGGAACGGCACGCTGTTGAACGGCCTTCTGTTCCGCTATCCCGAATTGACGCGTGTGAGCCGCGCCGGCATCGTGCATCGTCTGGATAAGGAAACCTCCGGTCTGATGGTGGTTGCACGCAACGAGGCTTCGCGCACTGACCTGGTCCGACAGCTTCAGGCGCGTACCGTTGGCCGCGAATACTGGGCCATCGTGCTGGGGCTCGCGCCCGAAGCCGGCTACGTTGACCGTTCCATCGGCCGGGATCCGCGCTCGCCCATCAAGTTCTGCTGCCGCGGCGGCCAGGGCAGTCGTCCGGCCAAAACCCGCGTGCGTCTGGTTGATTCGACCCGCATTGCCGGTCGCATGGTGAGCTGGGTGGCCTGCCGTCTGGAAACGGGCCGCACGCATCAGATCCGCGTGCATCTGACAAGCGTCGGCTTGCCGCTTTTGGGTGATCCGCTCTATCGAACCAACGCTTCGGTGCTGCCCGAGGAAGCCGGCGTTGCCGCAGCTTTCAACCGACAGGCGCTTCACGCAAGCCGCTTGATTCTCAAGCACCCGGGCACGGGCGAGACCTGTGAATGGTTTGCCGCGCCTCCGCAGGATATGTGCGAACTGATGGAAGCTTTGGATTTCGGACCGATCGATGAGCCGGTTACGGTGTTTGAGGAAAATGCCGCACCCCAAATGCCCGATTTCGGACCGATGGTCTACGAAGGCGAAGCCGACGACTGAGAAGGAACAAAAGGCGGTTCGGAGGGGAAAACGGACTGCAACGGAGAGAAACAAATGATGAATTGGAAAAATGAACTCGGGGTGATTCGTCCCGAACTCGGTGCCCGCGTTAAGGCGTTCTTTACCGAGCGAGTGGGCGGCGTTTCTTCCGGTCCTTGGGGCGGTACCGACGGCATCATGGGCTTGAACGTTGGAAGCCGCGTGGGTGACAACAGCGGCTGCGTTCGTATGAATCGCTCGATCGTGGCCGATTTGTGCCCGGCGGAACCTCGCTGGATGACGCAGGTGCACGGCATTGCCGTGGTAAACGCCGAAGAGGTGACGGACGAATCTGTACAGGCCGACGCGCAGGTCACAACGCAGCCGGGGACGGTTTGTGTGGTGCAGGTGGCCGACTGCTTGCCTGTGTTGCTTGCCGACGCCGAAGGTCGCGTGGTGGGCGCCGTGCATGCCGGCTGGAAGAGTCTGGCCGGCGGAGTAATCGAAGCTGCCGTCGAAGCCATGCGAGCCAAGGTTCCCGACTGCAAGCTCAAAGCTTGGCTCGGGCCGCGCATCGGTTTTGACGACTTTGAAGTCGGCTCTGAAGTGGCCGAGGTGTTCCGCACCAAGTACCCCGATGTTGCCGGCGGCATCAAGGCCAAAGACGCGAAATTTTGTGTGGATCTGGCCGCATACGCCAAGGCTGCCTTAAACAAGGTCGGTGTTGAAGACATTGAGGACTGCGGTCTTTCAACCTTTGCCGATGCCGAACGCTTCTACAGCTATCGCCGCGACGGCGAACAGACCGGACGACACGCTGCAGTCATCTGGATCGAACAGTAAGGAACAACAATGGCAGGAATGCAAAAAGGACGAATCGGCCGCGTTGGCTTTGTTAGCTTGGGTTGCCCGAAGGCGTTGGTGGACACCGAGCGCATCGTCACGGAACTTCGCGCCGAAGGCTACATCATCGCCGCCGACTACAAAGAGGCCGATTTGGTGATCGTCAACACCTGCGCCTTTATTGACGCGGCGGTGGCCGAAAGCTTGGAAGCCATCACGGAAGCTCTGCGGGAAAACGGACGCGTGATCGTGACCGGCTGCTTGGGCGGCAAGAAGAACGCCAACGGCGAAAGCTGGCTTATGGATCGCGTGCCGAAGGTGCTCGGCATCACGGGCCCCGACAGCCTGGAAGAGACGCTTGCGTTGGTGCACGCGCATCTGCCGCGTCCGCATGAGCCTTTCGACGATCTTGTGCCGGCAGCCGGTTTGAAGCTCACGCCAGCGCACTACGCCTATCTAAAGATTAGTGAAGGCTGCTCGCACCACTGCACGTTCTGCATCATTCCGGACCTTCGTGGCGACTTGGTGAGCCGTCCTATCGGCGATGTGCTGCGCGAGGCCGAAAACCTGGTCAAGGGCGGCGTCAAGGAACTTTTGGTGATCAGCCAGGATACGGCGGCCTACGGTTTGGACGTGAAGTATCGCACCGGTTTTGCGGGCGGTCGCCCTGTCAAGACACGACTGCTCGAGCTAGCTCGTGAACTCGGCAAGCTCGACGCCTGGGTACGCCTGCATTACGTGTATCCGTATCCTTCAACCGACGCCGTTGTGGAATTGATGGCCGAGGGGGTGATCCTGCCGTACCTGGATGTGCCGTTTCAGCATGCGCATCCCCGCGTGCTAAAGGCGATGAAGCGTCCAGCAAGTGCCGAAAAGAATCTTGAGCGCATTGCAGCTTGGCGTGCGGTGTGCCCCGACATCACAATCCGATCGACCTTCATCACGGGCTTTCCAGGCGAGACGGAAGAAGAGTTCGAGTATCTGCTCGACTTCCTGCGCGAAGCACGCCTCGATCGGGTCGGCTGCTTTGCCTACAGTCCCGTGGAAGGCGCGCAGGCCAATGCATTGCCGGGCCAGCTGCCCGATGAGGTGAGAGAAGAACGCCGCCGTCGTTTTATGGAAGTGCAGGCCGAGATTTCGGCCGAAATCCTTCGACAGAAAGTGGGAACGGTCAAACGCGTCATTATTGACGAGCCGGAAGACGAAGACGGCGTGGCGGTCGGCCGCACGACGGCCGATGCGCCCGACATTGACGGCGTGGTGTATGTCACGACCGACGCGCATCTCAATCCGGGTGATTTCGTCGATGTGCGCATCACCGACAGTCGCGAGTACGATTTGATCGGTCGGCATGTGATTTCGGACTGAGCCAATCTCGCAAAAGAAGTAGGTCATTTTGGTCTGAAGGGGGTAAAAATTGGCCTGATTGATCTGCGTTAATAAAAATAGAATTAGCGATTACCCTAATGCCCAGGGCCGCAGAGGAACGAAAGTCTTCTGCGGCCTTTTACGTTAATTCTGTCTTAAGGCTTATTTCATGCGGGTTTTAAGGCAAGCATAAGAATTGGGACCGAAATCCCGACTGAAACAGTAGGCCAATTCGGTAGGCAGGAAGCCGCATTGACAGTGTTTTTTTCTGTGAGAGAATCCGATAGCGACTTTTAAACCAGGGAGCGACACCCCGAGCGCGCCTCCCGATTCCAAACGAAGTATGATAGGTCGCGATTAGGAGAGACGAGATGACAAAACATAATTTCGTTCAGGCTTGCGTAGCACTTGCAGTGGCAGTGGCTTTTGCCCCGGCCGTTAACGCAGCCCCTGAAAAAGTTGACACCAAGCCCTGCGTGGCCTGCCATAGCAACATCGGCGGCTTCCACAAGTCCGGTGCTCACAAGAAGGTTTCCTGCACGAGCTGCCACTCCGGCCTTACCAAGCACGTGAGCGCTCCGAGCAAGGATACGCGCCCGGTGACGAGCATGGATCCCAAGACCTGCGGTTCCTGCCATCCCGCGCAGTTCAATTCCATGTACAAGATCAACGAAGAACGTATTCCGCGCTTCTCCAAGAAGAACAGCGCCAGCGTTGCGCCGAACCCGTTCTTCGACCGCGCCCTGGGTGCCCACGGCTTCACGAAGGAACACGATCTGCCCCGCAGCCACGCGTTTGCCGCACTTGACCAGTATCTCTGCGACCGCGCCTTCGGCGGCCGCTTCGAACCGAAGGAAGGCTGGATGTACCTCGGTCAGGGCGACGGTGCCTTCCGCGTGTGGGACGTCATCAACGACAAGTATCCTGAAGACAATGCGCAGAAGCCGCGACGTGCCGGTACGGCCGCTGCAGGCAACCCGGTTTGCTGGACCTGCAAGTCGACCGACCTGATGCTCGATTGGGCATACCTCGGCGAAAAGCATCCCGAAGCCAAGTTCTCGCGTCAGTCCAACGTTGTTGACGTGATGCGCAGTATCAATCATGCGGTCAACTGCAACTTCTGCCACGATCCGCACAGCACCCAGCCGCGTATCGTTCGCGACGGTCTGATTCAGGCTCTGACCCGTACGGATATTCCGAGCCTTTACAGCGAAGATCCGAAGGCCACCAAGATCAACGTGATTGACATGGGCGTTCGCGGCTTTACCCGCAAGATCGCCACGATGGAAAAGGCCGACAGCAAGCTGATGTGCGCTCAGTGCCACGTTGAGTACAACTGCAACCCGGGCTTTGATCCGAAGACTGGTAAGGCTATCGGCATGAGCGACGTTCGCACCAACCTCTTCCCGATGGTTGATGTCACGAAGATCGACGAGTTCTACGCCAAGGTCGGCTTCAAGGACTTCAAGCACAACGTCACCGGCGCCGCTCTCACCAAGATGCAGCACCCCGACGTTGAAACGTACTGGAACTCCACGCACGACAAGGCCGGCGTCGGCTGCGCAGACTGCCACATGCCCAAGATGAAGGATAAGAAGACCGGCAAGGTTTACACCAGCCACTGGTCGACGACTCCGCGCCACTACATGAAGCAGACCTGCCTGCAGTGCCACAAGGACAAGACCGAAAAGCAGCTCAACCGCGTGATCGACGGTATGAAGGGCTACTACGACGGCAAGCTCCGCGAAGCTGAAAGCCGCATGACCGACATGTTCAACGCCTTTGACCTTGCTCTGGCAATGGGCGTTAGCGACGAAGTCCTCAACCAGGCTCGTGAACTTCACTCCGTCGCCCACACCAATTGGGAATGGTGGACGGCTGTGAACGGTGCATGGTTCCACAATCCGCAGGCCGCTCAGCTCTCGCTTGCCAAGTCTGCTGACGCAGCCCAGAAGGCTACGAAGATTCTGCGCGACGCCATTGCCGCGAAGAACAAGAAGTAATCCGCTTCCGTAGCTAGAACTAAAAGGGGTGCCCCGATTCTTCGAGGCGCCCTTTTTTCAACGTAAAATCGGGCACATGACTTTTGAAACGATTTTCTGGATTGTTGCCGCAATCTTGAGCGCCGTGGCGGTGTTTGCTGTGCTCTGGGCGCTGATGCGCAAGGCGCCGGACGAAGACGGCAGCCTCACGCAGGAGCTTTCTCGAGAAGCGCTTGCAGAACAGTTGCGCGTGCTGGATGAAGAACGTGCGGCAGGACTTGTTACCGATTCGATTTACGAGTCGAGTGTTACTGACGTTCAGCGCCGTGCGCTCGAAGAACTGGCGATTGACGAAAAGCATGTCAAACGCACTCCGCCGTTAGGTAAAGCCTTTGCCGTCGGCTTGGCTGTTGTAGTAGCCGGCAGCGCGTTTGCGCTCTACAAAGGTCTGGGATCGCCTTCACTCATTAACTTTGTCTCCGAACCTCCCAAACAGGGCATCATGCAGGCCGACGGAACACTCGGCAGTACTGAAGGGCTCTACGACGAAGCTTCGCTTGGTGCCTACCTCAAGGACAACGGCAAGGATGAACGCGCGTGGGTGCTCTATGCGCGTCTGAAGGTGCACAAGCAGGCCTGGAAGGAAGCCGCCGACGCTTACAAAAAGGCGGTTGATCTCAATGGATTTGTGGCCAAGGCCGCTAACGTTTTGGTTGAGTATGCAGCGGCCCTGATTAGTCAGGAAACAAAAGAGACTTACATTCAGAGTCTGGCGGTGCTTGATCAGGCGCTTGCAATCGACAGCAAGCTCTTGTCCGCACGAGAACTCTATGCCATCAGTTCTCTAGAGTTGGGTTACTGGACACAGGCTCGAGAAAGCATCGAGTTTCTGTTATCTCAGATGTCGATGGACGATCCGGTCTATGAGCGTCTGGCTCAAACCGGTGCTTATGCGGCAGAACAGGAACGGCTCGAAGCACAGGGCAAAAAATTAGAACAGAAACCATGATGCAAAAACGCCCGATTTCGGGCGTTTTGCTTATCTTCGGTGGCTACTTTGCTGTTGGGTGGCGCTGCCGTTTGGTGATGACGCTTGCCGTGCAGCCTGCAGCCAGTATTAAAAGCATGCCGACGAGAGCAACCGGAGGTAGCGCTTCTTTGAAAAAGACCACGCTGATGATTTCGGCAAAGGGAATGACAGCAAACTGAAAGCACGCCGTGAGCATCATGTTGCCGTAGGCGAATGCGCGAGTCATGGCCACTTGTGCGAGCACTGCCGTGATGCCTACGCCGAGCAATCCCTGCCAGACATCCATGCCGTGCATCTTTAGCCCTCCTTCGAGGATATAGCAACCGACCAAGCCCCAGATCGTACCGACAAGCGAGAAGTAGAACACGATTCGAAGCGATGGCTCACGCAGACGTCCGAGCTGGGCGATTTGAAAAAAGATGAAGGGCCCCAGAGCGCCCGCAAAAAGTCCCAACAGGGCGTAAGGAAGCTCGTCGGAAGCAATTGAAGGCTGAAGAATCAAACAGACACCGATAAAGCCCACGCAGATGGCTGCGGCTAACGACCAAGGAGCTTTCTGGTGATGCATGAGAGCCGTGACTACAAAGGTGGCGGCAATGAAAAGCGGTGCCGTGTAGTTGAGCGTGACGGCGGTTCCCAGGGGAAGGTGCCCCATTGTGAAAAACCAAATGGTGAAGGCCAGAGTCCCCAGGACAGAACGCTTAATGTGTCCGAAGAGATACTTGGTGTGCGGTGTCTGACCTTGAATGAACATCACGATTGCGATGAAAATCAGACCGATGAGTGAGCGGTAAAAAACGATCTCAAACGTGCCGGCTTCCCCAGCGGATATTTTTACAAGTGAACTCATGGTCGCAAAAAGCATTGCGGCCACAAGCATCCAGCACGATTGGAGCATGGTCTCGGAGGAGTGTTAACAAGGATTTAGACGGAAGTCCGCAAAAGAGACTCTTGTCCGATTATATGCCCGAGATGAGACCGAAATTTTGGCAAAACCCGGATGTGCAAAAACCCGCCTCAAGAAACTTGAAGCGGGTTTCGTCTATCTGAAGACTCTCAAACGAGAGCGGTCAGATTAGAAGCGGTGACGCAGGCCGACGTAGAAGGTGTAGGCGGAAGGATCCCAATCATAAGAGGTTCCACTAAGCTTTGTATCCACCTGATCCTGCATGTAGGAGGCGATCGCATAAACGTCGGTACGCTTGCTGAACGGGTAGTCGTAACCGACGCTCACAACATAACGCTTGAGATCAAGGTCGGCATCGCTCTTAGCATCCTTAAGAGCATCCTGAATGCTGTCAGCAGCTTCGGCATCAACATAGCCCACACCGAACATGGCTTTGCCGCCTGCAACAGGTGCGTCTGCAGTCAGGCTGATGCCGTAGCCCTTAACTTTGACCAATGCGCCAACGGTGATATCGGGGCGGTCGCCGATTCCGCCGATTCCGCTCAGGTTGACATTACCCACAGTCGTCTTAGTGATGCCGCCGATGGAGGACAGCTTTACTTCATCGAAGTACTGAGCGCCGAAGTAAACCTTGGCTACTTCAAAGTTCCAGCTGCCGCCCAATGTAACCGTCAGGCTGTCGTCGATGTACTTGTCATCAATCTTTGCACCGGAGGTCTGGTAATTGACGGAGTCAACAGCAAAATAGCTGGCGAACGGGCCGTTGTTATAGGTGGCGCCAATAGCATAGTAACGATCGCTGGAGGATTCGTTTTCGTTGTCATTTGAACCCATGGCATACTGAGCGTACACCTTAAAGCCTGCAAAGCTCGGGGTTTCGTAGGCGACCATGTTGTCCCACTGGCCGGCCAGGGAGAAGATGTTGCCGAGCTGTGCGGAGTATCCACCCCAATCGGAAGTACCGAAGGCGCTGACCATGCCGACCTTAGCCCAGGAAGACTGGCCGTTGTTAAGGGAACCCATGCGACCCATGGCAAACTTACCGAAGCCGCCCTGAACAAAGAGGCTCGACTCACGGTTGAACATCGGGGCGCTATCTGCGCCGTTATCGGAAGTGAAGCCGTCTTCGAGAATGAAGCCGACCGTCAAACCGTTTCCGAGGTCTTCAGTACCTTTCAAGCCCCAACGGGAGCCAGAAGCTTGGCCGGACATCATGGAGAAGGAATCTGAGTCCGCAAAAGAGTAGGCGTTAGCAGTGTTATCCTTGTTAGGAATGTTTATCCCATCCAAAGAGTCAACGTCAACGTGGTTATAGCCAACGCCCGTATCAACGATACCGTAGAGCTGAACGTCAGCAGCCAGAGCAGAACCGGCAAAAGCGCCGAGAACGGCGACAGCAGCCAAAGTCTTTTTCATGATTATTTCTCCTAGT
>OJNU01001500.1_pt1 | contig 11470 bp, 8 predicted proteins | sample 1597941 | NCBI WGS metagenome assembly OJNU01 (sample SAMN01915228, study PRJEB22387) | human gut metagenome | isolation source: stool | host: Homo sapiens | place: USA | reverse complement strand
AGCGCCACCTTGCCAAGGTGGAGGTAGCGAGTTCGAGCCTCGTCGGCCGCTCCAAATGGAGCAGCAACAGTTGCTCCGAATATGGTGACGTGGCCAAGTGGTAAGGCAAGGGTCTGCAAAACCCTCATCCACCAGTTCAAATCTGGTCGTCACCTCCAAAAGATTCCCGGGTGCTGAGGCATCCGGGATTTTTTGTTGTTTTGCTCGTTAAATAATCTACTTATGCAGAAAAGCTTGTCTCCCCTCTTCGTTCTGTGCTATGCTAAAAAAGTCAGCGCTGTCCATCGTGGTGCTCTGCATCGTTTTGTTCAGCACCCCCATTGAGACCTATATGAGCTACGCTCTCAACCGCATCTTCGACACCGCCATTGGCGTCATCGCAGCGCTGCTGGTCAACTACTTTCTGCCCCGGCCCCGGGTCGTTTCCCTCTGGGAAGGGTTCAAAGGCTCGTTCAAGAAGGACAGTAAAGTCTGAATGCTTTTCCGCGCCCCGCTCCGGCAGGGCGCTTTTCTTTTGCCCTCTGCCGTGATACAATGGGCATACTATCATTTTCCCTGAAAGGAGGCCGCGCCATGCCTGCCGAACTTCACACCACCCTCACGCCGGACACCCCGGTACGCTATCTCAAGGGCGTCGGCCCCAAGACTGCCGAGCGGTTCGAGAAGCTGGGCATCCTGACCCTCAGCGACCTGCTCTGCCACTATCCCCGCCGGTATCTGGATTTTTCAAAGCCCTACTCCATCGCCGAGGCCCCCGCCGACACCGAGTGCGTCGTGAAGGCCGAAGTGTTTGCAAAGCCCGGCGGGCGCATCCTGCCGGGCGGGCGGCGGATGGAGCGCATCACCGCCGGAGACGATGTATCCAGCCTCGAGATAACGTGGTTCAATAATCCATACGCCGCCCAGAAGCTGGAGCTGGGGCAGGAATACTATTTTCAGGGCATCGTGACGGGCGGGATGCTCCGCCGTCAGATGGTCAACCCGCAGGTGCGCACCGACGCGCAGGTGAAGTCGTCGCCTTTCGAGGCCGTCTACCCCCAGACCGAGGGGCTGACCAGCAGCGCCATCGCCAAGTGCGTCCGCCAGCTCCTCCCCCACGCGGAGCTTCTGCCCGACCCGCTGCCCTCTGAGATGCTGAAAAAATACCGCCTGCTCTCCAAGGCCGACGCCGTCCGGGCCATCCACTGCCCCGCCACGGAGGAGGAAGCCTTTGCGGCACGGCGGCGGCTCATCTACGAAGAGCTTCTGGTCTTACAACTGGGCATCGGGCGGATGAAGAACCACGGCGCGGCCTCCACCGGCGCGCCGATGAAGAAAGCCGACGCCTCCCCTTTCTGGGAGTCTCTGTCCTTCTCCCCCACCGGCGCACAGCGGCGGGCCGTGGAAGAGATCCTGACCGACATGTCGGGCGAAACGTCCATGAACCGCCTTTTGCAGGGCGACGTGGGCAGCGGCAAAACGCTGGTGGCTGCTGCGGCCATCTGGGCCTGCATCCGGGCCGGGTATCAGGCCGCACTGCTGGCCCCCACCGAGATCCTGGCCAGCCAGCACGCCGAGAACCTGAACCGCCTGCTCTCCCCCTTCGGGATGCGGGTGGCCCTGCTCACCGGCGGCATGAAAGCCGCCGCACGCCGCACCACCCTCGCCGCCATCCGGGACGACGAGGCCGACCTCATCGTAGGCACCCACGCTATCCTCAGCGAGGGCGTGGAGTTCGCCCGGCTGGGTCTGGCCGTCGTGGACGAACAGCACCGCTTCGGTGTGCGCCAGCGGGGCCTATTGGCCGAAAAGGCCGCGAATCCCCACCTGCTGGTCATGAGCGCCACCCCCATCCCCCGGACGCTGGGGCTGCTGATGTACGGCGACCTCGACATCTCCATCCTCGACGAGCTGCCGCCGGGCCGCAAGCCCGTCAAGACCCGCTGCATCACCGGCAAAAAGCGGGCCGACCTCTACGGCTTCCTTGATAGAGAAATCTATTCCGGACGACAGGTGTATATCGTCTGCCCTGCCATCGAGGACGCGGGCGGCAGCGGCCTGAACGCCGTCAAGAGCTACTATGAGGACATCGCAAAAGCCTATCTGCCGGACCGCCGGGTGGGCCTGATGCACGGCAAGCTCAAGCCGAAGGAAAAGGCCGAGGTGATGGATGACTTCAAATCCGGACGTCTGGACGCCCTCGTGTCCACCACCGTCATCGAAGTCGGTGTGGACGTGCCGAATGCGACGGTCATGGTCATCGAAAACGCCGAGCGGTACGGCCTGAGCGCACTGCACCAGCTGCGCGGGCGTGTGGGACGCGGCGCAGCGGAGAGCTGGTGCTTCCTCGTCAGCGACAATGCATCGGAGTCGGTGCAGAAGCGGCTCAAGTTCCTCTGCTCCACCTCAGACGGCTTCGCCGTGGCGCAGTACGACCTTGAGACCCGCGGCCCCGGCGACTTCTTCGGAAGCCGCCAGCACGGTCTGCCGACCTTGCAGATCGCCGATTTGATGAACGACACCCGCACCCTCCACGCGGCCCAGAGCGAGGCCGTGGCCCTTCTGGCCGAAGACCCGCTTCTCGAGCGGCCCGAACACGCCCTGCTGGCCCGTCAGGTGGAGCAGATGTTCGACAAAGCCGGAACAATGAATTGAGTAACGAAAAAGGACTGCCCGCGGCAGTCCTTTTTCGTTATCTTCTCTTCCACCACGGCTTCTTCTCGCCGATGCTCACTACATCGCAGAAGAGGCAGCGGCTCTTGGTAGAGAGCTGCACATCCTTGTGATGGCAGCCGAAGAACCATTTCTCGTAAGTCGTTTTCATAACGACCTTGTCGAGGAAGAGGTGCAGCCGGTTATTCTCGCCCTCTGCCAGCACACTGAAATCCAGAAATTTGCTTGGCGCGTCGTGGGTCAGCACATAATCTACCTGCCAGCCGTTTGCTTCCAGCGCGGCCTCGCAGCGGGCGTATTCCTCGTCCGAGGGCATCTCCTGCGGCCACCAGTTGACGTGGGCTTCCCGCTCTTCCTTGTCCGGGCTTTCCGCTCCGCCGAAGCAGAGGTACTTCTTTCCTTCCAGTTCCAGTACGCTGCCCCGGCAGACGTGGTACACATTGCCTCCCAGCGGCTGCACCAGCCCGCCGAACCGCTCTTCGGTGGGGTACTGTTCCAGCAGGTCATAGTTCTCGTGGCTTCCATCGAGAAAAAGGATGGTGTAAGGCCGCTTGCGCAGCCAGTCCAGATTCTTCTGCTCGGCCTTGCTGCCGTCCCACACGAAGCCGAAATCGCCCAGCACAACGACAAAATCGCCCTTGCCGGCCCGGCGCAGCTCCCCGTCTTTGAAGCGGTCCAGCTCGCCGTGGGTGTCGCCCGTAAGATATACCATCCTCTGCCTCCTTTTGCGGAGTGTGAAATCGCCCCAAAAGCCTTGTCACGCCCCGCCAAACCTGTTATTATAAAGTATAAGGCCCTTCGCTGAGCCTGTTTTTGTCCCGTAAGAACGGACAGCGCATTTTGTCCGATACTCTAATATATTATCGCTTTTTGAGGAAAATGTCCACATGAAACGTATCGTTACCCTATTTCTGAGCCTTATCCTGCTGCTGAGCTGCCTGTGCGCGCCGGCTTCGGCCATGTTCGACCCCAGCCTCTTCTACGAGGTGCAGGCCAAGAGCGCCTACATCGTCAACACCGACACCAACATCATCGTCTACGACAAGGACAGCTCCCGTCAGGTGTCTGCCGGGGGCCTGACCAAATATATGACCATCGCGCTGCTGCTGACGAATTACGCCGACCAGCTCGACAACACCTTCCAGATGCCCTTCGCCATCTCGGATTACGTCCACAACAGTGATAATGCCGATATGCGCTCCAATGAGACCTTCACCTACCGGGAAGCTGTCTACGCCATGCTTCTGCGCAACGCCAACGAGGCCGCGATGGGCCTCGCCTATAGTCTTTCGGGCGGCGACCTTGCAGGCTGGGTGAGCCAGATGAACACCCTCTCCCAGCGCATCGGCACCACCGGAAGCACCTGGACGGACGCCTGCGGCCTCGACAGCGGCAATGTGACTACTGCCGTGGATATGTACCTCATCCTACGGTATCTGATGAGCTTTGATGCCTTCGTGGACATCTCGTCGGCCCCCGCCTTCACCATGCCCGCCAAGGAAAAGCACACCAAGAGTTTCGTGCTGCTGAACCAGAACGTCGCCCTCAACAAGACCAGCGGCGGCAGCTTCTACCGCAAGTCTATGCAGGGCGGCATGTGCGATGTGATGGCCTACAAAAACGACCACGGCGACCAGAGCTATGTTTCGTGGGCCAATCAGGACGGCTCCACCTATATCTTCTGCATCATGCAGAGCCCCGACACCTGTGACACCTACGGTTACGCCAACCGCCGCCCAGCCCTCTACGAAACGACCCGCCTCATCGACTGGGTGTTCCAGAGCTTTTCCATCCAGCCTGCGCTGGACACCGACCTTGCTCTGGCAGAGATCCCCGTGAAGTATTCCTCCGACACCGACACCCTCAAGCTCTACCCTGACAACAGCATGATGACCCTGCTGCCCTCTTCGGGCGACGGCACCGTGACCCAGAAATACTTCCATCTGCCCGACTATGTCTGCGCCCCCATCCAGCAGGGCGATGTTGTCGGCACCGTGGAGCTGAAGCTGGCCGGCGAGACCATCGGCATGGTCAACCTCATCGCCGGGCAGGACGTGAGCCGGAGCAGCCTGCTCTACTCTTTCTCGAAGCTGCAGGAGTTCTTCGGCAGCCTCTACCTCAAGGTAGTGCTCGTCGTCAGCGCCATCTGTGCCATCATCTATGTGGCGTGGGTCCTGCTCAACTCCCCCCGCACCCGCCATTCCTCCAAAAAAGTCCACCGCTATGGCCGTCCCCGCGACTGAGCCGTGCGGTCAGCTTCTTTTCTGAAAAAGCTGTAAAAAGCAGTTGACAAATACGCCCCCAAGTGGTAATATATACAGGCAGTCCGTGACTGCGAAAAACTGTATATGGGCGTGTTCCCGAGTGGCCAATGGGGACAGACTGTAAATCTGCTGCTTTTCAGCTTCGGTGGTTCGAATCCACCCGCGCCCACCAAACAAGAAAAATCCGAACCTATTTCCGATTGGAGAAGGGTTCGGATTTTTCGTTTTCTTCGGGTACAACAACGAAGGTTCCTGTGGACGGCGCAAAACTCCGATACCTTGTCATAGACCGTAAGCCAATAACAAGATTTGGAGGGTATGATTATGAAGTACGATGAAAGAGCCTGCAAGTTTAATATGGACACTGGCTGCGTGGAACTGCTGCTCCGGGATGGGAGAAAAATTTCCATTGACTGCACCGGGGTCGAGGATGAATTGGACGTGACCATGGCGCAGAGGTCGGAGTTGGATTATCTCATCTACAATGACCCGCTTGGCTATGCGGATTTGATTCTGAACGGTGACCCGGAGAAATATTTGAAGAATGTGGCTGGAAGCCATGGGCTAGAAGATTAAGAGAAAAGTGCAGAGCACCTTATTCAGGGTGCTCTGCGCTTTTCTGTATCTTGCGCCATTGTTGCGGGGTCATGCCGTACTTTTGCCGGAACAGTTCGTAGAAGTGGGTGCGGTTGGTAAATTTGAGTTGTAGGGCGATCTCACTGACGGAAAGTGTTGTTTCCCGCAGCAGCCGTTCAGCCTTCTGGAAACAGAAGGTCATGCCGTAATCGAAAAGACACAGACCGGTGCGGCGCTGGACGATGGAATTGAGGTAGCTGCCATTGTAATTCAAAAGCCGTGCTAGTTCGCTGCGAGGCAACCGACCATCTGTATCTTCCAGCAAACGGCTGATACGCAGAAAGAGCAGGCTTTCAGGGCTGCTGCTCAGGTGCACCGGGGTGACATAGAACCCGGACGACAGAAAATCGAACAGTTCGCAAAGTGCGCCCTTCAAATAATAGGTGGCGGCGGCACTGGGTTCGTGCAGGATGTGGGTCATGCGGGCGATGAGCGTTGCCAGGGTTTGAACACTATCGGTGTTTTCCGGTGTGGGGAAAAGGTCCTGATATTCCTTTCGGAGGTCTTGTCCCAGATTTGCCAGCATGAACTGCAAAACGGGATTTTCCGGCAGATGGCGCTCGGCTTCAAATAATTGCAGGGATGCAGATTCCGTCAGGCTGCGGACAAAATCCACAGACAGACCAATAAAACAGAGCTTGGCGGGGCCAATGAAGCGTTCGTTATGGAGGATGCTGCGGTTTACCAGACAACAGGTTCCGGCACGGTAGGGGTATTCTTTTTCCTCGATCTGTTGGATGACCTCCCCTTCCAACACCAGCATCAGTTCAAAATAATCGTGGCGGTGCAGCGGACGGGAGCTGAGGGCACGGAATAAAGCATCCATAGAGTTTTCATGCAGCCAGCAGCCATTCGGTGAGAACATCTGAATGCTGTATTGGTCGGTTTCTCCCAGACCGGTACAGGACTCCAGTGTGATCTGTACCGGGGACATGATCTTGTAGAAGGTAGAGAGCTGACTGCCCCAGTTTTCAACCTCCAAAATATTCTCATAGCTGGTGGAATCCGGTTTCATGAAAGAGTCTCCTTTTTTCGCAATGTGCGAATATGATACAATCTGATGGATGCGGCACACGATGCTGTCATTGTGGAATGTGAACGGAATTGCTAAAATATAGGCACAATACAAAAACATTCTGTAAAAGCTGTGCGGCCGATGGCTTTATTATAGAGTGCTTTTGAAAAAATGTAAAGCGACAGACGCATTCTGTCGCCGTGAATGATACAGCACATCTTGAAAGGAGAATCCCCATGTCTGCTACTGCAACGACAGAGAAAAAATATCTGAAATGGTATCAGAAGCTGGCCTACGGTTCCGGCGATCTGGCCTCTAACTGCTCCTATGGTCTGGTTTCCAGCTTTGTACTGCTTTATCTGACCGGAACACTGGGTCTGGACAGCGCCATCATTGGCTCTTTGATGCTGGCTTCCAAGGTTCTGGACGGCATCAGCGATGTGATCTTTGGCACCCTGATCGACCGCACCCACTCCAAGCTGGGCAAGGCACGTCCGTGGATGCTGTTTGGTCAGGTAGGTGTTTCCCTCTGCCTGTTTTTGCTGTTTGCCATCCCGGCTGGCAGCACCACCATGCAGTATATCTACTTCTTCATCGTGTACACGGCACTGAACGCAGTGTTCTATACTGCCAACGGCATTGCATATTCCTCTCTGGTGGCACTGATCACCAAGAACAACAATGAGCGTGTGCAGCTGGGCTCCTTCCGTTTTATGTTTGCGGTCGTCACCAACATCTTTATGGGCTTTGCCGTTACCGGCATGGTGGAGAAGTTCGGCAGCGGTGCCGCAGGCTGGCGTACCACGGCTCTGATCTTCGCGATCGTTGGTCTGGTGGTCAACACCATCAGCTGCCTTGCAGTTAAAGAGCTGCCGGAGGAAGAACTGAGCGGCAACACCAGCGAAGCCGCAGAGGAAGGCAAAGCAGTTGCCGAGGAGAAAAAGCATGGCTTTGCCGAGACTGCTAAGATCCTCGTCCACAACAAGTATTACCTGATGATCCTTGCCATCTACATCGTGTACTATATCATGAGCAACCTGACCACCGGTGCCGGTGTGTTCTGCGCCACCTATTACTGGGGCGATGGCAGCCTGCTGGGTCAGTTCTCCATGATGAAGATGTTCCCTGTTATCATCGCACTGGCCTTTGCGCCTGTCCTCATCAAAAAGACCGGCAGTATGCAGAAGGTCAACTTCTGGGGCTACGCCATCAGCAGCGTGCTGGGCATTCCCATGATCTACTTTGCCATGCAGAAGAATCTCTCCATGTTCCTGCTGTTCATGTTCATCAAGGGCGTCTTTGCAGGTACCCTCAGCGGCTCTTTGAACGCTCTTATTGCTGAGGCCAGCGGCTACACCACACGCACCACCGGCGTCCACATGGACGGTATGATGTACAGCTGCTCCTCTCTGGGCGTGAAGGTCGGCGGCGGCATCGGTACTGCGGCTGTGGGTTGGCTGTTGAAGCTGGGCGGCTTTGTGGGCACCGCAACGGTCCAGAGCGAAAGCGCCATTCGGATGATCTTCAACCTGTACATCACCTTCCCCTTTGTGATTGGCATCATTATTACAGTGCTGCTGGCTTTCCTTGATGTGGAAAAGGCCAATAAGAAGTGGGATGCTGAACACAAGAAAGAGGCACAGGCATGATTCGACAGAATTTCAACGCAGATTGGACGGTAGAAAAGGGCGATGGCAATTCCCGGATGAATTCCTTTCTGGGAAATACCCAGACCAAAACCGTGCATCTGCCCTACGATGCCATGATCCATGAAGCCCGCACCCCGGACACAAAAAACGGTGCACAGACCGGCTTCTACCCCGGCGGCGAGTACATTTTTCAGAAGCATTTCACCGCACCGCAGGCGTGGCAAGGCAAGCCGGTGTCCCTCGTATTTGAGGGCGTGTACCAGACGGCGCTGGTCTACCTGAACGGCTGGCTGCTGACCCGGAACGTGAACGGCTATGCGGAGTTTACCGTGGAGGCTGGTCCCTACCTGAAATATGGTGCCGACAACCTGCTGAAGGTCATTGCAGATAACAGTCTGGAACCCAACAGCCGCTGGTATACCGGCAGCGGCATCTACCGCCCGGTGCGGCTGCTGGTGGGCAACAAGGTCTATCTGCCGCAGGATACCGTGCGTATCACCACCCGGGAGGCGGACGAGGGCTTTGCCCTGCTGGATGTGACGGCACAGGTGCAGTCTGCCAGCACTGTTACAGAACGGGTGACCCTGCAGCAGACCATCTGCCGGAAGGGCACGGCAGTGCTCACCGACCGGCAAAACCTCCTGCTCCAACCCGGCGAAAGCAGAACCGTCTCCTTCCGGTACTGCGTGGACAGCCCGGCTCTGTGGAGCCCGGAGAACCCCAACCTCTACACCAGCATCATGCAGGTGCTGGAGGGCGAGGAAGAACTGGACCGGGAAGAGACCGGCTTCGGCATCCGTACCCTGAGCATCGATGCAGCGCATGGGGTACGCATCAACGGGCAGACCGTCAAGCTACGGGGTGCCTGCATCCACCACGACAACGGCATTCTTGGTGCAGCTACCCTGCCCGATGCCGAGGAGCGCCGCATCCGTCAACTGAAGGAAGCGGGCTTCAACGCCATCCGCTCCTCCCATCACCCGGCAGGGCGGGCGCTGCTGGATGCCTGCGACCGGTACGGTGTGCTGGTAATGGACGAGCTGAGCGACGTATGGAACGTGCGGAAAAACCCCTACGACTATGCTCTGTACTTTGAGCAGGACTGGAAGCCCACCATTCAAAAGATGGTGGCCAAGGATTACAACCATCCCAGTGTTATTTTGTACTGTGTGGGCAACGAGATCTCCGAGGCTGGCTCGGAAAGCGGAGCAGAGACCAACCGGCGGCTCTGCAACACCTTCCGGGAGCTGGACCCTACCCGCTACACCACCAACGCCCTTAACGGCCTTATGGCAGCCGGTTACCGCCTGCGGGAGATCATGGGGGATGTGATGCGAAAATTCCCGGCGCAGCCCGGTCCCTCCGGCGGCGATGGCGGCGGCAGCAATGCCCTGAACAGCTTTATGAGCCTGATGTCCGGGGAAAAGGGCGACTACTTTGCCACCCATCCGTTGCTGACCGAGGCGCTGTCCGGTTGCGAGGATTCCTGCGATGTCATTGGTCTGAACTACCTTACCGGACGCCATGTGCTGGAGCATGAACTGCACCCCCACAAGGCAGTGCTGGGCACCGAGACTTACCCGGCAGATATCGTGCGGCTGTGGCGCATCGTGGAGGAGAATCCTCACATGATCGGCGACTTCACATGGGCTGGCTACGATTATCTGGGCGAGGCCGGCTGCGGCATCTTCCATTACGATGGCGGTGCCAACTTCAGCAGCATCTACCCGGAACGCACCGCCTACATTGGAGATCTGGATCTGCTGGGCAACCGCCGCCCCATCAGCTATCTGCGGGAGATCGTTTACGGTCTGCGGAAGGCACCTTATCTGGCAGTGCTGCGGATGGAACACAACGGTCAGACCTCCAGCAAAACGCCTTGGATGTTCAAGGATAACCTTGCCAGCTGGACATGGCCCGGTTTTGAGGGACAGACGGCTTCGGTGGATGTGTACTCCGCCTCAGAGGAAGTGGAACTGTTCCTGAACGATGCTTCTCTGGGCCGCCGTACCGTGGTGGATTTTACCGCCACCTACAGCGTGCCCTACGCTCCCGGCGAGCTGAAGGCTGTGGGCTATACCGGCGGTGTGTGTGACGGCGAGTTCACGTTGCGCACCGCACAGAATGCACAGCTGACCCTTACAGCAGACCGTAAGACCCTGCAAGCCAACGGCGAGGATGCCGCCTTTGTGACGATCCAATTCGTGGACGCAAATGGCACCGCCGATCTGCACGCCAAACACACCCTGAAGGTGGAGCTGGAGGGTGCAGGCATTCTGGAAGCTGTAGGCAGCGCAAACCCCTGCTCCGAGGAGCGTTACGACACCCCGGAAAGCGAGACCTTTGACGGCTGCTGTATGGCGGTGATCCGTGCAGGAGAAGCTGCGGGCGAAATTCATCTGACCGTCACAGCAGATGACAGCGTTCAGAAGCAGCTGACGATCCTGATTCAGGAAGCAGAGGGCTGAAGCTCAAAAAGCCGGTGAAGGCTCAAAACAAAAACAGGGTGCGCCCCGAATAGGACGCACCCTGCCAAAGACCACAGACGATAACGATATGTACAACAGGGCGTTCCCCGTAGCAGAGTTCCCATAAAACAGTATTTGCAAAAGCTCCCGAAATGGGGAAGATTTGGCGTGACTTCGGTCACGCCTTTTCTTTTGCTTCCAGTTCATCCAGAGGGATGTACCCCAGCCCATCGTACTTGATATGGATGTGCTGCACCCGCTTTCCGCTGGACTTATCCGGGGCATCCACATAGATGGCCGACACCAGTTCACGGAGAGCATAAGGGGTGAGTTCTTCAATATGAACGTACTTGTGCGCTTTCTGGACGAACTTTTCAATATTCTCGATCTGCTGTTCCTGTACTTCAATTTCCTGCTGGATGGAGAGAACTTCCTCTTCCAGCTGCTTCTGTTCGGCATCGTAGCTCTGACTCATCATGTCGAAGCGGTCATCGCTAAGCTTTCCGTTAACATTGTCCTCGTAAATCTTCATGAACAGCCGTTTGAGGTCTGCGATCCGCTTCTCATTCCGGGCAAGCTGCTTCTTCAGGACAGTCAGCTTTTCGGTGCTTTCCACCCGAAGCTGCTCCTCCATGACCTTGCGGAAGTAGTCCTCATGACAGAGGATGTAGTCCTTCACCCGCTGAACATGGCTTAGCACACGGCCCTCCAAAACCTTTACCCGGATGAAGTGTCCCTTGCACTTGCTCCCGTTCTTCTTGTGCAGAGAGCAATCAAAGAAGTCTT
>OJNU01001490.1_pt1 | contig 11531 bp, 23 predicted proteins | sample 1597941 | NCBI WGS metagenome assembly OJNU01 (sample SAMN01915228, study PRJEB22387) | human gut metagenome | isolation source: stool | host: Homo sapiens | place: USA | reverse complement strand
TGTATGATGACCCTCTTAGGATATTAAGGGCTATTAGATTCGCAGTTACTAAGAGGTTTACTATAGAAGATGCGGATTACTATGCAGAGGATGGGGAGATTTTAGATAGGCGTTACGATGATATAGACTATCAAGAATTAGTAGATATATTAGAACCTGAATACTTTAAAGGTTCCGACAATAACCCAACTGAAGAGAAACCACTATGGACGAGCGGGTATTAATAATATGTAGAGGTATACAAGGTTCAGGTAAATCTACCTGGGCTAAACAATGGTGTCATGAAGACCCAGAACATAGAGTAAGGTTTAACAACGATGACATTCGCAATATGCTAGGTGATTACTGGGTTCCTAGTAGGGAATCTATAGTCACTAACCTTAAGTATCAATTTGCTGTAGCTGCGATGGCTAAGGGGTATGACATTGTCGTTGATAATATGAATCTTAATCCTAAGGAAGTTCAGTGGTGGACGGATGTTGTAGATTGCAACAATTCAGAAACTGCTGCTTACATTACTAAGGACGATGCTGCCAAACCTTATCATTATACAATCGAATTTAAAGATTTCTGGACTCCAGTAGATGAATGTATTAGACGTGATGCTAAGCGAGACAATCCTATTGGTGAGAAGGTAATTAAGCAGACCTGGAATCGCTATAAGGACTTCATAATCCATGAAGAGATTATGGCAAGTAAGGCTAAGATGTTAGTTCAGGATACCAATTTACCAGCAGCTATTATAGTGGATATGGATGCTACTGTATGCTTGAATACTAGTGGTCGTCCGTTCTACGGAGAAGGAGCAGCTGAAGGTATGCTTACTGACGAGCCGATAGTTCCTATAATCGAGCTTATTAGAAACTTCTGTAGTAACTATCCAGCCAAGTTAATAATACTAACTGGTAGAGAGGATACTCCAGAGATTCGTAAGGCTACAGAGCAGTGGTTAGAGGACAACTTCTTACATCCCGATATACTTCTAATGCGTCCAGCTAAGAGTTTTATAGCAGGACCTAAGTGTAAGAAGAAGCTGTATGAGGATAATGTTAAGGGTAACTTCTATATACCATTCGTACTTGAAGATAACGCTAAGTGTGTCGCTATGTGGCGTGAAGAAGGTTTAATCTGTTTACAACCTAATGAAGGTAAGTTCTAATGGCAATCTTAGTAGGACAACTGATTGAAATTCTCCAAAAGTATGACCGAGACAGAGAAGTAACTATACATACTCTTAATAGACGGAATGCAGAGCAAGTAGCCTGTACGGCTATTCAGGAGTATGCCAAATTAATCCAAGAAGGTAACTGTTATCAAGGTTATAGAATCTGGGATTCATCTTGTGGGCATACTAGGGCTAGAGGTTATAAGCCACTATGGGTGGTTGATAGCAAGAATGAGAACTATCTCAATAATGTTATTGATATGATTAATCGGTGTAGAGGTGCTGAACCTAATAAGGTCAAATATATCATTCCTACCCTACACGGATACCACTTAATAACTATTGGATTCGATTGCAATCAGTTTGCTCAAGAGCTGGCAATTAGACCCAATAGATATACAAAAGGACAACCCCACGTTGTTATATTACGATTCGGGAGAGTAAGACCTAGTAATGGGTTCTGTAATAGATTACTTGTTATCAATTATAAACTTATTAATAATGAGTAATTTACCATTAGGAGCGGAGAACGACCCTCGTGCTCCTTATAACATTGAAGAGAAAGTCTTTAAGGTTGATATTAATGCTAAAGGATTAGCATGGTATGAATATTATGGACACTTAGATATAGACGAAGCTATTGAAGCTATTAAGAGTAGAATAGAAGCTGCACTTAATAGCTTAGGAGATGTTGATATAAGTACTGTTGATATACAAGTTTCGTGATATATTTAGTCAGTAATCAAAAGCAATTGTTTGAGACTGACGCATATAAGGAACTGTCTCTGTCTGATGCAATAGATATGATTATGCCTCATTCATGGATTGAGTATGATAGTGAAACTGCTGGTTTAGACCCCTATACCAAACCACTACTGTGTACTCAATATGGATTGGGAGAGAATCAGATAGTCATTGACAATGTTACCATTCCAATTGAGAAGCTTAGATGTGTATTAGAAGACCCTACTAAGACATTCTTAGGTTGGAATATTGCATTTGATTTAAGATTCCTGTATCATCATAGAATAGTTCCTTATAATGTGTGGGATGGAATGATTGCCGAGAAGTTATTATATCTTGGCTATCCTCCCCAGTTTCATAGTCTAGCTCTTAAGGCTGCTGCTTCTAGCTATCTTGGAATTGATATTGATAAGACTGTTCGAGGTCAAATTATAACTCAAGGTCTTACTATACCTGTAGTACAGTATGCTGCTGGTGATGTTATGTATCTTACCAAGATTAAAGAGAAGCAAGATGCCGAACTAGAAGCTAAAGGTCTTACTAAGGCTGCTGAATTTGAAATGAAGTTCACCCCAGTAATAGCCTATATGGAGTATTGTGGTGCTAAACTAGACCCTATCAAATGGAAGCAGAAGATGCAGCGAGACAAGGAGGAGATGAACAAGGCAGAAGCCAAACTGAATGAATGGGTTGAGAATTACTATAGTGAACACAAATCTGAAATTGAGGGATATGTAAGAGTGTCTACTGAAGAGGTAGACATCATGCATGAGAATCAGCTATTTGATAGTCTTACTAATGGAGTTGGTAAGATTAAGCGGGTACAGAATCCTCAAACAGGATTAATTCATTATGAGTATGACCAATACTTCCCATATGTAACGAGGAATCTTCAAGGTGACTTGTTCTCTGGGTTTGATGCTAATGCCAAATGTAATGTCAATTGGTCTAGTAGTCAGCAAGTAGTACCTTTGTTTGAATACTTAGGTATTAATTGTACTACTATCGACCCAAAGACTAAGGTTAAGAAGAAGTCTGCCGACATCAAATTAATCAAACCTCAAGCTCATAAGTGTAGTATAGTTCCATTATATGTGGAATACAAGAAAGCCACAATTCTAGTTAATACCTTTGGTCAGAAGTTTATAGACAAGATTAATCCAATAAGTGGGCGTATCCATCCAGACTACTTTCAGTTAGGAGCCGATACTGGTCGATTATCAGCAACGAACCCGTCACTGATGAATCTGCCACATGACCCATTTACAAGGTCTTGCTTTATAGCTGATACTGGTAATAAGTGGATTAGTTGTGATTATAAGGGGCAGGAGTCCTTTCTAATGGCATCCTTGGCTAATGATACTGCTATGCTTGATGAGCTAGTAAATGGTAGTGGTGACTTACATAGCCTAACTGCTAGAATAGTATTTGAGGATATTCCAAATGATACTCCACTAGAAGTGGTTAAATCTAAATTCAAGCCATTGCGGGACGCTGCTAAGGGTTATGAGTTTTGCTTCAACTATGGTGGGGATTGGAACACGTTGATGAAGAACTATGGTTTGGCTAAGAAGAGAGCACAGGAAGTATATGAGAATTATATGTCTGGCTTCTCTGGATTGAAACGCTATCAGGAATTTAGAAGGAAGGATGTACTTGAGAAAGGATACATACAACTTAATAACATTACTGGTCATAAAGCGTTTATATATGATTGGGACAATCTATGTAAGATTGACAGTGAATTAGGTACTCCAGAAGCACGGTACATGCTAGGATGTAATGGTGATAACTATTATAAATCCAGCTCACAGCATCTAAGGAGAAGGCTATCTGATTCTATGAAGCAATCTATAAATTACCCGATGAACTTATAAGCTGTGTCGGGTCTAAACTCCCCTAATTCGGTGAACCCTGGAGCACAAGTCGTGAGATTAACTGTATGGGAATGCCGAGCCAATCTAAACAGTAATGTTTAGGAGTGTGTAGAGACTAGAACATGGATTCCTTACTCTAAATGGTAAGGAAGGTAAAGTTCCACGAACAGGGAGAATATGTTATGTATTACACAAATTATTGACTACCTTTGCAGGGTAATTAATAATTAGGAATTTATTATGTGCAATACTAAAATTTGCAAACGATGTGGAGAAGAGCAATCTATTGATAACTTCTACAAGGTTCCGTCTATGAAAGATGGACATGACAATACATGTAAGGCGTGTAGGAAGAAATTGCGAAGATTAAGAGATGGAGTCAAGGTAGAGCCTTTAATTACTGAGGGTGTGATGGTTTGTCCAGTATGTAAGAGAGAGCTGTCTGTTGATAAGTTTGATACTTATGCTAAAAGTAAAACTGGAAGATACTGGATGTGTAGTGACTGTTATAAAGAGCATACTCTTATTAACAACGGTAATGATAAGAACTACTTTAGAAAGCTCAGAATTAAACTTTGTCCTGAATATAAAGAAGAGATATACCAGCAGAAGAAAGAGTCTAGAGAGCGTAACATAGAACAAGCTATGTTGACTAGTGCTAAGAATCGTGCTGCTAGGAAAGGTTTAGAGTTTAATTTAGAGTTGTCTGATATTGTAATACCTGATGTATGTCCCTTATTAGAAGTTCCATTTCAATTCGGAACGAAGGATAGTTATGACTATTCTCCATCCTTGGACAGAATTGATAATTCTAAAGGATATATCAAGGGTAATGTTCAGGTTATTAGTATGAAAGCTAATGCTATGAAGAACTCAGCGTCTCCAGACGAACTACACACATTTTGCAAGAACATATTAAGACATAGTCCGAACTGCATCGAATAGGTGTAGAGCTAGAGGATAAAGAGCCTCTAGGGTAACAAGTGTGACAGCATGCAGGAAGTATGTGTTTTAAACTATCAGCTATTAAATTCTTTAATTGGCTGCGTAAGAACAACTTACTGTTTGTTGTTAAATATTGTGTTCCTGTACATGATGAACACAATGTTGAATCACCTGAAGCTATTGCCGATGAAGTAGGCAGTATATTAGTTAAGTGCATGGAGAGTGGAGGCGCTCCATTCTGTACACGTGCTCATTTAGGTGCAGATATATCAATTGCTGACCATTGGATACATTAAACAATGTTAAGAGAAGTTGAAAGAAAGTATTTAGTTAAAAGTAATTCCTTTAAGACTATGGCCGGGCGTGCCGGGCTAATAGTCCAAGGATATTTAGGGGACAATGACATCTCCGAAACCAGAGTGGCTATTAGGGACAATCATGGTTGGTTGTTTGTAAAGAGTAAGGGAATCCTATTTAGAACCGAGTGGATGCAAGAGATTCCTCTCAATGAAGCCATTGACTTATTAAAATTATGCCCTCATGAAGTACGTAAAGTACGTTACATCGTATATTACAAAGGACATAAGTTTGAGGTAGATGAGTTTATTGGCGACAACGATGGATTAGTAATAGCTGAAGTAGAATTAACTCAGGCTGGAGAATCTCTAGACTTACCAGATTTCATAGGTCAAGAGGTGACCGACGACCCTAAGTTCTATAATAGTTATATAGCTAGTCATCCTTACAATACTTGGGAATGAAACTACACGATTTAAAAAGTATGCAGGTTGTTGAGACTAAGGACTTGACACGCTACTTGGTTGTGCCTGATGTGGTTAACCCTCAAGGAGTTCATTCAGACTACTTATTTCTAAGTGAAACTGGGTGGATGAACAGTCAGAGCTACAATGAAGATTTGACACTCAAAGGATGTCCAGATAGTCCATTTACCATTAATAAGGTATACGATAGAACTAATCCCTATACACACGGTAAACACTGTGGTCCTCATTCTTTAAATGATAATCTTGAAGATGACCTGGTACTAGTTTGGGATAGGAACTCTGCCTTAGATATTGTAGAAGATTTGGAGAGGGTAGTTGAGACAGATGCTTATGGTAGTAAAGAAGTTGTCTTTTACTAAATGGCACATTTAGTTGAACTAATAGGAGGTACTGTAGTTAACTTAGATGCTATAGCATACTTTGATGAGGAGTTTGTATACTTCTCATCTCCTCTTCATAGTTTAGCTATAGACGAAGAAGATTATAACACATTGAGAGATTACGCTATTAAGAATTACGAATCTGGATTCGATGCGCTTAATCAAACCGACAGTAGAACTTATTGAACAAGAACCAGGCATTGAAGGTCTCTTTAAGCACATGGAATTGTGTGCGAGAACTTGCTATAAATCTGAAGACAAGATTACTGAAGATAGTGCTAGGAAGTTCATCAATGATGTCATAGTAGCCAGAGGTCACACTGCTATGCTGGAACATGGTACTGTGTATTTAAGATGTGATTTTAAAGCTAATGATGAATCTAATGCAATAGCTTATGGGCTATGGTCTAAATACAATGAGAACCAATATTCAGAAGCTGTGCAGGTACAGCCTGTTCGTGGAATACCGGATGGATTTGTAGCTATTACTACTAATTATAGAGTATTGCTTCAAAACAATTGGCTTGACGATTTGAAGTATCTATGGGGTCCTACAATATATCATGCTAATCGTGTGACTGTTAAATTCACTATAGACAGAGGAGTAAGCCATGAATTTGTAAGGCATCGTAAATTTAGCTTCGCTCAAGAGTCGACACGCTATTGTAACTATAGTAAAGGCAAGTTTGGTAATGAATGTACATTTATCATTCCTTGCTGGGTTGGCTTGAACTCTGGAGTATTTATGACGGAGAGTTGTTTTAAAGATGATTGTATATGGCTAGCTGGAGCATGTCCGCATGAATTTTTATATAAAGAACAGAATCCAGACGTTTACAACTATTTACTAGGTCTATGTAAGATAGAATCTTGCTACTTAGATTTACTTAGTAAAGGATGGAAGCCACAGCAAGCTAGAGCAATTCTTCCCAACAGTCTAAAGACAGAATTAATAATGACTGGCACTGTCGAGCAATGGATTGAGTTCTTTAAGCTAAGGTGTGCTAGAGATGCACATCCACAAGCTAAAGAAGTAGCCGACCAATTGCGCAATCTAATGCTAATTAAGGGATATATTACTCAAGATGAAGAAGGGAATCTACAAGTATCGAATAGATACTAGAAGGCAGAAGAGAGAGCTTTATAAGCATCTACGACAGAACTACTAACACTATTGATAGCTCTGTATTAAGTCATATAGACACTTTGTCGAAAGATTATGGAGAATACTCAACTAAGTTCTCCCTAATCTTTACCATTTTATATCTAGGTATGATTGCTGAAGAGAATAAGGCTGGTACCAAATTAGGCAAGCGAATCAAGAGACTTGGAGTTCATCAAGTACTAGTTGAAAGTTTAGACCCTAATAAGGCAGCTAACTTTAGCAAAGGCATGTCATGGAAGGAAATAGATTATGAATGTAAATCGAGAGGATTTTAAATGAGCAACAATCAATTTAAATTTGACCCAGACCATACATTCTTTACATCAGACACACATTTCGGTCATGCTAATATAATCAATCTATGTAAACGTCCATTCAATGACGTTAGTCATATGACTGAAGTATTAGTGTCCAACTGGAACAGTGTAGTTACGGATGAGGATATAGTCTTCCATTTGGGAGATTTTGCTCTGGGTGGCAGTGAAGTATGGAATAGTATACTCTCCCGATTAAACGGAAGAATCTATCTCATACTTGGTAATCATGACCGTAAGAATTTCCGAGCAGGGTATCTTGGTAAATTCGTGAATGTAACTCCACAAATGCAAATAGAGATAGAGAAGCAGTCTATATATCTGAATCACTATCCCTTCTTGTGTTATGGAGGACAGTACAGAGGAGTATGGCAGCTATTTGGGCATGTGCATTCTGGTCCTAGTAACACAGGAGCAGACATAGCTAGATTGTCTTATTTGCTACCAACTCAATACGACGTGGGAGTTGACAATAACAATTACACTCCTGTAAGTTATAAACAAGTTAAACGTATAATTAATAAGCAAGTAGATGAAGCAAGCACTTTGGTACGCAGTTGACAAGGACGGTGTGAATGGGTTTTATACCGAGAAGCCTACTCGTGACCCACTCTCTGACTCTTGGATTACTAAGGGTGATTATTATGACCCTCAAGAAGGTATATTCCCTGGAGTTGAATTGCCAGAAGGTCTTACTTGGGACGATGAACCTGTAGAGTATGAGTACGAAATCACGATTGCGAAGAAACCTTAGCGGTATTTATATCTTTGATAAGTTGGAAGGAGATGAGAAGTCTCTTCCGACTTGTATCGAAGATTGTAATCATGTAACTAGGGACGAATGGTTGCAGGATTTAGAGAAGGAAGCCTTAATAAGGTGTATACACCAACTATGTGGAGACCTTAGAGAGTTAGGAGATTTGTTAGACATTTATAAAGAGTGAATTATGGCAAGAATAATTAGCAGTAGAAAGAAGTACGTTCAAGTTAAAGACTTGACAGTGTATCCTAGTAAGACAGAGACTATTGAGGTTCTGCCTGATGATGGATTTAGTGGAGCACATAAGTATCGTGCTCGAATGTGTGCTGGTTTTGTTAATGGCAAGACTAAGTATGTTGATGCTACTGATACTATCCAATTCGTTCATAAGAAGGAAGATGGTACAGTAATTCCTGGTTGGCAATCAGAGCAACTTGCACTTATCTTACTTGATAGAGTGAAGAAGTTGAATGAGAAGTTCCCTTGTGAGCAGAATGCTAAGCAGATTGCTGCTCTTCAAGACTATCTTGATGCGTGCCAGGAACGTATTGATGATAGACTTGAACGCAATGTAATGGGAGACTTAAAGGAATGAAGTCAGTAGTAACTTCTAAGACCCAAAATTGCAATCTTCCTAGATTGATATGTCTTGTGGACGACAGTAGGGTAGTTGGCATTTATACGAAGAATCACGAAGTAGTTATCATCACTGATACCGACAAGTACCGTATAGGGAATGTTATCTATCCACCGCTGTTTGTGGCTACCGAATGGGACACTTTTAAGGATGTCGTAACTCTTAGTAATGATTAAGAAGTATTACTATGCCGTAGACAAAGATGGTCAAGGCTGGTATTATGATAACCCTCCTATATGGGATGGAGAAGCATGGAATGTCGATGAGAGTATAAAGTGGGATATCGAAGGTAAGGCTAACACTTTACATGACCCTAAGAATTTTAGCTTCTCTATTCCTGAAGGGTTTGACCATACTTGTGGCTATTTGGAATTTGAAATTAATATAGGTTATTATGCTAATACATGGACATGAAGTTGAAATAGATATGGGCCCTAGTTGTCCAAATCCTAAGCTAAGAAGACAGCTGGAAGCTGAAGGTGTACCCTATATGAGTACATCTGACATTACTTCTTGGGTAGGTGTTGATGACAATTGGTACCACGTATACAAAGCTGGAGCACTTCCTGAATTGTTAACTACTTTGCAGGAATGTACTTCGTCTGAAGAAGAGATGTTTAAGTATTTAGAAAGTATATCAGACTATAGACATGAGGGATGAAATTACTAATCCTATAGGTACTTGGTGGATTGTTGCTAACGATGACGGTCAACAATGGATAGTGGATGGCACTAAACCTACTAAACGTGGCGGTAGGTGGTGTGGTAATAACAATTCCCATGTGTGGACTTTAGCCGAGAGTCACGTATTTGATGATTGTGTACTTCCTAAAGTTACATTTGAAGGCGGTCCCATACAATTTGAGATTGATAAAGATTTAAACACAACTTGGTATAAGGAATGATGAGATATTGGTGTTGTAGAGACCTCACTGGAGACTGGTCCAATGGTACGTTTGTGTATAAGGGAGTAATTCCTCCTATTACGGATGATAATGGTAACTGGCAAGGTCCAACTACTAATAATGACTGGATGTTTTACAGTCCTTCAGAGTCCAGAGATAGATTTGGTAATGACTTACCGGAACTAGGTAAGGGTGAGAGAATTGAGATTCGGTTTAAAACTATAATTGAATTAGTATAATATGCGTTACTGGTATTGCAAAGACAATAATTCAGACGATGCCTTCTTGTATATAGGCACTGTCCAACCTGTTAAAGATGAAGATGGCGAATGGACTAATCCAGATGATGAGACAGCAGACTTTGAATGGATGGACGAAGAAGATATTGCTGATAGATTTGGAGACTTATCTTTAGGAGTATTCCCAGGCATTAGTAGAGGTGAGATTGTGGAATTGTCCATTAAACTCGTTGTTACTAAATGCGAATAGGAGTAACGTCTGACTTACATGGTATATTACCGGAAGTTGAACCTGTAGGTTTACTGTTGATATGTGGTGACATTATGCCACTTAACATTCAATGTAATATGCCTAAATCAGAGAAGTGGCTTAAAGGTGCTTTCTTTAACTGGGCTATGGGTGTACCTGCCAAGCATGTAGTGTTTATAGCAGGTAATCATGACTTTTGGTTTGAACGTAATGGAGGTAAAGAACCTGAAATGTACAATATGTTCCATAAACCTTCTGACGGTAAGATAGTATACTTACATAACAAAGCATGGGAGTATGACCATGAGACCGTAGAAGGTACCTTTGTTAAATACAAAGTATTTGGAACTCCGTACTGTAAGCAATTCGGTAATTGGGCATTCATGAGAGAACCAGAGACTCTCCAAGCTAGATATGAAGCAATTCCTATTGATTGTGACATATTACTGTCACATGATGCACCTAAGTTATTAGAACTTGGGATGATACGTGATGGAGCCTGGGCTGGAGAGAATGCAGGTAATCCTTGGCTAGCAGATGAAATATTACGTAAGCAGCCCAAATATAACTTCTGTGGACATATCCATAGTGGCAAACATGAACTGCAAGAGTTCAACAGCATGAAGTTCGCTAATGTCAGTTTAGTAGGAGAAGATTATAAAGTTCATCACACACCATTATATTTGGACATTTAAAACATGAGTAATGAGAAGGTAGTTTATACATCAGGAGGGTCGTCATTATTAACAGCATTGGCTATAGTATTCATTATATTAAAGATTACAGGGACCACAGCAGTGGCTACTTGGTCTTGGTGGTGGGTGCTTGCCCCAATCTGGATGCCTGTAGCAATGGTATTAGGTATAATGGCAGTCGCCTTTATCTTCTTACTACTTGTGGCTGCTATTGCAGCAATTGGAGGTAAGTAATGGATAAGATTTTATTAATAGTAGACCCACAGGTGGATTTCATCAGTGGGTCTTTAGCAGTTGACGGAGCTAAGGAGAAGATGGATGCCTTAGTAACAGCATTACGTAGTGGAGAGTTATCTCAAGACTATGTAGCAGTTACTAAGGATGCACACCCATCTACTCATTGCTCATTTGTCACTAATGGAGGACAATGGCCAATTCATTGTCAAGTAGGAACTGACGGATTTGAGCTGTATCCGCCCTTACAGAAATGGTGGGACGAGCTTGATGATGATAAGGGAGACCTATTCTACAAGGGCATGGAGCCAGACCATGAGGAGTATAGCATCTTTGAGAATAAGAGATACGGTACTGTTCTTAAAGACATACTACTTGACTTTGAACTTGACGATACTAATGAAATTAGAGTAGTTGGTATTGCAGGAGATTACTG
>OJNU01001482.1_pt1 | contig 11567 bp, 5 predicted proteins | sample 1597941 | NCBI WGS metagenome assembly OJNU01 (sample SAMN01915228, study PRJEB22387) | human gut metagenome | isolation source: stool | host: Homo sapiens | place: USA | reverse complement strand
TGCTTGTCGAATACCCCGATGGCGTTCACGGCAGGGATGAAGCGATTGCCCACAGACTGAACACGGCAGGCATCAGACGGAAAATCACACACGACCAAGTCCGTGTCGTTCGGGTGGTTTTGTCGGGTACGCACGAGGACATGATGAACATACAGGAAAAAGGAGAACTCGATGAATGGTGCAACGACAGCATCCAATGGCTGCAAGCCACATTCGGCAAAGACAATGTGGTTGCCGCACATCTGCACATGGACGAGAAGACTCCGCACATCCACGCAGCCGTTGTTCCCATCGTGACGGGTGAAAGGCGCAAAGCCAAGAAAGAGCAAACGGACGGTAAGCGCAAGTACCGCAAGAAAACAAATTCCGTCCGCTTGTGTGCCGATGACCTGTTCAACCGCCAGACCTTGGTCGCCTACCACGACAATTACGCAAGGGTGATGGCGAAATACGGATTGCAGCGTGGGGTACGGGGTTCGGAAGCACGGCACACCACCACCATGCAGTATTATAGGGACTTGAAAAAGAAGAATGAAGTCCTCGAAACTGAAACCAGACTGTTGCAGGAGAAGAAAGCCGAGGCGCAGGAGGAACTGAAGCAGGTGAAAGCGGAAATCCGTACCGACAAGCTCAAAAACGCAGCCACCGATACGGCAACCGCCCTTGCAAGCAGTGTGGGCTCTCTTTTCGGAAGTGGAAAGATGAAATCGTTGGAGCGCAGGAACGAGGATTTGCAAGACCGCATCCTTGAACTTGAAAACGAAGCCCGACAACGGGAACGGCAACAAGCCAAGCAGATACAGGAGATAAGAAACGCTTACGAGCAACAGCACCGCAAGCTGTCGGAGTTTGCGGATTTTGTCAGACGCTACTTTCCATATGTGGAGAAGCTGATGCCTATAATAAACTTCCTGCGTGACCGATTGAAGTTCAATGACGGAATAATCAGAAGACTGTGCGAGTTCAAGGAGGTCGGGATAAAAGGCGAACTCTATTCTTCCGAATTTAACCGAAGTTTTGATACCCGACACTCCGTCTGCTCTATCAAACAGGATGAAAACGGTAAATTCGATTTCAAGATAGACGGGGTTTCTCACGTGAACTGGTTCAGAAAGAAGATGAATGAGTTTAGAGAAGCCATCGGAATACCGAAGCCAAGACAGAATAGAAGTATGAAACTGTAAATCAAAAAAATCCGTGATAGTAGAATGGTATATCACGGATTTTTCATACTTTTGTATTGGATTGAGGCTACTCTTTCCAAAACATATTAGAATTAAGAAGAAGCGTTATGCTTATCTTGTACTTGAAAACGTAGGAAATTTTCAATTAGGATACAAGGATGGCATAGTGGTTCTCACGCTATAGCGTGGGCTGCTATTGTTACATCTGTATCCGAGGTTTCCTACGACCTTCAAGTAAGAGTGTGGCATTGTGGTTCGCGCTTTTTTGTAGGTTGGACTAAAATGTTTATTAAATATAATACAACAAATTATGAAGAAGCTAATTGTATCATTCGCATTTGTTTTAATTGCTTTGACTTCGTATGCTCAAGGTGGTTCTGAACATCTTACTTTTAAGGGGATTCCCATCGAGGGAAGTATGACTGAATTTTGTCAAAAATTAAAAGCTAAAGGATTTACCTCTATTGGTAGTGAAAACAATCTTGCATTGTTCATGGGAGACTTTACAGGTCGTAATGCAACGATAGGTGTAACAGCCACAGATGATGGGAAAAGTGTATTTGCCGTAGCTGTGTTATTTGACCCAAGCGGTGAATGGAATACGCTTGTCAATACTTATAACTACTATAAAGATTTATACACCCGAAAATATGGCAATCCTACTATATCAAAAGAGAAAAACCCAGCCCATTCAGATTCCAATACCGCTTTAATGGCAGAAGTCCATCAAGGAACGGTTGTATGGGGCAGTGCATGGGAAGTTACAGGTGGAGACATAGAACTGTCAATAGAAAAGACTTCTGGCTTCTATGAAGGTATGGTAATGATACGTTATCGTGATTCTCAAAATGTAGAAACCAAAATTCAAAAAGATTTAGAGGATATTTAGTATCCAATTTATTCAAAAAGTGTCTGGTACAATTATGACTAAGAAATACAATCCGTTAATTGTCAAATAATAACATAACAGATAATGAAAAAGCTTTTCGTATTATTCGCAGTGATTATGACCTCTTGCACACTCTCTAATGAGGAAAAAGCAGAGAGACTTGTTAAAGAGACGCTCAAAGATTATCTCTATCATCCAGATTCCTATGAGCCGCTATCAACAAGAGTTGATAGTATGTTCATAGATGTAACTACTATAGAACCTATTATGGAAACCAGCGATGAAATCAAAGATTTGATTTCTAAAATAAATAGATGTGAAAGAGAAATAGAATCCGCAGAATCTTCTATGGATATTTGGGCTCCTGATGGTTATTCATCTCAATACTCTCGTGGTGAATATGCACGAGCAAAAAAAGAAAAGGAAAAAGCTAAATCAGATTTGGATAAGTACACGAAGAAACTTTCGGGGCAATTTGTATCATTAAAAGAAAATGTAGCTAAATATCACAAAGGAGAATTTACGGGTTGGGCAGTTAGCCATAGATTTAGAAGCCTAAATGGTGCAGGCTCAATGACAATCCCTGGAGAAATGATTTTCTTTTGCGATAAAGAGTTTACAACTTGTAGTGGTTATGAAGCTAATAAGTTTGAGGACTTTGTAAATGTTTTGAAAGCTGTTGATGAAGCAACTTCTGATGAAGATATATTGGATTATTTCAAGGAAAATAGTTTCCTGCTATAATTGCAATTTTTAATAAATTAGAAAGTTAGTGTACCTTTGCGGTCGCTAACTTTTTACATAAATAAAAGCATTTATCAACGATAAATCTTTTTCCAATATGCAACCATTGTTTGTTTTGATAATTTGTATAATTGCTATTTCAATAGGTATAATAGTGATGGTACGAACACGTCTAAAAAGCAAATCCAAAGAGCTTGCAGAAAAGCTAAACCATATATCTTCATATAGCGAAAAATCAAATTATGAGCAAGCAAGGGAGAGATTATCAGCTCTTAATGAGGGCGTGTTTATTGATATTCCCTCAGACTTGAACAACGGCTTTTATGGTAAAGTAATCTCCGCAACACAAGAAAAAGATTTCATCAATCATTATAAAGCACATTTCCAAGAAGCATACTCTTTACTGAAGAAACTTGAAGCCTTTAACATCACTCCATCGGAAACAATATCCAAATTCATCAACGATTTTGGAGCAATCAGCAAACTTGTAAAACAACATAATGAGGGTGTTATAACCTTTCTACTTGACACTCACAAGGACTTTTTCGACCATTGCCTAAAATACCCATTAGATAAGCAACAAAGACGCTCTATTGTTTCGGAGGAGGATAATTGTTTAGTAGTCAGCAGTGCAGGTAGTGGTAAAACCTCTTCAATTGTCGGTAAGGTTAAATATCTCACTGAAATCAAAGGTATAGCACCCGAAAGGATTTTACTTATCAGTTATACCAATAAGGCTGCAGCTGAACTTACCGAAAGAATGGCAACCAATGGATTGAAAGGTTATACATTTCATAAGTTAGCTATTGACATTATCGGCAAAACGACAGGTACAAAACCATCTATTTGCGACAATACAGATTCATTGTTTGTAGATATATATCACAAATTGTTAGATAAATCGTCTTTCAAGAAAAGTATCGTGGAATACTTTATTGATTACCAGACGAATGAAGCAGATTGGGAACAACGCAAAAATGAAAGGCGAGAGCAATTATCAGAGCAAAAGAATGTGCAGCTAAAGGCTATGTTCCCCGACATGGACGGCAGAGCCATATATGTAAGAAGCGAGCAGGAACAAAAGATATGTTTCGTATTGTCTTCACTTGGTGTGAAGTTCAGATATGAAGAACCATACGAACATCAATTAGCAGATGAGATGCACTCACAATATCGCCCCGATTTCTCAATATATTTTGAGCAAGAAGGAGTAACCAAACGCATCTATCTTGAACATTTCGGAGTTGATGAACACGGGCTTGTTCCTGCTTGGTTTGCAAAAGATAAGGGTATAACCTACGAAGAAGCCAATCAGAAATACAATGATGGTATAACTTGGAAGAAAACTGCTCACGAGAAATTTGGTACACAACTTTTAGTAACATCAAGTGCAGATTTCCATTATTCTGATATTAGGGATAAACTCCGTAAACTATTAGATGATGCAGGTGTGCCAATTCAAGAGAAAACTGATGAAGAGTTATACGATTTGGTGTTGCCAAAAGGTAGCAAGCAGGAAAAAGCGTTTATTCGTCTTGTAGTTACTTTCGTTACATTGGTGAAATCCAGTTGTAAATCAGTCAAAGATGTTTTAAAGCAAGCCAAAAATGCAGATGATGAACGAAGTGTGTTTATCATCAAGAATATATTTCAACCTGTGTATGAACGCTACATAAATGCGTTAAGCGATAGTAACCAAATTGATTTTACCGATGCTATTCTTCAAGCCACTGAGATATGTCGGACTTCACACCTTGTTGAATACGATTATATCATAGTGGATGAGTTTCAAGATATTTCAGTTGACCGTTACAACTTCTTGAAAGTATTACGAGAGGGGAATCCTCCTGCAAAGTTGTATTGTGTGGGTGATGATTGGCAATCTATTTATCGTTTCTCGGGAAGTGATATGGCTCTATTTAATCAATTCCCCGAATATTTTGGAGCAACGGAGATAAACAAGATTGAAACTACATACAGGTTTGGAGAGCCTTTGGTTTCTTTATCGTCGAACTTTATACAACGCAATAAAGCCCAAATACAAAAGAATATCCATTCGTTCAGCTCAGAAATGAGAACCGAATTGGAATTCTATGCTTATGATAGACGAGATTACTGCAATACGATAGGGCAACTTGTGGCTTCTATTCCATCGGATAAATCAATATTCCTATTGGGGCGTTACTCTTTTGATGATTACTACCTCTCTTTTATGTACCAATCAATTAAAGAGGGTAATAGATTCTACTATGTGATAGGAGGACGAAAAATAGAGTTTTTAACCGTACATAAGTCAAAAGGTCTTGAAGCGAATTATGTAATACTCTTACAATGCAATAAAGATACATACGGTTTCCCATCACAGGTGAGTGACGACCCTGTGCTTAACTATGTGCTCACTAAGAGCGACCAATTCCCATACGGAGAAGAAAGAAGATTATTCTATGTTGCAATAACAAGGGCTAAGATAAAAACGCTTGTATTATACGATAAGCGTTTCCCGTCTGTATTTGTGGATGAATTCTTGCACCCCGAAAAGGTGTCAGAAGAAAGCTATGTAAAGCACCCTAACGCCAATAAAAGATGGACAAGAAGTGCAGACCAATTTTTATTGAAACTGCACAATGAAGGTAAGAGTGTCAAATATATTGCAAACAAAATGGGTAGAAGTCAAACTTCGATTGTAATGCGATTAAACAAACTAAAAAAATAGTCGAACTTTTTCTTTGATGTACCTTGTGTACATCGGACTATTCTATTATTTTTGTACACAGAAACGAGTTACTTGAAAGCAATTCAAGGTAGAACGCAGCAGATTGTACCGTTGCCAAGTCATTACCTCAAAAACGGGTAATTATCCCAAAGTCCTTTGTATAAGGTACTAACAGAAGTTTTCCAGAATTATATAAAAATATTTTCTTCATGGTTCGGTCTTGTTATTTACGTTTGAATTCTACGATCAGCGCCTGCCGCGGGCCGACCGTGGTGGTATCGTCCACCTCCGTGGCTTCGCCCGTCAGGACGTTGCGCCCGTCGCTCAGCCCCGAGGCGATCTCGGCATAGTGCGACCACGGCACCTGTTTCTTGCCCCGCGAGTTGTTGATGAAGACGAATACCGCGTCGGTGTCGTCATAACGGAAATAGGCGTAGGTGTTGTCGCGCGAGAGGAAGTGCATCGTGCGGCCGTTGTGGATCACGGGCTTCGACTTGCGCCATTGGAAGAGCCGCTGCGTGTAGTCGAAGAGCCCCGCCTGTACGGCATCGCGCTGCGTGGGGTCGAACAGGTTCACCGCGTCGCCCTCCCAGCCGCCGGGGAAATCCACGCGCAGCCCGCCGTGTCCCTGCGAGAGGTCTTTCGAGGTGAACATCATCTCGTCGCCCGAGAATATCTGCGGGATGCCGCGCATCGTGGCCAGCATCGCCATCGAGAGTTTCAGCCGGTCGGGGTTTCCGCGTACGATGTCGCCGATGCGGTCGGTGTCGTGGTTGGCGACGAAGATCATCATTTTCGACAGGTCATGGTAGACGAAATCGTGCGACAGGCAGTCGTAGACGCGCGTCATGCCCTCGCCCCAGCGGAGCGAGTCGGTGGGCAGCGCCCGGCAGATGGCCTCCTGCAGCGGGAAATCCATGATCGACGGCAGGTGCGAGTCGAAGCCGTCCTTGTTGGGATTGCCGCCCTGCCAGTATGCCAGTTGCGGGATCGACGACGTCCAGCATTCGCCCACGATGTTGAAATCGGGGTATTCCCTGCGTACGGCCGCGCACCACTCGCTCATCGGCACCTTCTCGTTGTAGGGGTAGGTGTCGACGCGGAACCCGTCCAGGCCGGCATACTCGATCCACCACACGGCCCATTGCTTGAAATATTGCAGCACGTAGGGATTGTCGAGGTTCATGTCGGGCATCGACGGCACGAACCAGCCGCTCTCCTGCAGGTCGAGGTCGTAGCGCGAAGCGTTGGGATCCATGTTCGTCGAGAAGCAGACGTTCGTCCCGGTGTATTCGGGGAACTGGTGTATCCAGTCCCTGAAAGGCAGGTCTTTCATCCACCAGTGGCCCGTGCCGCAGTGGTTGGTGACGATGTCCATAATCACCTTCAGCCCGTGCTCGTGGGCTTTGCCGACGAACTCCCTATACAGTTCGTTCGAGCCAAACCGGGGGTCTATGCGGTAGTAGTCGCCGCAGGCGTAGCCGTGGTACGAACCTTCGGGTTCGTCGTCCAGCAGCAGCGGCGTGGGCCATACGGCCGTGGCGCCCAGCCCTGCGATGTAATCCAGGTGGTCGATCATCCCCTGCAGGTCGCCCCCGTGGCGGCCGAAGAAGGCGCTGCGGTCGGCGCGCTCCCGCGTGTGGGGCGTCGAGTCGTTCGACGCATCGCCGTTGGCGAAGCGGTCGGGCATCAGGAGGTAGATCATGTCGGCCGTGGTGAAACTCCTGCGTGCGGCCGAGCCTTCGGCGCGTGCCGCGATCTCATAGGGAACCTTGAACTGCCGTTCCCCCTGCGAGAATACGAGGTAGTAGGTGCCCGGCTCCGCGTCGGGTTTCACCTCCACGTCCACGAATAGGTAATTGGGACTGTCGGCTTTGTGGCGGGCCTTCACCCCGACGCCCTGTCCGCCTTCGATGCGGATGTCGTATGCCGCGATGCCGGCCCCGTTGACGAGCAACTGGAGCGGGGTCTGCATCCCCGTCCACCACGAGAGGGGTTCGACGCGGGTAACCTCGCCCGAGGCGTCTGCCACCGAGGCGGGGTCGAATGCGGACTGTCCTGTCCCTGTGCAGGAGAGCAGTCCGGCTGCTGCGAGTGTCATGAAAAATCGGTTCAAAATATCGTCGTTTGTAAAGTTAGCAAAAAATCGATTTCCAGCGATTCCCGTTTCGCCCGGGGCATCCCTGTGCTTCTCGGATGGTTTACTGTCTATTCCCGTCGGGTTCTATCGGGTTCCCGACGGTTTCCCGGCGCTGTTTCCGCGCATCCCCGGCGCATGTCCGCAACCTTTATCTCCTGTCTTGTGCGAAGACCAGCCACTGCCATGCGGGAAGCACGGTGCGGGTGCCGCCCGTGTATTCCTTCCCGGTGAAGAACTCGCGGCGCGAGCCCTCGAACGGCAGGTCGAATGCGACCTCCTCCGCACTGAGGTTCGCAGCGACTGTCACCTCGTTGCCGCCGGCCGTACGGGAAAACAGCATCAGGCCGTCGGGTGTTCGTTCGCCGAGCGGGTATGCGGCCTGCCCGCCGCGTTCCCCGGCCGCGAGCACCGGGTTCTCGTGGCGCAGCCGGATCAGTGCGGCGTAGAAATCCGTAAACCCGTTGCGTTCCCACGCGGGGACGGGGTCTTTCTCGAAGAACTCGAAGCGGTGGTCGAACCCCATCTCCTGTCCGGTATAGACGAGCGGCTGCCCGTTGGGCAGCGTGAAGGTCAGCAACGCCGTCACGCGTGCCGCGTCGCCCATGCGCTCGAATTCCGTCCCGGCCCACGAGTTTTCGTCGTGGTTCGAGGTGAACATCAGGCGGAACGCCTCGCGCGGCATGGCAGCGGCATCCCTGGCGACGTAGGCACGCAGGTCTGCGGCGCTTTTCCGTCCCTGTGCGATGTCGTTCAGCAGGTGGTGCAGCTCCCACGCATACGAGGCGTCGAACGCCCCGTCGTGCAATGCGGGGGCTTCGCCCTCGGCGAGCAGGTAGATGCCGGGGTACTCCTTCCGCAGTGCGGGCAGCGTCTGCTGCCAGAAGTCGATGGGTACCTCGCACGCCATGTCGCAGCGGAATCCGTCGATGCCGCGGTCGAGCCAGAAACGCATGGCGGCCGCCATTGCGGCACGCATGTCCGCGTTGCCGTAGTCGAGCTTGGCGATGTCCGTCCAGTCGTACTGCACGATGGTGTTGCCCAGCGAGTCACGTACATACCAGTCGGCCGGGCGCTCCTCGATCCAGCGGGCATCGGGCGAGGTGTGGTTGGCCACCCAGTCCAGGATCACGCGCAGCCCGAGTCTGTGGGCTTCGGCCAGGAACCGGTCGAAATCCTCCAGCGTGCCGAATTCGGGGTTGACGGCTTCGTAGTCGGAGATGGCGTAGTACGAGCCGAGGGTTCCCTTGCGCTCCTTGACGCCGATGGGGTAGACGGGCATCAGCCAGACGACGTCCACGCCCAGTTCTCTGAGCCGGGGTAGGTGGCGTGCGGCCGCCGCCAGCGTCCCTTCGGGGGTGTACTGGCGCACGTTCATTTCGTAGACGACCGAGTTGTAACTCCAGTCGGGGTGGGCGGCCGGTTGCTGCGGCCGTGTGCCGCAGGCAACCAGTACCATTGCGAGAAGTAATGCGGGCAACCGTTTCATGGCGGGTCGTTTAGAGCGTGAACACGACCGACGACCAGGCACCCATGAGCAGTTTCGACGAAGCGTCGCCGCGCTGGAGCTTCACTTCACCTGAGACGCCTACGGCCTTGTCCGGTTGGTCGGTAAGGGTCAGTATCTGTGTCTCCTGGCCGAAGTTGTGCACGACGAGCATCCGTTCGCCGTCCAGCTCGCGGTACCAGGCCGCGATGGATTGCTGCGAGGTGTTGCCGTCGTTGTAGACCGGGTGTTTGACCATCTTGCCCTGCGCCAGCACGGGATAGGTGTTGCGCAGCCGGGCGAACGTGCGGTAGAGGTTGAGCAGCGAACCGTCGTCGTCGGCCTGCGCCTCGACCGAGATCGCTGCGGTCAGCATCTGCATGTCGATCTTGCCCGAGAGGCTTCCCGAAGCCAGTTCGTTGCCCGCCTTGTCCCACAGGATCGGGGTGCGGACATATTCGTCGCCGTTGGATTTGGTGCCCCAGTACCCGAGCTCTTCGCCCTGGTAAATGTAGGGTGCGCCCTGCGCCGTGAGCAGCACGGCGGCCGCCACCTTCATCTTTTCGGCGGACTGCCCCAGGTCGGAGCCCGTGCGATCCTCGTCGTGGTTCGAAAGTTTCGTGGCTTCGATATAATCGCTGCGGTACTGTGCGTAGAGGGGTTGTACGTCGAGGATGTCCTTGACGAAATAGCATCCGATGCCGTTTTGCAGCGCCCATTTGAGCTTGTACCAGAACGTGAATTCGAACAGCGCCGGCAGCCCCCGGTAATAGGGTGCCGCCTTGTCCGCTTCGTCGAGCATCTCGCCCACCATGTAGAAATCGCCCTCTCCGCCGGCGGCCTTGTAGCTCTCGTTCATGCGGTCGTAGAATTTCTTGAGGAACGTGGGGTTCTCGTCGTTGTAGGCGTTGTGGTAGATGTGCTTCACGGCATCGAGGCGGAACCCGTCCACGCCCATGCGTACCCACTTGTCAGCCGCTTCGGCGACGGCCTTGAACGCCCCGGACTGCTCCGCCTCGGCGGCTTTGCCGTAGTTGAGGTCGGCGAATGCCGCCGTCCAGAAGTGCGAATGGTACATCGTCGGCAGCGAGAACTGCACGTTGGCCGGGTCGGCCGAGCGGTTCGATGTCAGGGTGAAGGGCTCCCCGAACCGGATGATCGTCCGGTTGTCCGGGGCGCCGTATTTGGTGCCTGCGGCCCACGACGTGGTCGAGGTGCGGACGAGGAATCCCCAGTCGGAATCGAAGTCGAGCGTCAGTTCGTAGCTGTTGCCGCCCCTGGTGTAGAAGCGTTTGCTCGTGCCGTTGCCGAAATAGAGGTACTTGTCGTCCGGGCCGCCCTGCGTGTTGTCCGCGTCCGCGGCGTCGGTCGTTTCGGTAACGGTCACCGTCGGGCTGTCGGCATTTGTCCAGTCGAGTACGAACTTGAAGCGCCCGGCGGCACCCGCCCCCGTGTCGGTCGAGAACCATTGTCCGGCATCGTAGCCTGCGGCGCCTTCCGTGGCGATCTGGTCGATCCGCCCGGCCGCGATGTCGGCCTGCGGGTCTTCGGAGAAGATATAGCGGTCACGGTAAGGGCTCCCTTCGGACGCGGCGGCCGATTTGAACCACGGGTGGTCTTTGCCCGTATGGTTGAGCACGTAATCCAGGTAGACCCGGATGCCGCGGGCATGGGCCGCGTCGATGAATGCCCTCAGGTCGGCGTCCGACCCGAAGGCGGGGTTGACCGCCTCGTAGTCGAGCACGTCGTAACCGTGGTACGAAGCCGCCGGATGGATCGGTGAGAGCCACACGGCCGAGGCGCCGAGTGCGTCGATGTAGTCGAGCCGCCGGGTCAGCCCCGGCAGGTCGCCCACCTTGTCGCCGTTGCCGTCGGCGAAGCTGTATACCAGCAGCTGGTAGCTTATGTCGGCGCGTTTGCGGTTGTCCCACGCATCGGGCTGGGCGACGACCTGCTCGCCCTCGAAATCCTGGGAGGCATCGCCGCTCTGTGTCACGGTGACGACGACCGGATCGCAGCCCGGGGCGGTGAAGGTAAGCGTCGCGGAGCGTTTCGACGACTCGTTTGCGATCGCCGTGACCGCGAACGACGTGGAGGTTTTGCCCGATGTGAGGGCCGGGGTGCACCATGCGGTATTGTCGCTCTGCGTCAGCGACCACGCGCCCGCATCGGTGCGCAGGTCGAGCAGCCGGCTGCCGCCCGCGGCTTCGAATTCTATCTCCGTGGGGGTCACGGAGAGCATACTGCCGCCGGTATCGCCGGTCTTGTCGTCGCTGCACGACACGGATACGGAAAGTACGAGTGCTAGCAGCAGGAAAAGAAATTTTTTCATAGCGGAATCTCGGTTAAAGTTCGTTTCGGGGCCTGCCGCCCGGTCAGGGACGGCAGGCCAGAAACGGGACGGCAGCCTGTGC
>OJNU01001481.1_pt1 | contig 11573 bp, 10 predicted proteins | sample 1597941 | NCBI WGS metagenome assembly OJNU01 (sample SAMN01915228, study PRJEB22387) | human gut metagenome | isolation source: stool | host: Homo sapiens | place: USA | reverse complement strand
AATACCAAACACTTACTTTATTTATCCAAATTTTGCCGTTTTTTTGCGAGTTCTTGATATATTTGTAGTTCGAATAAAAACCGTCAACTTATGAAAAAATCGTGTGTTTTGGTCAGCGGCGGCGCCGGTTATATCGGTTCGCATACCGCCGTGGAATTGATCAGTGCGGGGTACGACGTGGTGATCGTCGACAATCTCTCGAACAGCGACATTGATGCAGTCGAGGGTGTGCGCAGGATCACGGGCGTCGACGTCCCGTTCGAAAAAGCCGACTGCTGCGACCGCGACGCCTTTGCCAGGGTGTTCGAAAAATACGACTTCGATTCGGTAATCCACTTCGCAGCGTCGAAGGCCGTGGGCGAATCGGTGAGCAAACCGTTGGAATATTACCGCAACAACCTCATGTCGTTCATGAACGTCATCGGCCTGATGCGCGAGTACGGGCGGCAGAACATCGTCTTCTCGTCGTCGTGCACCGTCTACGGCGAGGCCGACGTGCTGCCCGTCACGGAGCAGACGCCCCGCAAGCCCGCCACGTCGCCCTACGGCAACACGAAGCAGATGTGCGAGGATATCCTGCGCGACTCGCTGGCCGCCTACGAGGGGCTGAAAGGCATTGCGCTGCGTTATTTCAACCCGATCGGGGCGCACCCGTCGGCGCTGATCGGCGAGCTGCCGCGCGGCGTGCCGCAGAACCTGGTGCCCTACATTACGCAGACCGCCGCAGGCATCCGCGAATGCCTGTCGGTGTTCGGGGACGACTACCCGACGCCCGACGGCTCGAACATCCGCGACTATATCGACGTGGTAGATCTGGCGAAGGCGCATGTGGCGGCGATCCGGCGCATGATCGAGGACAGGAACAAGGCCCGGTACGAGGTATTCAACATCGGCACGGGGCGCGGGGTTTCGGTGCTGGAGCTGGTGCACCGGTTCGAGCAGGTCAACCGCCTCAAACTCAACTATAAGATCGTCGGCCGCCGTGCGGGCGACATCGTGGCCATCTGGGCCGATCCGTCGTATGCCAACAACGAACTGGGCTGGCGGGCCGAGCGCTCGCTCGACGAGACGCTCGCGGCAGCCTGGAAATGGGAGAAGCATATCCGCGGCATCGAATAGCGCAATGCACTGCTGCAAACCCGAAAGGGACGGATCCGCACCGGATTCCGTCCCTTTCCCGTAAATACGCTTATGGTGTTTGTATTTACTTTCTGCGCCGTATGTTGTCGGTGAGCGATTCGACCCTGCAAGGGCCGTCGTACGTTATCCGGGCGGCTGTCGAGGCGTTTATCCGCAGGGTGCCCGAGCACCACACGTCGGCCTTGGCATAGTTCGATACGGTCAGGTCGTAGTCGGCGACCCGCAGCTCGGGGGCGCTGAACTCACCGCCGGACGATACCCTGACCGCGGCGCTGGCGACCTGTGCCGACCCTTTCAGGTTGATCTTGCCGTAACTGCCGACTTCCGCCTCGAGCGAATTCCCGCTGAACGTGCCGCTGAACGAGCCGCCGCTGCTGACGGTCAGTTTCGCCTGCCGGCTGTTCACCGTCACTGCGCCGGAGAACTTGGCGTAGCTGTCGACGCTCAGCGTCAGTGCATCCGAGATCAGCGTACTGCTGACACTGGCGCCGCTGCTGATCTTGAGCGTCAGGACGGAAGCTTTGATGTCGTTCGAGAACTTGGCGTAGCTCCCGACCGTGACGTCGCAGTTGTTGCGGCAGTCGACGGGCGCCTGTGCCGACCCGTAGCTCGAAACCCGCAGCTCGCAGTCGTTGCAGCGTACCGAGCCCGAGAATTTGCCGTAGCTCGACACGCTGAGCTGGGCGGTACCCGGGGTGTCGATGTCGGCGATGACCGATCCGTAGCTCGAAACGGAAACCGCGACCGAGGGCCCTTTCAGCGGCAGCTTGCAGGTCACCTTGCCGTAGGAGCCGGCCGATATCTGGCGCAGGGTGGCCGACGCGGGAACGACGACCGAGACCGAAATGTTCTCCGTATTGTTGGCGTTGACACGGAATTTCAGCGTCCCGCCGTCGCGCTCGAGCACCAGGTAGTCGATCACATTGTCGTCGGCCGTCACGCTGATGGTTCGGGCCGTGGGGCTGACCGTGACGTCGAAGAACGCCGCGGCCGAAATGCCCGTGTAGTCGCCCGCCTTGCCCCAGTCCTGCGTCACCATGCGCCCGCTGCCTTTCAGCCGCGTGTTCTGGTTGCGGCGGCGGTCGACGGCGGCACGTTTGATGTTGGTGCCGATTTCGCCCTCCGTGTTGTAGAGGCGGCGGATCTGCTCGGCAGTGAGCACAGCGGCGAATTTGTCCACGTAGTCGCGTTTGACCTGCGCCGTGGCGGCGATGTTCGAGAGCTTGGTTTTGAGTCCCTGCCGTTGAGCGGCCTCGTCCGTTCCCGCCGCCGGGGTGTTGACGGCCTTGTCGAGCGCCTCGCGGTAGGCTTTGTAGAGCGGTTCGAACTCCTTGCGCTGGCGCGAGGTAAGCCCCAGTTCGCGCACGACCTGCTCGCGGGCGGCCTTGTTCAGCTCTTCGATCGACTGGTTGGCGACGGCGGCCGTTTCGGCGGCGTCGATGGCGGCGCGTGCTTCGGCGACGGCGCGGTCGATCTCGCGGTCGGAGGCGCCGACGGCCCTGCGGGCCTCGGCCATGGCACGGTCGATCTGGCGGTCAGTGGCGTTTACGGCGCGGTGCGCTTCGGACAAGGCACGGGAAACCTCCCGGTCGGCCGCGTTGCCGGCCGTGTTGACGATAGCCCGGGCTTCGGCCAGAAGCTGCTTCAGTTCGTCACCGGCGGGCGCGGCCTTGCCTGCGAGGGCGAAGAGGAGCGCGCAAAGAAAAGTGAGGAGTTGTTTCATAGCGCATGGAGTTTTAAAGTTGCTGGTTGTAGAGTATGTCGTCGTAGTTCTCCGCCGCAGCCTGTTGCAGGGTTTCGGTCGGGGCCGTGGCGAGCATCTGCTCGATGTCCGGCAGCGGGGCCTCGGCGCGGTGGCCGAGGTGTCCGGAGAGGAGGATGCCCGTTGCCAGGAGGGCTGCCGCGACACCTATCCCCGCCGCCAGGTAAAGCCGGCGGGTACGGGCAGCGGGTGCGGGCCGTGCCGCCGTATTGCGGAGGATACGTTCGTGCAGCGCTTCGAGGCGATGCTCTGGCAGGCCGTAAGGCAGCCGCCTGCCGATATTTCCGAATTCGTGGTTCATAATTCCCGTGTTAGTTTCTCTTTCAGTTTCTGTACCGCATGGTGGTAATTGACCTTGAGCGTCTCTTCGCGCTGCCCCAGCACGCGGGCGATCTGTCCGTAGGGCATTTGGTCGTAGTAGCGGAGGTTGAAAACCAGCCGTTGCTTGAGCGGCAGCTCCAGGATCGCCTGCTGGAAACGTACCAGCGTCCGGTCGGCATCCTCGCCGCACTCCTCCGCCACGCGGCTTGCCAGGATGCGGCTCACGTCGTCGAGCGAGGAGAAGAGCCCCGGCCTGCGCCGCCGCAGCATCGTCAGTGCCGTATTTGTGGCGATGCGATAGAGCCATGCCCCCAGTTCCCCGGTTCCGCCCCGGAAGGTGCCGATCTTGTCGTAGGCGCGGATGAAGGTTTCCTGTACCACGTCTTCGGCATCCTCGTGGACGACGACCAGCCGTCGTGCGTGCCAGTAAAGCGGCCGCAGGTATGCCCCGACCAGACGGTCGAACGCCCCGCGCCGGGTGGCGGGATTGCGTAGCGCCGAGAGTTCTTCTGCGGGTATGTCGCGGGTCTCTTCCATGAGGGTTTGTCTGTAAGACGCGTTAAAGTTGCAAAAGTTAAATCCCAAACCGAAATTTTTTTTGCCCGGAAACGAATTTTTTACGGTTGATTTTTGATTCTTAATATTTTACCTTATCTTTGCGATCCGAAACAGGCGGAATTGGGGCGCGGCTTGCGTGGCCGGGCTGAGAACCGCCGGTGGTAACACATTAAAAAACAAACGTATTATGAAAACTATCTCTGTAAAGGCCGTTAAGCGTGATGAGTACGGCAAGAAAGCGGCCAAGGCCGTACGCCGCGAGGGCATGGTACCCTGCGTACTGTCGGGCAACGGCGAGTCGGTTTCCTTCTCGGTAGACCCCCGCGAGATCAAGGCCCTGATCTACACCCCCAACTCTTACATCGTCGAGTTCGATTTCGACGGCAAGAAAGAGCAGGCCGTGCTGCGTGAGGCGCAGTTCCACCCCGTCCGCGAGCAGATCCTCCACCTCGATTTCTACCGCATTGCCGAGGGTAAACCCGTATCCATCGCCATTCCGGTACGCCTGACGGGTAACGCCGAAGGTGTGAAGGTCGGCGGTAAGCTGACGCTGTCGGCCCGTAAGCTCGTCGTGAGCGCGCTGGTCGAGAACCTGCCCGACGAACTGGTCGTGGACGTAACCGAACTGGGTGTCGGCAAGACCATCTTCGTAGGCGACCTTGCATTCGAGAACCTGAAATTCGTCACTCCGGCTTCGACGGCCGTCTGCGCAGTGCGCGTGACCCGTGCATCGCGCGGTGCGGCGGCACAAGCCTAATCGGTAGCGTATGAAATACCTTATTGTTGGGTTGGGAAATATCGGCGCCGAATATGCCGGAACCCGGCACAACATCGGATTCAAAGTGTTGGACGCCCTCGCCGAGGCGTCCAACGCTGTTTTTACGACGGCGCGTTACGGCGATGTGGCCGAGTTGAAGCATAAGGGGCGTACGCTGATCCTGCTGAAACCCTCGACCTACATGAACCTTTCGGGCAAAGCCGTCCGTTACTGGATGGAGGCTGAGAAGATCGCCCCGGAAAACCTGCTGGTGGTTTCGGACGACATTGCGCTGCCGTTCGGCACGCTGCGTATGCGTCCCCGGGGGAGTGCCGGGGGGCACAACGGGCTGAAGAATATCGCCGAGCTGCTGGGAACGGAGGACTACGCCCGGATGCGCTTCGGCGTGGGCGGGGATTTCCCCAGGGGCCACCAGGTCGACTATGTGCTGGGGGAGTGGTCGGACGAGGAGCGCAAGGCGCTGCCCGAGCGGCTCAAGGTGTTCGGCGACGCGATCCTTTCGTTCACGACGATCGGGTTGGAACGGACGATGAATTTCTTCAACAAGAAGTAAATAAACGGTTGAAAAAGAGCCGATGGGCTCGAAATAAAAAACGGACGGAAATCGTGCTTGCATGATGATCCGTCCGTTTTGGCGTTTTATCTCCCGCAGGGATTCTCAAGTGTTCGTCAGTTCCGCCGCAGAAATCACGCCCCGTGCCATGGGCGTAGCGAAGGCGTAATTCCGACCGGACGGTTCGGGGCTTCGTGCCTACGCAAGGCCCCGAGAACGAGGCTGCTGCGGACGCCGCCGCGAAGGTCGGGAGTTCGTATGGGGAGGCGCAGGACATACTGGCCTACTCGTCCCCGTCGTAGTAGATTCCGTCCATCAGCCCGTCCAGTTCGCGGCGCTCCTTTTTGGTCGGGCGCCCCGTACCGCGGTCGCGGAAGACGAAGATAGTTTCGCGCGGGCTGCTGAGCTTGTCCAGCTCCTCCTGCGGGGTGATGTTGAGGCAGTACAGGGGGACGTTCTTGGCCGGCTGGCGGCTCGACACGAAGTCGAGCACCCGGTAGGAGTAGGTCACCTGCATCTTGCGCACGGCGATCACGTCGCCGATCTTCACTTCGCGCGAGGGTTTGGCGGCGGAGCCGTTTACCGTGACTTTGTTGTTGCGGATGGCATCCGCGGCGTCGCTGCGGGTTTTGAACACCCGCACCGCCCAAAGGTATTTGTCGAGTCTTATGTCGTCCATGGCCATGTTATTTTTCGTAAATGGATTCGCTGCGGGGCGTATCGTGCGACTGTTCGTCGTTCTGGCGGCTGACGCTGAGGATCATGCCCAGCGCGATGGTGGTGAAGATGGTCGACGAACCGCCGCGCGAGATCAGCGGCAGCGTCTGCCCCGTTTCGGGGATCAGGTTGACGGTCACCATGATATGCAGCAGCGCCTGGCAGGTTATCAGCAGGGCGAGCCCAAGTACCAGCAGCCCTGGGAATGCTGTCCCGCAGCGGCGGAATATTTCGATGCCCCGGAAGAATATCCACAGGTAGAGCATCAGCAGGGCCAGTGCCAGTACGATGCCGTATTCCTCGACGAAGAAGGCGTAGGCGTAGTCGCTTTCGGGATGGATCATCTCGACGCGCATGGCGCTCTGTCCGGCGCCTTCGCCGAAGACCCCGCCGTTATGGATGGCGATCATCGACCGCTCGGTGTCGGTGAGGTGCTCGATCGGTTTTTCGGTCTGCGAGCGCGTCCAGAGGTGGATCCATGTCGAGACGCGCCCTTCGGCCGTCTCGCTGCGCCCGAGGTTGAGCGTCATGATGAAGACGATGCCGATGCAGGCCAGCCCGATGAGTTTCACCAGTTCGCCCAGGCGGACGCGCCCGATGAGCATCATGACCCACGAGGCCATGAAAACCAGTACGGCCGAGGAGGTGTGGGCCGGGAAGATCACCGCGCACGAGACCACGACGGGCATCAGGATCGGCCATGTCCCCTCGCGCCAGATGCGGCGCTGTTCGCGCGACGAACGCCACGTCCAGAATTTGAGCGACGGGACGATGCGTATCTTGTCGATCTTCGACTGCCGTCCGGCCAGTTGCCGGGCCAGGAACAACACCGTGGCCACCTTCAGCGCCTCGGAGGGCTGGAACTGGAACGGCCCGAGGGGTATCCAGCGGGCGGCGCCGTTGGTCGTGGCGCCGATGAAATAGACGGCGACGGTGAGTGCTACCGAAAGGAAATAGACGGGGCGGGAGAACAGGTTGTAAATCCGGCAGTTGATCTTCTGCACGGCGACCATGATGATGAGGCTGACGACGAGGATGATGAGTTGCTGGCGCAGGAAATGGGCTGTGGTACGCGCCGTGTGGGCGTCGTAGGCCATCTTGGCCGTCGACGAGTAGACCACCAGCACGGAAATCACCGCCAGCGCCGCGACGATGATCCACAGGACGCGGTCGCCGGTAAAGAGCCGGAACTTGTGTTTTTCGGGGGCTTCGGGGGTTTCGCAGGCGCTCTCCCCGGTATCGGTGCCGCGCACGCCGCGGCGTCGGGGCGCGTCCTGCGCCCCGGTCTTCCCGTCCGCTGCGCGGGGGGATTTCCCGGGCGCTTCCGTCCAGGGCTCCTGCGCCGGCCCTTCGTCCTGCGTGTATTTCCGTTCGCCGAGCTTCATCGTGCTATGCCTTTTCGTTTACCCACGCCTTGAACAACTCGCCGCGGTTTTCGTAGTTTTTGAAGAGGTCGAAACTCGCGCAGGCGGGCGAGAGCAGCACCGCGTCGCCGGGCTGTGCGGCGGCTTTGGCGGCCTCCATCGCGGCGTCGAGCGAGCCGGTGGAGACCACTTCGGGCACCACACCCGTGAACTCTTCGATCAGCTTGGTGTTGTCCGCGCCCATGCAGACGAGCGTATGTACCTTCGCACGGGCGAAAGCCTTCAGCGGTTCGTAGTCGTTGCCTTTGTCCGTGCCCCCGGCGATCCATACCACGGGGCGTGTCATGCTTTCGAGCGCATAGTATACCGAGTCGACATTGGTGGCCTTGGAATCGTTGATCCACAGTACGCCGTTGGCTTCCCGGACGGGTTCGAGGCGGTGGCAGACGGGGGCGAAGCCGTAGATCGAGCGGCGGATCGAGGCCGGCGCGACGCCTGCCGCAAGGGTCGCAAGAGCCGCGGCCATGGCGTTATAGGCATTGTGCAGCCCTTTGAGCTGCATCTTGGCCGTGTCGATCTCGACCGAGGCCTTCCCGACGGCCGCCGTGAATTTGCCGTCGCAGAGGAAGGCGTCGCCGGCACCGCTCGCCACGGCATTCTTTGCGGCGAAGGGAAGTTGCTTCATGCGCAGGTCGTACCTGGGAAGCTGCTGCCAGATCACCTCGTCGTCGCCCGAATAGACGAAATAATCGCGCGAGTTCTGGTTCTGCGTGATGCGCATCTTCGAATCGACGTAGTTTTGGAAACAGTGTCCGTAGCGGTCGAGGTGGTCGGGCGTGATGTTCATCAGCACGCCGATATGGGCGCGGAATTTATACATGCCGTCCAACTGGAAAGAGCTGAGCTCCAGCACGTACCAGTCGTAGTTGCCCGTGGCCACGGAGTAGGCGAAACTCTCGCCGATGTTGCCGCCCAGGGCGGCGTTCATCCCGGCGTCGCGCATGATCTTGTAGATGAGCGACGTGGTGGTGGTTTTGCCGTTCGAGCCGGTGATGCAGATGCATTTCGACCGGCCCAGGTAACGGCCCGCGAACTCCATTTCCGAAATGACGGGAATGCCTGCCGCACGGATTTTCCGCACTATGGGGGCCGTTTCGGGGATCCCTGGCGACTTGACGACCTCGTGTGCCGCAAGGATGCGTTCCTCGGTGTGGCCGCCTTCCTCGTAGGGAACCTGCCACTCGTCGAGCTTGGCTTTGTAGCGGTCGGCGATCTTCCCCATATCGGAGAGGAATACGTCGAACTCTTTCTTTTTGGCGAGGATCGCGGAGCCGTAACCGCTGATGCCTCCGCCCAGGACTGCTATCTTTTTCATGATTACCGGATCTTTAACGTTACCAGGGTGATGGCGGCCAGCAGCAGCGAGATGATCCAGAAGCGGAGCACGATCTTGGTTTCGAACTGCCCTTTTTTCTGGAAATGATGGTGTACGGGGGCCATCAGCAACAGGCGCTGCCCTTCGCCGTATTTGCGTTTGGTGTATTTGAAGTAGCCGACCTGCATCATCACCGAGAAACTCTCGACCAGGAACACGCCGCACAGCAGCGGCAGCAGCAGTTCCTTGCGGATGCAGAGGGCGAAGACGGCGATGATGCCGCCGATCGACAGGGAGCCGGTGTCCCCCATGAAGATCTGCGCCGGGAAGGAGTTGTACCACAGGAAGCCGACCAGCGCGCCCGCGAAGGCCGCCGCGAAGACGACCAGCTCTCCGCTGTCGGGGATATACATGATGTTGAGGTAGTCGGCGTAGACGATATGTCCCGAGAGGTAAGCCAGCACGCCGAGTACGGCCACGATCGGGACGGAGACGCCCGTGGCCAGCCCGTCGAGGCCGTCGGTGAGGTTGGCGCCGTTCGAGACGGCCGTGACGACGAAGATCGCTACCAGCACGTAGAGCAGCCAGGTCGTGGCGCTGTCCTCGCCCGTGAGCCATCCGTAGTCGAATTCGTTGTTCTTGACGAAGGGGATGGTGGTTTTGGTGGTCTTGGTGCTTTCCGAGCTCAGGACGACGTTCCGCTGCACGCTTTCGATCACCGATCCGTCGGGGTTCAGATAGACGGTCTGCACGGGCTGCGTGACCTTCTCGCGGACGATGATCTGGGGCGAAAGCCACATCGTCGTGCCGACGATGATGCCCAGCCCGACCTGGCCCACGATCTTGAAGCGGCCCTTGAGCCCCTCCTTGTTGTGGCGGAAGACCTTGATGTAGTCGTCCAGCCCGCCGATCAGCCCCAGCCAGACGGTCGAGACGATCATCAGCTGGATGTAAATGTTGTCGAGCCGTCCGAAGAGCAGGATCGGGACGAGGATCGCCAGCAGGATGATGACGCCGCCCATCGTGGGGGTGCCGCGTTTCTGGAGCTGTCCCTCGAGCCCGAGGTCGCGGATGTCCTCGCCGATCTGCTTGCGGCGCAGGAAGTCGATGATCTTGCGGCCGAAGATGATGACGATCAGCAGCGCGAGGATGATGGCCGCCGCCGCGCGGAACGAAATATACTGGAACATACCCGAGCCCGGGATGTCGTAATATTCGCCTAAATACTTGAAAATGTGATAGAACATGTCGTATGTCGGGTTTTTAGTTTCTGAGTGTGCCGAAGGCCTTGCCGACCTCCTCCTTGTCGTCGAAGTGGTGTTTTACGTCGCCGATGATCTGATAGGTTTCGTGCCCTTTGCCCGCGATGAGCAGGATGTCGCCCGGCCGGGAGAGCATTGCGGCGGTGCGGATGGCCTCGGCACGGTCGACGATGCGCAGGAACCGGGCGCCGGGGTCGAGGCCGGCGGCCATCTCGTCGAGGATCGCCCCGGGCGACTCGTGGCGCGGGTTGTCCGAGGTGAAGATGGCCGTATCGGCGTATTTCACCGCGATCTGCGCCATCTCGGGCCGTTTGGTGCGGTCGCGGTCGCCGCCGCAGCCGCAGACGGCGATGAGCTGTCCGCCGCCGGTGAGCAGTTCGCCGAGCGTCCGCAATACGTTCTCCAACGCATCGGGCGTATGGGCATAGTCGACCACGGCCGTACGGCCGTCGGCCGCACGCACGAATTCGAGCCGCCCGCTCACGGGCCTGAGGCAGCTCATCGCCGTCAGCACCTCGCTGCGGTCGGCGCCCAGCAGCAGTGCGGCGCCGTAGACGGCCAGCAGATTCGAGGCGTTGAACCGGCCGAGAAATCCGACCCACACCTCGTCGCCGCCCAGACGCAGCAACATGCCGTCGAGGTGCTGTTCCAGTACGCGCCCCGTGAAGTCGGCGGCCGACCGGAGCGAATAGGCGGCCACCCGTGCACGGGTATTCTGCACCATGACGCGGCCGTTGCGGTCGTCGGCGTTCGTCAGGGCGAAAGCCCCGGCGGGCAGACGGTCGAAAAAGAGCTTCTTGGCCTCGATATAGGCGGCGAAGGTCTTGTGGTAGTCGAGATGGTCGTGGGTGATGTTGGTGAAGATGCCCCCTTCGAAATGCAGGCCGCGGATGCGCTCCTGCACGATGGCGTGCGACGACACCTCCATGAAGCAATAGGCGCAGCCCGCGTCGACCATTTCGCGCATCAGCGCGTTGAGCCGGATCACGTCGGGCGTGGTATGCGTCGACGCGATGCGCCGTTCGCCCACGCGGTAGACGACCGTCGAAATCAGTCCCGCCTCGTAACCCAGCCGGCGGAAGAGGTCGTAGAGCAGCGTGGCGACGGTGGTCTTGCCGTTGGTGCCGGTGACGCCCACCAGATGCAGTTCGCGGCTGGGATGATCGTAGAAGGCGGCCGCCATGTCGGCCATCGCCGCATGGGTGTCGGCCACCGCGACGTAGCACACCCCTTCGGCCAGCGTTTCGGGCAACTGCTGGCAGACGACCGCAACGGCGCCCGCCGCAACGGCCTGCGGAATAAAACGGTGTCCGTCGGCCGCCGTCCCCGTCACGGCGAAGAAGCAGCTGCCCGCCGCGACCTCGCGCGAATCGCAGGTCAGCGAGCGAACGACCTGTCCCGCCGCATTGCAGACGGCCGCGACCGGCGTCGAACCGATCAGATTGTCGATACGTTTCATATAGTTCATTTATCTCAATTTCAATGTTACGGTTTGCCCCCGCTGTATCTTTGCGCCGGGCGGCAACGTCTGTTCGCGCACGGCCCCCTTGCCGGTGAAAGCGACCCGCAGTCCGCGGCTTTCCAGCAGAAAAACGGCCTCCTTCAATCCCATGCCGCGCACATCGGGCATCGTATGCGGGTCGTCCGCAAGCGGCGTCACCGTCACCCTGCCGAGCGAATCGACGCGCGTGCGCCCCCAGCCCGAACGGCGCTCGCTCACCACTCGGGGCATCAGTTCGCCCG
>OJNU01001463.1_pt1 | contig 11683 bp, 7 predicted proteins | sample 1597941 | NCBI WGS metagenome assembly OJNU01 (sample SAMN01915228, study PRJEB22387) | human gut metagenome | isolation source: stool | host: Homo sapiens | place: USA | reverse complement strand
TAATTCTTCATTCCTCATTTAATTGAAATTATCTATTTCTTTTGTTGGTTGTTTTAAGTTTGCAGGGGAGGGGTACCGCGAGGTAGTCCTCTTCTTTTTTATATAGCAACCGAAATCTGACCTTTATTCTATAATTTTAGCATCTTCAATATCTTCATCATCAGGTGTAATTGGGTTCTTAGGGCGGCGGCGTGTAAATTTAAACCAGTTTATCAACTCAGACAACGAATAAACCAAACTACTGATACCAATGATTATAAATGCTGTATTACGGGCACCAGTCGGATTAAACAGAGCAACGATACCTGCAATAAGAATCAGCGAAGGAATCAGATAAAACGCTCCCGAAACAGGCATCCATCGACGTGCCATCGACAAAGAAGCTATTTGCTGTACTCCACCCATAATCAGGATAAAACCTAACAAGAACATCAGCACATCTGCGAAAAACTCGGGCATCACTATCAGCCAAAGACCGAACAGCAAACTCCCTACCCCCTCAATCGGAAAACGGGGAGCCGGGACATTCTCCGGTCTTTTCCGTCCGAAATAACCGAAAAGGCTGATTACACCGGGAATTAGAAATGCCACCCCTACCGTGATGACAATATAACTAGCTGCCGCATTGGGCCAAAGCACCAACACCAAACCTATGACAAGCGCAAACAAAATGCGAATCAGAGAATAATTCATTGTTTTCATATATTCTATATTTTTTAACGAAGTCTGTTTCAATACTTTTGCGAATATAAGTGTTTCTATCCATATATAAAAATAACAAACGTAGATTGTAATAAGTTCGTAACAAAATCGTTATAGCCATTACACCTCACTTAGATACTTTTGCAGAAAATAAAAAAACAGGTCTTTCATCATGAAATCAAGCGAAGCAAAAAAGAAGTGTCCTTATGTAGAACGTGACATCAGCTGGATGTATTTTAATCAGCGTATCCTCCTCGAAGCTGCCCGTCCGGAAGTACCCCTTCTGGAACGCCTGACTTTTCTCGGCATCTATTCTAACAATCTGGACGAGTTCTTTCGTGTCCGCGTCGCCACACTGAACCGAATCATAGAATATGCTGATAAGAACATATTAAAAGAGCAGGAAACCGCCACACGCACACTCAAACAGATAAGTAAACTACACAATCGCTTCTACGAACAATTTGAAGATACTTTCGCTTCCATCATGGAAGAACTGAAAAAGGAGAATATCTATGTAATCAAAGAAACGGAGATGAACGATGAACAGAAAACATTCATCACCTCTTTCTACCGAAATAAACTGAACGGCTCTACCAATCCGCTTTTCCTCAATGGAGCCCGACCTTTAGACGACCAGACAGATGAGGATATCTATCTCGCTATCCGTTTGCTTCGCAAAGACGAAACAGGAAAAATAAAGGAAAAAGACTATGCTGTTATCGAATTACCAGCCGGAGAATTCGGACGTTTCATCCAACTACCGGATTCGGACGGGAAAACATATCTGATGTTTCTCGATGATGTGATCCGTTATTGCCTGCCTATGATTTTTGTCGGAATGAAGTACACTGATTACGAAGCTTATACTTTCAAATTCACCAAAGACGCCGAAATGGAGATAGACAGCGATCTGCGAACAGGCGTACTTCAGAAGATTTCAAAAGGAGTAAAAAGCCGCAAGAGAGGAGAACCGATTCGATTTGTTTATGATGAACAGATACCCAAAGATTTGCTGAAAAGATTAGTTGACCGGCTGAATGTAGACAAAAACGATACCCGTGTGGCAGGAGGACGTTATCATAACTTCAAAGATCTGATGAAGTTTCCGGTATGCGGGCGTAATGACCTGAAGTATCCCGTCTGGGAACCGATTTTCAAACCGGAACTAAACGGTAAGGAAAGCCTTCTGACGCTGATCCGACAAAAAGACCGCTCATTACACTATCCGTTTCATAGCTTTGATACTTTCATCCGTGTGCTTCGTGAAGCGGCTATCAGCAAAGAAGTAAAAAGCATCAAAATGACACTTTACCGGTTGGCCAAAGAATCAAAAGTGATAAAAGCACTGATCTGCGCAGCCAAGAACGGGAAAAAAGTAACGGTAGTCATCGAACTGCTGGCGCGTTTCGACGAAGCTTCCAACATCAACTGGAGCAAAAGAATGCAGGATGCAGGTATTCATGTCATATTCGGTGTGGAAGGATTGAAAATCCATTCCAAGCTAGTGCACATCGGTACCCGCCACGGAGATATTGCCTGTGTCAGTACAGGCAACTTTCATGAAGGAAACGCACGTATGTACACTGACTATACAATTATGACTGCCCATCGCCCTATCGTCCGGGAAGTAAATGCAGTATTCGACTTTATTGAAAAACCGTACACTCCTGTCAACTTCAAAGAGTTGCTCGTTTCTCCTAATGACATGCGTAAACGACTGATCGCCCTCATCAACAAAGAAATTAAGAACAAGGAACAAGGAAAAGAAGCCTATATTCTGGCAAAAGTGAACCATATTACCGATCAAGCACTCATTGAAAAATTATATGAAGCCTCGGCTACCGGAGTTCAGATAGAGCTGGTAGTACGCGGTAACTGTTCCCTGGTAACAGGTATCCCAGGTATCAGCGAAAATATACATATCAATGGTATTATCGACCGATATCTGGAACACTCCCGTATTTTCATCTTTGCCAATGACGGAGACGAAAAATACTATATCGGTTCTGCCGACTGGATGCCACGAAACCTGGATAACCGCATTGAAGTACTGGCTCCGGTCTATGATAAGGAGATACAGGCAGACTTAAAGCGAATCGTCTGTTACGGATACCGGGATACAGCGAAAGGACGCATAGTAGACGGTACGGGAGAAAATCGGCTTTGGAAAGGATTCCGTTCCACTCTTTGCAAAGGCTCCACTCCTGCCTTCGTCGAAGCAGACAAGACAAACGTACTTTTCCGCTCACAAGAAGAATTATACAAAGAATACAAGAATACATTATGATTAGTATGAAGAAAGTGAATTATGCAGCCATCGACATCGGCTCCAATGCCGTACGATTACTGATAAAATGCGTAAACGAAGAAAATGCCCCCGAACTAATGAGTAAGGTGCAACTCATTCGCATCCCTTTACGACTGGGAGAAGATGCTTTCACAATGGGTGTGATTTCCGCAGAAAAAGAGAAAAAGCTAATCCGCCTGATGAAAGCTTACAAACAGTTGATGAAGATATATGATGTGGTAGACTACCGTGCCTGCGCTACATCTGCCATGCGCGATGCCCGGAACGGTAAAGACATCGTCCGACAAATAGCTAAGAAAACAGGTATACGTGTAGATATCATCGACGGACAGGAGGAGGCACACATCGTGTACGACAATCACATCGAACAGCTTTTCGCCTCCGGGCAGAACTACCTGTATGTAGATGTCGGCGGCGGTAGTACTGAAATTAATCTGATCAGCAACGGAGAACTGAAGAGCTCCCGCTCATACAATATCGGCACGGTCCGTATGCTCAGCGGCATGGTGAAAGAAGAAGAAAGAGAGGCTTTACATACCGATCTGACAGGGCTTGCCACGGAATATGCACCTATCAGCATCATCGGTTCGGGAGGAAACATCAACAAACTGTTCCGTCTGGCAGACAAAAAAGATAAAAAGGCTTCTTTCCTACCCGTTGAATCGCTACGCGAAATCTACGAAGCATTGCAAACTCTTCCTGCCGAGCAACGTATCAAACAATATAAGCTAAAACCGGACCGGGCAGATGTCATCGTTCCGGCTGCGGAAATATTCCTGGAAGTAGCTACTTATGTAAAAGCGACCGGAATCATTGTACCTACTATCGGACTGTCAGATGGAATTATTGATAGTCTGTATACACAAAATATGGCATCCTTTGACACCTCTTCCACCCATATATAAAGAACTGCCCTGTAAATCCGGACTGGATTACAGGGCAGTTTCTTAAACGTTATAAGGGTATAATCTATCAGAATGGGAAAATCAATGGCAGCACAAATATCATCACAATTCCCATGATAATCTGCAACGGTAATCCCACCTTCACATAATCCATGAAAGTATATTGTCCGGCAGGCATTACCAACGCATTAGGCGGTGTAGAGAACGGAGAAGCAAAACACATACTTGCACCCACCGTCACTGCAAACAGGAAAGGAACCGGACTAACACCAATCTGCATAGCACTTTGCAAAGCAATCGGTGCAAGCAGGACAGCTGTAGCCGTGTTACTGATAAACATAGTCATCAATGAAGTTGTAAAATAAATACCCGCCATCAATGCTACAGGCCCGTAAGCTCCCAACCCACTGACCAAAGTATTGGAGATATATTCCGAAGCACCTGTTTTCTCTAATGCCAGCGACATAGGAAGCATAGCTGCAATCAACACGATACTTTCCCAGTTAATCGTTTTATAAGCAGCCTCTACATTACGGAAACATCCTGTCAGAACCATCAAAATACCTGCTATCATAACGGCTGTTACCGGGGCAATCGGGATAAAGTCAAATACCATCATTGCCACCATCAGCACCATGATAGAGGCGGCAACGGGAGCTTTATAGTCCAAAGTTACTTTCGCCGCTTCTGCCAAAGGCTGTCCTAACACCACCCAATCCGAATCCTCTTTACTAAGACGGGCAATGTTACTCCAGGTTCCCTGCACTAAAAACACATCACCACTATGAATCCGCTCATTCCCCAAATCCTGCAACAGATATTCCTTCTTACGACGGATACCCAACACATTCACATTAAATTTATCACGGAATCCGGACTCCTTGATGGTCTGGTTAATCAGACTAGAGGCAGGCATCAATACTATTTCAGCGATACCTATATCATAAAAATCAAGAGAATTGGTAGTACTTTTCGTCTCTTCCGTAGCGTGATCATCCAATATATCGAGCAAGTAATCTTCGGCAAACTGTTGTACTTTATCAAATTCTCCAGACACATACAGAATATCTTCCGCTTCCAACATAGTATCCGGTTCGGCAAGTTTCTGAGTGATCGTCTTCAGAAAACGATGTTGCGAGGCGTCTCCACGACGGACTTCCATAATGTTGAGTCCATATTTACGACGAATATCCAAATCAAGAATAGTCTTTCCCAAAAGAAGCGAATCTTTTATCACTTGCATACGGAACAGGTTGCTCGAAAGTCCATATTCATTTACCAATTCTTTTAGTGACTTACCCGAACGGCTATTATCATCTTTCTGCCCTTTTTTAGAAAGAAACCACTTACTAAGAGGCATCAAAACCAGTGTACCGACTGCCACACTCACAAGACCTACGGGCAAGAAGGTAAAGAAAGAAAGCGGTTCGAAACCTGCGGAAGTCAATGTATTTTGTATAACAAGATTCGGTGGTGTACCGATCAGCGTCATCATTCCTCCCATACTACTGGCAAAAGCTAATGGCATCAGCAACCGGCTCGGATTCATCTTGGCACTCATCGCCAGACTAACCACAATAGGAAGCATCAATGCTACCGTACCGGTATTACTGACAAATGCACCAATAGCAGAAGTGACCAGCATAACAAGCAAAAACAAGCGAATTTCGCTGTTTCCTGCAAGTTTAAGAATACGAGAACTAATCATTTTTGCCAGACCTGTCTGAAAAATAGCTCCACCCACCACAAACAGTCCGATCATCATAATGACTACCGAATTGGAGAAACCGGAAAGGGCCTCATCAGGTGTTAATATCTGAAAGATAAGTAAAGCTACTAACGCACATAGTGCCACAAGATCCGAACGTACCTTACCGTTTACAAAAAAGATAGCCGAAAGAACGAGAATGGTAATGGTTATCAACATAAGCAAAAAAATAAAATGATTGTTTTATCCTGAATGTATCAAAGATTTGTTTTGGATGAGCAAAATTAAAAAATACTTTGCCGCTATAAAAACAAATTAGAATTGTTTTTAGTTCACAGGACATCATTTAATATTTTAATACATTCTTACTTTTTACAAAAAGACGTTCAATCAAAATATTTTAAAACCAAACCGGAAATTAAGTGCACCAAAATTCCACAAACCGGACATGCACAGCCCTCCCGACAGACTTTACAAGATTAAACAACAATATATTTTAGAATTTCCCTTTAAGTATTACAGAAAATGCATATATTTACCACAGATTTAGTACAAACATAAATTATGGCAAACAATATCCTATCCATTATTTGGAATACAGACCAGCATTGGAGCTATTATTATTTACTAATAGGCATTTTACTCCTGATTATCTGCTTTTTATTATACAGATTGAAACAACTGAAAAAGAATACAGGAAAAGAAAAGAATTACTACCATTCTTTATTCGATATACTTGATAATCTCCCTTTCCCTATTATGGTAAAAGATATCCAGGACAGCTTTCGATATTACTACTGGAACAAAGAATCCGAACTGCAATCCGGTATCAAGCGGGAAGGAGCAGTGGGATATACTGATTATGAAATCTATGGAGAAGAACGGGGCAGAAGATATCGTGAAGTGGATGAGTCTCTTGTACAGGCAGGAAAGATATATCGGGCAGAAGAAAGTTACAGTACAGCAGACGGAGTAGCACATGATACAATCGCTGTAAAATCAATCATCAAATGGAAAGAAAAGAAAAAATGGCTGTTAGTAGTCCGATGGGATATCACCCGGTTGAAAACCTACGAACGGGAATTGATTGCAGCCAAAGAAGAGTTGGAAAAAGCACTAAACAAACAGAAGTTAGCACTGAAGAGCGTGAATTTCGGACTCATCTATATCGATAAAAACTACCTGGTACAATGGGAAGAGACAACGCAAATTACTAATATGGTGAAAGGAAGGCGTTATATACCGGGACAAATCTGTTATAAAACGAGTGCACTGCGCGATACTCCATGCGGGCAATGTGCCTTTCAGAAAGCGATTGAACAAGGAAAAATCATACGTCACACCATCCGGATTGATCAGGTAGACTTTGAGGTAACAGCTACTCCGGTATACGATCATGAAGGAACAGAAATTATCGGCGGCCTGCTGCGTTTCGAGGATATCACCGAAAAACTGAAAATGGACAAAATGCTTCAGGAAGCCAAAGAACGGGCGGAAGAATCAAATCGCCTGAAATCAGCCTTTCTTGCCAATATGAGTCACGAGATACGTACTCCGTTGAATGCGATTATTGGATTTTCTGACATGATCTGTCAAATGGGTGAAGAGGAAGAGAAACAGGAATACATGAAGATAGTATCCAGTAATAATGAGCTGTTGCTGCAATTGATAGATGACATTCTCGACCTGTCCAAAATCGAAGCCGGCACCATGGAATTTACCTTTGCTCCTACTGATATCAATGAGTTAATGGAAGGTATCTGCAGACAAATGCAAGAGAAAAATACTTCTCCCGATGTAGCAATCACTTTTACGGAGAAAGCAACAGAGTGTATTTTTCATACAGACCGCGTACGTCTTTCACAAGTTATCATCAACTTCACAAACAATGCAATGAAATTCACTTCAGAAGGTTCTATCCAAATGGGATACAGGATTGATGAAACAAAAGATGAAATTTACTTCTATGTAAAAGATACAGGCATTGGAATACCGGCAGATAAAATAGACGAAGTATTTGAACGTTTTGTTAAGTTAAACACATTTGCAAAGGGTACAGGACTTGGGTTAGCTATCTGTCGTGTAATTGTAGAACGGTTAGAAGGTACCATCGGAGCAAATTCCAGGGAAGGAGAAGGTTCATGCTTCTGGTTCAGACTTCCGATGCATCAAAAAGTATAAAGTCTGATACTGCTTATAAGTAAAAAACTGTCCGAAAAGTACGTTTACCTCTATCAAAGTGATAGTAAACAGACCCTTTTCGGACAGCTTTGTTCGTTTATATTAAAAGAAGAAGTGATCAGAGAGCAGTTTCCAATATTTTACGGGCAACAGCACCTGTCACATTCTCATTTTCTCCATACTTTGCACCACGTTCATTAAAACGACGCTCAATTTCCAGAATGGTCTCTTCACCAATATTTTCTTCGTGCAAACGAGTAGTCAATCCTAATGAACGGAAAAATTCTTCAGTACGACGAATCGTTTCCTCAATGCGTTCTTCTTTCGTTCCGGAAGTGATCTTCCATACTCTTTCACCGTACTGCAATAACTTGTCCGCTTTTGCTTCCCGGAGCACACGCAAAGTTGCGGGGAGAACAATCACCAGCGTATGGCCATGCGTCAGCCCATGCAATGCAGTGATTTCATGACCAATCATGTGAGTTGCCCAGTCTTGAGATACCCCCATTGCTATAAATCCGTTCAATGCCATAGTGGCCGAAAGCATAAAATCCGCCATCAGTTGATAATCATGCTGGTTCTCACGAATCTTCGGAGCTATTTCCACCAGAGTTTGCAGAATTCCCTCCGCCCAACGGTCCATCACACGACTCTGTCCGGCGGCAGTCATATATTGTTCCATTACATGAACGAATGTATCTGCCAATCCGCAGGCTACCTGATGGGGAGGCAAAGTAAAGGTTACTTCCGGATCGAGGATAGAAAACAAAGGGAAGTTGGAATAGAAAGGATATTTCTCTTTGGTTTCGTGACGGGAGATAACAGCTCCGTTATTCATTTCCGAACCTGTAGCAGGGAGTGTCAGTACGGTAGAAAGAGGAACGGTTTTGGTTACCGGGCGTCCGGCAAGTACCAGGTCCCAGGCATCACCGTCGTACAGCAAACCTGCGGAAATCAGCTTCGTACCATCAATAACCGAACCGCCACCCACAGCTAATAAATAATCTATTTTCTGCTCCTTACCTAAAGCTATCGCTTTTCGAAGCGTTTCAATGGCAGGATTGGGCTCAATACCCCAGAACTCTACTGTAAAATGATGTTTAAGTGCTTCTTTCACCTGATCATACACACCATTCTTTTTCACGCTGCCTCCACCAAAGGTAATCATGATACGTTTGTCGGATGGTATCTCTTTACTCAGTCGGGCAATCATTCCATGCCCCATAATCAGCTTTACGGGATTCTGAAAGATAAAATTTTCCATATCTGTCTATTGTTGTTATTTTGGTTATTAGTTACTAACCTTGCAAATATACACCAATTATCTGAAACCTCCCGGAGATCAGACAATGAATTGCTGTGCTACCGAAGGGACCATAGCAGACAACCACGGTTTCATGTCTTCAGCTACCAATAACCAATACAACAATAGTATAATAAAAATAGCAATAGCTATACCTACTAAAACTTTTCTCTGTTTCATAATTGTTTTTGTTTAAATATTCAATATTTATAAGAACAGATTTGACTGAGAATTGTTCTATATCAGAAAAATGAGGGAGAAAAAGAAAAAAAGTCAGATTTTGTTTGTTGTTTCAAACAAAGTGTCTATATTTGCCCCCGTTAAATAACAATTAAATAACGAAAGACAATGAGAACAATGTTAGTAAATACATATTGGTGGTGGCGCCCGTTACAACTCCGACAGTCGTAAGGGAGCAGCGCTCGTATGTATATACCTCATTAAAAATATAACAGATTTGAAAGAGCCCTGTCGCAACCTGCGACAGGGCTCTTTTTATTTACCCGTTTTGAAAATCGAATAAATAAAACAATAAATACAAATAGGATTATGAAAAGTTTTTTAGTTGACCAGGATGGCTATTACGGAGAGTTCGGCGGTGCTTATGTACCGGAAATTCTCCACAAATGTGTAGAAGAATTAAAGAACAGGTATCTTGAAGTACTCGAAAGTGAGGAATTTAAAAGAGAATTTGACCAGTTATTGCGTGACTACGTAGGACGTCCTTCCCCACTCTATCTGGCACGCCGGCTTTCAGAGAAGTATGGTTGCAAAATGTATCTGAAACGGGAAGATCTGAATCATACGGGTGCTCATAAGATCAATAACACCATCGGGCAGATTCTGCTGGCACGACGCATGGGTAAGAAACGTATCATCGCCGAAACCGGAGCGGGACAACACGGTGTGGCTACAGCTACCGTATGTGCACTGATGGATATGGAATGTATCGTCTACATGGGTAAAACGGATGTTGAACGCCAACACATCAATGTAGAAAAAATGAAGATGCTGGGAGCTACGGTAATCCCTGTCACTTCCGGAAATATGACGCTGAAAGATGCGACTAACGAAGCGATCCGCGACTGGTGCTGTCATCCTGCCGACACTTATTATATCATCGGTTCTACAGTAGGTCCTCACCCTTATCCTGACATGGTGGCGCGACTGCAATCTGTAATCAGCGAAGAAATCAAAAAACAACTTTTGGAAAAAGAAGGTCGTGATTACCCTGATTATCTGATAGCTTGTGTAGGTGGAGGAAGTAATGCCGCCGGAACTATTTATCATTATATCAACGACGAACGGGTAGGCATTATCCTGGCGGAAGCGGGAGGTAAAGGAATAGAAACCGGAATGACCGCCGCTACCATCCAACTCGGCAAAATGGGAATTATCCACGGAGCACGTACCTATGTCATCCAAAACGAGGACGGACAGATAGAGGAACCATACTCCATTTCCGCCGGACTGGATTATCCGGGCATTGGTCCGATACACGCTAACCTTGCCGCCCAAAGCCGTGCCAACGTATTGGCAATCAACGACGACGAAGCGATAGAAGCTGCCTACGAACTAACCAAACTCGAAGGTATTATCCCTGCATTGGAATCCGCCCATGCATTAGGAGCTTTGAAAAAATTGAAGTTCAAGCCGGAAGATATCGTTGTATTGACTGTTTCGGGACGAGGAGACAAAGATATTGAAACCTATTTGTCGTTTAACGAACAGCTATAAATAATTAGTCAACCATCATTCGCAATCAATAATCAAGCAATTATAGAAATGAAAACATTTAATTATACTACCCATAGCAAACAAGTGCTCGGAGATATGCATACTCCCGTCAGCATTTATCTGAAAGTACGCGACATGTATCCTCAATCCGCATTAATGGAAAGTTCCGATTATCATGCCGGAGAAAATTCCCTGTCATTTATAGCCCTTTGTCCCTTGGCAAGCATCGGTGTAAACGGTGGCATTGTCACTGCCAACTATCCCGATAATAGCCGTACGGAAGAACCGCTGACAAAAACATTCAATGTAGAAAAGGCTATGAACCGGTTTATCAATCAGTTCCAGGTGACCGGAGATAATAAGAATGTGTGCGGACTTTACGGATATACGACGTTTAATGCCGTGAAGTACTTCGAGCACATCCCGGTGAAAGAAAGTCATGATGAGCAAAACGATGCTCCGGATTTACTATACATATTATATAAGTATGTCATTGTTTTCAATCATTTCAAAAATGAGCTGACATTAGTTGAAATGCTGTCCGAAGGAGAAGAAAGCGGTTTGCCGGAACTGGAAGCAGCCATCGAAAACCGGAATTATGCTTCCTACAATTTCTCTGTAACAGGCCCCGTAACCAGCCCCATCACCGACGAAGAGCACAAAGCAAATGTGCGCAAAGGAATCGCACACTGTATGCGCGGAGATGTTTTCCAAATCGTGCTTTCCAGAAGATTTATCCAACCATACGCCGGAGATGATTTCAAAGTTTATCGCGCACTCCGCAGCATCAATCCTTCTCCTTATCTTTTCTATTTCGACTTCGGAGGATATCGTAT
>OJNU01001450.1_pt1 | contig 11752 bp, 7 predicted proteins | sample 1597941 | NCBI WGS metagenome assembly OJNU01 (sample SAMN01915228, study PRJEB22387) | human gut metagenome | isolation source: stool | host: Homo sapiens | place: USA | reverse complement strand
TTGTGGACAGATAGTACAGAATTTACATGGCTGCTGCGGAAGAAAAAAGTTCCGCAGCAGTTTTTAAATGGAGGCAATTATGGATAAAATTTTACGTAATAAGAAGGCTATTTTCATATTTATCGCACCGGCACTGATCATGTTTGTCCTGGTACTGGTTATCCCTATGGTGCAGATGGTTTATTATTCTTTATGCGATTATGCGGCATTGACACCGCCCAAATTTACCGGACTTGCAAACTATAAAAAGCTGTTTTCAGACGGTGACATCTGGGTTTATGCCAAGAATACAATGGTGATGTGGATTATGTGTTTTATTCCGCAGATCTTTTTTTCACTCCTGCTGGGCGCATGGTTCTCCGATGTACGCCTGCGATTGAAAGGATCACGTTTTTTTAAGACCGTGATCTACCTGCCAAATCTGATCATGGCATCTGCATTTTCCATGTTGTTTTTTACGCTGTTTTCAGATGCAGGTCCGATTAACTCTCTTTTGATGCAGATTGGATTTATCTCAGAACCATATAAATTTTTATCCCATACCGGAAGTGCCAGAGGCCTGATTGCACTGATGAACTGCCTGATGTGGTTCGGAAATACAACCATTCTTTTGATGGCCGGAATGATGGGAATTGATACTTCTTTATTTGAAGCGGCAGAAGTGGATGGAGCAACTTCCACACAGGTATTTTTTAAGATTACACTGCCTCTGCTTCGCCCGATTCTGATTTATGTAGTGATTACTTCACTGATCGGTGGATTACAGCTTTTTGATGTGCCGCAGATTCTGACAAACGGAACCGGAAATCCGATGCGTTCTACCATGACACTGATCATGTATCTGAACAAGCATCTGTACAGCAAGAACTATGGTATGGCAGGAGCACTTTCCGTGGTACTGTTTATCATTACAAGTCTTTTGAGTCTGCTTGTATTTAAAGTATCCGGAAACGATAAGAGAAAGGGGTGATTGTGATGGCAAAAAGTAAGAAAGATGTGGAAGGCGGACTTGGTATTCATGCCAGACGTGCCATCGCATATATTGTTTTAATTATAATTTCATTTTTCTGCCTGTTCTGGTTTTATATCATGTTTATCAATGCGACGCGTTCTAAAGGTGAGCTGAAAGCAGGGTTTACGGCATTGCCGAGCGATCATTTGCTGACAAACTGGAACAATCTGGTACATGGAACACTGCCGATCTGGTCGGGCATGTTTAACAGTCTGATCATTGCAGCAGCAACCGCAGTTTTGTGTGTATATTTTTCTACCATGACTGCATATGCCATTCATGCATACGATTTTAAATTAAAGAAATTTATTTATCCGTTTATTCTGATGATTATGATGATTCCGACACAGGTTACGGCACTCGGATTTATCAAACTGATTACAGGCATGGGACTGATGGATTCCTTTATTCCACTGATTGTTCCGGCCATTGCATCTCCGGTTACGTTCTTTTACATGAAACAGTACATGGAGAGTGCGCTTCCGCTTTCGCTGATAGAAGCTGCACGTATTGATGGTTCCGGAGAGTTTCGTACGTTCAACAGCATCGTTCTGCCGTTGATGAAGCCGGCGATCGCCGTACAGGCAATTTTCAGTTTCGTCAGCAGCTGGAACAATTACTTTACACCGGCACTTGTGCTGCATGATGACAAGAAAAAGACACTTCCGATTCTGATCGCGCAGCTGCGTGGTGCAGACTGGCTGAAGTTTGATATGGGGCAGGTATATGTCATGATTACATTCTCGATCCTGCCGGTTATCGTTGTGTATCTGATTCTTTCCAAGCATATTGTACAGGGGGTTGCTCTGGGAAGCGTAAAAGGATAATAGAAAAAGAAAGGGGTTTTTACAGTGAAAAACAAAACATTATGGAAACAGGTGGGAGCGGCAGCAATTGCTGCTGCCATGGTAATGAGTACCGTACCGGCGACGCCGGTACAGGCGGCAGGCGGTAAAACGCTTGCCGTTTCTTCTCAAAAGCAGCTGAATCAGGCATTAAAAACCGTAAAAGGGAAGAATGCGGTCATTACCGTAAAAGCAGGGAAAAATGTAAAGATTACGATTCCAAAGGGAACTTATAAAGTGACCATTCGGGTGGTCGGAAAAAAGGCAGCCGTTGTAAATAATGGTACCGTCAAAGAAATTGTTGTAAACAGTAAGGGAACGGTTGCGATCAAAAACAATGGTACCATAAAGAAAGTGACGGTACAGAATGCAAAAAGTGTTTCCTTTTCCGGAAACCATAAAAAGGCAGTGCCGGTTGTTGTAAATGCCGAAGACGTTTCGATGATTCTGGCAGCACCGGCGAAAATAACCGCAAAGAAAGATGTGAACATTGTGCTCAAAAAAGGTGCGGAAAAATCATCCATAACGTGTACAAAAAATGTACAGGCACAGGTGGATAATCAGACAAAGAAAGCAATATCTGTAAAAATTGCGGATGGAACAACGCTGAAAGTGGAATCCGGTGAATCCTGCACCATAACTCCGAAGGGAAAGAAAGAAGACACTTCCGGAGAAGACAAGACGGATGGAAAAGACCAGAAAACAGACGATACCTCGGACGGAAATGCTTCTTCCGGCAGTTCTTCTTCGGGCAATTCTTCTGGTGGAACAACAGTTGAGACACCTTCAAAGCTGACCGAAGCGGATCTCTTAAAACAGGGCTATCAACTGAAGTGGCAGGACAACTTTGACGGAGCTTTTTTAAACCGTGCAGACTGGAATGTGGAACTGCATGAAAAAGGCTGGGTCAACAGTGAGTGGCAGGAATATGTGGATTCTGACAAAAATATTCAGGTCAAAGACGGAAAACTGCTGATCAAGCCGGTGGAAACGGTGAATGCAGACGGAACCAGAAGCTACACGTCCGGTCGTATTAATACACAGGGCAAACATGATTTTAAGTATGGATATTTTGAGTGCCGTGCAAAAGTTCCGACCGGAAAAGGCTATCTGCCGGCATTCTGGATGATGCCGACGGACGAAAATCTGTATGGACAATGGCCAAAATGCGGTGAGATCGACATCATGGAAGTGATGGGGCAGGAAACAAATAAAGCATATGGTACCATTCATTACGGAGAACCGCATGATCAGAGTCAGGGAACCTGTACGGTAGATGCAAAAAATAATTTTGCAGATCAGTATCATACATATGCCTGTGACTGGGAGCCAGGAAAGATTACCTGGTATATTGATGGTGTGAAATTTCATGAAGAGTCCGACTGGTTTTCTGCAAAGAGCGGGCAGGGCGAAGTGGCTTATCCGGCACCGTTTGATCAGCCGTTTTATATGATTTTGAATCTGGCGGTCGGTGGCAGCTGGGTAGGGTATCCGGATGATTCGACCACCTATGCCGATCAGCAGTTTGCAGTGGATTATGTGAAAGTATATCAGAAAGACAGTTATGACGAAAATGTGGAAAAACCGGTAAAGAATGTTATTTTAAGAGAGCCGGATACAACGGGAAATTATATTAACAACGGTGATTTCTCCATAGCAGAGAATTTAAGTGATGACAAAAACTGGAAATTTCTTACCACTTTAGATGGTGATGGAAAAGCAGAAATTAAGAATCATGAGATGGTTATTTCTACAGTAAATATGGGAACCGCAGATTACAGCATTCAGCTGGTACAGCCGGATGTGCCGTTACAAAAAGGCGGAACATATAAAGTAACCTTTGATGCTTATGCGGATGAGGCGCGTACAATGATTGCAGATATTTCCGGACCGGATCATAATTATACGAGGTATTGGAAGGATACAAAAGTGGAACTTGGAACACAGAAAACGACATATACTTATGTGTTTCAGATGACAGGTTCCGATGATGCCAACGGACGTCTGGAATTTAATCTGGGAAATGCTGCTTCCACAGCAGCAGTGCACCTTTCCAATGTGCGCATTGAAAAGACCGGATATGAAGAAATCAAAGAAGACACCACAAAGAAAGTGCTTGCAGACGGAAATTATGTCTACAACGGTTCCTTCCAGGAAGGGAAGAACCGTCTGGGTTACTGGGACATCACGAAACCGGAAAATGCAACCACAGAGGTAACCGGTCTGGAAGATGGACGCCGTCTGAAAGTGGTAAGCCCAAAAGGAACTGTGGTAACAGCAGGACAGCAGGGGCTTGCTCTGAGCGAGGATACAGAATATGTGCTCAGTTTTTCGGCTCAGGCAAACGAAGCAGAAACTATGACAGTACATGTTGCCGGACAGGAATTTCAGGCAGAACTTACCAATGAAAAGAAAAATTACCGTTTTTCCTTTCAGACGGCAGCGGATCTGACAGATAAGAATATTTCCTTTGATCTCGGGCTGGGGACAACCGTATATCTCGACGATGTGCGGATTGATGAGGACAGTCTGATCAAAAACGGAAGTTTTAATGCAGGCATGGCAGGTTTTGAAGTTTATTGCTATACACCATCCAATGTAACGTATGTTGTTGACTCCTTAAACGAAGACAATGCGGCAGATTTCACAATTGACGATACCGGAGAAGCTGACTGGCATATCCAGTTAAAGCAGACAGGGGTAAAACTCGAAAAGGGACAATGGTATCGACTCTCCCTGAAAATGAAATCTTCTATCGACCGTAAAGTGTCTTATGCGTTACAGAGAGATGGAAGCACCCATAAGGATGCAGATGGAAATGAGGACTGGACTCCATACTGCCAGGAAACCGTAGATCTGACCGGCGAATATCAGACGATCACGAAAGAGTTTCAGATGAAAGAGGATACAGATCCGGAAACGATCTTTAATATTGCCATGGGTGCAGTCGGTGGAAAACAGATCACACAGCAGCACAGAATCTGTATGGATGACATTGTGCTGGAAAAGATAGAGGCACCGGAGATTAAGCCGGAGGAAATCGGAAAGAATCTGCTGACCAATGGAGATTTTTCGGATGGAACGAATAGATGGGGCATTAATACAAATGCTGATCAGACGGCAACAACAGTAGTTACTGATGGCGGTATTGTGTTTCAGGTGAAAAATCCGGGCGAAAATGACTGGGATGTTCAGCTTAATCAGCATGGATTTACACTTGAAAAAGGATGTAAATATCGTGTAAAATTCAAAGTCACTTCGACGAAAGCACGAACCATAAAACTCGGCTTAATGGATAACAATTGCCAGAAGTGGTATGGCGGAGCAGATATTTCTCTGGCGGAAGCAGAGGAAAAGGAAGTTAGTTATGAATTTACGATGCAGCAGGACACAGATAATGATTCAAAAATGTTTATTTCCATGGGAAAAATCAGTGGTGAAAATACACCAGCTTCAGACATTACGCTGACGAATTTCTCTCTTGAGAAGATCACAGAGTAGTACCAGAAAGATAGTTTAAAAAGAAAACAGAAAAGACACCATGACAGAATCCATTTTTACGACAGGGGGCGTGTCATGGCGTTTTTCTGCATATTGGGGGAAGAAAAGGGGGGGAAGAGGAGTAATAAAAGGAGGCATTTGAATGAGAAAGAAGAGTTGGAAACAGGTAGCGGCAATTGTCATATGTGCGGCATTATTAAGTGGATGTACGGGAGAAAACGGACAGGAAAAAAATACCGGGCGTAAGGAAGGACAGGTTGTAAATATTTATTGCTGGAATGATGAGTTTAAGGAAATTTATGACAAATATGCATCAGATCTTGCTAAAAAACACGATGTTGAAGTGAACCTTGTCATAATTTCCAGTGATAACAATGCCTATCAGATCAATCTGGATGAAGCATTAAAAGAGCAGAATACATGTATTGATGATGACAAAGTGGATTTGTTTTTAATTGAGGCAGATTACGCATCAAAATATGTAAAGTCAGATAATTCCATTGATGTAAAAAAAACAGTGGGACTGACCGATGAGGATCTGAAGCAGCAATATGATTATACAAAGAAAATTGTATCGGAAAATGGAATACAAAAGGGAGTGACCTGGCAGGCAACGCCGGGGTTGTTTGCGTATCGCAGGTCCATTGCAAAAAAGGTATTGGGTACAGACGATCCGGATCAGGTACAAAAGCAACTGAAGGATTGGGATAAGTTTGATCAGGTTGCACAGAAGATGAATGCCGCCGGATATAAAATGTTATCGGGATATGATGATTCCTATCGGGCATTTTCCAACAATGTCTCACATCCCTGGGTGGTCGGTAACAAGATTGTTATAGATGAAAATATCAAGAAGTGGATTCGTCAGACGAAGGAATATGCTCAAAAAGATTATAACAATCATACCACACTGTGGAGTCCGCAGTGGACGCAGGATCAGGGACCGGATGGGAATGTTTTTGGCTTTTTCTATTCGACCTGGGGCATTAATTTTACTCTGATGGGAAATGCATTGGCAGACAGTAGTAAACCCGCAGAAAAAGGAAATGGAATTTACGGAGATTATGCCGTGTGTGAAGGTCCACAGGCATATTATTGGGGCGGTACATGGATGTGTGCGGCGCAGGGAACCGATAATATTCCTTTTATCAGGGATTTGATGAAGCGTCTGACGTGTGATATCAAAACCATGAAGCAGATTACATTGGATACGCAGGACTATACCAATAATGAGAAAGCAATGGATGAGATTGCAAAAAGTAACTATCAGTCGGATTTCCTTGGTGGACAAAATCATATTGCACTTTTTGCAGAGGCTGCAAAGAAAATTGATATGAGTAATATATCAGATTATGATAAGGACTGCAATGAGCAGATTCAACAGTGTCTGCATCCGTATTTTGAAGGTAAAATTTCACTTGCGCAGGGAATGGACGATTTTTATAAAAAGATGGAGCAATTGCATCCGGAATTATCCCATTAATTTAGGCAGAAAGAGAGGAAATACCTATGAAGTGGTTGAATCAGATCAGTATTAAAGTAAAGGTTATGCTGCCAATTTGTATTTTGGGAATTGTTATTCTTTTGGCAAGTATTTCAAGTCTTGTAAATTCGAAAAGGCTGTTGCAGGCGGGGGTTGTAATTTCGCAGGATTGTTCGAAGAGTATTGAACTATTGATGGATATGTCATCCGAGCTGGAATCCATGGGGAAAAATATGTATGGACACTGTGATGCGGAAAATTCTATTTCCAAAGAAAGCTTTGCAACAACCATCCATGAAAAGCTGGAATCTATGGATAGTTATTTTAAACAGTATAAAAAACAGAAAAAAACAGCGCGGGAAAAAGAATATTTCGGGGCATTACAAAATCGCTTTAAAAAGTATAAAGAAGGAATGGAACAGGTCCTTACCGCAAGTTCAAAAGGCGATGCGGATGGTGCAACGGAGGCAATCAATGTGATACAGAAACCTTCGGAAGATTATCTTGCAAAGAAAATCAGCAGTCTGATTGCTATGCGGAAACAGGCAATGAATGATTCATTACAAGCACAGCAGGCAGCATATGAATTTTCAAGAGATTCTGCTATTGTATTCGTTGCAGTTTCAATGCTTATGATTTTGTTTTCTCTTTGGATTTGTCTGAGAGGGATTGTAGCACCGATGCACTATATCAGTCAGACATTGCAGAAAATGGTGGCAGATATTGAAAAAAATCAGGGAAATCTTTCTGTAAGATTAAAGATTTCAGGAAAAGATGAGATTGGTAAAGTCGGAAGGAATGTAAATGCATTTATTGATACGCTTCAAAATGTTATGGGACGGATTACAGACAGTTCTTTGCGTATGAACCAGATTATCCGGGAGGTGGATGACAAGGTACGTAGTTCAAACGAAAATTCGGATGATATTTCCGCTGCCATGGAAGAATTATCGGCATCCATGATTTCCGTTGCGGATATGGTTTCCGGGATTACAAAAAATATGAAAGAAGTGGAAGATCGTACGAAAGAACTTTCGGAAAAATCGGATGGTCTTTTATCCTATTCAGATACGATGGATCAGAACGCGGATAAACTCAAAAATGATGCAATTTTAAATAAAAAAAATACGGGAGAAATTGTCACTGATATTATCGGAAAACTGCAAACAACAATTGAGGAAAGTAAAAAAGTAGAAAAAGTCAGTGAACTTACTAATGATATTTTAAATATTGCAGATCAGACCAATCTGCTTGCATTAAATGCATCCATTGAGGCAGCACGTGCAGGGGAAGCAGGACGTGGTTTTGCAGTAGTTGCCTCTGAAATTGGTAAATTATCGGAATCCAGCAGGGACGCAGCGGTTAATATCCAGTCCATCAATAGTACCGTGATTGGAACCGTGCAGGAATTGATAAAAAATGCTAACGCGCTGGTAACTTATATGGAACAGAATATACTTCCGGATTATGACAATTTTGTGTGCGCTGGGGCACAGTATAATGATGATGCAGTCTATATTAATGAAGTGGTTGAGAAGTTTCATCAGATGGCGGCAGATTTAAAACAGCGCACCGAGTCAGTAATGGAATATATTTCACAGATTCAGAGGGCGGTAGAAGAAGGCTCTGAAGGTATTAATCTTGCTGCAAAAAATACAGCCACGCTTTCCGAAGAAATTTCACACATTTCCAGCCAAATCATGCATAATAAAAAAATAGCTGATGTACTCAGTGAAGAAGCAGAACACTTTATTTAATAAAGGACACAGATGGAGAAGGTATGAAACGAAAAATTGCAATTATTGCAGACGGATGGCGCAGACATATTACATATGTCTGGATCCGGGGATGCAGGAATTACATCAAAGAACATGAGCTGGATATAGAAATTTCGGTATTTCACAGTTTCGGAAATTTCAGCAGGGATGAAAAATTCAATACAGGAGAATACAATATCATCCATCTGCCGGATTTGTCACAGTTTGATGGTATTATTCTGGAAGTTACGAATATGCTGAATCAGAAAAAGAAGCAGCAGATCATACAGATTATTCAGGAGTCCGGGGTACCGGCAGTATCGCTGCTTGAAAAAATTCCGGGATTGTATCATGCAGGACCGGACAATTACGCAACAATGGAACAGATGGTGGAGCATCTGATAGTGGCTCATTCCTGCAAAACATTAAACTATGTGGGAGGACCGGCAGACAGCCAGGAAAATCTTTTGCGTTGGCAGGCTTATGAAGATGTCCTGCAAAGATATGGAATTCCGCTTGAAAATGACAGAATCTGGAATGAAAGCTATGAAGTGGAGAGCGGTGTCCGTGCATTCATACATTTTCAGGAAAAACATCTGCTGCCGGATGCCTTTGTCTGCGCAAATGAGAATATTGCGGTGGGGCTCTGCCATCAGGCACAGCAGGAAGGATTTAAAATTCCGGCTGATTTTTGTGTGACAGGATTTGATAATTTTGATAAAGCATCTTATTACAGACCGCGGATTACGACGGTGTCATACGAGAGAGAAGTCATTGCTGAGGCAGCCATGGATCTTCTGGTACAGATCTGGGGGCAGAATACAACAGCTGACTGTAAAACGGTTCCTGTACAAATGTTGTTTCAGGATAGTTGTGGCTGTAAACCAGAACAGGTAAGAAGCAGGAGTGAATATATTGAAGACCGGATTTTTCAGGAAGTGAGGGAAATTGATCTGCACAATGAGATTATGGAATTAAAGCACAATCTTATCGAGTGTGAAGATTATAAGCAGATGGCACAGTATTTTACAAAATGTGTCTGTGGTCTGCGTTGTAAAGGCGTGCGTATCTGGATGAATCAGGATCTGGTGGAGGAATCATTGAGCGATTCCATGGGTGAGGCTTCTTATATTACAGATGGATATCCGGATACCATGCACGTGATCTGTGAAAAGGGAATGGAGCAGGAATATTCATTGTATGTGTATGCACCACTGCATTTCCGGGAGCGGGAAGTAGGGTATGTTGTTCTGGCAGACTGCGATTATATGCTTGAAAATCAGTTCTTGTTTGAAACAATGAATACGTATCTGGAATCCCTGGAATATCTGTATCGCAAACTCAGGCTTCGAAAAGCAAACGAAAAATTATCCCGGTTGTATGTGCTGGATTCTCTTACAGGGTTGTATAACCGTATGGCATACCAGGAGTTTGCAGAGCCTTTGTATGAAAAATGCAGATTGCAAAAAAAAGCGGTGACGGTTATGTTCATTGACGCGGATCATCTGAAATATATTAATGATACGTTTGGGCATGATATGGGGAATCTGGAAATTCGTGGGATAGCGGATGTGATTCGTAAAGTATTTCCGCCAGAAGCCGTTTCCATGCGGTACGGTGGAGATGAGTTTGTTGTACTGCTTCCGGGATGCGAAAAAACGCAGGCTGAAAGTTTAAAGGCAGCGTTTTTAAAAGCATTGGATGAAATATCAAAAAGTCTTCATGCTGAATTTGATGTGGAAGCGAGTATCGGATATGAGGTAGTTCTCTGCGGGGAAAAAAGTCTCAATGAATGTATCAATAATGCGGATGAAAAAATGTATCAGTTTAAAAAAGCGCGGAAAGCACAGCGCAAATAAGTGCTGTTTCTGGGAACCGGATGTCCGGTTCCCATTTTTTCTGAAATGATTGCAAAAGTACGGAAAATACCGTAAGATATAGGAATGAAGATCCCCGGAGTATGGCACGGATGGTTCATTTGCCAAGTGTTGGATCAGACTTCCCTATGCAGTGGAACCGGACGAATTTACCTACGGTGGTACTTATTACCGGGAGCATGGACCGCGGATCGGTGACAACTGGGTAAATATAGCGGTGGCATGCTAAAAGTAGTTTTCAGAAAGAGAGAATAGAACATGAAGAAGCGAATCATTTCCGTGCTGCTTGCAACAGTGTTTGCGCTGTCTGTGATTGGATGCGGAACGAAAGATACAAAGGAACAGGATGCCTACCGGCAGTATGGAATTACCTGCATGGAGAGTGGCAAGTATGAAGATGCGGTCAAGGCATTTCAGAATGCGCTTGGAGAGTCGATCGGACATATCGGGGAGAAAGAACTGGATATCTGTTTTTACAAGGCAAAAGCACAGGCACTGGACGGAAAGACAAAAGATGCACTTGCAACGTATGATGCCATTATCAAATACAATAAAGATGCACGCGCATACTATCTGCGCGGAGATCTTTATATGGATATGGGAGAAGAAAAAAAGGGCAGGGCAGATTTTGAGAGTGCTGTGCAGCATGGCAAAAAAAATTATGAAATCTACATTGGAATCTATGAGTCTTTGAGTCGGCATGAGAAAAAGGACGAGGGACAGAAGTATCTGTCTGCTGCGATGGAGATCAAAGGGGATAAACCGGAAGACGAACTGTATAAAGGAAGAATCAGTTATCTGCTCGGTGAAAACAAAGATGCCATCAGTTATCTGGAAAAAGCAAAAGAACATAAGCAGATGCTGGCATCGTATTATCTGGGACTTGCATATGATGCCAATGGAGATTCGGACAAGGCAAAGAAATGTATCGCGGAGTATATAAAGAGTGGAGTGGCTACATCCTATGATTTGTATGAACTTGGCATGCAGGAGATGCAGGATGGAAATTATAAGAATGCACTGACTTATTTTAATTCCGGTCTGGAACTGGAGAAAGTGCCGAATAAGCAGAATCTCATGAAAAGTGCCATTGCGGCATATGAGTACAGTGGCGACTTTGATTCCGCGAAAAAGATGATGAAGGAATATTTAAAGGCTTATCCGGATGATGAGGAAGCAAAACACGAGAATACATTTTTGGAGACTAGATAATGGGTGAACCAATTGTTTTAGAAGATTTTAAAGAGAGAGTTATTCTGGTGGGTGTAAGTGAGCAG
>OJNU01001424.1_pt1 | contig 11903 bp, 7 predicted proteins | sample 1597941 | NCBI WGS metagenome assembly OJNU01 (sample SAMN01915228, study PRJEB22387) | human gut metagenome | isolation source: stool | host: Homo sapiens | place: USA | reverse complement strand
GTGGCTAATAGAATGCGCCCCAGACACCAAGTGTCCGGGGCGCATACCAACCTCAGACAAAAAAGTATATTATAATATTATATTACGTAGAACCAGCTCGGATCCGTCTCCATCTCGCTGGCCACAAGCTCCTTTCGCTCTCCTGTTCTGATGGAAAGCTCCTGGTTTTTGATGCTCACACGAGCCCCCGGCTCGATAGATGAGGTAATAAATGCATTACTTCCGATGACAGCACCTCTTCCGATGACAGTCTCACCACCAAGTATAGAAGCTCCGGCATAGATGATGACATTATCCTCAATAGTAGGATGTCTCTTCACACCCTTTAGCTTCTGACCGCCTCTGGTAGAGAGTGCTCCGATAGTCACACCCTGATATACCTTGACATTGTCACCGATAATAGTGGTCTCACCTACCACGATGCCTGTTCCGTGGTCTATAAAGAAATTCTTGCCAATAGTGGCACCCGGATGGATATCTATACCGGTTTTGCTGTGTGCATGCTCTGTCATCATACGCGGGATGAGCGGTACTCCAAGCAGATGCAGCTCGTGGGCTATACGGTTTGTAGTGATTGCAAGCAGTCCCGGATAGCAAAGGATAATCTCATTGTAATTGTAGGCTGCAGGGTCTCCGTCAAAAAACGCAGCCACATCAGTCTCCACCAAAGCCCTGATTTTTGGAATCCTTTTAAAGAAATCATTGCTGATTTTCTCAGACATATTGACAAGCTCGTGATGTGATAAGCTCCTGTATTTAGGATTCTGCGGCAGGGCAAGCACCACCTGCTTGCGCAGATTGTACATGATATCCTCCAAAAGAACAGCAATCTGGCTGTCCAGGTTGTAATATCTGAAGCTCGTGCCCTTGAAATATCCCGGATACATTATCTTAATAAGCTTTGAGAGCAGATCACAAACAGCCTCCTTGTCTGGCTGTGAAAATAGTGCCTGCTGATTTATGATTTTGTCATCATGATAATCGTCAAGTATCTGTGATACAAGCCCTTCTATCATTTCTTTATTATTATCCATATATTCGAAGCCTCCGAATTTACTATTTATAATATTTTTTTGCCTCCATACGCTCCTCCCATGTGCGGTTTATTATACCGCCTATGAAAAGCACATACATGCAACCATATAACCATACCATTATAAGCGCAATAGTGGTCATTGTGCCATAAAATGAAGAATAATTATTGTATTTATCCACGTACACAGAAAAGATTCCCGAAAAAATCATCCATGCAGCAGCCGCAAATACCGCTCCCGGCAGCTGGTACTTTGCCCTACGCTTCTTGTTTGGCAGAAACACATAAATCACCCAGAAAAATAAAATAAGCACCGGCAGGCAGATTACCAGACGATAATCGACCACACTGCCTATTATACTTCCAATTATATGATGAACATTCGAAAAATACATCTTCCTGAGCATATTTCCAAACACCATGATACCCAGTAAAAAAATGAGCGCCAGTGCAAAAACGATACTGTAAAGCACCGAATATATGCGCCGCAAAATAAAATTTCTGTTTTCCTTCACATGGTACATATCGTCAAGCCCAAGCTGAAACGAAATAAAAGCCTTTGAACTTAAGTACACGGCTGTAATCATCGTGATAGAAAGCCTGCCTGTGCCGCTGGCATACACCTCACTTGCCAGATCCTTCATGATGTCACCAAACGACTCCGGAATAAACGAACTCGCCCACATCAAAAAATCAGCCTCTGTAAGCGGTGTCCAGCTCAACAGCGAAAAGAAAAACAATAAAAACGGGAAAAACGACAGCATCAAAAAGAAGGCTGCCTGCCCTGCGTATGCAGAAATAGAGCTCTCTGAAAAATTGGTCACAAAATCAAAGGCTGTCACAATGATATCCCATCTTCTGCTGTATTTCCTCGCACTTTTTCCTTCGATGTTAGATTCTTTACAATCACCACCTACGGCCTTACGTTTCTCCGTTTTGATTCCCAGCGTTTTACTTTTTTCTGTGTTTATTTTTTCAGCCGCTTTATTATGTGTTTCACTATCTAAATCCGGTCTACTTTGCTTTGTCATCTGCCTTCTTCTGGAATTTCTCCTCAAATACTATAAAACGCTCATGAGTACCCTCACCAATGAGTCCTGCCTCATCAAAAGCCTTTACAGAAAAAGTGAGCGCTCTACCATCCACCTTCACAAGCTCAGACTCACAAGTCACCTTCATGCCAACCGGTGTAGCCGAAACATGCTTAATATCAAGCGCAGTACCGACAGTACCACTTCCCTCCTCAAGCTCAGACGCAACACTCTCAAAAGCTGTATTTTCCATCAGCGCAATCATAGCCGGAGTAGCAAACACATCCATCGTGCCGCTTCCCATAGCCTTCGCTGTCTTATCCAAAGTCACTGTAATCTCTTTCTTACCTTTAATACCTGTCTGTAACATATCAGTCTCCTTATATCATAGTGCGGGTCACTAAGGTATACATCGAATTGCATGCAAGCATGCATCGATGATACCTTTTGACCCTTTAATCATAATATTGTTGTAATCGCTACCGGTCACACTGCAGTGCAGGCAGTAACGTTAAATAGCTCTTGTATATTTCTTAAGCCACTGAGCCTCCTCATCATTCAAAAATGGTGAAACAAGCTCATAAACTCTAGCATGGTAAGCGTTCAGGTATCCCTTTTCCCTGTCTGTCATCTGATTTGGATCAATCGCATCGAGATCTATCGGTACATAGGTCAGATTCTCAAAATACATGAACTGGCCATACTCATTTTTCTCACCCTTTCGGCAGATAAGCTCATTCTCTGTACGAATACCGAATTTGCCCTCTAAATAGATGCCCGGCTCGTCTGTAGTGACCATGCCCTCTTCTATCACACGCTCTGCAGTTCTGCCCGGGTACTGCTTCCAGTGAAAGCTGTTTGGTCCCTCATGAACATTGAGCACATAGCCCACACCGTGTCCGGTACCGTGATTGTAGTCCATGCCAATCTCCCATAAAGGCTCTCTTGCCAGAATATCAAAATTAAGGCCCGAGCAGCCCTCCTTAAACTTTGCATTTGCCAGGTTCATATTTGAGCGGCACACTCTCGTAAACATATCCTTCATCTCGTCAGTCACAGGGCCTAGTACAAAGGTCCTCGTGATATCTGTGGTTCCCTCCAGATAATGTCCGCCTGAATCAACCAAAAGAAGACTCTCAGGCTTAAGCTGCCTGTCAGACTCCTCCGTTGCAGAGTAATGCACAATAGCACCATGATCAGCATATCCGCATATTGTGGCAAAGCTCAAATCAAGAAAGCCCTCCTGCTCAGCTCTAAGCGATGCAAGATAATCTGAAGCCGAAATCTCTGTCATAGGTATCTTACCTATATTTGTCTTAAGCCAGTACATGAACTTGCACATCGCAACTGCATCCTTTAAATGCGCCTTGCGCAGATTTTCAAGCTGTACTTCATTCTTTACGGCCTTCATGACAACTGTAGGATCCTCCGCATCAATCACCTTAACACCATCCGGCAGGCTGTCGCAGATGCGGTAATTTACAATCGATGTATTTAAAAGCACTGTCTCTTTTTCATCAATATGCTTCACATATTCATAAAAATCATCGTAAGGTCTTGTCTGTATACCATTCTTATCGAGGTATGCCTTAAGAGTCTCTGTCACAACCTCTTCCTGCAAAAACCATATGCAGCTGTCCTGTGACAGTGCCAGATATGAAAGCACTACAGGCACATAGCTTATGTCGCCTCCCCTGACATTTAAAAGCCAGGCGATATCATAAAGTGATGACATCAGATGAATGGTTGCACCCTTTTGTGCCATCTGCTCTCTGACTCTTTTAAGCTTTGAGCTTATATCCTCACCGGTATATTTATTGTCAAAAATCATGACAGGTGCCTTTGACATAGGTGGTCTGTCAGTCCATATAAGGTCAATCAGATCCTCATTTACGTACATGCTGCCGTGCTTTTCTTTTGCGATTTCTGAAAGTCTTTTGCCCCATGCGGCATTTACCACTCTGCCGTCAAAGCCTATTACACCGCCATCCGAAAGAGTATCCTTTATATACTCATCAACTGTCGGTACGCCCTCCTCGCCAATCTTAAAGAGCTTTACAGTGGTATCCTTAAGCTGCGCAGCCGCCTGCACAAAATACCTGCCGTCTGTCCATAGTCCGGCCTCATCCATAGTGATGACTGCGGTTCCTGCTGAGCCTGTGAAACCGGTAATATATTTGCGTGCCTTAAAATGCTCTCCTACATACTCTGACTCATGAAAATCAGCAGTAGGTACAACATACAGCGAAATGCCCCTCTTTGCCATCTCGCTTCTCAATGCTTTTAATCTATCCTGTATCATTTTATTATGCCTCTTTAAATTCAAAAAATTTTGTATCTAATTCCGGATACATTCTCTTTAATGAGATTGGTTTGCCGGATTTGTTCAAAAAGCAGTGGCTGCTTTTTGCAGTGGTGCGAAGCTCGCCTGTCTCCTTGTCCTTCATGACATACTCAAGCTCCATCTTGATTCCGTTATACTTAAGCAGCTTTGTGTAGATAACGACCGTATCATCGAAATGTACCATACTGTGATACTCTACCGATATCGACAGCACCGGACTTATGATTTCCATATCCTCCATCTGCCTGTAGTTGAGTCCTATCTGATCCATCAAATCAAGTCTTGCTTCTTCCATCCACTTGACATAGTTTGAATGGTGGATTATACCCATCTGATCTGTTTCATAATACTTTGCGTGGTGCTCGTAAGGACGGATTCTAAGTTCACCTTGTGAGCCGGCAATCTGTAACTCATTGTTTGCCATAAAAACTTCCTCCATTCATATTTTGGTCTTATTTCTATTATGCCACATTGGACAGCTAAATTCAACGACTTGACCGCAAAATATAAGCCGGCTGCTACCTGCGTATCATGCTGTAGCAGTCTCTGCATATATTGCGCGAATTTCCAATCGGAAGTATTCTTCCGCAATACCGGCATCTGATAATATACTCATCCTTGCTCTTTGATAGAAGCTGCATAATCTTTGCCTGTGTTTTGTCGCGCTCGTTTTCAAGCCAGTCCTCATCCACAATTTTGCCCATGCGGACTGAAAACTGATAGTACAAATCAAGCTTTTTGTAATAGGATTCGTATTTCATGAGTCCCTGATACTTTGAATGCTTATCAGGCTTGTCGAGAGAGATATCAGATGTATACGACATGCAGTAGCGCAGCCATTGTCTGACAAGCTCCCTGTCCTTTATATCTATAGGACATGTAATCATCTTATAAAGCAGATATTTGTCATCAAAATCTGCGATAAAGTATCGCTCCTTATACGCATATCCATACAAAAACAATGTCTCATCGACATTGATTTTCCTAAACGGTGCTGATGGCTCTGCCTCATGCCAGAGCTTAATTATCGCATCAAGCGGCGCATCCATTGTAAGGAGCACCTGCGGGAAGCCAAGACTTACTATATCAATATCCTGCTCCGGTATATTTAGCGTATTCTTCAGATAATTCAGATTCTTTTGTCCCAAAGCTGTCACATAACCTGTATCATACAGACCAAATCTGCCTGCACGGCCCGCTATCTGTTTTATCTCAGAGATGACAAGCGGACGTCTTGATACTCCATCAAACTTTTCCACCTCCAGAAATACAATTCTTCTGACCGGCAGATTGAGTCCCATTCCTATCGCATCTGTTGACACGACAACCTGTGTCTTTTTCTCATTAAAAAGCATCATCTGCCTGCGCCTTATTTCCGGTGGCAGACTTCCGTATATGACACTTGGCTTTATGCCGTTTTCCTCCAGACGCCCTGCTATATTGAGTACCGACTTCTTTGAAAATACGATAAAGGCATCGCCCTCTCTTACATCCTGCGGAAATGAAAAAGGCTTATCCTCCAGCTTTAGAGCTGTCTTTCTCTCATACTCCCTTATCTCATACTCGTCGTGGCACAGATTAATCAGATGAATGACTACATCCTTTGCCACCGGACTCATGCATATATGAATCTCTCCTGCAAGTGTACCAAGAATTGCCCTGGTCCATGAATGTCCCCTATCATCATCTGCAACCATCTGTGCCTCATCAATCACTGCGATATCATATTCCTTGTCACAGTCAAGCATCTCCACCGTCGATGCTGTAATTCTGCTGTCTGATACCTCAAGACACTCCTGGCCTGTAAGCATGGTGCATGGTATGCCTGCATCATTCATCTTCTCATATACCTCAAGTGCCAGAAGTCTAAGAGGTCCCAGATAAACTCCGTTTTGCGCCAGCTTAAGCCTCTCAAGCGCCTGATATGTCTTACCGCTGTTAGTCGGGCCTATATGGAGTATGAAGTGCCTTTTCATGCTCTGTGCTTTTGGAAACTCAAGCTCCGGCCGTGCCGGAACCAGCGTGACAATCTTTCTTCTAAGCTCCTTGCTGCGGTACTCATTGTAAAGCGCCTTCATGCTCCTTGTACATATCGCACCTATATACTCCTTGCGCAAAAGCTTTAAAAAATCCTCTGTGAGATACTCTGCCTCATTCTCATCAAACTGCTCCATATCCACCCTAACGAGCTGCGGAAGGATTTCTCTATTTAAAATCTGCCTTGCATTCTTATTGTTGGAATAGTAGGTGATCAATGCAAGCCTTTTTATTTCCTGATGCAGCTTGTCGAGTGCTATTGTCTCGTTTTTTGAAAATCGCGCATATTTAATTGATTTTGCTTTACTATTGAGCCTGTGAATATAGTGTGCCAGCTTTACAGGCTTACCTGTACTTCTCTTCGCATTCTCCCTGTACTGGTCAACATAAAACTGTACCAGTATCTCTTCAAACGATTTTTCCATATATGTGTGTTATCCTCTTTATTTATATACACCGTTAAGAGTCACCTCAAACGTAACATCCTTTCCAGCAAGTTCTGTATTTACCTTATAATCATCCGGGAATTTAAGGTTTAAATCAAAGGTTTCTCCCACCTTGTGACCTACCACTCCGTCCTCAAAGCCATCTATATAGCTGCCTGAGCCAAGCACCAGGTCTGTGCCCTGTCCATCAGTGCTTCCACCCTCGAATTTTTCACCGTCCATATATCCGGTGTAGTCAATATTTACCTTATCTCCATTTTCTGCAACCGTGTCAACCTCTGTATTAAGTGTTGCTGCCTCTGTCTGTGAATCACTGCTTTGTGTCTCGGATGCCTGAGATTCCGTGGTCTGTGATGCAGCTTGCGTACCATCAGTGCCCTTTGACGATGAACCGCCCGATGTCGCAACTGCCCAGATTAGCACTATGACTACCACAACGACTGCCACTACCGGCACCCAGAATTTCAGCAGATTCACAACCTTTGCCTTCTTTTCTGCCTTCTCTCTCTCGATTCTTCTTTTTTCCTGTGCGATTTTTTTGTTTTGTTTGTTCATTTTGTTAATCTCCTGTTTTATTTTTATTATTGAATTATACTATTACAATTTGAACATTCTGTGTTTCGCATAAATGAACAGTATGCGTTGTCTGTCAGTACATTCACTATCTGTCACTGTTCGCTTTAAACTTTAAACGGCTGCGTCTCTTAACTATTTGACGCAACAATAAAAGCAGTAGAAAGACACCCACACAGCCTGCGCTTATAGCTGCACCTGCCTTAAGCCCCGGTGTCTCATAATAAAGCTCTATCTCATGCTCTCCCTCATCCAGATGAATGCTCACAAAGGTATCTGAAAAATCCTCATACTCTGCATCCTTCCCATCCACCTTCATAGTCCATCCCTTTTCACTCGGAATAGAAAGCACAAGCTGTCCTGCCTGCTTCACATCAATGTGTCCGCTTATGTGTGTATCTGAAAAATCATCCACCGAGAGTGTCTGCTCATTGAGTGTATTGTAAGCACTCTCAACTGCAGCAATGGAAAGCTCGTATACGTTAAATCGTACAGCATCGGCATCAGTGTTTGTGACGGAAACTGTCTCCCCCGCCTTCACATATCCCAGGTCAAACAGATACCTGTGAGTGGTCTTCGAGTATGTGGTCTCATACTCTCCGTGGCTGAAGGTCAGACTGTCAGTGCTGCACGAATCGTATGCCGCATAATAATATCCGTCATGGTCAAAGGTGAGAGTCGTAGTTCCCGGATTTTCGTCCTGAGTGCACTCTGTCATGGTCAGCATATCATCTGCTGCGCCAAGGAGCCTGCCAAGGGAATTAATCGAATAGATTTTCGATGACGAGGATGGCTTCCACGCATCAATCACTCCCTCATCCATCATAAAACCAAGCGGAAGTGTGTAGTTATTCCGATACAGATAGTGATTTCCGCATTTTCCAACAAGTGTAGTCAGCTCATTCTGTGGCTGTATTGATTTTGTAACCATATATCTGACCGAAAGCATGGCTGACGTGACAGGTGTGGCACCGTTATAACAGTAGAAATTCTTGCCTCCCTCCATATAAAGAGCCTGATAAAAATGGCTCACATTTATATTCATCAGGGAAGAAAACTGTGTTCCAGAAGCATAGCCGTATCGTGTGTCATCATTTTTAGTTAGTCGGCCTGTATCCTCAACCCTGTAAAATGGTACATCGTTGTCAGCTGCATCCTCTTTTGCCAGCTTAAGTGCCTTTTGCATATCGTCCACATTGGCATTGTAGCTGCTTCTGCCGGTACATCCAAGTCCTGTCACAGCCATATTGACAGCCAGCTCCACAATCGCAATACCGCATGTTATGACCATCAAAAGATTCCTGTTTTTCCTTGCTGCAAGCTTTAAGAGTACTGTCATAATGCCGTACAGCGCAACAAACAATATGCTTATGATAACTGCATAATACTCTGTCACATCCTCATCGGCAAACATCGTGCTTACTGCCATAAGCGCCGATGCAAATACAACTGCCACGCCAATATGCCACAGTCTTATGCCACGCCACTTTCTTACTGTAGCATAGCCTATGGTCAATACAAGAAATGCATACAGATACGACTGTCTGCCAGGCAGCGAATCCGGAAAATGCAGTCCGTGCCATATAAAGTCAAGCTGTTTATTGGCAAAGCTTGCCATGAAAAACAACACAAACAATACGGGAGCTATTTTTTTCTTCCAATTAATCCTTTTATTGAGCACAAACAGTATCAAAAGCATCACACTAAAGGCTCCGGCATACAGATTCGGCCAGTTCTCTGCACCCTCATAGACGCTTGCTGTCGTGCACATCCTGCCGACCTCTGATAAGAGATTAAAATACCACTCTATCTGCTTTGGGAACTCGATGCCCGACGAACCGCTGTAGCTTAAAATGATAAGCTCCGGGATGATTAGCACCATCGCAGTGCCTCCAGCCAAAAGCGAGTAAACGGCAAATCTCACAATTGCAGCCATTTTACCGCCCTTTTGCGTAAAGAAAAGCCATGCAAACCAAAATACCAAAAAGATGCAAAGCATGATGCTCAGATAATAGTTTGACAATATACAAAGTGCCAGTGATACATAGTAAAGCACCGGCTTTTTGTCCCGCACAAGCTTCTCAAGTCCTACTATCGCTAGCGGTGCAACCGCCACAACATCCATCCACATAACATCCCAGCTATACGCAGCTACAAAGCCGGAAAGCGCATATGCCGTTGAGAAAACAAATGCCGGCACAAATGTATTATCGTGATATCTGTTATCCTTTCCAAGAAGTACAAAGTGTTCCTTCAGAAAATAAAAAAATGTTGCTCCGCTTAGCGAAATCTTAAAAATGATTAGCAGCTCGATAAACTCAATAATATGGCTCTTTGGAAAAAGCACAACAAGCCAGTTTAACGGACTCGCCAGATAATAGGCAAATACCGATACAAAATCACTGCCAAGCCCGATATTCCATGTATACATGAGGCTCGCACCATTTCTTAGCTTCTCCCACAGCTCATTATAGAAAGGCAGATACTGGTGATACAAATCCATATGCAAAAGGCAGTAATCGCCAAATGGATATACACCATTTCCTATACAGATGATTATACATATGAAAAACGGAATTAAAAACGCTGTCAAAAGTGGATGCTTTTTAACAAAATTCATCACTTATCCTCCCAGTCAAACAGTCTGTAATATTGCAAAAGCTTATAATCGTTTAGCATATCCGAATCGGCCTGCTTATTTTTGCTGCCGGTTGCCTTGTCTGATTTATTTGATGCTTTATCTAATGTCTTATCTGCAGTTTTATCAGTGCGTACCGCTGATATAATTGGATACTCCTCCTGCAGCTTTAGCAGAAAGCTCTGATAGTCATTTGTCGGCACACCTGCCGCTTTAAGTACGTTTGCAGCCAGATAATTAACACTCGTGTCTTTTCCTGCCGCCTCATCAATATCATAATTTGCCCAGATAACATACGGCACCTGATAGCGCAGCTTAAGCTCTTCATTTGATAAATTATTATAGTCCATGCCGTTTGCCGCAAGAACAGAGCTTGCCACAGTATCATTTGGCTGATGATCACCGAAAAATACCACTATAGTTTTCTCATCCACATTTGAGAAATATTCAATGAGGCTCTTTAAATCCTCATCTGTCAGCTTAATCAAAGAAAGATACTGGTCAAGTGCAGAATTATTGAGCTTATCCGCTGTCACCGTATTGTCAAAGCCGTAGTAGGTATCCGTGTATCCACCATGGTTTTGCATAGTGACATTGAATATAAATGCCGGCTGACCATCCGGTTTGTTCTCATAGGTCTCAATAATCCTGTCAAAGGATGTCTCATCACTTATATATTTGCGCACAAACCTCTGATTAGAATAATCCTGCATAAACGAAAGATTGTCAAATCCCAAAAGAGGATAGACCGTATCCCGGTTCCATCCACTGCCATAGTACGGATGCTGTGCATACGTTGCGTAGCCTATGCTTTTTAAATAGCTTGCAAGGGAAGGTGTCGTGCTCTTTATATACTGCTGATAAGGAATACTTCCTACCGGAAGAAAAGCCATCGTATTGCCTGTCAGAAACTCAAACTCGGTATCGGCGGTATTTCCACCGCATACAGACGTATTCAGATATCCTGTTATAGTGTTCTCATTGCCCTTTTCAAGACTGTGTACAAACGGCATATAGTCTGTATTTGTATCAAAATCACCGAGCACTGACAAGTCTGAAAATGCCTCATCCATCACAACTATAATATTCGGATAATCACTTTTATCTGTAATTACAGTATTATTAGCTGCATCTGAATTATCATCTGTACCGGCATAGCTGTCAAGCAGCTCCTTAGCCTTCTGTCTGCTATACCCGTCAGGCTTATCAACCGCCACAAACTTAAGATCCATCGCAAAGGTCACCGCCATTCCATTCACCTTTGTCATATATGCAGGTGTAAATAGAAACGGATACAGGTAATTGTCCGTCTGGAAATCCTCATCCTGCAGGGCATTCACAAACAGGCACATCACAAGTAATCCAAGCACTGTCGGAATTAGTCTGAACCTGAATTTCCACTTAATTCTAAAATCAACAAAATGCATCAGCATAATAAGAGCTATAAATATAACTGTAACAACAACTACTCCTGCAGTCGGTGCGAAATCATAATTGGATGCAACACTTGTCGCCGTGCCAATTGAAAAAATATCCCATGGAACAAAAGGAGTCGAGCGGAAAAGCATAACATAATGATTAATCAGTCCAAAAACCATGGCCACGATAAAAACTGCACGAAGTGCCCATTTCGCCCTGCCCGTAACAAAATAAAGAATCCAGGCAATCAGCTCAAACAAAATAATATTAAAAAATCCCGCCATAAATCTGACTTCTTCAAAAGGATTATGTTCGTAGAACTCCATAAGATAAAAAGCCGTAATCGGGAAAATCGAGAAAAATATAACATTGAATATAATTT
>OJNU01001420.1_pt1 | contig 11915 bp, 8 predicted proteins | sample 1597941 | NCBI WGS metagenome assembly OJNU01 (sample SAMN01915228, study PRJEB22387) | human gut metagenome | isolation source: stool | host: Homo sapiens | place: USA | reverse complement strand
AATTATAATATAATTGGAATTTAAAATTGAAAAATACAGTGTTGCAGTAATGAGGATAAAATATGGATTTGAATAATTTATATAATTTTAAAAATGCAGTGAGACATTTTATAGATATTGATTCTTTGGAGTACCCCGATGATGTTGAAAATTTCGATACCAGAGAATTATGCTGGACAATGCCAATTTCATTTAATGTACAAAAAGGGAATGGAAAGTATAGAACTTTGAAAATTCCTAATATTCTTAACTTTGTGCGAGCATATCATTATTACTCAGGATTACCTTATTTTGATGATGTTCAGGGGATTAATCCAGCACATAGCAGAATGACGGTTAATTTTGATACAGGTGATTTTGTGGCAGGAGAATATGATGCACAATTAAATGATGATTTTATGAATTTGTGCTTGTATGATAATTTGATTAAGCTTGATATTAAAGATTTTTATGGAAAGCTGTATTCGCATTATCTTCCTAAAGGTGAATTGCAGGACAATGTTTTTACCAGTTTAAATAATGGAAGAACTGGTGGAATAATAATGGGCAATTACTTGTCGCTTTATTTTGCAGAAAATGCTCTGAAAAAAATATCGGATGATTTTGAAAGGGCATTAGAAGAGGCTTCAGTTAATTGCCACTTTGAATATTTTTCAGATGATTTCTATATTTTCTGCAATAGATATGACAATGAAAAAATAAGGAAAATTTTCAGTCTGGTGTTAGCAGAAAACGATTATGAAGGAAATGAGCAGAAGATAGAAATAGAGGATTATGAATCATATAATATAGAAAATCTATTGACCAGATATTGGAAAGCTATTATGAGACACTGGAATGTAGAAGTTATTAAGGACTTTGAGAGGCAAGAACAGATCGGAGCAAGAATACAACATAAATTATCTTTTTTGAACCAGTTGATATATAAATTGGCAGGTGTAAAAAAGGAAAGAAATAAACAGTCTTTAATAAGAAATTTTTTCAAAACCAAGCATTTTCGAGAAACAGATTTTGAAGAATATGATATTGAAGAGTATGACTACCATCAGTTATGCTTCTTATTAAAAACATCACCAGAGTCATTGCTATATACATCAGATATTTTTAATGATATGAGTGGGTTTGATAATCAAAAAATTAAAATATTTTTGAAAGCCAGATATAAAGAGGCGTTAATTTCAGCATTTTATGATCTACAGCTGTATTACTATTACGCAATCAAGTGTTATCATCTTGAGGCATGTTTAGAAGATACAACGGAAATGGTACTTAAATCTCAGAATCAAATTTTGATTTCGTATTATTTAAAGGATGGATTATTTTCAGAAGACCAGATTAATAGCTTGAAACCCTTAGATAACGAAAAATTTTGGTTTCAGAATTATCATTTGATTTTATATACGCCGGAATTACTGTCAGACTTGGATGAAAGCATTACGAAATATCTGATTCCGCAAAGGGCAAGTACAGAACGGAGAAAAGAAAGATACAAAAAATTTTATAAGGATAATTTGACATTGCGAAAGGCTATTATCAATGAAATTCCAGTTGTTACCGAGAATATAGAAGATTATTTAGAAAAGAGACATCAGGAACTTATAGAGGAATAGTCTTAAGATTAAATAATATTTGATTGTAGGGGAAAGAATAAGTTATGAAAATATTAACAGAGAAGTATTTAAAAAATTTAGAGAAAGAAATATTAACAAAGAATTATAGTGACTTTTTTGATAAAGTGTATAGTAATTTTAGAAAAGAACAAAGCGAATTTAAAACAGAGATTATAGAAGTAGGAAAAATATATTATAGGGCAAGAGTTGGAAATGATACAATGGAAGCGGCAATAGATGATGCAAATAATATATTTAAAATACCATACTTCAAAAATAATATGGAAAAACCTCCTGCAAGATTTGTTCAGGGAGGAAGGTTTAATAGACAAGGAGTATCGTATCTGTATCTTGCAGATAATATTGAGACTTGTATTTCTGAAATCCATTTGCAGGTAGGGCAGATTTGTTCTATTGTACAATTTAAATGTATAAAAGAAGGAAAATATCTTTTCATTGAGAACAAATCAGAAGAGGTGTTATATGATATTTTGACTAGACCAGTACATAATGGCACAAAAGATTATTATTTGGTGACACAATTTTTTTCAGATATATTTAAAGCACTTGGATATGATGGAATTGTGTTTTTTAGTACACAAGGTATAGGAAAAAATATTGTATGTTTTAAAGATGAATATTTTGAACAAGTAAAATATTCTGAAAAAATGTATAGAGCAAAAAAAATCTCGTATGAATATGAAATTGTGGAAGAGGAATATAAAAAATATATAGATTATAAAAAACTTTTGAACTCATGTAATACTGATGAAGATCAAAAACGAGAAAATAAATATAACTACATACAAGAAAAAATTCAACATGAAGATAGCCTGATATTAGAAGCGGCTAAAAAAAAATTTAATTTAGATAAAAATGAGAAAAATTTTCTTGATAGATTAAAAGAAATAGACTGTAAGCAGAACGCATATGAATTTTTAGGTGCTTTTTATTTTAATCAACAAAATTTAAAAAAGGGAACCCAATATTTTTTTGAAGGTTTAACTACATTTCGTAGTCATCCTACATTTGAGGAAATCTTAAAAAGAATGCAGTTATGTGTTGAATTAGAAAAACAAGAACAATATCAAGAAGAATCAATGAAAAGAAGATTAAAAGTCATATATGAGGAAATAAAACAAAATTATGAAAAAATACGAAAAGAAGGAGTAGAAGAGATACTAGAAAAATTAAATGAACTTCAAAGGTAAAAGGATGCAGAAACGATAGAAAAACTCCATCAAACAGATAAATAAAGTTTTCTGTTTGATGGAGAGTTTTCTGTTAAAAATTTTCTCGTGACTTTTCGAGTTGTTTTTGTGAATGAGTTCTGCCGAGGATCATATCAATATTAGCGGAAACGGTACGAAGTTCCCGTTCATAATCCCGTCGGTTAGAAAAATCTTCCCGTTGCATATCTCGTAATTCAATAAGCCGGTCTTTTTCAGCATAGAGGGCTTTCATGGAAGGCAGTTTATTTCCGGCAGATTTTTCTTTCAGTGTCCGGAGAGCTGTATCATAAAGAGAAAGCTCTGCCCGGTGTTCTTCGTAGAATTTATCCTTATTGCGGCTCTTACGGTAGTCGGCATATACGTTTTTGTATGCAAGGTACTGTCCAGTAAAATGTATTTGTTCATTCACATCTTTAAGCTGCTGTTCTGTATCCTTTAAAGATTTTCTGGCGGTACTGGTCTGATCGGATGCCTGGTCAAGTGCCGTATGGAAATCTTCAAGAGAGTCATATCCATGTTCCTGAATATAGGCAAGCGTCTGAGCCATTTGTTTCAAATTGGAGAGTTTGACTTTTTGAGCATAGGCTTCACTCTGCTGTGCTTTGATACAGGTCTGTAAATCTATTACAAGTCGGAGATCTGATTTTATGAAAATGAACGGTACAGGAATATCGGGAGCATCAGAAGAAAGTGTCGTCTGCAAATCTTTTGTAGTAGTTGGAACTTGTGGTTCTTCAATTTCCATTTTCCTATCAGAGAGCGATTTTGCATTTTCCTTAAATGCCTGTAATAGAAAATCCTCTTCATATCGTGTTCCGAGATTTCGTCCAGTGATATATTTTTTTCTGCCTGGATGAAGATAGCTGTACCGGTTACGGCTGATCTTGAAGATGATATGATATTTTTCATCAAGGATTTTTGCAAACTCTTCTGGTGATCTGGCGGTGCTTGCAACATCGTCAATAGCATCCCGGAGAAACTGTTTCTCTGTTTGATAGCGAGTCTCTTTTGGAGTGATGCCGTCTTCAAGCATTTTCTGGTTGAGCTTATCAAGTTTTTCCTGTCCCCGACGTTGTGCCCAGTATTCTTTTTCTGTGATTTTTCTTTCAGCAGGAGAGAGCAGATCAACTTGATGCAGGCCCTCTTTCTGGCACATATCCATGACATCTTGCTTTAAGTGAGCAAGGTAGGCGGTGCTTAGGTGATGTTTATATCCGGCTTTTGATTCGCAGTCAAATTCCATATAGGGTTCTTGGGGTACGTCATATTTCCGAAGGCTGTTGATCACAATATGTACATGGATATTGCCACTTTCGTTGTGACCATCTGTATGTGTGCAGACTAAAGCCTGATGACCGGGAAAGTTCTTCTTTGCAAAAGTCAGTCCCAGCTGCTGTGCCCGTTCACCAGTCAGTCCACATTCCTCTTTGTCTTTTGGGTCAAAGCTGATAATGTAATGATGAGACTTGATCTCATTGAAATTTTTATTTTTATGGTAATAGCTGTTTAGTTCCTGACATTCAGATGCAAAGGTAAATGGATCACAGTTCAGACCATCCAGGTAATATTCATCTCGTAATATCATATGTCCCTCATCGTCGAGGATTGGTTTTTGGGTGTATTCATTATGCTGGAAGATGAGATACCGTTCGGATTCTCCATAGTCAGCATTTTTGCTTGCGATATGTTTAATCACTGCCACGGAAATCACCTGCCATTCTCATCACTTCATATTTCATTTCATAAATATCCCGGAGAGATTTTTTTATCTCTATTCTCATTTCTGAGGAGATAACACCACCTTGATTAAAATATCTGGCAATCTGATTGAGGTTGCTTCCTATCTTACCCAATTCACCAATCAGCTTTTTTATTTCTTTGACATCTGCAACAATCTCAAATGTAGTATTGACCTGTCCCTCCATAATTTGTTTTCGCATGTACTCGGAAATAGTCATGTCTGCCTGTTCTGCTGTATTTTTTATAATAGAAAACTCAGTGTCAGTCAGGCGAATTGTTACCCGGTGTTCCCGTTTCATATCAGATTCTTTTTGTGGTCTTGTCATTGGATGCTCCTTTCTGCACATAGGTTCCGCATAGGAAAGAGAAAATTTTACAGCTTGCTGTGAAAGCAAGTGATGAAGATTCATCACGCTGTGACCATGGCAATGGGAACCAATACGCATATCTTTGATTGCGGTCGAGGGTATGGGGAAACGAAATCCCCATCAAGTTGCAAGGCAGAAAAAATCCCGGAGGGGTTTTTGTCTGACATTGCGAAACTTGCTCTAAGAGAGAATCCCTTCCCATAATCATGCGTGGGAGACATCAAAAAGACAGGTAAAAATATAAAAAAATAAAAAAAGTGAAAATTCATCTGACATTTTGTCCTCTGCCAGCTGTGATTAGTAGAAAAAGAGAGATCACAGGAGGTAGCCAGATGAAAAAAATAGAAATGCCTACACTGGAAGAATTGCAGGAAATGGCAGCAGTGGACATCCGTACCGTAGATAGAAGTACATTAGTAGAGCTGGATGATGTGGAGATTCATGAAGAATTACCGCAGGCAGAAAGAATTGCAGATTATATCAAGCAGATTAAAAATCCGTATTGCTATAAATCACATGGGGTAGTTGTGAAGATCAGCTTTGCAGGAAAATGCTCGTTGGAAGAAAGCCTGAGCAGATGTATCTCCATGTAAAAGAAAAATCGTCCAGAAAAAAATAATCGAAAAAAGAAAGAAAAAGGTATGGTAGTAATCCAGAAGTTATGTTAATATGGATGTGGGTCAAAATTTAAAAGCATTCAAGGAGCCGTGAATTTCTTGGTTTACACCGCCACAGAGCGAGTAAAGTAGGAGGTTGATGGCTTTATGTATTTCAATCAAAAGTCTATTTTAGCAGCGGATTATCTCCGGTTATCCAGAGAGGATGGAGACAAACTGGAGAGTGACAGCATCCGCAATCAAAGAAGTCTCATTAACGATTTTGTAAAACAGCACAAAGAGATCCAGCTGGTCGAGGAATATATCGACGATGGATACAGTGGAACGAACTTTGACCGTCCGGCATTCCAAAGGATGCTTGAGGATGTGAAAAGGAAGAAGATCAACTGTATCATCGTAAAAGATTTATCCAGATTGGGAAGAAACTACATTGAAACAGGAAGGTATCTGGAAAAGATCTTTCCATTTATGGGTGTACGGTTCATCGCAATCACAGACCATTATGACAGTGCTGCAGGATCGGATGATGCAGATCAGATCATTGTTCCGTTTAAGAATCTTATCAATGATGCTTATTGCAGGGACATCTCAATTAAAATCCGAAGTCAGTTAGATGTAAAAAGGAAAAACGGGCAGTTTATTGGCAGCTTTGCAGCCTATGGATACTTAAAAGATCCAGAAGATAAGAACCATCTTATTGTTGATGAATATGCGGCAGATATTGTACGGCTTATTTTTAATCTGAAAATAGATGGGTACAGTTCACAAAGAATAGCAGCCCGGTTAAATGAAATGGGAGTTTTGCCGCCATTGGAATATAAGAGAAGCCGGGGGATGAATTATAACAGCGGATTCCGTTCCGGTTCTGATCCTAAATGGGCAGTCACTTCCATCAACCGTATTTTGCAGAATGAACTTTACATAGGAACAATGGTTCAGGGCAAAAACCGAAAGATCAATTATAAGGTGAAGAAGAGTTCTCCTATCGCAAGAGAAAACTGGATCCGTGTAGAAAATACACATGAAGCAATCATTCCAGAAGAGAGTTTTCAATATGTGCAAAGTCTGTTGAAAATAGATACCCGGATCGCTCCGAAGAGAAAATCCGTTTATTTATTTTCTGGATTTGTACGTTGTGGGGATTGTGGTGAGAACATGGTCAAGAGAAGCACAACGAAGAAAGGAAAAAAATACTGTTATTATCATTGCTCCACTTATAAGAACAAAGAAGGATGCAGTTCCCATCTGATCAGTGAAAAAATGATTTATGATGTAGTTCTGGATTCTATAAAAAAGCAGATTGCATTATTGACCGAAGCAGAAAAGATCATTAAGAAAAATGGAATGGATACTTACAAGAAAGTGGAGAGCCGGTCTTTAGAACAGCAGTTAATGGCACTTTATGAGGAAGTGGAAAGATATAAAGACTTAAAGGCGAGATTGTATCAGGATATGGTAGACGGCATTGTCAGCAGAGAAGAGTACCATGAATATAATCAGAGATTCACAGAGAAGATGCAGAAAGCAGAAAAGGCAAAACAGGAAACGGAAGAGAAGAAAGAAAAGTTATCTGCGGAAGAAAAACGGATGCACCCATGGATAGAGGATTTCAAAAAATATAAAAATATCCAAAGCCTTGACCGGAAAGCAGTTGTTACATTGATAGAGCAGATTATTGTATACAGCAAGGAGCAGATTGAGATTCGGTTCAGGTATAGTGACGAGATGCAGGAAATGATAGAAGCAGTGCAGATCATACGTGAGCGGCAGGAACGGAAAGGAGAGTTTGTATGCGGTGCGTAAGTTATACCAGAACGACTTCCTGTAAAGAGGACGGAAAGATTCCGGCAGATATTATAAAACAGCAGGACCAGCATATACAGGAATACCTGAAAAAACAGGGATGGACATTATCTGCAAAGTATTGTGACAGAAAAAAAGATACAGAAGAGAACACAGCTTTTGAAGAACTGACAAAAGATGGAATCGACCGCAAATTTGATATGGTAGTTGTAGACAGCATTGACAGATGCAGCAGGACAATATCCTGTGCAGATGATGTCTTAGTAAAAACATTTGTCCCGGCAGGAATACATTTTGCAGTTGTGCAGGATGAATTTATCAGCATTGGAAAAACGAAAGAGGAATTATATGAATATATAAAGAAAGCAAGGTATGAAGCAGTTCAGTTAAAAGGCATGAGAGAGTATGCAGTCAGAGAACAGCTGGCGGGACTTTATACCGTGCATGATGAAAAGTATGGATACATTCTTTCTGATGACCGCAGAGAATTGCTTATTGATGAAGAAGCGGCAGTTGTTGTGCGGGAGATCTTTCAGATGGTATTGGATGGTATGCTGCTCACAAATATCGTGAAAATTTTAAATGACAGTGAAGTAGAATCTCCGATGGTGCATAATGCACGGGTCGGCCATAAGGTATGGCCGGCATATGATAATAAATGGTTATTCTGTTCCGTAAGGAGAATCCTTAGATGCACAGCGTATGATGGCTACTGGCAAAAGACCATCAACAAAAAAGTCTGTACACTTCCTATCGCTCCAATTTTGGAAGAAGGCATATTTGAAAAAGTGCAGGAGATTCTCGATAAGAGAAAAAAGCCAAGGAAAGTAAGAACAGGTAAAAGGGGATTATTTGTAAAAAAGATATTTGATGCCGAGACAGGAAGAAAAATATCACAGAGAAATTTTAAAACGGGGGAAACGGTTTTTCTTTTTGCAAGTGGGACAAATCAGCTTCCAAGAGATAAAAGTACCTACATTTCTTTTGAAATCGTGATTGCTGAAGTAAGAAAAGCCATACAAAGAGAAATGGAACTGGCGGAACAGATAAAAAAGAAACTGTCAGCCAGAGAAGCAGAATCAGAAAAATATAAATGGTTGAAGCAGTATTCACAAAGAGCGTGGACAATCTTTGAAGAGATGGAGCAAGTGGAAAAAGAGCGTATTCCATTATATCAGAACTACCAGACAGGAAAAATCAATGAAGAAGAATATCTGGCAGGAAAAGAAGAAATACGGAATCAGCTTCGTATGTATGATGGAGATTTCAGTGAACTTATGGAAGAGGTATCCGTTATTGAAAAAGCATATAGCAATAAAAATGAATGGTTAGAGACTTTTAAGAAGGAGAAGCTCCCGAAAGAACTACAGCCAGAGCATATCAATAAATGGATTGATAAAGTATTGATAAGAGATTTTAAAGAAGTACAGGTATGTTTATCCAAACAGGAATGGAAAAAATACTTTCCTGCAGAATGGATGGAGGAATAGGGATGGCAAGAAAGAGCAGAAAAAACAGAAACGTAGAATCTAATATACAAACGGTTGTCAAAAAAGAAAACTTACTGGATACGGCTGCGTATATTCGTCTGTCTGTTGAAAACGGAGGAAATGAAACGGATGAAACATTAGTTGTGCAGCAGATGCTTGTAGAAAGATTTATAGAAGAACATCCGGATCTGAGACTGGAAGAGGTATACATTGATAATGGATTTACAGGTACAAATTTTGAACGTCCCGGATTTATGAGATTAATGGAAGATGTTCGTTCTGGAAAGGTGCAATGTATCGTTGTAAAAGATTTATCCAGATTCGGCAGAGACTATCTGGAAACAGGCTATTACCTGGAGACTATATTGCCAAAGTTAAATGTACGCTTTATTGCGATTACGGATGATTACGATAGCTCCAGAAAAGAGGACAGGGAAAATATAAGTGTTCCCATCAAAAACATGGTAAATGCCATGTATGCAAAGGATATGTCTAAAAAAATCCTGGCGGCAAAGGAAGCACAAAAGCGGAACGGGAATATCACGTTATCTAAGGTTGCATTTGGCTATGTCCGTTCTGAGGATAAAACAAGACAGGTCGTAGATGAAACGGTTGCCCCTGTTGTGCGTATGATATTCCAATGGACATTGCTGGGAGTCAGTAAAAGAGAAATTGCTGACAGGCTGAACCTGTTGGGAGTTGCGACACCCGGACAGAAAGAAAAAAGAAAGATAGCAAGAGTGCCACTTGAGGAGACAAAGTGGAATGGAGGAACTGTCAGAAAAATATTAGAAAATCCAACCTATACAGGAGATATTGTCACAGGAAAACTGAAACAGTCTTTGTACAAAGGAGTGAAACAGTATCGTACAGTACCAGAAGAGTGGGATGTGCAGAAAGATATGCATACTCCGCTGGTTGCGAGGGATGATTATGAGGAATTGCAGGAAAGCAGAGAAGAGATTCATAAGATAACGAAGAAACGCCAGTCCAGATGTATGAAGGACAGAGAAAAGTATCAGGATAGTTTTCCGGGAATGGTCCGGTGTGGCGAGTGTGGAAATGTTATGTATTTCAGACGATATACCCATAATTATACAACCAATGAAAAAATGGGAAGCGATTACTATTGTGGGAATGAACAGTGTTCCAGAAATTTGATAGAAGGAAACTTACTCAAGATCCTTGTGATGGATCAGATTCAGATTTTGATCAAGAGTATGTGTGACAGAAAATTGCTTTTGCAGAAAATGAAAAGTGCAACAAAAGAAAACAATATTTTTTATAAAGCAGCGGCAAAGGTAAGGACATTGGAGCGTAAGATCGCACAGACGGAAGAACGCAATACAAGACTATATGAAGATTATGTAGCAGGTATTGTGGATAAAGATGATTTTGATATGATGAAGGAACGCTATATAGGGGAACTCCAAAATCTCCGGGAAGAACTTCAGGTACAAGAACAGAATCAAAGGATCTTGGAAAAGAAAGCAAACCGATATATGCAAGAGTATTTAATGTATGCATGTGTAAACGGAATTATTATTATTATTTTTAGTATAATAATGGTTAAGGAAGATAATTTGCATATGATTGTAGCATTTGTGGGAACGGTAATATCTGTCATAGTATTAATATTTGTCGTAAATATACTTGGATATGGTAATTTATCTTTTGTAGGATTAAATCAATTGTTTTTTGTGATTACATATTTTGTTTTGACATATTTATGGGATGAAGAATTTAATTTTACCGATTTTATTAAGAAAATGGCACATAAAATTGAAAAGTGCATAGTTGGAAAGGATACATATGAATTTTGTGTGAAATATTATTATAGATATAAATGAAAACGTCCAAGGTATCTATTGTAAATCAACTTACATCTCGTCTACACTTTGAATTATACAGGAAGCTATTCATCTATGTTTAGCATTAGATGGATGTAGGTTAAGGTAACTTTGGCACGCCTTGAAGAACACCTCTATGTCCCAACGTTTTCCATAGATCCTGAGGATTTCATTCTCATCCAGATTTATATCAGTGGAAATAAGGCAGATATCTTAATCTTCCGCGTCTCTTTTTGTAAGCATCGGATGCTTTCAAAGCAGTGTAAACATGAAATCTTGTAAAAATCTTTTGATAGATTTTGAAATCTGCTTATCATATTGAGCCGTTTGTGTTATGCTTTTATTCATAGCATGGAAGTATGATTGTTTTCTGAACAACTCAATTATACCCAAACCAGACGGTTTCATGCTATTTTTATGCCAGTTATTATGGAATTTTCAAGGTGCATAGGTACTTATTCAAGTGCGAAGTTTGAGTTGATTAGATATAGATTTGGTGTGTAATAGAAAGGAGAGATTATCATGGAAACATCTGAAAAAATAATAGAAGACCTTTGCTGGGGTGATATATTTAAAACGCACAATGTTGTTGATTACTGCATAGGCTTTATAGTTTTAATAGTAGTTCTTCGAGGTATTAATATATTGTTTGATTATAAAGTGTTAAACATTTATGTACATGTTATTAAGGCATTGGTTTATGGAGTATTAGTGATAATGCTTTGTGTTTATTTTAGCAAAGATGTAGAAAATATTGACAAAATCAATATTTTTACAGGATTTACGTTTGTCTTTAGCGTAATTGAGGTTACAGACAATCTTTCTACTATTGTGGTCGATATTTTTGGACAAGGACATATTAGTCGAAAGATAAAAAAAGCATATAAAGAAAAAGATGAAAACACATTCAATATTGTAAAAAGTATATTAGATGATTTATATATTACGTTAAAACCTGGTAAAGTATCTTCAGAGATAAAAAAGTATATCAAACAACTCGGAAAAATATATGATGAAACAAATTTCAATTTTAGAAGTGTCGATAAAATAGTTAGTGAAGATAACAATCATGAATGGACAGTAAATCGTGCATTATGGGATATTTGGACAGATAGAGATATTCAAAATATACATTGGAAAATAAAAAATGAAACTGACGGAATTATAAGTCCTAAATTAACATTATCAATAGATGATTGTAGGAG
>OJNU01001415.1_pt1 | contig 11977 bp, 7 predicted proteins | sample 1597941 | NCBI WGS metagenome assembly OJNU01 (sample SAMN01915228, study PRJEB22387) | human gut metagenome | isolation source: stool | host: Homo sapiens | place: USA | reverse complement strand
TTGTTCCAAGGCATGAAACACGCTGTTTCAACGGTTGGAACTGAATTTGGAACTATTTGCTTGGGCTGACCGGCCTTGTTGTTCCCTATTTATAATAGTATTTCTCTAATAATTCCTGCATTTCCGGGTACTTTTCATCCGTATCTCCTACTTCTTTGCGAAGGTTCAGCATGTCCTTTTTCATCTGCTTGATGACAGGTGCATATTTAGGATCATTGTATGCGTTGTGATTCTCGTGCGGATCATTTTGCAAGTCGTAGAAATCCCATGACGGAGTGAAGTCGAAGTTTTCCGTGTCCGTCATATCCAGATTGCGGGCATAGTAGAAGATGAGTTTGTAACGGTCTGACCGGATGGCGAAGTGTGCCGGACGAATCGCGTGGTTAGTCCAGTAGCGATAGTAGATTTCTTGGTCGGAAACGTAGACAACAATGGTGTTATCTGCGATGCCCATTTCGTCCAATGTTTTCAGCAACTTGCCGATATTGTCGTCGACAGTGGCTCCGCAACGCATGTAGTCGCGGATAAACTTCTGGTATGCGGCTTTTCTGGCAGCGGTCCGTTGCATGCCTTCGGTGCTGAATGGCAGTCCGGGATAACGGCACCACCATTTGTCGGGGTCTTGCGAGGCAATGCGCCAGCGGCGTTCCAGTTCTTCGAGTGTCTGGCCGACGAAAGAACGCCCGTTGGTTTCCGGCCCCCAGTCGAGAAGGTTTTCCGGTTCGGGGAAGGTGACTCCGTCGTAGAGGTGCTCCATGCGTATCGGATAATCGTAAGGCTCGTGGGTCGCCTTGAAGTGGCAGCACATCATGAAAGGCTGCTTGCCGTCCTGCTGTTTGATCCACTTGATGGCTTTTTCTGTCACCAGATCGGTAGAGAAGCCCGGCACCCGTTCGCCGAAACGCCGGTTGCCCGGCCAGGGATCGGTGCTCTCGATGAATGTAGGATCGCGGTATTCGCCCTGGTCGAAGAAGATAGAGTAATAGTCAAACCCTTGCGGTTGCGACTGGATATGCCATTTGCCGACCAGTCCGGTGTTGTATCCGTTGGCTTGCAGGGCGGTTGCCCAGGGCGTGTATGGAGGTGGCCTGCATGTCATCCGTCAGAATAAATAAGACATTGGGAGGCGGCACTTCGCCGGCTGTTTTCGACTGGCACCCGATGGCGAGGGGCGTGAACGCCAGCGGCAGATATCGGGATATAAAAGAGTATCGGATAGCTGATTTCATATGAAGGGGGTATGTTATATAAACGATGTGTTATTAAAGTTTTAGACGCGAATCAAGCAGACAGAACGAATTACAAATAAATTCGCGGGACTACTTAATTCACGCCTAAAGATAGTGAATGTGATTTACATTATACTGTTTTCCCTACAAAAAATGTTGGTTGTCCAGTATATATCGCCCTTGGGCTAACCAACCGTTAGTTGTTGCTCTTCGTTTTGGTGAAGCATTGCTCAGGTCTCCATTCAATGATTTTTCCGGTCACCACGGTAGCGTCATTGCCATTGCCGGAGCTGTCGTGTACCACATCCCCTTCACCTTCGTCCATCTTCCAATAACCGGTAAAGGTTGGAGCTGACAGCTACGGGGCCTCCCATGTTACTCTGAATTTCCGCTTGCGTCAGTGCTTTGTTCCATAAGCGTACCTGTCCCATCATATGTTCGTTCTTCGTGTTGGCATTGAAGAAGATGATGGAAGTCATATCGGCGGGTACACCGGTAGCATCTACATCCTGCACCTTCTTGCCGTTGGCGTAAAAATGACATTTAGTCTGGTCGTATACCATAGCTACGTGTGGAAACAGCATGGCGAAGTTGAACAACCTGTCGTAATAGTGCATATACAACGTACGAAAAGCCTGCGAATCGCCTTCGGATACTGATCTTAGTATCTGCTACCCGTTTTCTATACGTTGATTTTTATTCATAGGTTCTCTTTTCTTAATATAGTAGAAGATGGTGATTTTGGCTGCAAAGAAACATACTTTATTTTGTTTTTCCTGGCATTTTTGGGGGGATGTTCTGTTTTTCATATTCTAAGGATAAACTATCTGTTGATTTTTGGAAGTATAATAGTGATTTTTGAACATCTGTTTGGGTGAGGTATGCGTATTTTTGCGACCTGAACCGATTAATTATCAATCATTATGCTAGTACCGAGAAAAATTGTATTCTTTCTTTTTTTGTTAGTAGGATTATCGTTGTATGCGCAACAAGACTATTTTGTCAGCTCCTATGTACGGGGTAATTTTTATAACCGTGGTCGTATTGCTGCTGAAAGTTTGAGGGCAAGCGATGACTTGATCTTTTTGAATGTCCGTCCCCATAAAGACGGTTCTCTTTCTTTTGAGAATCCCCGTGTTTTTCAGGAAAAAGGAGTGACGACCTGGGAAGAACTGATAAAGTCGGTCCGTGCCGATGTGAAGGGGACGAAAGCGAAACTTCGGTTGGGTGCCGCCGGTGGCGAATGGAAAGCAATGGTAGCGGATGAGGCTGCCCGGACAACATTTGCAAAAAATATAAAGAAGGTATTGGGAGAAAATAAACTGGACGGCATCGACCTGGATTTTGAGTGGGCAGAGACTGAGAAGGAGTATAAGGATTACAGTCTGGCTATCCTGAAAATGAGAGAAGTGTTGGGAGACAAGTATCTTTTCAGTGTGTCTTTGCATCCTGTTTCCTATAAAATCAGTAAAGAAGCGATAGCTGCCGTTGATTTTATCTCTCTGCAATGTTATGGCCCTTCTCCGGTCCGTTTTCCTATGGAGAAATATGCTTCGGATATACAGATGGTACTGGCTTACGGCATTCCCAAAGAGAAACTGATGGCCGGCGTTCCCTTTTATGGAGTGACGAAAAATGGCTCGAAGAAAACGGAAGCATATTTCAGCTTTGTACAGGATGGATTGATTACCACGCCTGCACAGAATGAAGTGACCTATAAGGGAGAAGTATATGTTTTTGACGGGCAGGATCATATCCGTACTAAAACGCGCTATGCGATGGAACAGCAGCTGAAAGGGATGATGAGCTGGGACTTGGCGACGGATATGCCGCTGAAAGACAGCAGATCATTGTTCAGAACGATGCTTGAGGAGTTGGGAAGATAGTTTAAAAGCCCGATAACAGGGCAAAACACACCTCGAACACTTTCTGGACTTAACGGCTTATTGACTGACTTTGTTTCTTTATTCCTGTTTTATCAACTTCAGATAATCCGAAGGAGAAACACCAAATTCATCTTTAAAACATTGACGGAAATAGCCTGTACTATTCATCCCTACTTTATAGGCTATTTCTGAAATATTATATTTTCCTTCGAGGAGCAAACGTTCCGCATTCTGCATTTTTACTTTACGGATATATTCGTTTGTGGAAAGTCCGGTTAGTGCTTTCATTTTTCGGTAGAGTGTAGAACCGCTCATACACATTTTGTCAGATAAATAGGTGATATCAATCTTCTCTGATGAGAGGTTGTCTTCAACCAATTGTGTAATTTTCTCAATGAATTCATTGTCCAGCTTGCTGAGAGCTTCAGTGATGATGGAATGTTTCTCGTCCAAATGGACGCTGGAGGCATGAGTTGTTCCGGACTGTTGGAATTGAGCGATCAATTTCTTTCTCGAATCGAGCAGATTGTTGATGCGGCTACGCAGTAGAGAAGCACTGAAGGGTTTGGTCAGATAGGAATCTGCTCCGACCTGATATCCCTCTTCTTTATCTTGTAGTGAGTCTTTGGCAGTCAGCAGGATGACGGGAATATGACTGGTACGTACATCTTCTTTTAAGTGCCGGCATAGTGTGATACCGTCCATCACCGGCATCATGATATCACTGACTATAATATCGGGAATGCGGTTGAGTGCCTGCTCTTTTCCTTCTTCACCATTGCTTCCTGCGATCACTTCAAAAGAGTCGGAAAAGGATTCGGCGATATAATTCTGTATTTCTTCATTATCCTCAACAATTAGCAGGATAGGTTTGCTGTTCTCTGTTGTTGCTGTTTGAGAATCATCCGTGATTGTTTCCTGATATTCCGGTTTTGGAGTCATTTCTGTGGAGTCGGCATGTAAGGCATTCGGATAGGTGTTATCCGTCAGTAAACTGATATAGAAAGTACTTCCTTCATTCAGTGTACTCTCTACACGTATATCACCTTCATGCAGTTCGACAAGATTTCTGACTAATGACAGTCCGATGCCGGTACCTGATGCCTGATGTTTGCCGCTTTCCTGATAGTAACGGTCGAAAATATGCGGTAGGGCTTTCGCTGAAATACCGTATCCTGTATCACTGACCTTTATCTCTGTATAGGAAACTTCATTTCTTATAGTTTGATACAAACTAAGAGTTACACGTCCCTGCTCTGTGTATTTGAGGGCATTGGATATCAGGTTGTCCAATATAATGGTAATGATTTCTTTATCAAAGAAAAGCAGTATCTCTTCTTTTTCTGTTTGAATCTGGAAATCAATCTTAGGCTTTTGATTCAGTTCTTTGTATTTAAGTCCTATTTCATAAATGAGCGGGGTGAGATTACCTTTACAGATACATAGCTTCTTGTTCTGCGTTTCCGTTTTCCTGAATTCCAGAATTTGGTTGATCAGATTGAGTAAACGAAGGGCACTCTGATGAATGACAGAAAGTTTTTGTATTTGTTTTGTCGGCAGAGATGTATCTTTTTGCATATCCTCCAGAGGACCGAGAATCAGTGTGAGAGGTGTACGCAACTCATGTGTGATATTGGTGTAAAAACGCAGGCGTTCCTGGTTCAGTTCTTGTTCCTGCTCATGATTTTTCTTTTCCAGTGTATAGAGGCTTTCCAAATCTATTTTCTTTTTGTAAGCATGTAGAATGAGATAAATGATGCTGATAGATGTCAGGATATAGATAAGCTTTGCCCACCATGTCAGCCAAATAGGGGGATTGACCCGGATGATAAGGGAAGTGGCTTCTTCCGGCCACTCCTGATTGTGTATGCGTGCTTTGATAAGGAACTCATATTTGCCGGGTGGAATATTTCGGAAGGTTACGCTGTTGTTCTCATTAACGGTATACCAGGAATTCTCAAGTCCTTTCAGCATATAGGTATAATCCATCTGATTCACAAAAGAATAGTTTTGTACATTGAATGTCAGACTGAATGTGTTCTGCTCATGTGTCAACTCTACTTCCTGTTTATCGGATAGTGAAACAAATACTTCGCTGTTTTTTTGATTCCCCAATCTTTCAAATATTCTCATCTCGGTAATGATGACAGGTGGTATCTTGAAATTGCTCATCGCAATATTGGGAGCAAAGCAGCAGAGTCCGTTGATAGATCCGAAATAAATGGAGCCATCGGTGTTTTTTGCTACACTACCTCTCATAAAGTTTCCGGCAGGAACATCGTCAGAGTGTCCATAGTGATAGAACCGTTTTTTCTTTGTCACGTAACATCCGATCCCCTTGTTGGTACTGAACCAGATATTTCCTTGCTGGTCTTCGGTAATTGCCTGAATGAAGGTGTTGGCAAAACCGTCTTTACGCTGATAGGTTTTGTAATCCGTATCTTCCGGTGAACGGAAACATACCAGCCCGTCACCGGTAGCCACCCACATCCTTTTCTCCTTATCCTTGTATATTTGATTGACGGTGTTGGAGCAAAATCCTTCTCTTTGTATATAATGCTTGATTAGGTGAAAGTCCGGACTATATACTCCCATTCCATCACCGAATGTTCCGATCCAGAAACGTCCTTTCTCATCTTGTTCAATTGTACGGATCAGATTACCGTGTAATTCGCTGTTGCCGGAATGATAATGCTGTATCACTTCCATCTTTTCCGGATCGTAAATGTATATGCCTTCACTACATCCTATCCAGATACGATGATGATTGTCTTCGCAGAAAGCACGTACATCTAAATTGGTTCTGCCCATTGGAGTGATTGAGCGGAATGTCTTTGTTTGGGAATTATAGAAGCTGACACTTCCCAGAAAGGTTCCAAACCATAAATTTCCTTTAGAATCCCGGAAAGCAGTCTGTACGGAATTGGACAGCAGTTCTCCTGTTTCTTTTTTGTAGATGGCTACACGCTTGTTGTTTTCAAAAACATTGATTCCTCCGCCATCTGTACCAATCCATAGACGTCCTTGTTGATCTGTACATATACTGCTTACAATCTTGTTATTCAAACTGTTGCTGTTGGTGGGAATAGGAGAATAATCGATCGTTGTGAACAAAGCAGGTTCACTGCTGATGAAGTTGATTCCTCCTCCCCATGTTCCGAGCCATACGTTGTCAAAAGAGTCCTGATAGATATAGCGTACGCTGGCATTGGAAAGGCTGCGGCTGTCGTCTCCTTCCCGGAGAAACTCAAAGGTGATTTGCTCGGGTGACAGGAACTGGCTTTGTTTTAAATCCAGTATTGTGATACCGCTTAGCTCGGAGGCAATCCAAAGTTTATTATTCTTTAGTTGTTTGATGCAGAAAATACGGGTGGAAAGTGTACCATATTTGTCGTTCCGATTTTGCTTGAAAGTGACAAAGCTTTGGGTAGTTGAGTTGTAAAGAGCCAACCCTCCATCTGTCCCCAGCCATATATTTCCATAACTGTCTTTTAAGATGGTACTTACTTCATCTCCCGGCAGACTGTTAGGATCATTGGGATCATGACGGAAGTTTTTTGTACTTCGGTCTTTTAATGAAAGGATGCTGAAACCGCTGTTGACATGACCGATATAGAGATTTTCATCTCCTCCGTCAAGTACTGTCCAGGTCTGTTCACTTTCTAATGTAGGGACAGTTTTTTTGTTATAGTGTGTGAACTTACCTGTAGCGATATCAAGATATTCTATACCTCTATAATAGGTACAAATCCATAAACCATCTGTGTTTTGGGCTGAGACGATGTCAGTAACATCATTCGTTATCAGGCTGTTTGGATTCTGCGGATCGTTCTGATAGGCAGTGAAGGTTTGTGAATGATAGTTGTAAGCGTTAAGCCCGTCACGCTGGGTGGCAATCCAGATAATAGGACGTTTCGGATCAGCATATACTTGGTTTAGTTCATTACCGGTGATACTTTGGGTATTGTTGGACGGATCATTCTTATAATAGGTAATAAAACGGGTACCATCAAACTTGTTCAGCCCTTCTTCTGTGGCAAACCATAGGAAACCTTGCTTGTCTTGTGTAATGCCGACTACATAATTATTGGAGAGTCCCTGCTCTATACCTAATCGCTTGATAATATAGGGTTGAGCCATCAACCAACAGGAGGATGTCAGAAGCAAAATCACAAGAATGATGTATCGTTTCATGATTTGTGTTTATTTGTTTTATATTCAATTCCAAAAATAGAAATAAATATTTTATTTTGGCTATGTAAATCGTGCATTGCATGATTTACATAGCCTCTCTGCATGATTTTTGTCTGTTATCTCTATGTTATTGGTCTATATTTGTGCAGTAAAACAGAAGAAATACTGTTTGGTTTCACTGCGAACTTGAGTTTTCTGAAATATCTATATTAACAATTAATACTATGATGAAAAGTTTATGTTGTAACTCTAAACAAAAGTTGTTAGTGGCATTATGTCTGCTATTTTGTTTGTCGGGAAATGCACAACAGGCGAACACTGTTAATCGTGCAGCTGCAAAGGAAAAGACTGTAGGAAAGCGTACTTTGATTGGTACTGTAATAGATGCAAGTACTGGAGATGCGCTGATTGGAGTCAATGTTAAGGTGAAAGGAACGGGAGAAGGTACTATTACCGATTTGGATGGTAAATTCTCTATCGGGGTAACGAGCCAGACGCAACTGGAAATCTCTTATATCGGTTATAAGACACAGACGTTAATGGTAGGAGACTTGGGGGTGATGACTGTTAAAATGGAATCTGATAATGAGATGTTGGATGAAGTGGTAGTTATCGGCGCCGGTACTCAGAAAAAGGTGTCTGTAACAGGTTCTATCGCTACAGTCAAGGGTACTACACTGAAACTACCATCTTCTTCACTGACCAGTTCACTTGCCGGAAAGTTATCGGGTATCGTTTCTGTTACTAATAGCGGTGAACCGGGTTCTACTTCTGATTTTTATATTCGCGGTATCAATACTTTCGGCGGACGTTCTACACCGTTGATTTTGTTGGATGGGGTAGAAATCTCTTCTAATGACCTGAATCGAATTCCGGCAGAATCTATTGAAAGTTTTTCTTTACTGAAAGATGCCTCTGCTACAGCTATTTATGGTAATCGTGGAGCTAATGGTGTTATGTTGGTAACTACCAAAAGTGGTACTGAAAACACAAAAGCGACTGTAAATGTGTCTTTGGAAGCTTCTTATTTTCGCCCGATGAATCGGGTGAAATTTGCTGATGGAGCAACTTATATGCAGACCTATAATGAAGCTGCCCAAGCCAGAAGTGCAACGCAGATTACTTCTCCGAAGTATACGGAAGAGCAAATCACCAATACTGCAAATGGGGTAAATCCTTATGTATATCCGGATGTCGACTGGTATGACCTTATTTTCAGAGAAGGCAATTTCAACCAGCGTGCCAATGTAAATGTGCAGGGAGGGGGATCACGTGTGACTTACTATATGAGTTTGCAGGCAAATCACGATACCGGACTGTTAGATGCTCCTGATTATTACTATAGCCCTAATATAAACAACTGGGAATATAATTTTCAGAACAACATATCGTATAAGTTGACTAATACGACGACCGTTGACTTGCGTATGATGGCACAGATTGGTAACAAAAAAGGGCCTAATTATTCTACCTCCGATTTATATAAGATCGTCATGCAGGCTAATCCTGTAGCATTTCCTGCTTATTTCCCCAGTGAAGATGGTGATGAGCATATACGCTTCGGTAATGCAGAAATAAAATCCGGTGTTTACGGACAGAACCCGTACGCATATATGATGAGTTCTTTTAAAGAAGGCAACTATAATACGCTGAATACCTCACTGAATATCACTCAGGATTTGAGTTTCCTTACCAAAGGTTTGAGCGTAAAAGCATTGGTTAACTTTAAAAACTGGTCGGAATCTACTTATAACCGTTCCATTACACCTTATTATTATAAAGTGAAAGATGGGTCTTATGATTTTGGAACGAATCAGTATGAACTTCAGACATTACAGACAGGATCGGACTATGTTAGCCAGTCGGATATCAGTAAAAGTGCCGATCAAACCTTCTACTTTGATTTTCGTGCTGATTGGAAGCGTAGCTTTGGTGATCATAATCTGACTGCGATGCTTATGTATATGATGCGTGAATATCGTAGTAGTGTATTACCTAACCGTAATCAAGGTTACTCAGGGCGTTTGACTTACGATTACTCTAGCCGTTATTTATTTGAATTTAACTTTGGCTATAACGGTTCTGAACGTCTGGCATCCGGTGAACGTTTTGAATTTTTCCCTGCTGCTTCCGTTGGTTGGGTGGTAAGTTCTGAGAAGTTCTGGGAACCGATGAGTAAGTATGTCGACCACTTAAAACTTAGAGCTTCTTATGGTTTGGTCGGTAGTGATGAGTTTAACGGCAGTGCTCCGCACTTCTTGTATCAAAATAATATCAGTATTGGTGCGGGACACAGTTTCTGGACCGGTCTTCCTTCCAATGAAATTAACAGAAAAGGTCCTGCTTTCTATGTATTAGCTGTTGAAAATGCAGGTTGGGAGCATGTGAAGAAGTTTGATGTCGGTTTTGATATGTCTCTGTTCAATCAGTTGAATATTACTTTTGATTATTTCCGCGATCATCGTGACCGTATTTTGATGGCACGTTCATCTTGGCCGAATATGTTAGGATACTGGGGATCTCTGCCTTGGAGCAATATTGGTGAGGTAATCAACCGTGGTGTCGAATTGAGCGTGAACTGGAATAAGCGGTTTGGCAAAGATTGGATTGTAGATTTCCGTGGTAACTTTACTTATAATCAGAATGAATATAAGTATGTCGATGAGCCGGAGTATCCTTATGTATGGCAGACTAAAACAGGGAAGCCATTGAATACCTTGACCGGTTATGTAGCTGAAGGATTATTTACCAGCGAGGAAGAAATAGCTAACTGGCCAGATCAGTCACAACTGGGAGCCAACATTATGCCGGGCGATATTAAGTATCGTGATATCAATGGCGACGGAGCCATTACAACGGAAGATCAGGTGATGCTGTCTCCCTATAATAGTGTTCCCCGTATTCAATATGGTTTCGGCTTGAATCTAACCTATAAGAAGTTTGATTTGGGTGTATTCTTCAATGGTTCAGCAAAACGCAAGATCATGATCAACAGCGGATATGCTCCTTTCCTTTCCGGCGGTGGCGATGGTATGACTACTGAAAGTCTGGAACGCAACCTGATGCAATGGATTGCTGATGATCATTGGTCGGTAGATAACCCGAATCCGAATGCGGCTTATCCTCGTTTGGGTATAACCAGTGCCGATACTTCCAATAATACTCAGCCTAGTTCTTACTGGATGCGCAATGGAAATTTCTTGCGTTTTAAGAGTCTGGAAGTAGGTTATCGTTTTCCATATTGCCGTGTTTACTTTAGCGGTGACAACCTGGCGGTGTTTAGTCCGTTCAAGTTATGGGACCCGGAACTTTCTTGGAATGCTTATCCTTTGCAACGAACCTTTAACTTAGGCGTTCAATTTACTTTCTAAAAGCACAGTTTAACTTATAACAGAAAAGAAGTATGAAACTAATACAAAAAATAATCCAAATATCACGGACCTTGCTGATCCCTTGCTGCCTGTTGACTTCTTGTAATTATCTGGACGTCATTCCGCCTGCACAAGCTGACTTTGATGATACCATGAAAGATGAAGCTGCTACGCTGAATTTCCTGTTTACTTGTTACGGCTATATTCCCCGTGTACATCCGTTCGAATTTAAAGCATTCGAACAATCTGCTGATGAACTTATATCACCTAAGATGTGGGATGATTATCAACAACAAGTAGCGTGGGGAACGATTTCGCCTTCTTATTACAACAGTTGGGGTGGTGATGACATGAATATCTGGACACCCAGCTACAACTGGCTGGGTTATGTGCATCATTTCCTGAGTCTGATAGATGAGCTACAGCCTACTGGAGTAACCGAAGATGACAAGGCACAATACAAAGCTGAATGTTATTTCCTGGAAGCATACTATCATTTTCGTGTGTTGCAGGCTTTTGGACCGTGTCCGCTCATTACAGAGAAAGTAGATCCGAATATAACAAACGATCAGATTCCCGGACGTTCACATTTTGACTACTGCGTGGATTACATTGTAGGTAAACTGGATGATGCAGCCAATTATCTTCCATCCAGAATTTCCGGCTGGCTGATGGTTGCCGGAGCTTTTGTGATCGGACTTGACAGCAGAAACGCATCCCGTATTTTCAAAAGGGACAGCAGAAATCATGCGAGTCCGAATTCGGCACAGACAGAAGCTGTAATGGCTGGTGCACTGGATGTACAGCTCGCGGGAAATGCATATTATTTTGGAAAATTATATCCGAAAGAGACAATCGGAGATGATGTGCGTCCTATCGAGCCGGAAGATATTTTAAGAGCCGGTAATCTGATGGACGGAACAGCACTTCTGACACTTCTTGTCTTTGGATTACTGAAATATTGTATGATACTGATGTAAGGGGAATAAAAGGTTATGGAATATGTACATGGTGGAGATATTTATACACACAAAGGAATGACAGATTTTTCTGTGAATCTGAATCCGTTCGGACCTGGAAGAGCTGTAGTGGAAGCGGCAAGAAAGTCAATAGACCAAATTGGAAATTATCCGGATGCCAGCTGCAGGAAACTGAAAAGTGCTCTGGCGAAAAGACTGGAAGTTCCGGCTGAGCATATTATCTGTGGAAATGGGGCGGCAGATCTGATTTTTACGGCAGTACTTGCGGACTGCCCAAGGAAAGCGCTGATACCGGTTCCTGCATTTGCGGAATATGA
>OJNU01001410.1_pt1 | contig 12014 bp, 10 predicted proteins | sample 1597941 | NCBI WGS metagenome assembly OJNU01 (sample SAMN01915228, study PRJEB22387) | human gut metagenome | isolation source: stool | host: Homo sapiens | place: USA | reverse complement strand
CGGTGGTCATCTTCTTCACGACCTCAGCAAAAGCCTCGGTGTGGGTGGGGAAGATCGCCGGGGTGGTGGCCTTGTGGCCGTTGGCCTCGTGGGTGATCATGCTGCTTTCCATGCCAATGCGCTCGCACAGGCCCTTGCACAGCACCTTCTCGCCGTCCATATCGATCAGCTGATACTTCAGGGAAGAAGAGCCGCAGTTAATAACCAGAACTTTCATCTTCTTGTGCCTCCATATTCTTTTCGGTTCGCAGATGCGGACAGAATTTTACAGATTCCTAGAAATATTATATAATAGGTTCCAAGGGTTTTCAAGCCGCAACCGGGCAAAGGGTTCCACAAAGTATCCATGCTTTTTTGTACACCCTGCCCACAAATGGAAAGAGACACAGGTTATTTCTGTATGAACGATATAAATTTCACAATGTACAAGCTCGCCGGGATCATTGCCGAATACGATCCCTTCCACAACGGCCACGCCTGGCAGCTGCAGCAGGCAAAGGCACTGGGTGCTCAGCGGGTGGCGGTGGCCATGAGCTGCGGGCTGACCCAGCGGGGCGCGCTGCCCCTGCTGCCCGAAAGCGTGCGGGTGCAGGCCGCGCTGACCTGCGGGGCCGACCTCGTGTTCGCCCTGCCCGCCCCTTATGCCTGTTCCGGGGCGGAATGCTTTGCCCGGGCCGGGGTGCAGCTGCTGGCCGCCGCCGGGTGCGACGCTCTGGTGTTCGGAGCCGAGACCCCGGATGCGGCGCTTCTGATGGAGGCCGCCCGGGTGCTCTCCGGCGCGGAATACCTCACTGCCCTCAAAGCCCGGCTTGCTGCCGGGGCCCGCAGCTTTGCGGCAGCCCGGCAGGCAGCGGTGGAAGCAGTCTGCCCGGGCACCGGCCTTGCCGCCCTGCTGGACAAGCCCAACAACAATCTGGCCGTGGAATACTGCAAGGCTATTCTGGAGCTGGGGGCTGCGCTGGTGCCGATCCCCCTGCCCCGGCAGGGTGCCGGTCACGGGCAGGCCCTGACCGAAACAGGGGGGCAGTTTGCCAGTGCCAGCGCCCTGCGCACGCTCTGGCAGAACGGCGGAGCGGATGCCGCTGCTCCCTATGTTCCGGCGGAAGTCCTGCCGCTCTACCGGGAAGCCTTTGCCGCCGGGCAGTACACCGATCTTGCGGCCGCCCAGCGCTGTCAGCTGGCGCTTCTGCGCAGCCGGTGCGCAGGAACCGCGCCGTTTGCCCAGGTGCGGGGCATTTCGGAAGGTCTGGAGCACCGGCTGGAAGCCGCCGTGCGTTCCAGCACCACCCATGCGGAGCTGCTGGACAGCCTGACCACCGTGCGCTACCCCCGGGCACGGATGCGCCGCCTGGCCATGGATGCCGCTCTGGACTATTCTGCCGATGCCTTCCCCGCCCTGCCGCCCTATCTCCACCTGCTGGGGGCGCAGAAGGATGCCCTTCCCCTCCTGAAGGCTGCCGCACTGCCGGTGTCCCACTCCCTTGCGCGGCTGGCCGAGCAGAACACCCCCTGCCGGGCGGTGGTGGACGCTCAGCTGCGGGCCTGTGATTTTGGCGCGCTGTGTCGTAAAAAGCCGGAGCCGATGGGGGGTGCACTTCGTCAAAAAATTATCTTTTTGACGAAATAGCAAAATTTTCTCCTGAAATTTTTACATTTCCACACTTGTATCCCGGCAGCGGTTCGGTGTATCATAATGATAGTATTGGATACAACGAAGCGTCCCCAGCCTGTGGGACAAGAGGAGGAACTCCATGGCATTACACGTTCTGGACGAAGCCAACCGCTGCCTCGGCTGCAAAAAGCCCATGTGTCAGCAGGGCTGTCCCATCCACACCAACATCCCCGAGGTCATCCGTCTGCTCAAGGCAAACGAGCTGGATGCCGCAGGCCGGATGCTGTTTGAGAACAACCCCCTGACCACGGTCTGCTCTCTGGTCTGCAACCACGAGAACCAGTGCGAGGGCCACTGCATCCGCAACCGGATGCCCAGCCACGATCCTGTCCACTTTTCCATCATCGAGGACTATATCTCCACCACCTATGCCAACAAGATGACCAAGGGCCCCGCTCCCAAGAACGGCATGAAGGCCGCTGTGGTGGGTGCCGGCCCTGCCGGCCTGACCATTGCCGTGCTGCTGGCGCGCTGGGGCTATGATATCACCATTTTTGATGCCCGGGATAAGATCGGCGGCGTGATGCGGTACGGCATCCCCAACTACCGCCTGCCCGACAGCGTGCTGGACGATTTCCAGTACCGCCACCTTGAGCTCAAGGGCATCCATGTCCGGCCCAACACCACCATCGGCAAGACCATCACCATCGACGACCTGTTCCGCGACGGCTACAAGAGCGTGTTCATCGGTGCCGGTCTGTGGAAGGCCAACGCCATGCACATCAAGGGTGAGGCTCTGGGCAACGTGGCCTTTGGCATCGACTATCTGGCCAACTCCAAGGCCTTCCGGCTGGGGGATGACATCGCCGTGATCGGCGTGGGCAACTCGGCCATGGACTGCGCCCGCACCGCCATCCGCAACGGTGCCCGCCATGTCACCTGCTATGCCCGCCGGGATGAGAGCTGCATCAGCGCCTCTGAGTACGAGGTCAGCTATGCCAAGCTCGAGGGCGTGGGCTTCCGCTTCCGCAAGGCCCCGGTGGAGATCCGGGAGAACGGCCTGATCTGCCGCGACACGGTCAAGAACGAAGAGGGCAAGTTCGTGCAGGTAGAGGGCAGCGAGACCTTCTACCCCCACACCGGTGTCATCGTCTCGGTGAGCCAGGGCTCGGAGAGCAACCTCGTCAAGACCACCACCGGCATCGAGACCAACCAGAAGGGCCTGCTGACCGTCAGCGAGGACGGCAGCACCACCCGCGAGGGCGTGTTTGCCGGCGGCGATGCCGTTATGGGTGCCCGTACCGTGGTCGAGGCCGTGGCCATTGCCAAGCAGGTGGCCGAATCCATGGACAAGTACATGAAGAGCCTGCCTGCAGATACGACCCCCGATCCCTACGCCGACATCCCCACCTTCCAGACCCCCACCTCAGACGTTCTGGGCAAACAGGAAGTCAAATAATGCTTTTCCCGCCCGGCTGGTCTGTCCCGCCGGGCGTTTTATTTCTCATCGGTTTTCATTTGATTTCCAATTTGTAAATTTTGCGCCCATTTATCCATCTTTGCCGTTTCTTAGTTGACCCCATTTTCCGTTTTCCAGTATACTATTCATATATCCGCCTGTGTTTTGTACACTGCGGAAATATTTTCTCGAAAGGTCGGTGGACATTATTCTCAAGGCATCCATCCCCAAACTGCGGGAAAAATTATTGGAAGCGCTTCAGGCGGTGCTGCCCATCGTGGCCATCGTGCTGGTGCTCTGCTTCTCCATTGCTCCCGTCTCCCCCAGCATCCTGCTCTGCTTCCTGCTGGGCGCGGCTATGATCATTGTGGGCATCATGTTCTTTACGCTGGGCGCGGAGATGAGCATGAGCCCCATGGGCGAGCGGGTGGGCGCAATGCTCACCAAAAGCCGGAGCGTGCCGCTCATCATCGGTGTCGGCTTTCTGCTGGGCTTTCTCATCACCATCTCGGAGCCCGACTTACAGGTATTGGCCAATCAGGTGCCCTCCATCCCCAACATGACCCTCATCCTCTCGGTGGCGGCAGGCGTGGGGCTGTTTCTCGTGGTCGCCTTCCTGCGTATGCTGCTGGGCATTGCCCTGCCCAAGCTGCTGGTGGTGTTCTACGGGCTCATCTTTGTGCTGGCCGCCTTTGTGCCAAAGGAATTTCTTTCCGTGGCCTTTGATTCCGGCGGCGTGACCACCGGTCCCATCACCGTTCCCTTTATCATGGCGCTGGGTGTCGGCGTGGCCGCCATCCGTTCCGACCGCCATGCCGCGGACGACAGCTTTGGTCTGGTGGCGCTCTGCTCCATCGGCCCCATTCTGGCGGTGCTCATTCTGGGCATTGCGTTCCAGGCCAGCGACAGCACCTACGTTCCGCCCATCCTGCCCAACGTCAGCGATTCCGTGGAGCTGTGGCAGCTCTTCCACGAGGGCCTGCCCACCTACATCAAGGAGATTGCCACCTCCCTGTTGCCCATCATCGCCATGTTCGGCGTGTTCCAGCTGGCTGCCCTCAAGCTCGACCGGCGGACGCTGGGCCGCATCGGCGTGGGCCTTGCCTATACTTATATCGGTCTTGTGCTATTCCTCGCAGGCGCAAACATCGGCTTTATGCCTGCCGGTAATTATCTGGGTCAGGTGCTGGCAGGCCAGAGCTTCCGCTGGCTGCTGGTGCCCATCGGGATGCTCATCGGCTACTTCATCGTCAAGGCCGAGCCCGCCGTCTATGTGCTGAACAAGCAGGTCGAGGAAGTGACCGACGGTGCCATCTCCGCCAGCACCATGGGCGCAGCCCTCTCGGCAGGCGTTTCCCTCTCGGTGGGTCTTGCCATGGTGCGGGTGCTCACCGGCATCTCCATCCTGTGGTTCCTCATCCCGGGCTACGCCTTTGCCATCGGCATCTCCTTCGTGGTGCCCAAGCTCTACACCGCCATCGCCTTTGACGCAGGCGGCGTTGCTTCCGGCCCCATGACGGCCACCTTCCTGCTGCCGCTGGCACAGGGTGCCTGTGTAGCTGTGGGCGGCAATATCGTCACCGATGCCTTCGGCGTGGTGGCCATGGTCGCCATGACCCCCCTCATCACGGTGCAGCTCATGGGTCTGATGGCCCAGCTCAAGCAGCGCAGAGCCCGGCAGGCACAGCCTGTGTCCACCGCCGCGCTGGCCTTTGCCGACCTGCCGGATGATGCCATCATCGAGCTGTAAGGAGGTCCTGCTGTGAATACTTTATACTGGCTCGTCACCATCACCGACCGCCACTCCACCGATGCCTTTCTGGCCCTTTACGAGGAGCACGGCATCACGGTCAGCCTGCGCACGGTGGGTGCAGGCACGGCGGTGCGGGAGACCCTTTCCACCCTGGGGCTGGAGCAGACCGAAAAGGCCGTGCTCTTTGCCATGATCACCGCCGAGACCTGGCCCGGTCTGCAAAAAGATCTGCGCCGCAAAATGCGCATCGATGTGCCGGGCACCGGCATCGCGTTCATCATCCCGGTCAGCAGCATCGGCGGCAAACGGGCGCTGCAATTCCTGACCGAACACCAGACCTTTGCACTGAAGGAGGAAAGCACCTTGAAGGATACCCGCTATGAGCTGCTGCTCGTCATTGCCAATCAGGGCCACACCGGCTCCATCATGGACGCGGCCCGCGCCGCCGGAGCCGGCGGCGGCACCGTCATCCATGCAAAGGGCACCGGCATGGAGGGTGCCGCCCACTTTATGGGGGTGGAGCTGGTCAACGAGAAGGAGCTGGTGCTCATCGTGTCCCGCACCACCCTGAAAAACCAGATCATGCAGGCCATCATGCAGGGGGCAGGCCCCAAGGCGGGAGCCATCGTATTCTCCCTGCCCGTGACCGATACGGCAGGTCTGCGGCTGCTGGACGAGGAGTAACGGCCTCGCCCTCTCAGGCGCTTCGCGCCAGCTCCCCCAAAGGGGGAGCCCTTGGCAGCCACATCAATCCCGCTGTTCTGATGGGAAGCAACAGCATCGGGTGGATTTTCTTGAAGTTTTCCTGTATTATAAGGATAGTATGGGAGGTACTGCTATGAAATCTACTCGTCGCTGGCAGCAGCTTTTGCTGAACAGTCTGGCTATCATCCTGGGCAACGCACTGTATTCGCTGGCGGTGGCCCTGTTTCTGGAACCCGCAGGGCTCATCACGGGCGGTGCCACCGGCATCGCGCTGGCCTTCGGGCGGCTGACGGGGCTCTCCGTCTCCGGTTTCCTCTTCCTCTTCAACATGTCCATGCTGGTGTGGGGCTGGGCGGTGCTGGGCAAGAAGTTCGCGCTGAACACCCTTGCCAGCAGCGTGCTGAGCCCCGCCTTTCTGGAGCTGTTTGAGCGGCTGCTGGACGGCCGGGTGCTGACTGAGGATATCTTCCTCTGCACCATCTTCTCGGGTCTGGGCATCGGCGTTGCGCTGGGCATGGTCATCCGGGCGGGCGCTTCCACAGGCGGCATGGATATCCCCCCGCTGGTGCTGCAGAAATGGTTCCGCTGGCCGGTGTCCATCACCATGATGCTCTTTGATATCGCCATCCTGCTGGTGCAGGCGGCGTTCAGCCAGCCGGAGCAGGTGCTCTACGGCATCGTGCTGGTCATCACCCACACCATCGTCATGGACAAGATGCTGATGCTGGGCGACAGCCGCACCGAGGTCAAGATCATCAGCACCCGGTCGGATGAGATCCGCACCGCCATTCTGGCTGAGATTGACCGTGGTGTGACCGTGCTCCACGGTGAGGGCGGCTACACCGGCGAGCCCAGCGAGGTGCTGCTCAGCGTCATCTCCAACCGGGAGCTGCCCCGGCTGGAAAAGCTGGTCCATTCCATCGACCCCGCCTGTTTCCTCATCGTCAGCCGCGTGACCGAAGTCAGCGGCCGGGGCTTCTCGATGGAAAAGGAATACCAGTAAATCTTCTTGACAGTGTTTCTGCTATCTGCTATATTGATATCAGAATAACAAAGTCGATTCTGGGCTTTCGCACAGGGACCCCCCTGCCTTTTGGGGTTATCTGTACGAAGGCCCGTTTTATTACAGGAAAAAGGAGCCAACTATGAAAATCACTCAGATCCCCATGGGGGCCCACAATGCCCAGCTGACCTGCTACCTGCAGGATCCCTGCACCGAAATGCCTGCTCTGGACCGCTGTCCTGCGATCCTGATCTTTCCGGGTGGAGCCTATGCTTTCTGCTCAGACCGGGAAGCCGATCCTGTAGCGCTGGCCTTCCTGAACGCAGGCTACAATGCCTTTGTGCTGCGGTACAGCGTCTCCCAGAACTGTCCGGTGGAGGAGGTCTATACCAATGCCTTTGCCGAAGCGCAGGAGGCCATGGACTACCTGCACCAGAACGCAGGCGACCTGCACATCGACCCGGAGCAGATCGCCGTGGTAGGCTTCTCTGCCGGCGGGCATCTTGCCGCCTCGGTGGGCACCATGGGCCGGGTCCGTCCTGCGGCCATGCTGCTGGGCTACGCTGTGTTCAGCGTCCCGGGCAAGGCGTTGGGCATGGAGCTGCCGGACCTGCTGCAGCAGGTGGATGACCAGACTCCCCCTACCTTCCTTTTTGCCACTCAGGGCGACCATCTGGTGCCCGCCACACAGTCCCTGCAGTTTGCCACCCTGCTGGCAGAGCGGAAGATCCCCTATGAGATGCATATCTTTGCTTACGGCGACCACGGCTTCTCCACCGGCAGCCGCCACATTGCCAACCCCCAAAACCCGGAAAACCCGGAATCCGCAGTGTGGCAGGGCATGGCACTCGGCTTCCTGAACCACATCTTCAACCACGACGTGCTGGTGCCCGCCCCGGAGGAAATCAAGGAATTCTGTCTTGATATGAAGATCGGCACCCTGCTGGACACTCCTCAGTCCGCTGCCCTGATCCAGCAGCTGCTGCCGGAGCTGGCCCAATATGTGCAGCAGGAGCCCGGCTCCCGGGGCATTTCGGTGAACAATCTGCAATTCTACAGCAACAAAATGTTCGATGAAGAAAAGCTGGCCGCACTGAACGAAGCGCTGGCAAAGCTGAACTGAGGGAACACAACATGGAACGCTCTGAACTTCTTGCGCGGCTGGGATTTGCACCGCCGGAGGCCTGCCGGGTGCGGGTCATCATTGACACCGATGCAAAAAACGAAGGCGATGATGACTTTGCCATCCTGCACCATCTGCTCACTCCGCAATTTGACGTGCGTGGTATCTGTGCCACCCATTTCGAGGTCAAAACCATCCAAAGGGGTCTGCCGCCCCACAGCATGGAACGCAGTTACCAGGAGGTATGCCGCCTGCTGAACGCCGCACACATCGACGATGTTCCTGTTCTTCATGGTTGTACTGCCCCTCTCACCTCCCCGGAGGATGCTCCCGACTGTGAAGCCGTCGAGTTTCTGATCCAGGAGGCTCTGCGGGATGACCCGGCTCCCCTGTACATTGCGGCCCAGGGCGCTATGACAAACATTGCCGCCGCCCTGAACCGTGCCCCGGAGATCGCGTCCCGCATGACGGTGCTCTGGAACGGCGGCGGCCCCTATCCCGCCGGACGACCGGAATTCAATGTTCAGCAAGACCCCATCGCCTGCCGCGTCCTGTTGGACAGCGCTGTCACGGTCTGGCAGATCCCACAGGATGTCTACGCCAGATTCGAGGTATCCCTTTCCGAATTGGCGCTTCGGGTACGGCCCTGCGGCGAAGTGGGAGCCTATCTATTTCGGCAGCTGATGGACGAGTACCCCTCCGAATACGATCCCCGCTTTCCTCTGCGCACCGGGGGCAATTGGACTTTGGGCGACAACACTACCGCCGCTGTCCTGCTGGAGAATGGATTCCGGGGGCACTGGACACTCCGCCCGGCCCCTGTGCTCCTGCCCAGCCTGACCTATGCTGAAGCTTCTGACCGCAAAACCATCCGTGTCTATCACAATCTGGATGTTCGTTTTGCACTGGAAGATTTTTATTCCAAGCTGGCGCTGTGCTACCCCAAATAAGAATCATACAAAACAACAGCCCCCTCGGGTCATAATAGCCTGAGGGGGCTGTTGCTCTGTAATTCAGCTGTTACAGCAGCGGTGCAATGACCTTGAGCAGCATTCCGGTGGCACGGAGCAGATAATGCTTCTGCCAGATGCTGGCCGAGGTATTTTCCACCGTGCGGCACTGCTCCAGCGTGTGCTGGAAGTCCTGCTCGATGTCCCGGATGCAGGGAGCATCCACCATCCAGACGGCATCCTCAAAGTGATGGTACAGGCTGCGGTAGTCCAGATTGATGGTGCCCACCACCGCTTCCCTGCCATCCACCACGAACACCTTTGCATGGACAAAACCGGGGCTCCACTCGCTGATCTTCACGCCCGAATCCAGCAGGGCCGAATAGTGGCTCTTTGCCAGTGCGTAGGGGAACCGCTTGTCCGGCTTGCCGGGCAGGATCAGGTGGACATCCACGCCCCGTTCAGCGGCAAATTTCAGGGCGGTCTCCAGTTCGCCGTCCAGAATAAGGTAGGGGGTCATAATGTGGATGTAATCCCTGGCCCGGTTGAGCAGGTCGATATAGACCATCTCGCCCACCCGCTCGCCGTCCAGCGGACAGTCCCCGTAGGGAGCCGCCACGCCCTTTGCATTTTCCGGCACCGGAATGGGCCGGGTCAGGAACTGCTCATATTCCGGCTCCTTCAGGATGCCCCACATCTGCAGAAACTGAGCCGTCAGCGAACGGACTGCCTCGCCCTCCAGCATCACGGCGGCATCCTTCCAGCGGCCATGCTTCTGGATGTGGTTGATGTACTCATCGGCAAGATTCACGCCGCCGGTAAAACCGACCTGCCCGTCAATGACAAGAATTTTCCGGTGGTCGCGGTAATTGTAATGGGTAGAGACGAACGGCTGCACCGGGCTGAACACCTTGCACTGGATGTTCAGCTTCTCCAGCAGCCGGGGGTAATTGCGGGGCAGGGTGGAGAACTCACAGGTGCCGTCGTACATCACCCGGACATCCACGCCCTGCAGCGCCTTGCGGGCCAGCACTTCCAGGATCTTGCCCCACATCAGGCCCTCGTCGATGATGAAATACTCCACAAAGATATATTCTTCTGCCGTTTCCAGCTGGCGCAGCAGTTCCTCAAACTTTGCCTCGCCGCTAGGGAAGTAGGTCATGGCGGTGTTCTGGTACACCGGAAAGCCGCCGCCCCGCCCGTACAGGTACTTTGCCAGCGAGGCCGCACCGGGTTCAAGCGCTTTCAGCTGTTCCATTGCCTTTTGGCTCTGCGGCAGCCAGCCGCGCAGCTGATCCTCCAGCTCCAGCAGCCGCTTGCGCAGGATGTTGTGCCCGAAATTGCTCTTGACATAGAAGAACATCGGAATGCCCACCACCGGCGCAATGGCAACCACCACCATCCAGGTGATCTTGGCGCTGTTGTCCATCTTGCTGTTGAGCAGGTAGATGACCATGGCCGATGTAACGACCACGCTGCCGCCAAAGTAATGGGGCCACAGGTTGCCGAACCACCGGAAGATGCTGAACAACAGCCCCACCTGCAGCAGCAGCAGGATCAGCACCAGGCCAAAGCGGCTGAAGATGGCGTGGATCACACCCTTCTGCCCCTTTCTCAGCAGCCGCAGGCCGCCGTCCTCAAACTGATGAACATAGCCCTTGACGTTCTGTTTCAGTTTCTCTGTTTTCATGTTTCGCCTTTCTTATTTCCGCCGCAGGGTCACCGCATAGGAGTCCTGTGCCGCGTGGCAGCGCTCCACCAGCTCCTTGGGCTGGGCGCAGACCCCGTGGTCATGCCACGGGTCATTGAACCAGTAGTTTTCCTCATCGTAGCCCACCAGCAGCAGGCAGTGCTCGTGGCACTTCCAAGCAAAGTCGGTGCCATCGGCCAGCAGCCAGTGGTCCCGCTCCTCGGGCACCGGGGTAAAATCCAGCGTTGCCCAGAACACCACCGGCATTCCCTCGTCAATGAACCGGCACAGCTGTGCCGCGGTCTCGCCGCTCACGTCCAGCACCTCGAACCGGTCCGCCGCGCCTTCATGCTTCAACGCGCTCTGCAAGGCCTGCACGATGCAGGGGGCATAGCAGCCGTACCCGGTGTGGTCGTGGGGATCGCCGGGGTAGACGAACATCGGGTCAGGCCCGTAGAGCCTGCCCTCCTGTTCCCAGTAGGGGGCGTGGGGCAGGTCGCGCTCAATGAACACATCCGGGTCAATGGGGATGCCCACGGCCTGCAGCAGCATCACGCTGCTGATGCTCTCGCAGCCGTTCACCCAGCGGGCAGTCTGGTCGATATACGGGGCCGAAACAATCTTTTTCATCAATTTTCCTCTTACTCTGTCAAAAACAGTGGTTTTGTGATATCATAAGCAGTGAGAAACAGGGGTGTTCCCCAACAATATACCTATTATAGCTTATTCTGACCGGTTTTTCTACCGGAATCGGCAGGCGGGAGGATTTTGGGACATGAACAATCTGATCATCGGTATCGCAGGCGGCTCGGGCAGCGGCAAGACCACGCTGGCTTACCGGCTCAAGGAGCGGTTCGGGGAGGACGAGGTGCGTCTGATCTCCCACAACAGCTACTACAAGCGCCACGATGAACTGCCCTTTGCAGAGCGCTGCAAGCTGAACTATGACCACCCGGACGCGTTCGACAACGACCTGCTCATCCAGCACCTGAAGGAGCTGAAAGCGGGCCGCGCCATCGACTGCCCCGTGTACGATTACGCTGACCACAACCGCAGCAGCGAGGTGCAGCATATTGAGCCTGCCCCCGTCCTCATCGTGGAGGGCATTCTGCCCCTGGCTGAGCCGGAGCTGTGCAGCCTGTTCGATTACAAGATCTATGTAGACACCGACGCGGACGAGCGGATCCTCCGCCGCATCCTGCGGGATGTCAAGGAGCGGGGCCGCTCTCTGGACAGCGTCATCGCCCAGTACCGCGCCACCGTCAAGCCCATGCACGAGGCTTTTGTGGAGCCCAGCAAGCGCAATGCCGATATCATCATCCCCAATGGCGGTGAAAACGGCCCCGCCATCGAGATGCTGGCCCACCACATCCGCAGCCTGATCCAGAAGGCAAATCTGCGCTGAACTTTCACCGCAGTTCCGTATGATACCAAAAAGGGGTGGTTCCCGACCGGGAACCACCCCTTTTTATGATTCTGCGGATCCTGCTCAGACCTTGCAGCTCTCACCGCTGCAATGGTCACAGTCTTCTTCCAGCTTGCCCACAATGGGTTCCGGATCAATACCCTGACGGCGGTAGTAATCGGACAGAGCAGCCTTCACGGCCTGCTCTGCCAGAACGGAGCAGTGCACCTTGATGGGGGGCAGACCTTCCAGAGCTTCTACAACGGCCTTGTTGGTCAGCTTCAGAGCCTCGTCAATGGTCTTGCCCTTGATGA
>OJNU01001408.1_pt1 | contig 12035 bp, 10 predicted proteins | sample 1597941 | NCBI WGS metagenome assembly OJNU01 (sample SAMN01915228, study PRJEB22387) | human gut metagenome | isolation source: stool | host: Homo sapiens | place: USA | reverse complement strand
CCTCGTCACGCCGATGGTACTGCGTAACAGTGGAAGAGTAGGTAGCCGCCGTCTTAGGTGAAAGGAGTCAGTCGAAAGATTGGCTCCTTTTTCTGTTATATACACCAGCCGTTGTAGAGATGTGGCACGCTACGTCTTTACAAAGAGGGAACGTGGATAGATTAGTCGTTTATTTCTTTAGCTAGAGATTCCCGTAGTTTCCGTACTGCCGTGGCGATGTGGGCTTCTAATGTCTTTACTGATATTTCTAGGATATTTGCCGCATCCTTATATTTCATCTTATCTTCACGGATCAGTTTAAAAGCCATCTTGCATTTATCCGGGAGCGTATTGATCGCCTCATTTAAATGATCGATGCATTCTTTAGAAATAAGTTCTTCCTCGGGCGTAGTATCGGTATGTGCGAATAAATCGATCGTATTCTCATCGATCTGGACTTTCTCCATATGTTGTGTCCGGTATAGGCTGATGGCTTTGTGGCGGGCTATGCCATAGATATAAGAATCGAAGTTAGAGATCTCCGGTAATGACTTTCTATTATTCCAAAGACTTAGAAATGTATCAGAGACAATTTCCTCAGCTTCTACAGAGGAAGGCACATAAAGGGATGTAAACCGCATTAGCCTCTGAAAATAGGCTAAATAAAGCGATTTAAAAGCAGTTTGAGAATCGGATAGTGCGATTTCACAGACCCATTGCATTATTTCTTTGGAGTGTTTTTCCAAGTAACTAGAATCTTGTTAACTTATTTCCCTTCTAAATATATAGTCGCAAATGTATATAAAAACCCTTAGTGGATCTCTCTCTTAAAAGAGAAATACTTGATGTTAATTTCAACCTAATTTCATATCTGGTTGTTTTTGAATCTAATCCGCAGGTTGTAACATCATTGTAATATGTATGTAACGGATGCGAAATAATTGTTTCAGAACTTTGCGCAAGAATTATAACAATCAGTATGGAAACATTTTATTTGTTCTTGGTCATATTTTTGTTTGTATTGGCCATCGTAGATTTATCGGTCGGTGTTAGTAATGACGCCGTGAATTTCTTGAATTCAGCTATCGGCGCAAGAGCCGCATCCTTTAAAGTTATTATCGCTATCGCTGCCGTGGGAGTCTTTGTTGGTGCGGCGTTATCCAATGGTATGATGGATATTGCCCGGCATGGTATTTATCAACCCCAGCATTTTTATTTCTCGGAGATCATGTGTATCCTTGCGGCCGTTATGCTTACGGATGTGGTGTTACTGGATATTTTTAACTCGTTAGGTATGCCGACCTCGACAACGGTTTCCATGGTGTTTGAGTTGGTGGGTGGAACGGTAGCGATTGCCTTGGTAAAGATCGCTAGTTCTTCAGGCGCTTTGCAATTGGGGGATCTGCTGAATACAGAGAAGGCTTTTACCGTGATTCTGGGTATCTTTCTTTCTGTGGCGATCGCTTTTTTCTTTGGTGTGATCGTGCAGTATCTGTCCCGGATCTTGTTCTCATTTAATTATAAGAAAAGTTCTAAATATTTTATTGGTCTGTTCGGAGGTTTAGCGGCCACTTCCATCATTTACTTTATGCTGATAAAGGGACTGAAGACAAGTTCTTTTATGACGGGTGAGTTCAAGGATATGGTGTATGCCAATACGGGGATGATCGTTTTGGGATGTATGGTATTTTTTACGATCTTGATGCAGGTATTGCATTGGTTGAAGGTGAATGTATTCAAGGTGGTCATTTTGATGGGTACGTTTGCCTTGGCGTTGGCTTTTGCCGGGAATGACTTGGTGAACTTTATCGGAGTCCCCTTGGCTGGCTATTCCTCTTATATGGACTTGATGGCGCAGGGAGGGACCACTACCACGGATACATTTTTGATGACCTCCTTGTTGGGACCGGCCCAGACACCTTGGTATTTCTTGGTGGGGTCCGGGATCGTGATGGTAATCGCCTTGGCTACCTCCAAAAAGGCTCAGAACGTGGTGAAGACTTCCTTGGATCTGTCTCGTCAATCGGATGGAGAGGAGTCTTTCGGTACATCGCCTGTCGCGCGGGTATTGGTACGGAATTGCAGTAATATATCCGCTACGATATTAAGTATCGTGCCCACTCCGGTTAAGAACTGGATTGATAGCCGTTTCGACCAAAGCGAGATGATCATGGATGACAAGGCTAGCTTCGACTTGGTACGTGCCTCGGTTAACGTGGTTTTGTCCGGATTGCTGATCGCTTTGGGAACCTCCTTGAAATTGCCTTTATCTACGACGTATGTGGCTTTCATGGTCGCTATGGGTACTTCGTTGGCAGACCGTGCTTGGGGGCGTGAGAGCGCCGTATATCGCATCACAGGCGTATTGTCCGTGATAGGTGGTTGGTTCATTACGGCAGGGGCTGCTTTTACGATCTGTTTCATCGTCGCTCTTTTGATTTATTGGGGAGGTATTCCAGCTTTGGTCGCTATGATTGGTTTGGCGATCTATTCGTTGGTTCGTAGCCACTTCGCTTATAAGGCTAAATTGCGGAAAGAGGCATTGAAGGAGGAGGTGAATTCTACGGTGTCTAAACTTCGTAAGGCTACGGATACCCGTGAGGCTTTGGCCCTGTTCCGCGAGCATAGCCGTGAGGAATTACAATCCGATCTGGATTTTACGGCGGAAGTATTCGGCAAGGCGGTAAATGGATTCATGAATGAGAACCTCCGTGAGTTGCGCAAGGTCTTGACTGCCGTGGAGGAGAAGAAGATTCACTTGAAACAAGTGAAACGTGTCGGTACGCTTGGCGTTACCCAATTGGATCACGATATCGCCGTGGAGAAGGGGCTTTATTATTATCAAGGAAATGACTTCGCCAGCGAGATCATATTCAGTATCCGTCGCTTGGCAGAACCGATGAAAGATCATATCGATAATAATTTCAGCCCGTTGAGTCCGGTACAGAAAGATGATTTTGGTAAGGTATCTGAACAAATCATCTCCTTCTTGAGAAATTGCGCTACTATGATCCGTAAAAACGATTATATTGGCTTTGAGGAGCTGATCGCTGAGTCGATTACCTTGATGAACCAACTTACCGCCTTGAAGAAAGGGGAGTTGAAGCGTATCCAAGGGCAGTCCGGTAGCACGAAGGTAAGCATGGTTTATTTGAACATGGTACAAGAGGCCCAGAACGTGGTCTCTTTTACGGCGAACCTTTTGAAGGTGAGCAGGAAGTTCCAGAAGGAATAATCAGTCTCTATTATATTGGGATGATGGGAGACGGGGCATGCCCCGTCTCTACTGGTTTATAGGGTTAGCATCTTCTTTTCTTTGACTAAATCACTTTCGTCCATCCGCAGGGATGGGACTGTACACATCTTGATAAAATCTCCTGTTTGGCAAGTATAATCATAGTAGACCTGTTGTTCCGGGGTAAAATCTTCTTTATCGATCAGTCCGCTTTTCCGGCTCATGAATTCATCGATCTCCGTGCTTTCTGATTCCTTGATAAGAAGGATTCGGCGGGCGATCGGGTTACGATTATAATCTTGCCCGATGTATAATCCTCGTAATTGGCGAGGATTCTTGAAAAATGGTATTTGCAGGTATATCGTTACCATCGTGAATTGGGGCGCTTGGTTCTCGTTCAGCATGCAATGGAAATTCTGAGGATCGGGCATGATCCCGAATCCCCATTGAGCCTCTCCATAAGCGCTGATCCGCCCTACACGGACTTGATGATCCGAGGGGGAGAGTAGGAAGGGTTCCATCTTGAGGCAGTCCGAGGAGGAAGAAAGGCTGTAACTGGTATAGATTCCTTTGAAAGCCTCTATTTTAGAGGCGGAGAGCCGTGTCTCCTCCATCAATTGCTTGGCGAAAGGATTATCTTTTAGGCTATCCGGTTCGGCGCGCACCATCTGGTCTAGGCGAAGGATCATCTCCTCTATATGGGAAAGCAAACGTTTTTTCGACACGTTATTCACTAGGGCGAGCGCCGAGTCCAGCGCTTCTTCCGGCGGGTAACTCTTGATGCCCTCGAAATAATTCGGCAATACGGTCGTATATAGGGAGGACAATATGCTGGGAGCCATATCGATCCAGTCGGCTATCTCTTTCATTTTAACCCCATTGCTTCGTAGATATTCGATCTTTCGGTAGAATTCTTGAAGATTGTTCATGTGTTTATATTCTTGATTTACCTTACAAAATAAGAGGACATATGTTGCGTTTCCGTTTCATGAATGTTACATAAATATTTCTTTATAATTTATTGATTCCTAGTTGGGTATTAATAATATACATTCATGGGTTCAGTAATATGTCTGTAACATGGCGGCTGTACTTTTGCCTTCGAAAATAAAACGACAGAAGATTATGGACACTGCGATACAGAGCAATAAAACATCCCGGAAACGGATTTCCGATCTCCTTTTCATCCTATGGGCCGGAGGGGCCGCCTTGCTTTCTTATTCCTTGGTATATATGTTGCGTAAGCCGTATACGGCTGCCGCTTTCGAGGATCTGGAGGTATTCAATATGGACTATAAGGTGGCGGTCACGATCGTGCAGATCTTGGGATACGTGGTGTCGAAGTTCATGGGAATTAAGTTGATATCGGAGTTGCGGCGGGAAGAGCGTTTGCGGTTCATCTTGATGTCCGTGGTGATGGCGGAACTTTCGTTGGTATTCTTCGGGTTGCTCTCGGCTCCTTATAATATAGCGGCGATGTTCTTGAACGGGCTTTCGCTGGGGTGCATGTGGGGGATTATTTTCAGCTTTATAGAAGGACGTAGGATGACGGATGTCCTCGCTAGTTTGTTGGGCGTAAGTATGGTGATCAGTTCCGGTACAGCGAAGTCTGTCGGCTTGTACGTGATGGATATATGGCAGGTCAGCGAGTTCTGGATGCCGGCTTTGATCGGGGCGGTGGCATTGCCTTTGCTAGCCTTGTTGGGATATGCGCTAAACCGGCTTCCACAACCTACGGAGGAGGATATCGCCTTGAAGTCGGAGCGGGAGACCTTGAACGGGCGGCAGCGTTGGGAGCTTTTCAAGAACTTCATGCCTTTCTTGACGATGCTTTTCGTGGCGAATATAGCGATCGTGGTGTTACGGGATATCAAGGAGGACTTCTTGGTGAATATCATTGATATGTCCGGTTACTCGCCTTGGTTGTTCACGCAAATAGATAGCGTGGTGACCTTGACTATCTTGGCGATCTTTGGTTTGATGGTGCTCGTGAAAGATAATTTTAAGGCGCTTTCAGTCCTGTACGGTTTGATTATTACGGGCATGATGGTCATGGCGTTCGTGTCGTTCGGGCAGGAGCGGATGGGATTGAGTCCGGTGACATGGCTTTTCTTGCAGAGCCTCTGCCTGTATATGGCTTACTTAACCTTCCAGACGATTTTCTTCGATCGCTTCATCGCTTGTTTCAAGATACGGGGAAACGTCGGTTTCTTTATTGTCTTAACAGATTTTCTGGGGTACACGGGTACGATACTGGTATTGGTGCTAAAGGAATTCGTGGGTACGAGATTGGATTGGGCAGTATTTTATAACCAACTTGCCGGATATGTAGGGATCTTTTGCTGCGCCACTTTTGTCGCTTCCTTCGTATATTTGCGGCAACGCTATCGCAAGGAGACCGCTTTATGTGGCTGCGAGGAAATAGCAACTCTTGAGCCTACCGAAAACAATGTCCTTACGATCGCTTAAACAAGAAAATTATTAAATACGATACATACAGAATATGAAGAAGATTTCAGGTGTCATTATGGATTGGGCCGGTACGGCCGTGGATTATGGATGCTTCGCTCCGCTGAACGCTTTCCTCAAGGTATTCTCGGAAGAGAAAGGGATTGATATCACTTACCGGCAGGCCCGTGAGCCGATGGGTCTCTTGAAGATCGATCATATCAAGGCGATCTTGAGTATGCCGGAGGTGAACGAGAAGTTCCGTGCCTTGTATAAGAGGGACTGGAACAAGAGGGACGTGGATGAGATGTACACTAGTTTCGAGAAACATTTGTTCGCTTCCTTGAAGGATTTCACCACTCCGATACCGGGAGTCTTGGAGACGATGGCGATGCTTCGCGAGCAAGGTATAAAGATCGGCTCTACGACCGGGTACACGGCGAAGATGATGGAGATTGTCCGTCCCGGAGCCGAGGCCAAAGGATATAGGGTAGATAATCTGGTGACACCGAACGAGGTCCCGGCCGGTCGCCCCGCTCCGTATATGATCTATAAGAATATGATCGATTTGGTGATTCCTTCCGTAGATCAAGTGGTGAAGGTAGGAGATACGATCGCTGATATTAAGGAGGGCGTGAACGCCAAGGTATGGAGCGTCGGTATCGTGACCGGTAGCAACGAGATGGGCGTGAGCGAGGAGGAATATAACAGCCGTCCGGCGGAAGAATGGGAATCTCTGAAGAAAGAGGTGCGTGAGCGTATGTTGGCGGCGGGGGCTCATTTCGTCTTGGATACGATCGCCGAGCTGCCTGCTTGCATTGAGAAGATTAACAACAGGGATCAAGCCTGATAACCGAATAAAATAAAACAATCATATGAGAAACTATTTATTATTGACACCGGGTCCGTTGAGTACGTCGCAGACGGTACGTGAGGCCATGCTTCAGGATTGGTGTACGTGGGATAAGGATTATAACGAGGGTATCGTTACCCCGATCCGTAAAGGCTTGCTGGCGATAGCGGGACTGGACGGGGATGCGTACACCAGTGTCCTGCTGCAAGGTAGCGGAACGTATTGTGTGGAGGCTACGATCGGGGCCACCGTGCGTCCGGAGGATAAATTGTTGATCCTCGCTAATGGCGCTTATGGCAAACGTATGGCGCAGATCGCCGATTATTATCATATCAATTACGTACTGGTCTCTTTGCATGAGACGGAACTGGTAACCGGCGAGGTAGCCCGACGTGCCTTGGAGGAGCATCCCGGTATCACGCATCTCTCAATGGTACATAGCGAGACCACGACCGGTTTGTTGAATCCGATTGAGGAGGTAGCCGAGGTGATCAAGGGCCGGGGAATTACCTTTATCGTGGATGCGATGAGCAGCTTTGGCGGTGTCCCTATCGACGTGAAAGGTTTAGGTATCGACTTCTTGGTCAGTAGCGCGAACAAATGTATTCAAGGAGTTCCCGGCTTCGGCTTTATCCTCGCCCAAAAAGATAAATTGATGGCGACGAAGGGGAATGCCCGCTCGCTTTCCTTAGATATCTATGCCCAGTGGGAAGCGATGGAGAAAGGGGGAGGCAAATGGCGTTTCACGTCTCCGACGCACGTGGTTCACGCTTTCTACCAAGCGATGAAGGAATTGAACGAGGAAGGCGGTATCACGGCTCGTTATAAGAGATATCAAGAGAATCACCGAGTATTGGTGGAAGGTATGCGTGGATTGGGCTTTAAGACGTTACTGTCCGATAATGCGCAAGGACCTATTATCACTTCGTTCTTATATCCCTCTGCGGATTTCGATTTCGCCTCGTTCTACGTGCGGCTAAAGGAGAAAGGCTTCGTGATCTATCCGGGTAAGATCTCGGATGCGGATACATTCCGTATCGGTAATATCGGAGATATCTTCCCGAAAGATATGGAAGCCTTGATACAAGCGATTAAAGAGATCCGGTAATCGATGCCCGTAACGTAACGAGTCCTTCGGGGCCCATATTGAACAGCAAATCAGCAATACTCAGATTGGGGAGGAATCCGAATTTCTCCCGGAATACTTGATAATAAGGTTCCGGGCGGAAGGCGGGATCTTCCCCTTCGTGTTTCGGGCGGATCGTTTCCCGGAAATCGTTGGCTACCTCCGGTTCATAATGCTCGGTGTAGACGACTGCGGGTTGCATATCCAACAGGTCACAGACCAGACGGCGCAGTTCCTCGTTGAAGTCGAGGAGGAACTCGTATTTCTTTTCGTAGAAAGGAGCGAGGTCATCGGCATAATACTCGAAAAACGGACTCATATTGTAGGCCGACACCAAGGCGCTCCAGTGTAGGTGCCGCCAGTTTCCGTGGTCGGAGATACGGATGTCCTTGGTCTGGCATTTCAAGGTATCCGGCTTGACGATGGGGATGGATAGGGAGAGCGGGCCGTTCGCGGCGGCGATGACGCAGCGGTTACGATAGGTTTGCTTCACGTAATTCTCGGCGGTCTCGATACGGACTTCCGGGTATTGGAGCATCTTGCAATATTGTTGTATGGGGCCTAGATAGGCGGTCGCTATATATACAGGTCGCATGATTAATGAACGGGTTTAAAGATTCGTTGTTTGTCGGGGCTGTACCAGCAGAGCCAAGCGTTGCCGACGATATGGTCGGCCGGTATGAAACCGAGATGGCGGGAATCTACCGCCTCGTTGGTATTATCGGACAGTACCCAATAGTAGTCTTGTCGGAAAAAGAAGAAATTAGTCTCCCGCCCGTCCAGATATAACTTTCCGTCGCGGAAGGAAGCCTTGCCATCCGTCTCCCGCAGGATGATCTCCTTGCAGGCGGTGAGCGAGGCTGCGTCCAGCGGGTAAGCCCGGTCTTTCCGGGGGACGATCAACATGTATTCTTGCATTTGTTCCCCGATAAAATGACGGTTTATGGCATCGGGCAATTCCTCCCTCAATTGATATTCCTCGAAAGCCGTGAGGCTGAGCATGCAGCCAAAACTTTCCTGCCTGAAATCCCTCAGTGGGATGTCCAACTTCTCTAACGTCTCCAAGAACGTCTCCTTGGCGCTCAGTGTTATGAAATAGGAACTGAGGGAGCGGGGAGAACGGGGGATTTTCTGCCCGTTTATCGTATATCCGTCCATGCTGACCCGGATCGTATCGCCCGGCATACCGATGCAGCGGCTGATGAATAAGGGAGCATCCGCTGAATCTCGAGAGAGCGGACTGGTAAAAAGCACGACCTTGCCCCGGACGGGCTTATTCTTCCCCGGTATTTTATTGACTAGGATATAATCCCCTTTATGTAAAGCCTCTTCCATAGAGTCCGTGGAGATGCGATAGGACTCTATGCAGAAAAGACGTATGAGCATGACGATCCCCGAGGCTAGCGCGAAAGCTGCCAGCCATTTCATGAGAACTATCAGGAATCGTTGGATTGTCATAATACGAAGTTTTCACCTCTTAATCCGGATGAACCCAACGGAACAGGCGGTTCCAACGGATACCACCGTCGAACAGACTGCGATCCTTGTCCAAGGATAGCCAAACCAAGATCGGCTTGCCGACAATGTGATCCTCGGGTACGAAACCCCATGAGCGGCTATCCGCGCTATTATGGCGGTTATCGCCCATCATCCAGTAATAATCGTATTTAAACGTATAGGAAGTCTCGGGCTTGCCGTTGATGTAGACCTTGCCGTCCTTCACTTCCAAGGTGTTGTTCTCGTAATTCTTGATACAACGGCTGTACAACGCCAGATTACGTTCGTCCAACGGGATGGTAGCCCCTTTCTTCGGGATCCAAAGCGGCCCGAAGTTATCACGGGTCCAGCCTGTATTGTATCCGACCGGATAGGTAGGGCCGCCCAACGTCTCCGGCTCGATGATAACCTTCTTCACGGTAGGTAACTTCTCCGCTACCGCCAAGGCCTTTTTCGTGAGTGGCAGGCGATATACCGGGTTGTACTGTCCGTTCGCGTTAGGCGTAAAGCCTAGGTATGACAATAGGTTTTGGTAATAACCGCCGCTGGAGGCCAGCATACGGTCATCCTTGCTTACGTCCATCAAACGGAATTGCTCCTCTGTGATCGGGGAACCGTCTGTTTCGATGAAGTAGTTGAATTGCATATCTTTCGGGTTCTCGGCGGGTTTACCGTCTATGTACACTTGGTTGTCTATGAGTTGGAGCGTATCACCCGGCATACCGATACAACGCTTCACGTAATTCTCCCGTTTGTCGACCGGGCGGTACATTACCTCGCCGAACGTGGCCTTATCCAATAAGATACGTTCCCGTCCGTACTCCTCGACCAAGGAGTAGTAATCCGGGTTTTGCACTTTCACGGCGATCGTGTCGCCTGCGGGGAAGTTGAACACTACGATATCATTACGTTTCACGTGGCCCAAACCTTTCACCCGTTTGTAGCCCCATTCCGGCCAATCCAGATACGATTTGCAGTTTAAGATAGGCAACGTATTTTGTACCAACGGGAAGGAGATCGGAGTGTTCGGTACGCGAGGGCCGTAACTTAATTTGCTGACGAACAGGTAATCTCCTACCAGCAAGGATTTCTCTAGGGAAGAACTCGGTATCTGATAGTTCTGGAAGACGAACAAATTGATGAAATAAACGGCTACCAGCGCGAATACGATATCGTCCACCCATTCCAATACGTTGCGTACCGCCGGGTTCTTAGACCGTTTCCAAGCTCCCCAAGGGATGTAGTGCGTCAAGAATATATCGACTAGGACGATTAATCCCAGCAGTAACCATAAGTTTTGCATCCAGATAGCGAACAACGTGTATAATACGGCCGCTATACTAAACTTGATCCATTGTTTTTTCGTGAACTTCTTCATCTTTTAGCTAATACGTTTAGAATTTGAATAAGTCATTCATGCCTAGGAAACCTTTCTTTCCGGCGGTAAACTCTGCCGCTATTACGGCGCCTAGCGCAAATCCAGCACGGCTCTTGGCATCATGCTTGATGCTGATCGTATCTACGTCCGACTCATACGTGATCTCGTGGATACCCGGAACCTCACCCTCACGGATAGCGTGGATCGGCAGGTCGGTCGCGCTCTCGGCGTTCTCTAAGGTCCAGCGGTCTTTACGATCGATATTTTCCAAGATTCCTTCGGCCAACGTGATAGCCGTTCCACTGGGTGCGTCCAGCTTGTGGATATGGTGGACTTCTGTCATTTTAACGTCGTAGGAGGGGAAGTTGTTCATGATTTTCGCCAGATACTTATTCATGGCGAAGAAGATATTTACGCCGATGCTGAAGTTGGAGGCGTAGAAGAAGGTTTTGCCCTCTTTCTCGCATTTCTCCTTGATCTCGCCGATACGGTCCAGCCATCCGGTAGTACCCGATACGACCGGCACGCCTACCTCGAAACATTTCATATAGTTATTGAAAGCGGTAGCCGGGGTAGTAAACTCAATCGCCGCGTCGGCGCTCTTGAACGCTTCTGAATATATATCCTCAGCGTTATTGATATCTATGATGGAAACAATTTGATGTCCTCTTTGGATGGCGATCTGCTCGATCGTTTTGCCCATTTTCCCGTAACCTATAAGTGCAATTTTCATACTTTAATTCAATTAATGTCGCAAATATACAGAAAATGAATTACATTTGAATCCAAAATCTTAACTCTGAAAGAATATGGAACGTTTATTACACTATGTTTGGAAATACAAACTCTACGCGAGTACTCCATTGACTACCACCGAGGGGCTTCCTATCGCTGTTATCGATCCCGGAATACAAAACACCGACGCCGGTCCCGACTTCTTCAACGCCAAGGTAAAAATCGACGGCACGGTATGGGCCGGAAGCGTGGATATCCACGAAAAAGCTTCCGATTGGTTGCTACATCATCATGATTCGGATAAGGCATATGACTCCGTTATCTTGCATGTAACGGGTGTGAATGACGCATCTATCTGCCGGATGAACGGTGAGCCTATTCCTCAATTGATATTACCCGTTCCGGAACCTGTCCGGAAAAATATCGATTGGTTATTGGTAAGAGAGGTGCCCGTCCCCTGTCTTGAGCGGATTCAAGATGTGGACTCCGTGCATCTGGCCTCATGGATGGATACCTTGCTCAGTGAGCGGCTGGAACGAAAGACAGAGGATATATACCGTCTGCTGGATCAGTATCAAGAGGATTGGAACGAGGTGTTCTATATCCTATTAACCCGTAGTTTCGGCTTTGGCGTGAATAGCGACGCTTTCGAGTGGTTGGCGAAAAGCCTCCCCCTGCGATATATCCAAAAGCAAAGGGCTAGCGAGTCGCAAGTAGAGGCGATGCTTTTCGGACAAGCGGGTATGCTCTCGGAAGAGGGCTCCTGCCATTACTACCGTCTGCT
>OJNU01001401.1_pt1 | contig 12082 bp, 8 predicted proteins | sample 1597941 | NCBI WGS metagenome assembly OJNU01 (sample SAMN01915228, study PRJEB22387) | human gut metagenome | isolation source: stool | host: Homo sapiens | place: USA | reverse complement strand
GCCTTTTCGAGCACGACGCGGGCGATGCAGCTGCGCAGAGGATGGAAAAAATAATACTCTATGTTATTGAGCACCGTCTGGACATTGCGCGCCTGCGTGCACTGCAAAAACTGCTGCACGACCGGCGATTCCGCGCACAGCGGGCGCAGGGCCACAATGTTGATGTAGGCAAACACGGCGTCGCTGCTCGCCTGCAGGATGGGGACCGTGTCGCCCGGCACCGCGCTGTCGAGCGTATTGAGCACGCAGCAGCCGCCGCTGACGATCGACATGAGCGTGATCTCGCGGCCGGTGTCCGTCGCAATAAACACACGCAGTCCGCCGGAGAGCACGAGAAACAAGCCGTTTTTTTCCGGCATGGAAAAGATCACGTCGTCCCCCGCGCGGTACGAGCGGACGATCGTATTCAGGCGCAGCATCTGCTGCTGAGAGCCCGTCAGCGAATCCCAGAACGGCAGGCACACCGTAAAGTCATAGGAACGTTTGTTTTTATCCGTGCTGCACACCTCCGCCGTTTTGGAATGATATGTTAGCGCCACTAACATATATGCGCAAAAAAAGAAACTTGCTGCTTCTTCTCACATCTTATCAAATTGACACGTCCGTACCGTATCATTTGTTACATATCTAACGCCTTTTCACGTTTTCCTGCCAGTACGGAGGCGTCTGGTTCATTCTTGATATAGCTCACGAGCAGCTCGCCGGTAAACTGGACGACATCGACCGGAGAAACGCCGAAGGACACGTTCTCATAGATCGTCGTGCCGGTATAAGCGTTGAGCAGGCACTGATACACCGCGTAAATATTCACATCCGGGCGGATCGAGCCGTCGGCCACGCCTTCGCGCAGGGCCTTGAGCGCCGGGACGGGGATCTCCTTGTCGTAGTACTTCCAGAACACATTGTTGACGTCGCTGCCGGTGTTCTTCTCGGAATAGGCCGAAAACATCTCGCGCGTGTAGTCGTACCACTCCGGCTGGTCATCATAAATGCGGAAGTAAATGTGCATGCAGACGACGAACTTTTCATACCCCGTCGTACACGCTGCGGACTCTCGCTTGTACTGCTCCATAAAATCAGTAAAAAACGTAGCCAATGCGTCGCGCCAGGCGGCAAACACGAGCGCGTCCTTGTTGCGGAAATAGCGGTACAGCGACGTCGGCGTCAGGCCGGCCGCCTCGGCGATGCGGCTGATGGGCGTCGCGGCGATGCCGTCCGCGATGAACAGCGTCTGCGCCGTGTGGATCACACGCCGGATGTTCTGTTCCCGTTCCTCACTGCGTTTCACGGTCTGCACCTCCCTGCGCAAAGTTGTTTACAGTATGCCATGTTTTCACGCCGTTTGCAACCGCAAATGTGCCGGGTGGAAACATTTGTGCCTTGCACGGCGCGGCGCAGCGTGGTATGCTCACGGCAGACAGAGAGATTCCTCCCCGCCGGAGCGGATGTCTTGGCCCCGACGGAAGTCGGGGTCTTTTTTTTGACCGATTTCACCGGTCATAAAAAAGACCGGATCGCATTCGAGGCGGGCCTTGCCCCCTCGAGCTCCCCCGCTGCTCTGTTCGCTTTGCACTTGCGCGCAGGTTCCAACAGTTTTACAGCCCCGGGCCAATTACGGTCCGGGGCTGTTTTCGCTTCATATCGATTTATCTTTTCACTCGAGCAGCTGCGCGCGGCCGCCGTGCAGGCGGATCTTCCCGGCGCAGAAGCGCTTGACCGCCTCAGGCAGCAGCTTCCACTCCGCGTCAGTGAGCACGCGGCGCTTGAGCGTCGTGAGATCGTCGTCCTCAAGCACGGGCACGGCCTTTTGCAGCAGCACCGGGCCGACGCCGCCGTTCTCGTCCACGAGGTACGCCGTCGCCCCCGTGACCTTCAGGCCGCGGGCGAGCACCGCCTCATGCACCGCGTCGCCGCGCAGCGTCTCAAACGCCGGGATGAGCGACGGCTGCACCGCGATGACCTTGTTGTGGAAGCTCCTGGCCGTCTCGCGGCCGACGCCGGGATAAAACCCCGCGTTGATGACGAGCTCGATGTCCATGTCCTTGAGCTTGTTGCGGATGGCCATGTCGTACGACGTGTCGTTCGGGAACATGGCCGGCTCGACGACGACGGTCTCGATGCCGGCGTTGCGCGCGCGCTTGAGCGCGTAGGCATTGGCGTCGGACGAGATGACGGCGACGAGCTGCAGCTCCGGGATCTCGCCGAAGAACACGGAGTCCAGCAGACTTTGCAATTTTGTTCCCTTGCCGGAAACCAGAACAGCACTGCGGATCATTTTGCTCGTTTACTCCTTCCCAAGCAGCCGTGCGGCCGTGGCGCGGTTATTGTCCTCCTGACGGTTGAGCAGCTCGGTGCGGCGGCGCAGCTCCTCGCCTCTGCCGGCGAGCGCGACGGCCGAATCGATCAGGTCGGACAGGTCCTTCTCGTTGAGCGCCTCGAACTGCATATAGTTATTCTGCTCGACATAGTCGAGAAACGCCGTGACCTTCGGGTCATAGGCAACGCCGATGAGCGGCACGCCCTGTCCGGCGGCAAAGATCAGTCCGTGCAGCCGCATGGACACGACCGTCGTCATGCGCGAGAGCACGCCGATGACCTCGCCGGTGGACATCTGCTCGTCGATCATATAATACGGGATGCTCAAATGCTCCGTGACGAGCCGGCTGGCCTCGCCGTCGGTGCGGAAATTGATGCTGAGGAACACCGGCGTCAGGCCGTATTTCAGGTAGGCGTACACAGCGCCGGCGGCGAACACGGTGGCCTTTTCCTCAATGCCGGGCCACTTGCGCAGCACGAAGCCGATATACTTGCCCTCCGGATCCATATCATGCTCACGCAGGATGCGGTCGATGCGGCTGCGCTCTGCGGCCGGCAGCGTGAGCGCGGGGTCGGACGCGAGGATGACCTCCGGGTCCGTGACGCCGAAATCGCTGAGCGTCTCGCGGCTGTCCGGCTCGCGGAGGGTGATCTTGTCGACGCAGTCGTTGATGATGCGCGCGGCGAGCCGCCGGTCGCGCTCATAAACGATCGGGCCGATGCCACAGCCGTACATCTGCACCTTGCAGCCGCAGCGGTGCGCCATGCGGATCGTGCCGAGATAATACCATAAGCTCAGCCGGCTCGTGACGTCCTGCATGAGGCTGCCGCCGCCGCTGATAAACAGCTGGCTGCGGCGCAGGATGCGCCGGATGGCAAAAAGATGAAACCGGTGGCAGGCGTTGACGCCGCAGGCGCTGCGCGTGTCCTTCGGCCGGCGGGAGAGCACGGTCACGGGCATATGCGGGTCGATGCGGCGCATCTCGCCGATGATAGCCTGCAAAATGGCGTCGTCGCCGGTGTTGCCGAAGCCGTAGGCGCCGCAGATGAGCACGCCGTCGCGCACACCGTCGCGCCGGTTGCGCTCCATGCGGAAGACCGCGTGGTAGATCTCCAGCTGGCGCAGGCCGGTGGCCTCCTCGGAAAAGTCGGCCTTGCCGCGCCGGTAGAGCGCCTCGCCCATCTCGCGGCGGTAGTTTTCGTCGAGCGCGTAGCGCGCGAGATAGGCCGCGAGCATGCGCACGTCGCCGGGTTCGATGAGCAGGCCGGTCACGCCGTGCTCGATGATGGCCGGCACGCCGCCGACGTTCGAGGCTACGGTGGCCAGATGCGCGCGCGCGCCCTCTGGCAGCGCATAGGGAAACGCCTCCGACACGGACGAGAGCGTGTTGATATCGAGCGCGCCGTAGAAGCTGTCGAGGTCGTTGACCCAGCCGAGGAAGAACACGCTGTCCTCAAGGTTCAGCTCCTTTGTGAGCGCCTCGAGCTTTTTGCGCTCCTTACCGTCGCCCGCAATGGCGAGGCGCAGCTGCGGGCAGGCCTTTTTGGCCAGCGCCACTGCGCGCAGGAGCGTCGGGATATCCTTCACGGGGTCGAGCCGGGCGGCAATGCCCGCGATGACGTCGCCCTCATGCACGGTATAGCCGAACTGCGCGAAATACGCCGCACGGTCGGTCTTGGGCACGACGTGGGAAAAGTCGAGCCCGTTGTAGATGGAAAAGAGCCGGTTCGGCTCAAAGCCGCGGTCGATGAGCCGCTGCGCATCGCTGCGCGCCCACGCGGGCACGTCGTCGATTTTGTTGTATCGTGTCATGGGTTCTTCCTCCTCTTCGTTCGGGTGTTCCGGCGTCAGCATGGCCAGAAATGCCGTCCACTGCGCCGGGTCATCCACCCACGGCATGGGGCAGCGCTTGCCCGTCACGTCGTAGTGCCGCAGCACGTGGTCGGTGTCGATGCCATAGCGCTGCATGATCTCCCGCGCCAGCGCCGCGGCGTTGGCCACGGTCTCCGGCTTGATGTAGTAGCTGCCGTCGGCGCGCTTGCGGCTGCACATCTCAATGCCGATGCTGTTGGCATTGCGGCACTCGGGGTGCCAGTACGCCCGCGCGCCGCAGTGCCACGCCGTGTCGCACTCGCGCACGGACTGCATCGCGCCGTGCTCGTCGCAAAAATAGTGCGCGCTGGCCTGCAGGCCGCCCACACGGTGGTAGTAGTCGCAGTTGTTTTTTGCCGTGTCGCCGTTGTTTGCCGTGTAGTGCATCACGATGTACCGCACCGGCTGCGTGCGCCCGGCGCGGTAATTTGACGGATCGCAAGAAACAAATTCCATCAGCTGTTACCTCCTTCATCTCTGCATCTCATCAATCCGATGCTGTAGGGCATCCTGTAAAATCAACAAGAGGCTCTTTTGAGGCTTATATGATTTCTTCGTTTGTAGTAACAATTACATTTTCCAGCGTGTCGTAGAGCACGATTGAAAAATAGGCTGCGCCATTTGAACTGTCGAATTTAAAATCGGCAACTCCATTGGCAGCATTAAAGTTTATAACAGGCCCTGCTTGGCCTTTTTCGATATTGGCCAAAGATGTATATCCGACTTTGACTTGGGTTCGGTCAGACTTGAAAAACTTGATAGATTGATATGATATATCAGTGTTCCCTTTCCATCGAATACGCACGACATCACCCTTTTTGACCGGGAGCAAGCCCGTGATATTCGTCCCTGAGTGTGCAACAGGTGCACCGCTGCTGCTATTGTATCGCATATTTTTATACATAGGCGTATGCCCGATGACGTTTCCATCCATGTCAATCGCGGCATCAAGCAGGTTTGTATATGCTGGGGCTTGGGCTACAGCGGTTGCCGTGATAACAATATCGCCGATCACCTCTGGAATAGCTATGACCCCATCTTTGTAAAATGTGGACACGTCCTCACCTCCCATCATGATTTTTACATTACTGACTTCGCACCCCGTGTCGGCAGTTATCGCAGTACAATAAGACTGCCCGTCGATGACATACGCGCGTGGGTTGCTACTTGTGCATTTTGTCAAAGCGACCCGTACAGCTCGCCTCAGCACGTCCGTGCTGCCACGCAATACAGCAGCAGTCACGTCCTTCCCGCCCATCGTCACTTTGATGGATTCAATCAATTTGCCGTTCGTGGGAGTGATGCTTGCTACGAACGGCTGGTACTGCTGCACAGATGCCGCTCCGTTGCTGACTGTGACATCAGTGAGTGTTTTTGTGATGCTGTACGTTGCGATATCTGCCGTCACTGTCTCCGGCGTCCCGTCGATCATAGCTGCTCGGAAAGCGTTGATTTTTTCGATTGTAATGCCGCACGACACCATAAAATTAACCACCTTATCGCGGAATGTCGCACCAGGATAGGCATTCAAGTAGTTAATCTCGCGCGTCCACGGCGTTTCGTTCCTGCGACGGGCTTCCGCATCTGTGCTGACGCCAGAATTAAAACTCGAGAGTTCGTAATCCTTATCACAGTCGGATTGTGATACCCCAAGTATCGCTTCGCACAGCAGAGCGACCACGCCCGTTCGATCTGCGCCCGCAGAGCAGTGGAAGTATGTCGGCTTGTTTGCGATGACATAATCGAAGAGCGGGTCGAAGATCGCCTTGATATTCCCGCTTGACTTCTGATACGCAAGGTCGTTCCATGTCATATCAACCCACAGCATATCTACGGTCGGTCCAAAGCCACTTTCTGTCCTGCCGTTCAGTTCAGACGCAAAACGCAGGTCAATTTCCTTGAGGATTCCGAGCATATCAATCGCCTGTTGTCTGCCGTCATCGGTCAGATATCCATACATCTCGCCGCCCCTGAAGAGCAGCCCGTACTTTACCATGCCACCATCGCAATCCCAGCCTCCAAGATCGCGCACGTTGCCCACGTTCAGCAAATGAATCATGCGGCACGCTCCGGTCGGTTTAATGACGCCCTGCTGGATAACTTTTCCGTCAACAAGCAGCGCAAAAGTTGATATCGAGCCTGGTGTGCAGTTATAGATTGTGATTGCTCCTGCGCTGACCGGCTGCGAAACACTGTTACCTGTGTACCCGTCCACGATTGTCAGCGTTCCGGCGGACTTCATCACAATGTCTACGCCAACAGGTCGGTTTGCGCTCACTGTCGTCACATATTCGGGTATCTGCGAGACAGCGTAGTCAGAGGGGTCGTAAGTGACGTTTTTCAGATACCTGTCTACCTCTGCGCGGCACTGGTCAAATGTGTACACTTCGGTTTCCACTCCGGTGTTCAAGCAGCGCCTCACAGCATCGCCCATCTCCGCGACTTTGTATTTCGTTGCAGTGCCATTTTTCTCGCGGATAGCATTTGCGATGTCCTGTACGGCGGTTTCTTCGTAGAGCTTTTTCATCTCAGTAGCTCACCTCCGTGCCATCAGGCAGGGCGGCTATGACGCTGTTGACAATCTCCTGCTTATCAGCTGCCGTCCAATAGTCCGTGCCTTTAACGGGCGTGTGACCGGCAGCGCCCGGAGCGCCGGGGGCGCCCTTTGCGCCGTCTTTGCCCGGCGTCCCAGTCTCTCCGCGTGACGGCTTTCCGGTATCGGTCGCGCCGAGAAACCAATTGCCGTTTGGCCCGATCGTCGGCGTGATGCCGTCCGCACCAGCAGCCCCCGGTTTGCCATCCGCGCCGTCCTCGACCGTGGCAATGGCTGCGCCGTCCACGCTGATTGTCGTTGTCTTGCCGGACTTAGTGGCCGTTACCACCGGGCTGTGGCCGTCCTTGCCGGGCGCGCCTGTGGGGCCGTCTTTTCCCGGCGCGCCGTCAGCGCCCTTGAGGTCTGCCACGGCGATCAAATTTTGCCACGTGCTGCCGCCGTCCGCGCTGTACTGGATGTAGCCGTCCGCTACGCGCAAGGCCATGCTTCCCGCGCCGCCTGTCCGCGCCGCCTCGTTGATCGCCGCCACCAGCGTGCCCTTTGCCTCCGTCGTCAGGTCGGCAAGGTCGCCGATCTGGCGCTGGATGGTCTGCAGCGTCATCTGATCTGTCGGTGTGTAGACGTAGTCTGACGGCCGGGCGCGCTTATGGACCGCAAAATCCACCTGCACCTTGGTATAGCCGCCCGCGTCGTCGGTGACGTAGGCGTAGGCCGTCAGCGGGTGCCAATCCTGCAGCAGCTCGTCCGGGATGATGGCCGTGCCGTCGTCCCCGACATCCACGTCCACGCTGCGACCAAAGCACTTATTTTGATAGTGGACCTGTTTGACGCCGTCGCCGTCGGTGATTTTGACCCGCCGCCCGGTGTCCCACTGCCACAGCGCCCCGCGCCCATCTGCGATTGTGATAGTCATGCAGTTACCTCCTTTACTTGTATTTGCCAACTACGTAGTAGCTGATGCGTGGGTAGTTGATGGCGCCCTGATTCGGTCGCGCCAACGCATATGCTGGCGCACTGGTCTTTAAATCGTCAGACGCGCTGAACAGCGAGATCAGCCATGCATCCGATTCGCCGCCCATGTATGTTGCACTGATCGTCGGGGTATCCACAAAAGCAAAAGGATACTTCCGCGCAGCGACGTTGACATCGCTGCGCATCCATGTGCCAAAGTACAGCGATCCCCATGCTTCGTCGATCGCCAGCTTGTCCGTCCCGAACACGCTCCACATTTCTGCCGTGCCGTTGCTCCACTTACGCCACACCCACTTGCCGGTCGTGCCCTGGGCAACGACATAGTCCGCGCCAACACCGGATGCCGACGATCCGGAAGGACCGCTATCGGACGTGTTGTAGCTGCTGCCGGATTCGACGCTATTCCCGACCGATGTTTTGCCGGAAAAAACGAATGTGTAATCCGTGATGATTGACGGGTATTCCCGGCCGTTGATGTCCTTGACGATGACCTTGTCGAAAATGTCAAGGCGCGGATCAGACGGAAGATCGCCAGAAAATTTATATACCGGCTTTTCTTTCAGCTGCGCGTACAGCGACTCGGCAACAGCTTCGGCCGCAACGGTGATTGACCCGGCCGGCCCTTCGATACCCAGCCACAGGTTGTCGTCGTTCAGTTCAATAACGTAGCCTCCGGCACCGGAAAAATACGTGTGTTCCTGCCCGTCACTGGCGAACGTCTTTTTCACGCGCACGCCTGTAACTTCTACCGGCGTTTTCGCCACCTCTACAGGGTTGATCCACTGCGTAAGCGTCACATCTGCCGCAGACGTGATTGGGCGCACAAACAGTGTATTTCCAGACAACATGGCATTGCCTCCGCAGGCCAGCGCAATTGCTTCGATTACTTGCCGGATGGTGTGTTGTGCGTCCACGGTCGCCAGCCCGTTATACTGCAAACCGTGCTGATAATCCATTGGGCCGGGCGTCAAGCCAAGCTGCTGCGCCGCCAGCTTCCACAGTTCCATATATTCGTGTTCGCCCTGCATCACTGCCGGACACAGCACGTCCGCCGCCTTCATGGCGTCGTAGCAGGTCAGCGTGGTGACTTCGTGCACGGTTTCCACTTCGTACACCTTGAAGTGGCCCATGTCCACCATGCGTTCGATTCCGTCAATGGTGATTGCCGCTTTCAGATGTGCCGTAGCCCCTTCGTACAACGACCAATAGTCGGCATTTGACCACCCGATGTCGTACATTTCAATTGTCGCGCATTTGCACACAGATAGCCCGACGGGGTAGCTGTCGGATGATGTCTGCGCCGAGATCTTCGTGCCGCCCGGGCGGAAAGACTGCCGGCCTACCTGCAGATACTGCCCAGCCTTCAGCGTTACAGTTTCACCGTTCCTCTCAAACGTGATATCGTGATCCCACGTAAAAGATGCTTCGACCACAAAGTTCGTCTGCGATGGGTAGACGCTTGTGATTTGACTTTCGACTGTTCGCATATCATGTCACCCCCAATCACGTCAGCGGATTGACGCTGACCATGTTAAAATCCAGGGACGTAAACAACTCTTTGCCTTCGTTCAGCCGGCCAATGTCAAGCTGCCCCTTGCCGACGTAAAACCACGACGTACACCACGCGCCATAATAAGCGGAAAAGTAGTGCAGCTGGAATTGCTGGCCTTTGGCGATGATCTTCAGGATCTGCGACAGCATAGTTTTGCTGATCGACGCCCGGCTATATCCAAGTGCTTCGACCGTGAACAGCGGACTGACGACGGCCACGCCGGTCTGGGTGCGGCCGCTGTCCGCCGTGTAGGTCGTCTCAAAGTCGTACGACAGCGCGCCAGAGTCCGGCTGTGGGAGTACCAGCCAGTTATCCGACGCGCTTTTGCGAATTTTAATGTATTCTTGTGCCATGTGTTACACCGCTACAAGCGGGTTTTTACCCGTTTGCCCTTTCCGCAGTTTTGCTTCGGTAATAACTTCGTCAAACAGCGTCCGGCGATCCAGCCGCGCAATGAATTCGTATCGGCTGCCAGCGCTGCCAGCTTCTTCGCGCACGATCTGGCGCAGCAGGGATTCCGGCGCTTCCAGGTTGTTGCCGTTGCGCTGGTCGCCCAGCACGGCAAGGAACTGCCGGTTCGCCGGGATGACCGCGCCGCGCGCCAGCATCGGGATCCGCGGCACTGGCAGTGGATTCACGCCCCACATATTCTGGAACGGTGAAATGCCGAGGAAGTGCGCATTGCGGATCGTATTCAGCATGGAATTGATCTTGTTGAACGGCACGGCAATGATCGTGTTCATACCGCGAATGATGGCGTTGACGACCGTGTGGAAAGTGTTTTCGATGCCTTCCTTGATGCCTGACCAGATACTGCCGCCGGTCGAAAACACGTCTTTGACCTTCTGCCATGCATCGCGGAATTTGCTCTGAAACCACTCCGGAACAGACTTGAAGGCGCTTTTGATTCCATCCCACGCAGCCACAGCGCCGGAGGCGACCTTTTCCCACAGCCCCCTGAACCAGTCCTTTACGGCCGTCCATTTTTCGATGACCCAGTCCACTACCGCCGCGACACCTGCTTCCACATTGGCGAGATGCTGCTCAAAAGCTGCATCGATACTGCTGATCGTTTTACTGATCCATTCCTTTATGGACGTCCATTTTGCGACGATCCACACGACCGCTGCAGCTATGGCGGCAATCAGCAGCGGTATCCACGCCCCTGTGATGATAGCAATAGCACCGCCAATAGTTAGCAGCGCCACGGTAATAGCCGTAAGATTCTTATTGTTGAAGCCGTTTTTAATCGCGTCACGAATTGCCACGCCAAGAAGGACAAGCCCCGCGACGATTGCCGTGATTGCTCCGCCAAGCACACCAAATGCCAGCCCAAGCCCAGTGACAGCCGCAGCAGCGCCGATGATGTACCCTGTCAAATTGTCGAAATTTATGCCGTTTTTAAGCATATCGACAACGTTGATGGCCATCAGAACAGCCCCCGCGACAGCAAGCGCCAGCTGCTTTGCCTTCGACAAATTCCCCAGGAACTTCTTTCCGATTTTCCATGCAGCGAATCCAGCGGCCACCGCCGCCACATACGGCGATAGCTCGCGGACAACGGCTGCGATCTTGCCGATTTTTCCAGTGTCGACCTGATCGGACAAATCAAATTTCGGTGCCGCACCAGACGAACCGCCTCCACCTCCGCCGCCGGAACTATCGTTCGATTCCCAGCGGTTCATTTCATCCAGCCCGGAAAGCTGTTTTTTTGCCTTCTCGGCCGCATCCCCTGCGGCCTCGGTTGCGGAAGCCTGATTATACAGTGCCTTTGCAGATGCATCCGCTTGTGACGCCGTTTTGCCAAACAACGAATTGATAAACACGGATACAACGGCAGTCAATTTGGCAAGCCACGCCAGAAGCGCTCGAATTGCCGGCAAAATATAGTTGTAGATCGGTGCAAAAGCGGAAATCAGATTACCCTTGATCTGCGCCAAAGATGTTGACATTTGCTTGTCTGCACCGATTGTGCTAAGCAGCATTTTGCGCATCGCACGCAGTGCTTTGGTAATCATGGTGAAAATGAAGACGCGCTTTGCCAAGCCAGCAATTCGTTTGGTGAATTTCTTAAATTGTTCTGACACATTCTGCGTCGTCAAAGCAGCAAGACGCTGCTTTCCCACATATTCGCTTACGGCAGCACTGGCTTTTTCATGCGCGATCTGGCTGCCTTCCAGATTAAGCTGCGCCGTTTTCAGCTGCTGCGTCGTTTTCTGGATCGCTTCACCGGTTTCCTGCGATACCGTCCCGGTGCTTCTGGTTTTCTTTTCGCTTTCTTCTACGGCCCGCAGCTCCGCGAGCTGCTTTTTCAATTCGTCGACCTTCTGTGCGGCCTTGTCCACATTGTTCGCAGCCTTTTTCGCGTTGTTTTCGAGCTTCGCAAGCCCCGCGTCAAACTTTCCGCTATCAATCGCTGCTTCGTATACCAGATCACCGACAACATCAGCCATCGCGCACACCCCCTGTCATCAGCTGCCGGATGAATTCATCTTCGTTGTCGGTCAGATGCGCCGACTTGAAATCGATCAATTCCCGGTTTTCGTCGTAGTATTCGCGTTCCCACTTTTCCAGCTTCTTGTGCTTGCGCAGCTTCCGCCGGATGTCCAGGATCGTGGAAAACGTGCAGTCACCGATCTCCATGTAATAGCCGATGAACGTCCACCAGTGCATGTACGGAAGTGCGCGCACGTCCCGCCCGGCCACGCGGTTGATCGGCGCAATGATCATCGGGAAATCCTGTTCCCAGTCCATCTGCTTCGGCTGCTGCCGCTGGTCGCCGCGATCCACACCACCATCCAAAAACCACAGCATG